>Ga0123328_1001798_pt1 | contig 20322 bp, 17 predicted proteins | sample BioC12SIPDNA_2_FD_89702 | JGI IMG/M metagenome (GOLD analysis project Ga0123328, IMG submission 89702) | Anaerobic biogas reactor microbial communites from Washington, USA - Biogas_R1_A C12 SIP DNA | ecosystem: Engineered > Bioreactor > Anaerobic > Unclassified | place: Washington, USA...
ATGGGATGGACGTAATCCTTCACGACTTCCTTTTTGTAGGCGGCAAGGAGGACGCAGCCCAGGGACAGGGGAAGGATGAGGCCGTTGAGGGACCCGGCGACGATGAGGAGCTTCACGGGGCGGCCGACGAGGGTGAGGATGGACGTTGACGCAATGATGAAACCGATGATCCAGAACCGGTAGTACTTGTCTATGACACCGAAGAGTGTCCGGAGGAAGGAGACGGAGGTATAGGAGGCCCCGACCACGGACGTGATGGCCGCCGCCCAGAGGACCACTCCGGCGATCCTGTATCCGAGAGGGCCGGCACCGATCTGGAAGGCCGATGCCACGGGGTTTTTCATGTCGATCTCGGTACCGAGAAGGACCACCCCGAGGAAGGCGAGGAACAGAAGGTAGCGCATGACGCCGGTGATGGCGATGCCGTTGATGGATCCTCTGCTGATCTCGCCAAGGTGTTCCTTGCCGGTGATACCCGCGTCAATGATCCTGTGGGCGCCGGAAAAGGTGATGTAGCCGCCCACGGTTCCGCCCACGAGGGTGAGCACCACGAGCCACTTGTACTCCTTCAGGAGGTTCATATCGGTGAAGGGCTTCACCATTTCATTCACCGTCTCCATGACGGGAGGTTTCGTTACGAACACAACGTAGAACACCAGGGCGAGCATCAGGAAGCCGAGGATCTGGGTAAACTTGTCCATGGCCTTGCCGAGGTCCTTCCAGAGGAAGATGGTGATGGCAATGGCCGCGCTGATGACGGCGCCCATCATCTGGTCGGTCCCGAAGAGCACCTCGAAGCCGAGGGCCGCTCCGCCCACGTTGCCGACGTTGAACGCCAGGCCGCCCAGTGCCACGGCAAAGGCGAGGAAGTACCCAAGCCCCGGAAGGACCTTGTTGGCCACGTCCTGGGCCCTCATGCCGGAGACGGCGAGGATCCGCCAGATGTTCAGCTGCACCACGATGTCGATGAGGATGGAGAGGAGGATCGCGAAGGCAAAGGTCGCTTTCAGTTCATTGGTGAAGGAAATCGTCTGGGTGAGGAAACCCGGCCCGATGGCCGACGTGGCCATGAGGAACGCCGCTCCCAGAAGCACGCTGAGAGTCTCGCTTCTGCTTCTTTCCTGCGTCTTTTGCAGTTCTGACATGGTGACACCTCCGAAAAATATGATGGATGCATCTATGCATCAGATTTATTATACGTGATTTTCAGCATAGGGAAAGAAGAATATTTTTTCACGATCCAGACTGACCAAAAGATCACTTTTCCGAAAGAAAGGGTCCGGTTGAATGAAACCGTTACACCGCCGTTGCGTTTCTTTGCTACAATAACCGTAAAACAACCGTAAAACAGTTTTTTGGGAAAGGAGTTCCGGTCATGCTGCGTCGAGCCCTGTGGCTTTCGGGAGGCATCTGCTGGTTCGCCTACGTGCTTGCGCCCCTTGCCCTCATTCTTGCCGGGTCCTTCGGCGAGAAGTGGTTCGGCACGCTGCTGCCCACCGGCTTCACCTTCAGGTGGTATGCCGACCTGTTCTCCAAGACCATGTACGTCCGGGCCATGGGGATGAGCCTCCTTGTGGCATGTCTCACGGTCTTCACCAACGCGGTCGTGGGGATATGCTCCGTCTACGCCGTGTCCGTCCTCGGGAAAAAATGGCTCCGGCGGGCCTTCGAGTTCGTCATCCTGCTTCCCATCGCCATTCCCCCGGTGGTCATGGGCCTCGGTCTCGTCCAGGGCTTCAACTGGCCCTCCTTTTCCCTGGTAGGGACGTGGCAGCTCCTTCTGGGGGCCCACCTGGTGTACACCCTCCCCTTCATGCTCCGCCCCCTCATGGCCAACATGGACATGCTGAACTGGACCGTGCTTGAAGAAGCGGGCACGTCCCTCGGGGCGTCACCTTTCTTCCTCGCCACCCGCGTCCTCGTGCCGAACCTCGTCCCCGGGCTTCTCTCGGGGGCCATCATGACCTTCGCCATGTCCCTCGGGGAATTCCAGCTCGCGGTCATGGTCACCGGATCGGCAAGCCAGACCTACCCCGTCGTCCTCTACCAGGCGTTCTACGTGAGCACGGGTTTCGCCTGCGCGGCCACCACCCTGTTGGTCCTCTTCAGCATCCTGAGCCTCGGCGCCGTTATTTTCCTCGGGAGGCTGTTCGGCACCCGGAGCGCCGGAATGGCGGTTTAAAAAAGAACTCTCGGAAAGGAGCGAATCCGGAATGGAAAGAGCCCCCGTCATTTCAGTCATCGGAACGTCCACTGCGTCTCCCGAAACGTACGAACTGGCCCGGGAGGTGGGACGCCTCCTCGCCCGGGCCGGATGCACCGTGGTCTGCGGCGGAAGGGGCGGCGTCATGGAAGCCGTCTGCCGTGGCGTCTCCGAAGAGGGGGGAACATCCGTCGGCCTTCTTCCGGGGGATCTCCGGGAGGCGAACCCCTATGTCACGATCCCCCTCTCCACCGGTCTCGGGGAGGTGCGGAATTTCGCGGTGGCCTCCGCGGGAGAGGCTGTGATTTCCATCGGAGGCGCCTTCGGCACCCTGTCGGAGATAGGGTTCGCCCTGAGGTCGGGGAAACCGGTCATCGCCTTGAAGTCATGGCATATCTCCGAAGACGGGGAATCGCCGTCGCCGATGATCGAAGCGTCGACTGCCGAAGAGGCCGTCCGCGCCGCCCTCGGAAAGACAGGGAGGGACTTCCATGGCAGGGGTTGAACTGCGGTCGGTCAGCAAGCGCTTCGGAAAGAACTACGCCGTACGGGACGTCTCCCTCTCGGTGGGGAAGGGGGAGTTTCTCTCCCTGGTGGGACCCTCAGGCTGCGGAAAAACAACGACGCTTCGGCTGGTGGCTGGTTTTCTCTCCCCGGACGAGGGCGAAGTGCTCCTGGACGGAGAATCCATGGGCGGTGTGGGAGTCCGGCAGCGGCAGGTGGGCATCGTCTTCCAGAACTACGCCCTTTTCCCCAACCTGACCGTTTTCGAAAACGTGGCCTTCGGGCTCCGGACCAGGAAAACTCCGGAAGACGTGCTGCGGCCCACGGTGGAACAGCTTCTTTCCATGGTGGGGCTTGACCGGAGGGCCTCCGCCTGGCCCCGGGAACTTTCTGGCGGCCAGCAGCAGCGGGTGGCCCTTGCACGGGCCCTCGCCATCACGCCGAAGGTCCTGCTCCTGGACGAACCCCTCTCGGCCCTCGACGCCAAGGTTCGGAACTCCCTGCGGTTCGAGATAAAGAGAATCCAGAGGGAAAGCGGCATCACCACGATCTACGTGACCCACGACCAGGAAGAGGCCCTGTCCATCTCGGACCGGGTGGCCCTGATGAACGACGGGCGCATCGAGCAGACCGGCTCGCCCCGGGACATCTACCTTCGCCCGGCAAACTCCTTCGTCGCCGATTTCGTCGGGGTGAACAACCTGCTGGAGGGAGAGTATCTCGGAGACGGGGAGTTCAGGTGGAAGGACAGAGTTTTGTCGGTGGAAAATGTTCCCCTTCCCCGGGGATCCTGCGCCCTCATGATCCGTCCGGAGCGGATTTCCCTTTCCTCGCCGGGCGCTCCTTCCGCCGGACTGCCCAACACGTTCGCCGGGCGGGTGTCCGGAAAAGTGTTCCTCGGTCCCCTTCTCCGCCTCGCCGTGGACGTGGACGGAGTGCAGATCCTCGTGGATCTGCTCAATACGGAGATCGAGCCTCCCGCCCTGGACGAGGGGGTATGGCTCCGTTTTTCCCCCGACGACGGGCGGCCCGTGGCGGGACGGTAAAAAAATTCCGGGGCGAGGGTCCCGATGCGCGGGGCAGCCCCGATAAAATGGAAGATAGAGAAGGAAACGCTCTGTTTACAGGAGGGAAAAGCGATGGGAAAACATGCAGGGAAAGCGTTGTTGGCGCTGATCGCGGTCCTTCTTCTCGCGGGGGCCTGCTTCGCGGAAGAGCTCTATCCGGGAGAAAACGCCCTGGCCGAGGCGGCGAAGAAAGAAAAGGGGATCAACAGCTACGACACCGGCCCCACCTGGGCGAACTGGCAGGCCCTCTTCGACGGCTTCGAGAAACGGTACGGCATCCAGATCACGTGGAACGACCTGGGCAGCGGCGCCACCGTCGTCCGGCTCGACAAGGAGCGGAACAATCCCCAGGGCGACACGGCCTATTACTTCATGCCCTCCGGTGACGCCGCCCGGGAAAAAGGGGTCACCGAACCCTTCAAGCCTGTGAACTTCGACCTCATCCCCGCCGAACTGAAGGAGCCCGAGGGGAACTGGTTCTGCATCCACAAGGCGACGGTGGTGTTCGTCATCAACAAGAATCTCGTGAAAGAGACCCCGAAGGGGTGGCAGGCTCTTCTCGACCCGAAGTACAGCAAGTCGGTGGTCTATCTCGATCCCCGGACCGCGGGCATCGGATACGCCATCGTCATCGCCACCACCTACGCCCACGGAGGCGACCTCGACCACCTGGACAAGGGGATCGACTACCTGGCAGCCCTCCAGAAATCGGGGAACGTCCGTATGATCGAGAAAACCACCGAGTTCGACAAGTTCGTCAAGGGCGAGATCCCCATCTGGATAACCTACGACATGAACGCCTACCGGGCCCGGTACATCGCGGGGCTCGGCGACGCCATCGACATCGTCATCCCCGAGGAGGGGACGATCACCGCCCCATACGCCATAAGCCTCGTGAAGGGCGGGCCCAACCCCAACGCCGGCAGGCTCTGGCTGAACTACATCCTCTCGTCGGAAGGGCAGGGGCTCTTTGCCAAGGGATTCGTCCGGCCCATTCTCCCCGGGTTCGAAATGCCCTCGGACGTGGCGGACAAGTTCCTCCCGGCCTCGGACTACGCCCGGGCGAAGGACGTGGACTGGGTGAAGGCCCAGAAGGTGCAGAAAGAGGCTGCCACTCTCTGGGGCAGCAAAGTGCTGGGGGAGAACTAGAGACCATGGAGCGCCGGAGCGGAACATGGCTTTTGCTGCTGCCTCTCGCGGCGGTGCTGGGGCTGTTTCTGCTCTGGCCTCTCGCGCTCGTGCTGTGGGAGAGCCTCTTCATCGAGGGGAGGTTCTCCCTTGACAACTACCTCAGCCTGTTCGTCAGGAAACTGTACCGGGAATCACTGACCACCAGCCTCGTCCTCTCGGCGAGCACGGCGGTCCTCGGGACGGCCGTCGGCCTGCCCCTCTCCTACTTCGTCCATAAAACGGGCGGCCGGGCGAAGAGCATCCTCCTTGCCCTCACGGCGGTTCCCCTGACCCTGAGCGGTCTCGTAGTGGGCTTCGCCTTCATCGTGCTCCTCGGGACAAGCGGCTTCATAACCATCATTCTCAGGGAACTCTTCGGCATCAATCCCCTCGAGTTCTCCGCGTTTCTCTTCACGTGGCGGGGGCTCGTCATCGCCTACCTGTATTTTCTCATCCCCAGGATGATCCTCACCATGACGGCGGCGTGGAGCAACGCCAACTGGAGTCTCGTGGAAGCCGCCGTGTCCCTCGGCGCGGGCCCCGTGACGGTCCTCCGGAAAGTCCTCTTCCCCATGCTTGCCCCAGCCATCCTCGCCGGGTCCTCCCTGCTCTTCGCCGTGAGCATGGGAGCCTTCGGCACGGCCTTCGCCCTCACCGGGACGGCCGTGAAAATCCTTCCCCTCGTCATCTACACCCACGTTTCGGAACTGTCGGCGGACATAGCGAAAGCCGACGCCCTGGCCATCGTGCTGACCCTGGTGACCACCGGCGTCATTCTCGCCTACGAAAAATTCTTCACGTCCCCGTCGTCCCGGTAGAGGTCAGAACACCAGCCGAAGTGCGGCCGCGAAAGCCAGGAGGAGGACGATCCTGTTGAACTTCTCCTGGGAAATCCTGCCTATTATCCAGTACCCAAGAAGCGCCCCGAGGGCGACCGACGGAATGGTGAGCAGGTTGACCCGGAGGCTTTGCCCGTTGATGAGGCCCAGGCTGACGAACAATGGAAGCTTCAGCAGGTTCATGGTGAAAAAGAACCAGGCCGCGGTGGCAATAAAGGGCAGCTTGGGGAAACCCGCGATGAGAAAATAGAGGCTCATGATGGGGCCTGCGGAATTGGCCATCCCGGTCCCGAGCCCCCCGGCAAAGCCGAAAAGAACCTTCAGGAAGGGGTGAACCCGTCCATACCCTTCTCCGGGTATTCCGGCGCCTTTGTTTTTCACCATCCGCGACACCTGGTGAACCCCAAGCATGAAAAGCACCACGCCCCCGATGATGGGCTTGAGCTGTTCATTGGTCACATGCCGCAGGATGAGATACCCGGCCCCGAGGCCCAGGAAGGCGAAGGGAAGCAGGGTGAAAAGCTGCCGCCTGTCCGTGTGCTTCCAGAACTTCCCCACGGCGAACACGTCGCCCAGAATGAGCATGGGGAGAAGCACCCCGACGGACATGCGGGCGGGAAGAGCCATGGCCATGAGGACCACGACCAGGATAGCGCTTCCGGGAACGGCCGTCTTGGCTATCCCGATGCCTGCCCCGGCGGTGAGCACGATGACCCAGCCCCAGGCCGGCAGATCGAGCCCGGTGAACGATGCGAGAAAGTCCATAGTATTCCTCCAAATGCCGCTGCTTCGGTCAGACGGTTGATTATATCCCACTTTCCGCATTCGCGGGGAGAAGGGCACTCCTCCGGAAACGCAACCACGTTGCATCACTTCAAGGCTCTGGTACAATAAAACAAGCATGGATGCAAAAGGAGACGATTTCTGTGAAGACGGTTCTCAGGAGCCTTGCGGTTTTTCTTTTCTTTTCCCTCCTTTTCGTGGCACCCTCCCTGCCCGCCCGGGCAGAGATCGTCGCGGCGGCGGCGTCCCTCCAGCCTGCCCTGGAAAAGGCCCTTCTCCGGTTCAACAGTGAGCACGGCACGGACCTCCAGGGTGTCTACGGGGCCTCGGGAAACCTGGCGCGGCAGATCGAGAACGGTGCCCCCTTCGGGCTCTTCCTCAGCGCCGACGAAAAATGGGCCCGGTACGCCCTGGAGAAAGGGCTTCTGGACGGCGACCCCCTGCCTTTCGTGAAGATGCCCCTCGTCCTCTGGCGCATGGGGAGCGATGCCCCCTCCCCCGACCTCCTCGGCTCGGACGGGCTGAAGGTGGCCATCGCAAATCCCGAGACTGCTCCCTTCGGCCGGATGGCAAAAGAATTTCTTCAGGGAAAAGGTTTTTTTGAGACAATCGAAAAAAGCGGAAGGCTCATCCTCGGCGGTGACGTTCTGAAGACGGCCCTCGCAGCCCAAAGCGGAGGGGCTGATATCGCCATACTCCCCCTGAGCGTCGCCCTGCGGCTTGAGGGAGGAAAATGGGCTGAACTTGACACGCCCCCCCAGGTACTCTTCGGCGGTCTCGTCAAAGGAAAGAAAACGGCGCACCTGGAGGCCTTCTGGGCCTTCCTCCGCTCTCCCGGTGCGGAGCCGGTGATGAAGGAATTCGGCTGTATTCCAGTGGACCGCTGACAGGACGATGCTCCCTCCCCTCCTCCTGAGCCTGAAAGTTCTTTTCTTCACTGTTCCGCTTCTCATCCTCCTTGGAGGAGGGGCGGGGTGGATTCTTGCCCGCAGGGATTTTTTCGGCAAGGAAGCCTGCTCTCTCCTTGCGCAGCTTCCCCTGATCCTCCCGCCGTCGGTGATGGGTTTCTACCTTCTCTTTTTCATCGGGAAAACTCCCCTTCTCAGAGAAATGGGCATCCTCTTCTCTTTTCCCGCCCTCGTTCTGGGCGCCGCTGTATCGGCGGCGCCCATCATGATCCAGGCTGCCCGGGCGGCCTTTTCCTCGGTGGACCCGGAGCTCGAGGACGCCGCCAGGACCCTGGGGAAAAAGGAATCCACGGTTTTTTTCACCGTCACCCTGCCCCTGGCCCGTCGCACGCTCCTCGTGGGGCTCGCCCTTTCGGCGGCCAGGGCTCTCGGCGATTTCGGCGTCTCCCTCATGATCGCCGGCAATATTCCGGGACGGACCCAGACACTGCCCCTCTATATCTACAACCAGGTGGAGACCCTGAACTTCGCCCGGGCCCATGGGGCAGCCCTGCTTCTCGTGGGGGCGGGGCTCGCCAGCCTCTACGCGGTCCGGATGCTGGAGGAAGGGGGGAAGGGACATCGTGCTTCGTGCTGAATTCCGGGATGCGGCCGGAACATTTTCCCTGAACGTTTCCATGGAGGTCGGGGCGGAGACGGCGGTGCTCTTCGGGCGGAGCGGCTCGGGAAAATCACTGACGCTCAGGTCGCTGGCCGGACTGAGGAGCCCGCTGGAAGGAAAGATCACCCTCGGGGAAAGAGTCCTCTTTTCCTCGGCAGAAAAAATCGACGTCCCCCCGAGGGACAGGAAGGTGGGGCTTCTCTTCCAGAACCTGGCCCTCTTCCCTCACATGACCGCCCTGGAAAACGTGGCCTACGCCCTGCCCCCCGGAAAAAAAGGGAGGGCAAGGGCCGGAGAATGGCTTGCGAGGGTCAGGATGGCCGGCTTTGAGGACCGCCCTCCCGACAAGCTCTCGGGAGGGCAGCGCCAGCGGGTCGCCCTGGCCCGGGCCCTGGCCGCCGAACCCGAACTGCTGCTGCTGGACGAACCCTTCAGCGCCCTGGACGGCCCTCTCCGCAGGAGCCTCCGGCGGGAACTCCGGGACATCCGGCGTGAAGCGGGGATCCCCATGGTGTATGTCACTCACCAGATCGAGGACCTGTGTTCCCTCGGCGACCGGGTGACGGTGATGAAAGAAGGGACCACGACGGAATCCTTTCCCGTGGGGCGGCTGTGGGAACGGGGCGCCCGGGGGGAGGCCTGGAACGCCCTGGGGTGGGGAAACCTCTTTCGGGGAAAGATCGTCTCCCGGGAAGGGGGTTTCCGCTTCGAGGGGAACGCGGTCAGCCTGGATCTCGACGGAGGGGCTCTTTTTCCGGGAGAGGGGCTGGTTTTTGTGGCGCCGGACAGAATCCGGATTCTCTACCCGGATCTTCAGGTGGACCCTGATCTGGGCGACAATGTCTTTACGGCCACAGTGGAAGAGATCATTCCCCTCGGGAGTTCAGTCAGGCTCTACCTGGCGGCCGAAGACGGAACCATGTGGCAGGCGGAGCATTCTTCAGGGGCCTACGAATCCCTGAGGCTCCATCCGGGATCGCCGGTCCGCTTCGCCGTCCCTCCCGCTTCGGTGGAGGTCTGGACGGGACCGGGAATCTGCGCTCGGGAGTTCACCCCGAATAGAGCAGAAAGCCTCCATTTCCGTTCTTGACCATGTACATTGCCTTGTCGGCGCACCGGAGCAGCTCTTCGGCAGTGTGCCCATGCCGGGGGCAAAGAGCCACGCCGATGCTCGCCGTAACGAACGATTCCCGCCCGTGGATCGGCCTTGAAACACGCACAGCGTCCGAGACCCTCGATGCCATGGCAAGGGCATCGGAGGCATCCCGAACCCCCTCGAACAAAATGACGAATTCGTCACCACCCCACCGGGCCACAGTATCCGAGTCCCTCACGGCCCGTGAGAGGATCCGGGCAATTTCCCCCAGGACCTTGTCCCCTTCGGCGTGCCCAAGAGCGTCGTTCACCCTCTTGAAACGGTTGAGGTCTACCATGGCTATCGCCAGGGAATCGCCGGTTTCCGCAGCCCTTTTGAGTGCCTGTTCCACCCTTTCGAGAAAGCATCGCCTGTTGGGCAGATTGGTCAGCGGGTCGTGGGTCGCCCTGAAATTCATGGTCCGCTCCCGGCGTATCCGTTCGGTGATATCCCTGACGAAAGCGGCGAAGGTTCCCGTTTCCGGAAGGAAACGGCCGGTCACGGAAATATCCCTCCGGGAGCCGTCCTTTCGGCTGATAATGGTCTCGAAAGAGATTCCCGAAGTTTGACCGTCCCCGGAGTGCTCTTCCACCAATCCTCCCGGGAAGGTTCCGTTCAGAAGGTCAAAGATGGACATGGAGAGAAGCTCCCCGGCGGAAAAACCGGAGATCCTGGAAAAGCCCTCGTTCACTTTGAGAAAATTGCCTCCCCCGTCGAGGACGAAATACCCTTCGTCCATGGTGCGGAGGATCAGGCCGAGTTCCTCTGTCCGGTCCGCTATCCTGCCCTCGAGGTCTTCGTTCATTTCCCTGAGAAGCCGAGTCCGTTCCCACAGCTCGAAGGCTCCGGCGAACATCTTGCCGAGCAGGGACAGGAGAGCCGCTTCGTCCCCCGACCACTCGCGGATCCTGTGCACGGCGTCAAACCCGAGAAATCCCCGGAGATTCCCGTTGATCATCAGCGGCACCATCAGGGCGGACTGAATTCCCTGGGCTTCGAGAATCTCTTTCTCCGCCCGGAATTCCTCGGGAAGGTCCTCAACCCTGGGAATAGTGAGGACTTCCCCCCTGGCGAACAAATCCATTGTCCCGGAGATGCATGACACGGGCACGGCCTGGAGGCGGGCTTTTTCCGAACTCACTCGTGGAGCGCACCATTCATGGGTATTGTCCATGAGTTTTTCCCCGTCCTCCCGCCTGAAAAGGAAAATATAACTCCTCTCGACCCGGAGAAATTCGCCGAGGCTCTTCAGGCCGCTTTCTACAGCAGCGTCCCTGTTGTCCTCCCCCGCTTCGAGGAGCGTGGAGAAAATCCGGGCCAGGAGACGGGGCATCTCGGGCCCGCACGGATTTGGCTCGACCTGTGCGGACAGGTTCCTTTCAATCATGATGAAAACCCTCCGGGGAACGTTTCCCTTCCCTGAACAGGAGGCAAAGCACGACACGCACATGGGAGACAGTCATGGGAAAACCTCCGAAAACCGCTTGTAAATATTTTATATTTTCGTTTTTATTTGGTTCATTTATAAATTTTATAATTAAATCAATATCAAAATTATAAGTTTTCACCACCCTATATGCAAGGGCCTGATTTCCGTCCAGCCGGTGTTCCGGTTCCTGATCGCCCTGTCAAAACCGGGAGATGAAATGCTATACTCGCACCATACAGAATCCTTTCTTCGGAGGTGCACACCCATGTTTTTCCCGCTGCTGCTTGTTTCCGCCCTTGCCTTTCTTCTGCTCGCCCCATCGGCGGGACTCGCACGAACCCACACGTTCTTCATCACCAAGGAACAGGCCTACAACGGCCCGCTCCGGGCCGATATACCCCCCGCCCTCGTCATCGACGACGGAGACACGGTTGTTTTCAACACGGTCATGCTCATGGCGGGGAATCTTTCTCCGGACATGACCTTCGACGATATGCTGGCCCTCCGAACGGAGATGAAGGAAAAAGGGACCGGCGTCTACGCCTTTACCGGCCCCTTCCACATCAACGGGGCCGAGCCCGGCGACACCCTCGAAGTGCGGATCAGGCGCCTTGTTCCCGGGAAACACGCCGTCACCCATATCTACCCGGACCATATGAACATCGGCGGCCTGCCCGAGGGATTCAGCAGGGGTTTCCTGAAACCCCTCTACCTCTCGGAGGACAGGAAGACCATTGAATTCGCCCCCGGGGTGACGCTGCGGACCCGGCCGTTCCTGGGCACCATGGCCGTGGCCCCCCGCCCCGGCGAGGTGCTGCCCCCCGCCGTCCCGGGCTACTTCGCCGGGAACATGGACAACAAGGAACTCACGGAGGGAACGACCCTCTTCATTCCCGTGAACGTTCCGGGGGCCCTCTTCATGGCTGCCGACGCCCACGCCGTCCAGGGAGACGGCGAGGTTAGCATCGCAGCAGCGGAGACCTACTTCGAGGAAGCGGAGCTCCAGTTCGTTGTCCGGAAGGACATGAAGCTCCATTACCCCCTCGCCGAAACGCCGGACCACTGGATCGTCATGGGCTTCCACCCCGACCTGGACGAGGCCATGAAAATGGCCATCCGTGAAGCGGTCTCCTTCCTGATGCGGGAAAAGGGACTCTCCAGGGAGGAGGCCTACTCCCTGTGCAGCCTCGCCGCCGATTTCCGCGTCACCCAGGTGGTGGACGGCGACAAGGGCATCCACGGCATGATCCCGAAGGCCATTTTTGGTTGATTCTCCCCTTCTCCGGTTCAGTCGGAAAAAACGGGCTCCTTCCGAAAAGGAAGGAGCCCGTTTTTGTACACTGATGCCCCGGTTACTGATCTCCGGCCGGAGCGGCGGTTCTTTTCGCCGCCCACCGGTCGCGGACACTCCAGTAGAGTTCGTAGACCGCCGGAACGACCAGCAGGGCGATGATGCCTCCCGCGATGAGACCGCCTATGGATACGAACGCTATGGGCTGCCGCAGGGCGCCTCCCTGCCCCGTTCCCAGGGCCAGGGGGACCATGGAGATGACCGCGGCGGATATGGCCATGAAGAGCATCCTGAGCCGGACGGAGCATGCCTTCCAGATTGCCTGGGAAGCCGGCATGTTTTCATCCCTCCTGAGAACCTCTGCGTAGTCGATGACCACGATAGCGTTGTTCACCACCAGTCCCACCAGCATGATGAGACCAATGAGGGCGAACATGGAGACGGAAACCCCCGAGAGGAGCATGGACGGAATGACGCCGAGGGCCGACAGGGGAACCGTGAGAATGATCACGAAGGCGAAGAACCACGATTCGAGGATGGCCGCGATGATGATGAACGTGAGCCCGATGGCGATGAAGAGCGCCTGGCCGAGTTCCCCGAAGGTCTCCTCCATGAATTCCGCGTCTCCCCCGTAGTCGATGGAATATCCCTCGGGAAGGTCGAGGTCCGCTATGGCCCGGCGGGCGTTGGCGGTGGCTTCCCCGACGCTGATATAGCGGGCGTCGGCCTCGACGGTGACCGCCTTCTGCCTGTCTTTCCGGACGACCTCCGTGGGGCCGTCCCTCCACTGCACCTCGGCGAACTCCTTCAGCGGCATGAGGCCGTAGTTCGTCATGATGGGGAGGTCCTGGACCTTGAAGATATCCTTCGCCTTGTCCGGGCTGATCCGGGCCTTGATGTCGTACTCGAAGCCCTCCTGGCGGAACTTCCCTGCGTCCATGCCGACAAGATAGCCGTAAATCACGTGGGAGAGGGTGGTCATGTCGATGCCGAACTGGGAGAGCCTCCACCTCACGGGCAGGATCTGCAGCTCCGGCTTGCCCATTTCCACGTCGATGCCGGCGTCCACGATGCCGGGCACATGGCGGATGCGGTCCCTTATGGTCTCCGCGATCCGGTAGAGGGTTTCGAGCTCCTCTCCCCTGACCACAAGCTGGATGGGCTTTCCGCCCCCCATGTTCTGCCGGAAGACGCTGACCGAACCGTCCACGCCGGGCATGGCGTTCACGAAGGGGCGGATGCGGTCCGCCATCTCAATGGTGGAGGGGCGGCCGGGATCTTCGGTGAAATAGGCCTCGATGGTCGCCTTGTGGGTCCCCTGGTTCCGTCCCGAGGCGCCCACGGTGGAGACGACATATTTCAGCGAGGGAAGGGTCTGCCTGATGTGATCCTCGATTTCCTTCGCCCGTTCCCGGGTCACGAACACCGGGGTGTTGCTCGGCAGGGTGATATTGACCGTCATGACACCGCTGTCGGTGCGGGGCATCATCTCGGAACCTATAAGCCCACCCATTTTGAAGGCCCCTAAGGTGAGCCCCAGGAAAAGAAATATGGTAATGACAGGATGGGCAAGAGCCCGCCTCAGAAAGAAGAGGAACAACTCCTCGAAACCGGAGTAGACCCAGTCCCACCACCCGCAGAGAATGCGCCCGATCCTTGGAATTCCCTTGTCGGGCTTGAACCGTGCGGCCATGGACGGCGTGAGGGTCAGGGAGACCCACAGGGAGAAAAGGGTGGCGTACACGATGGTCATGGCATACTGCACCAGGAACTGCCCCGCGATCCCGCTCATGATGGCCACGGGCAGGAATACCCCGAGGTTCGTGGCCGTTCCCGCAATGACCGACAGGGAGATCTCCACCGTCCCCTTCTCCGCCGCCTCCTCGGGGGAGTACCCCATGTCCCGGAAGCGGTAGATGTTCTCGATGATGAGGATGGAGTTGTTCACCAGGACGCCCATGGAGATGGCAAGCCCCAGGGAGCTCATGATGTTCAGGGAGTAGCCGTGCATAGCCATGGGCATGAAGGTGGCGAAAAGAGCCACGGGCATGGCCACGGAGACGATGAACGTGGCCGAAAAACGCTTGAGGAAGAGGTACAGCACCGCCACGGTGAGCAGGATGCCGAAACCCATGTCCCGCAGCACGTTCTTCACCGAGGACTCGATGAACTTCGTGTCGTCGAAGGGGATCTCCGCCGTGAAGTCCGGCATGGTCTTCAGTATTTTGTCGAGCTCCTTCTTCACGAGCTCCCCCGCCCTCACCACGTCGGAATTGGGGCGGGCGCTGATCCGGAGCTGCACCACCGAGTTTCCGTTCACCCGGGCGATGGACCGGACATCCTGCTCGCCGTCCACCACCGTTCCCAGGTCCCGGACGCGCACCGGGTTGCCCGATGCGGTGGGGATCATGATGTTCTCCAGCTCTTCGACCCTGTTGAACTCGCCGATGAGCCGGAGCCACGTCTCGTCCTTCTCCTGGGTGATGTAGCCGGAAGGATTGGTGACGTTGTTGGCCGCCACCACAGCCGCAAGGGTCTGGATGCTCACCCGGTACTCGCTCAGTGCGACAGGGTCCAGGAGTATCCGGATCTCCCTGTCCCGGCCGCCGGTCACGTTGGTCTGGCCGACCCCCTCCACCCTGGAGAGGCGGGGGACAATGTTGTCCTCGATGATCTTCTTCGCTTCCTTTTCGGGAAGGGCGCTTGTGAAGGCGACGATCAGGAAGGGCTGGGCGTTGATGTCCACCTTCCTGAAGATGGGCTCGTCCACGCTGTCGGGGAGCTTGTTCCGGGCAGATTTCACCTTGTTGGACACGTCCACGAGAGCCTGGTCGACGTTCACCTCCACTTCCATCTCAAGGATAACGAAGGAGTTGCTCTCCGCCGAATAGCTCGTTATCTTGTCGAGCCCCTCGAGGTCCGCGATGGCATCCTCGATGGGTTTTGTCACGAGCTGCTCGATCTCGTTGGGGCTGGCTCCGGTGTACCTTGTCTGGACCACGACAACGGGAATATCCACCTTGGGAAGCAGGGCAACGGCAAGCTTGTTGTAGCTGCTTACCCCGAGGAGGACGAGTATCAGCACCATCGCCCAGGTGAACACCGGGCGCTTTATGCAGAAACGTACCAGACCGCCCATGGCTATTTGCCTGCCGTACCGGCGGCGGCCTCCCCGGCCAGAGCGACAGGGGCATTCTCATACAGCAGGTTGTGCCCCCTGACGACCACCATGTCTCCCTCCGAAAGGCCGGAGTCCACGGAAAGGGAACCGTTCTGCCCTTCGCCGGGAACGATCTCCCTGAGCATCGCCCTCCCGTCCCCGACCACGTAGACATAGGCCTTGTCTCCCCTTCTCTGGACGATTTCCGAGGGGATGATGATCAGGTCCTTCCTTTTCTCCACCAGGAAACGGGCCTCCACGTGGGTTCCGGGAAGCACGTCGAGGCCGTTCAGGCAGACCACCACGGGGTACAGCCCCGACCCCTGGGCTGCTTCGGGACTGATCCTCTTGATGGAGCACTTCGTCTTCTGCCCGTCGCTGAGCACCTCCACGGGAGTATCCTTGTTCAGGCTCAGGATGTCCTTCCGTGAGACCATGATCTCCGCCTCCAGGTCCTTGAGGTCGATGACGGTCAGCAGGGCCTTCCCGTCGGAGGCCACTTCCCCCGGTTCCACGGAACGGCTCGCCACGATGCCGTCGATGCTGGCCCGGATCTGGGTGCGGGCCAGGGTGGACTGGGAGGACTGGAGTTTCGCCTCTTCGCCCTTCATCTTCGAAAAAGCCTGCTCCACCTGGGCCTTGGAAACACCACCCGATTTGTGGAGCTCGGAAAGCCGCTTGTATTCCCGGACGGCATCCTCGTAGCTCGCCCTGTCCGCGGCGGCGGACGCGCGGTAGTCCTGGGACGAGAGGGTCAGCAGCACCTGTCCCGCTTTCACCCTGTCCCCGATCTGGACATGGACCTCCCGGACGATTTCCTTCACGTAGGATGTCACGGTCTGGCTTTTTCCGGCCTTTGCCTGGCCGTAGTAGCTCCTCCAGATTTCCCAGTCCTGCCGGGAAAGCCGCATCACGTCAACGGGAACAGGCACTTCCTCTTTCTGCTCCATGGCGGCGGTGTTGGCAGCTGCTTCCTGCAGTTTCGCCTGGACCCGGACCACCATGAAGACGCCCCCTGCACAGATCAGGAGGACCCAAAACACAACGCTCAGCCTTGCGAAAATTGATTTTGCCATGTTTCCCCTGCCCCTTCCGGCGATAAAAGTCTCTTGAACATATCCAGCGCGAAGGCCAGAAATTTATCCACACTCACGCTCCCCGGGTCCTTCTCCAGGAGTTCGAAAAACCAGGAATCAATAGTGTGCCCCATTGCCTGGAGGATACTCCGGAGAAGATCCGGAGGCACGTCCTTCCGGATCGCCCCCAGGTCCTGGCCCCGCTTGAGCAGACCGGCGGTCCACCGGTCGACCCTCCTGAAATTTTCCTGCAGATCGGGGCTTGCCTTCATGCCCGTTCCGGGTTCGATCAGGTTCCGGACGACCTTGACAAGGCCGAGGTTCTCCGCACCGTACCGTATGGCCTTCTCGTAATACAGACGGCAGGCGGTCCAGAACTCCTCCCTGGTTTCGGGCATCTTCAGCCTTCCCACCGAGGAGAGGAAGTGCCGCTCCACCTCGTCGAGAACGGTGAGATAGAGGCTCTCCTTGTTCTCGAAATAGTAGTAGACCACACCCTTGCTCAGGCCCGACCGCTCGATGATCCTGTTATATGAGGCCCCGTCGATGCCGTTGGCGGCAATTTCCTCCATGGCGGCGTCGATGAGGGCCGCTCTTTTTTCATCATCAATCTTCCTGGAACTGTAACGCACAGCGCACCTCCTCACCTTTCCCGTACAGACCGACAGGTTAGACCATCCGGTCTAATTTGTCAACGGGGAAATTGAGGAAGTATAATGCAGAAGGCGACCTTCTCCGGCCGACTGCCGGGACCGGATTTCGGCGCCCCGGGGACTCTTCGGTTCCCGTACGGTCTTTCCTCTCACAGTGAGAAAAAAGGCCGCCATCTTCCAACGAGAAGGAGAGATTTTTATGAAACACTGCCCCGGATGCGGCGCTTCGCTGCAGGAAGGAGCGTTGTTCTGCGAATACTGCGGCGCCCGGGTAACGACCGGACAGCCCTCTCCTCCTGCAGATTCGAAAAAAGTGACGGAGAACGAAGGACAGGAAAGGCTGCCGAACGGGCCGGCGGCTGCTCCCGGCCTGCGGGCGAACCTGAGGACGGCTTCTCCGGCCCTCATGCTTCTTCTTTCCTTTCTGACCTTTCTCTTCTACCCGGTGCTCTGGCTATTCCTCCGGAGAAAGGCCTTCGATTCCATGGTGCCCGGCAGGAAGCTCGGCATGGTCCTTCCTCTCGCCTTTCTTGCGGCCACGGTTCTTTTCGTTGCGGCGGGAAACGTCGAGAAGTTCCCCGAACTCGCCTCCGCGCTGAGCTTCGAGGAGAAGGAAACCCTCACCGGCTGGTTCTTTCTCGCCTGGTTCGCTTCCATGACCATGACCTCCTTCAGAATGCGGACCATCCTGCGGAAATACGCCTCCCGGACCGACGGCAGCCCCCTGGCGGCGAACCTGGTGGCCAGGTCGTCCGCAATGACCTTCTTCTTTCAGTTTCTCTACATCCAGCATCACATGAATCTGCTCGTGGAGTCCGGGCTGGCGGACAGGGAATGACAAACAGGGGGCGGCCGGCCGGCCGCCCCCTGGGCAGAGTGTCGCTCCGCAGCGTAAATTTCAGCCCTTTCAGGACACCCCGGTACGCAGGATCCTTGCGGCGTTGAGGGTCGCCAGGAGGGCCACCCCTACGTCGGCGAAGACCGCCTCCCACATGGACGCTGCGCCGAAGGCGCCCATGACCAGCACAAGCCCCTTCACCCCCAGGGCGAAGGTGATATTCTGCCAGACGATGGCCCGGGTCCTCCTGGCGATCTCGATGGCCTCCGCCGCCCCGAGAGGATCGTCCCGGAGAAGCACCCCGTCGGCCGCTTCGATGGCGGCGTCCGCCCCCAGGCCGCCCATGGCAAGCCCCGCATCGGCAGCGGCGAGAAGGGGAGCGTCGTTCATCCCGTCGCCGACGAAGAGGGTTGTTCCCCCTGCTTCCTTCCTGATCCTCCTGAAGGAGTCAAGCTTGCCGGCGGGAAGGAGCCCCCCTTCCCAGAGGTCGAGCCCAAGCTCCCCCGCGATTTTTCCGGCGTTCTCCGGCCGGTCCCCCGACAGCATGCCCACGGTGCCCACCCCGAGCTTGCGCAGGCGGTCCACCGCCTCCCGGGCCTCTTTCCGGAGAGTGTCCTCCACCACGAGAAAGCCTGCGTACCGACCGTCCCTAGCCACGTGGACCACCGCTCCGGTCTTCGCCCCGGGATCTCCGGCGACCGGGACGCCGTGCCGCTCCAGCAGGGCCGTGTTGCCCGCGAGAATTTCCTGTCCGTCGAGGACCAGCCGGACACCCAGCCCGGGAAACTCCTCTACGGGAAGGGCAGGCCCATCCCCTGCCGCAGAGGCCACAGCCCGGGCGACGGGATGGTTCGAACCCCGTTCGGCGGCTGCCGCCGTTTCTATCAGTTCAGGGCCGGTCATGAAGGACGACGGATGGACCTCCGTCACCCGGAACACCCCCCTGGTGAGGGTGCCCGTCTTGTCGAAGAGAACGGCCTTCGTGCGGGCAAGAGTCTCCAGCACATTGCCCCCCTTCAGCAGGATCCCCCGCCGGGATGCGGCGCCCATGCCGCCGAACAGGGCAAGAGGAACGGAGATCACGAGGGCGCAGGGGCAGGACACCACCAGGAAGACCAGGGCCCGGTACCCCCAGTCCCGGAATCCGCCAAGTCCTGCGAGGGGAGGCGCCACGGCGAGGAGTGCGGCCAGGACAACCACCGACGGAGTGTACCACCTGGCAAAGGACGTGATGAACCGCTCGGTGGGGGCCTTTCGCTCCCGGGCCTCTTCGATCAGCCGGAGCCCTTTTGAAAGGGTCGTCTCACCGAAGGGGCGGAGCACGGTCACCGTGAGGGTGCCGCCGAGGTTCACGCTCCCAGCGAGCACCTCGCTCCCCTCCGACACGTCCCGGGGGACCGATTCTCCCGTCAGGGAGGACGTATCCAGGGAGGACGTCCCCCCGAGCACCTTTCCGTCGAGGGGAACCCGCTCCCCGGGCTTCACGAGCAGTGTGCTCCCTGAAGTGACATCCTCCGCCCGGACCGGTTTCCATTCCCCGTCTTCAAGAATCGTTGCCCTATCCGGGCGGATGTCAAGAAGAGAGAGAATGGAACGGCGGGACCGCTCCACGGCAAGGGACTGCACCAGCTCTCCCGTTTCGTAAAACAGCATCACCGCCACCGCTTCCGAAAACTCGCCGATGGCGAAAGCGCCGCCGGTGGCGGCCGTCATGAGAAAGAACTCATCGAAAAGAGTCCCCCGGCGGAGGTTCCCCGCCACGGTGCGGAGAACCTCTATTCCTGCCGTCAGGTAGGCAGTCACATAGAAAAGCAGCCGGGCTGTTTCCCCGAGGGGCAGGAAGAGGGCCGCGAGCCAGAGCATGGCCCCGGCCACAAGGCGGATCATATCTCCTTTCGGCAGGCTCGATGGGGCTTTCGCGGAACGTTCCTCCGAAACCATCACCCCCGGTTCGATGGACGACACGACAGTCCGGATGCTGGAAAGAAGTTCTTCCGGATGCTCCTTTCCCGAGAGCGATACCCTCATCCTGCCGGCGACAAGGTCGATGGCTGCAGACGAGACTCCGGGAAGGGCAGCCACTTTTTTTTCGATTGTCGCAGAGCACTGGGCGCAGTTCAGCCCTTCAAGGGAGAGGCGGATTTCTCCGGCACCGTCAGCCATGGTTTTCACTTCCCCCGGGGGCGATGTGCCGGACGTGCCGGAAGCCCTGCTCGAAGATGGTCCTCACGTGGTCGTCGTCGAGGCCGTAGATGGACGACCGCCCCCTCCGGGCCACCCGTACGAGACGGGCCTGCTTGAGCACCCTGAGCTGGTGGGAAATGGCCGACTGGTTCATGGAAAGGAGGGCCGCGATGTCCGCAACACAGAGATCGGAAACGGAAAGGGCGCAGAGTATCTTGATCCTCGTGGTGTCCCCGAAGATCCGGAACAGGTCGGCAAGCTCGTACAGCGTCTCGTCGGGAGGCATCTCCGCCGAGATCCGGGAAAGACTGTTCTGTATTTCTTCCTGAGATGTGTGGTTCATGATGTTTCTCCTTATATGAATATATGAACATTTGCTCATATATTCATATACCACCGAAACGGCCTTTTTTCAAGCCCC
>Ga0123328_1001799_pt1 | contig 20308 bp, 17 predicted proteins | sample BioC12SIPDNA_2_FD_89702 | JGI IMG/M metagenome (GOLD analysis project Ga0123328, IMG submission 89702) | Anaerobic biogas reactor microbial communites from Washington, USA - Biogas_R1_A C12 SIP DNA | ecosystem: Engineered > Bioreactor > Anaerobic > Unclassified | place: Washington, USA...
ATGCTTTACAAGAGATCCCTGGAACGTTATCCCGATGCCGTGGAGCTGTATGTAAACCTGGCATACAACCAGATTCTGAACGACCAACTGGAAGCAGCACAGACCACATTAACAGAAGCCAAACTGGTGGCTGACGAACAGGATGAAAAAGACATGATTGCCCTGCAGTGTGCATGTATTGCCATGAGACAGGGTGAATACGATAAAGCAGCTTCTGCACTTGATGATATTTCAGATAAAGAGATCACAGAATATTATCGCGGAGTCCTGGCAATCTATCAGAATGACGCTGACAAGGCAGTGCGCCTGCTCTCAGACAGCAAGGACATCAACTACGCCATCGCCCTTCTTAACAAGAACCAGGTGAAGGATGCCCTGAAAGTATTGCAAAATCTGGATCAAAACGATGCTTACGTCCTCTACACAACCGGTGTAGCTTACGGACGCATCAATGAAAATGCCAAAGCCCATGAATTCAAGGCCAAAGCATTCCAACTTGATCCTTCCCTGAGGTATTTAGACAACTAGACCCAATAGCCTGAAATTGATGAAAGCCTCCTCCCGGAAGAGAGGGGGCTTAATCATTTGACGCCGAAGATTTACACATGCCCGACACACTCAGACAGAAAGGACAAAGAAGGCTATTGATAAAGGAGTTGGCCGAAAAATACAATTTCAATCCGGAAGTATTGCAGGCTATGGAACAGGTCCCCCGTCACCTTTTTGTAGATAAGGGACTGGAACATTTAGCCTATAAAGACAAACCCCTGCCCATAGCAGCCAGGCAGACAATCTCACAACCCTATACGGTGGCTATGCAAACCCACCTTCTGGATTGCCGGAAACAGGACAAGGTTCTGGAGATAGGCACGGGGTGCGGATACCAGGCAGCCGTACTCATGGCAATGGGATTTCGTGTATATTCGGTTGAACGTATACGGGAATTGTATCTACAGGCGCAAAAAAATCTGGCCAATACGGGATTTGACCCCAATGCTTTGTTTTACGGAGATGGTTTTGCAGGACTGCCCCAATTTGCTCCTTTCCGAGGAATACTGGTGGCCTGCGGAGCTCCCGAAGTACCCCGGATCCTGAAAGAACAACTTGCTCTGAACGGAAAAATGGTAGTTCCCGTGGGACAACATGAACAACGTATGCTGCGTATTACACGTACAGGAGCGGATGAATACAAAACCGAAGATTTCGGATTCTATCAATTCGTCCCCATGCTGGGAGGAACACAAAAATAGCTGACAATGGAGTGTAAAACATTTTATTTCAACGCATTGAGAACATGCTGTTATGTAGCTTACGATGCCACCGGCAATTGCGTTATTATAGATCCCGGCTGTTTCGGAGAAAACGAAGAACAACGCCTGGCTCATTACCTGCGTGACAACCAACTGACCCCAAAATTTATAGTCAACACCCATGCCCACTTTGACCATTTGATGGGACTTCGTTTTTTAATAAATCAGTACAACATTCCCTTTCACCTTCATCCGTTGGAAGAAGAAAACCTTAAACGGGCTTCCAATTACGCCCGTTTATTCGGCTTTCAAATGATCCAGCCAGAATGTCAATACATACCTCTGGAAGACGGAGAAACACTCACGTTCGGTGAATCGCAACTCAAAGTGCTTCACACACCCGGACACAGTCCGGGAAGCGTATGTCTGTACGACCAACAAGGCAACCGCTTATTTACCGGAGACCTTCTGTTTGCAGGGAGTGTTGGACGAACGGACCTTCCCGGTGGAGATTACAACCTGCTGGAAAAATCCCTTTCCGAAAAAATCACGCCCTTACCGGAACAAACTGTCGTTTTGCCGGGACACGGACCGGCTACCACCCTGTCAGAAGAACTGGCACAAAATCCTTATCTGCAACATCTTTGCTAAAGAACATGTCTCAGAACTACATACGCATAGAAGGCGCCCGGGTGAATAACCTGAAGAATATAAGTCTGGATATCCCGCGCCATGCTTTGTGTATCATTACCGGACTGAGCGGAAGCGGAAAATCTTCCCTGGCTTTTGACACACTTCATGCAGAAGGACAACGCCGTTACCTGGAAACACTTTCGGCTTATGCACGTCAATACCTGGGAACGCTGGAACGTCCGGATGTGGATCACATCTCGGGTCTGAGCCCTATCATTGCCATTGAGCAAAAGACCACCACACGAAATCCCCGCTCGACGGTAGGTACTATAACAGAAATCTATGATTTTCTGCGCTTGCTTTATGCCCGCGCCTCCATTGCCTATTCTCCGGCAACCGGAAAACCCATGATCCGTTATACCGCGGAACAAATGGTCTCCCTGATTGCCCGTCAGTACGGTGAAAAAAAATGCATCCTTCTTTCTCCCGTAGTCAGGGGACGAAAAGGCCATTACCGTGAACTGCTGGACCAGATCCTGAAGAAGGGATTTCTGGAAGTCCGTATAGACGGCGAAATTACCCAGATAACACACAATATGATGTTAGACCGTTACAAAGTTCATTTCATTGAAATTGTAGTGGACAAACTCATTCCTCCTGCTGAAGACGAAGACAATAAAGCCGGTTTTGCCCGCCTGCGGGATTCGGTAAATACGGCTTTGTATCACGGGGACGGTTCATTTGCCGTACTGGATCCGGAAACGGACCTGATCCGTCATTTCAGCAAACACCTGATGTGTCCTGAAAGCGGCTTGTCATTTCCCGAGCCCGCTCCCCACACGTTTTCCTTTAATTCTCCCCAGGGAGCCTGCCCTCATTGCAAAGGATTGGGTTTTACAACCCGGATTGACTTGAAAAAAATCATGCCGGACATGTCTCTCTCTATTGCGCAGGGAGGACTGGAACCTTTCGGGAAATACAGGGACAACACACTTTTTCGCTACCTGGAAGGAATCGCAAAAAAATACGGATTTTCAATAGACACACCCCTTTCAGACATCCCGGAAGAAGCAATGGATACGTTGCTATACGGCAGCGAAGACCTCATTTATGTAACATCTCCCGTTGGAGGCACTTATACAATTACCTTCCCCGGTCTTATCAACCGGATGGAACAAATGAACGAAGAATCGGAAAGCAAACTGATGACCCGGGAACGTTACCTGGAAGAAATACCCTGTCCCGTATGTCACGGAAGCCGCCTGAATGAAACGGCACTTTGTTTTCGTTTCGGAGATAAAACCATTGCCCAGCTGGCAGCTATGGATATCCGGGTATTGGCCGCATGGCTGGACGGCATAGAGGAACACATAACAGATCGCCAGAAGGCCATTGCCCGGGATGTGTTGAAAGAGATCCGGGACCGGCTGCAATTCCTTATAGACGTGGGTCTCTCTTACCTTTCCCTGGATCGGGGTACCCGTACGCTCAGCGGCGGGGAAAGCCAGCGGATACGGCTGGCCACGCAGATAGGATCTACCCTGGTCAACGTTTTGTATATTCTTGACGAGCCGAGTATAGGGCTGCATCAGCGCGACAACCGCCGCCTGATACAGGCGTTGGGGAAACTGCGGGATACGGGAAATTCCGTGCTGGTTGTGGAACACGACGAGGAGACAATCAGAAGCGCAGACTGGCTGGTGGACCTGGGCCCCGGAGCCGGGCGCAAAGGCGGGCAACTGCTCTATTCAGGTCCTATAAAGACTTTTCTGCAAAAGCCCCATCCCGAGAGCCTCACCTGGCAATACCTTACCGGTATGAAAAGCATACCTGTTCCTGAAAGCAGACGCCCCGGCAACGGCCACGTCTTGCGTCTGGGCGGAGCTTCCGGCAACAACCTGAAAGACATCACGGCTGATTTTCCGTTGGGTTGTTTTATTTGCATAACCGGAGTCAGCGGAAGCGGAAAATCAAGCCTGATCAATGAAACACTCCTGCCTGTACTTACCCGGAAGTTTTACCGTTCCAAAAAACATCCGCTGCCCTACGAATCGGTTTCAGGTATCCAGTACATTGACAAAGTTGTAGAAGTGGATCAGTCCCCCATAGGGAAAACACCCCGGAGCAATCCGGCTACTTATACCAACGTATTCGGGGAAATCCGGAAATTGTTCGCATCCTCACCGGATGCCAAAACACGAGGATTCAAAGCTTCCCGGTTTTCTTTCAACATCAGGGGCGGCCGTTGTGAAGCGTGTAAAGGTGCCGGAGTTCAACAAATAGAAATGAATTTTCTGCCCGACGTACAGATAACCTGTCCGGTATGCCGTGGCCGGCGTTATAAAAGCGATACGCTTGCCGTACGTTATAAAAACAAGAACATATACCAGGTATTGGACATGTCCGTAAACGAGGCGGTGGAGTTTTTCAAACACGTACCGTCCATCATTCAAAAAATCAAAACGCTTCAGGATGTGGGATTGGGGTACATCAAGCTGGGACAACCTTCCACAACACTGAGCGGCGGAGAATGCCAACGTGTAAAACTGGCCGCCGAATTATCCAGGATTTCCACCGGGAACACCCTTTATATACTGGACGAGCCCACTACGGGACTTCATTTTGAAGACGTCAAAGTTTTGCTTAACATCTTGCACCAATTGACCGATAAGGGAAATACCATCCTGATCATAGAACACCATCCTGACATTATCAGATCTGCAGACTATATCATAGACCTGGGACCGGAAGGTGGAAACCGGGGCGGGTACATTGTAGGATGCGGAACCCCGGAAGAACTGGCAGAAAATTTGCAGTCTTATACCGGGAGATTGCTCAAAGAATGGTTACAACAATGATTATCCTATGAAAACATTACAAGAGATCAACAGAGAATGGAACGGCAAAAAGGCAGACAAATACCTGGCAGCCCTGGTGGACAACCGCCTGAAAAGCCTGGACTTTGTGCTTTACAACCCTCACAATATTAAATTTATAGATTATTCACATCCCGATGGACGCAGGACGTATGTCCGTTCACTTTCTTTTGTATTGCAAAAAGCCGTGCGTGACTTGTTTCCGGGAGCCAGACTCAGGATATCCTATGCGGTAGGGAATTCGCTCTATTGCGATATTGTTTTTCCCGACGGCCGGGAAGAAACGGACGAAGATATGGCCCTGATCCATGCCACCATGTCTGCCATCGTTGAAAAAGACATCCCCTTCAGGAAGGAAAAATTGTGTACGGGAGATGCCCAGAAGGTATTTGCAGCCAATGGTTTCCCGCAAAAAGCACTCTTACAGGAAACAAGAGGTCATTTTTACACATCCGTTTATTATCTGGATGACTACGCAGATACATTTTACGGTCCCCTGGTACCGTCTACCGGTTACCTGAAGCTTTTCAACCTGAACCGTTTTCACAAAGGGTTCCTTTTGCAATATCCGCAACCTGATCATCCACAAAGTCTGGATGGCCCCCCCAAATTGCATAAACTGGTAGAGGTTTTTGAAGAGTACGTCCACTGGGGAGATATAATGGGAGTAAAAGATATCGGGACACTCAACCGCAAAATCCAGCGGGATCGTGTGAAAGACCTGATCCTGACCGGGGAGGCTTTTCACGGCAGGCGTTATGCAGAAATTGCCGACCGTATTTATGCCCACAAAGACAGGATCAAACTGGTGGTAATCGCCGGTCCTTCCAGCAGCGGGAAAACCACGACTTCCAAAAGAATCTCCACCCAGCTGAAAGTCTTGGGGATGAAACCCATTGTGCTTGAAATGGATAATTATTTCGTCAATAGGGAAGACACCCCGCTTGACGAAAAGGGAGAATATGATTTTGAATCGGTAGATGCGCTGGATACAACCTTTTTGAACGAACAGCTGTTTGCCCTGCTGGAAGGCAAAGAGGTGGAGATTCCCTTCTTTGACTTCATGACAGGACAACGTACTTTTAAGGGTAAAAAAATGAGACTGGAAGAGAACGAGATCCTGATCATGGAAGGCATACATGCCCTGAACCCGATTGTGACACGAAATATCCCGGCAGCCAACAAATTCAAGATTTACGCCTCGGCCCTGACCTCATTATCCATGGATGAAAACAACCGCATATCCACCACGGACACCCGCATGATCCGCCGGATGGTCCGGGATTCACAATTCCGAGGGATAAACGCGGAAGACACCATCCTGCGCTGGCCCAGCATCAGCCACGGAGAGCGAAAATATATTTTCCCCTACCAGGAAGAAGCCGATGTGATGTTCAACTCGGCCCTCCCTTACGAACTGGCTGTTTTAAAATCACATGCCGAGCCGCTGCTGCACCGCATAGCACCCATGTCCGAAGCTTATCCGGAAGCGTTGCGTCTCTTGAATTTCCTGAGTTATTTCACGCCTGTGCATCCGCGGGATGAACGTTACATACCGTATGCATCCGTGATCCGGGAATTTATCGGCACCAGTCTGCCGGATTGAGCGGGATCCCGTTCCTGAGCAATTGAAAATAACTGTTTCCTTCTCCCTGCGGAGAGAGAGTTCCCAGTTTCTGCCCCGTTACAACCGTGTCTCCTTCTTTTACCGAGACATCCACCATGTGACAGTAAATTGTACTGAAATCCCCGTGGGAGACAAGTATTCTTATCAAATAGCTGTCTCTGTTGTCCATCCATATGCTTGACACCACCCCGTTGAAAATCACGTGTACGTCACCTCCTTTTTGTCCGGACAGGGTAACGCCTTTATTGTCAAAAGTGAATCCCCATTTGGGATCCGTAATGCGTCCAAAGCGTTCGATTACAATGGCATCTTTCAGCGGCCAGGGCAGGTTGCCTTTATTTGCGGCAAAATCGGCCGAAAGAACGCGGGCGGCTTCCACCGCTTCCCGGTCCCGGCCGGCATCTTTCTTTTCTAAGGCAGCCAGCGCCTTCTGAATCTCATCGTTCAGTTTCTGCTGCTCTTTTATGCGTTTTTGCAACTCGGCTTTCAATTGTTTTTCGTTCTGTTGCAGACGGGCAATATTTCGATTGAGATTCTGCTGGTCTTCTTTCATCCGGTTGATCTCCAGGGCCAGTTCATCCCTGGCATCTTTTCTTTCCTGTTGCAGGGAAACCAGTTTTGCTTCTTCTTCCTGCAAACGGGTTTGCGTTTGACGGATCTTTTGCTCCTGTTCACGCATATAATCGCTATAACTGCGAAAATAACGCCACCTGCGAAAAGCTTGTGAAGCACTTTCGCTGGATAGTATATGCATAATCCACAGCTTTTTATCCCTGTGACGGTAAGCCTGTTGCAACAAATCCTCGTAGGCCGCAGTCAACGTTTCCCGTTGTTCTTTAAGGATGCCAATCTCCCTGTTCTTTTCCAGGATATCCTGATGGAGCGTTTCCAGTTCTTTCTCTATCCCCCGGATCAGTTCCTGCCTGTTGGATAACAGTCTTTGCGCCAGCCTGTATTGATACAGACGGCCTTTTATATCGTCGGAAGTTGTTTGGATCCGTTCCTGCAACATGGCAATTTCTTCCTGCAGTTTGCGATTTTTTGCCTGCATATTCTGCACGTCTTGTGACCGGAGCGTTCCGGTAACAAAAAACATGACAGAAAGAATGAGCAACAATCGTTTCATGATCTATTGACCTGTTTTCCGGTTGGTCTCGATTTTTTTCATGATTTCTTCCCGGGGATCTATCTGGTAGGCTTGCTGCCAATAAACGATTGCCATCAGCGGCTCGTTCAGGGCATTGAGGACATCCCCGTAATGATCCAGTATTTCCGCACTTTCCTTTCCCCCGTAAGCCAAAGCTTGTCTGAAAACGTCTTTGGCCTGCTGAGTGCGTCCAAGAAGGTGCAATATCCAGCCATAGGTGTCAAGGTATGTAGAATTGTTGGGCTCCTTTTCTATGGTAATCTTACTCATGGACAAGGCGCGTTCCAGTTTTTCATTTCTAAGGCTCAGGTAATAGGCATAATTGTTCAATACCGGCAAGTTGAACGGATCCAGTTTCAGGACTTTGTCATACATGGAAAAAGACTGCTCCCGGTTTCCGGCTTCGTAGTAAAGATCTCCCAGCAAGGCCAAAGTCTGGATTCTGTTTTGCGTATCTTCTTTATTGAGCATTGACAGAATCCGTTCAAAACGGGCTATGGCCGCATTCAGCTGTCCTGTCTGCCACAGGGCCATTCCGTAAAGACTGCTGAAGTCCGTGTTGTCGGGAAATTTTTCCAGTGCCATGGCCCCGTATTCACACAACAATTCCCAGTCTTTCAAATAATAGATGATCCCCAATGTCTGATACCATGCTTTGTAATCGTTCCTGTAATGATCCAGGTTTTCCTTCATAACCTCCAGCCCTTCGCCGGGTCTTTCGGTTTGTATGAGGTACCCGGCATACATATAGGCCAGGGTACTGTCTTTCGGATGGGCACTGCGGGTACTCATAAACAAGGTGTCCACCTGCGGATGAAACGTACTGACAAATCCACGTGCTTCCAGGATTTGCTTCATGTAATCTGTTTTCATCTGCACATCCACCTCGGGATATGCCAGGAAAACATTGATGTTTTCAAAATAGAGATCAAATTGTCGTTTTAAACGGTATGTTTCTGCCAATCCGAAAACGGCCGGCATAAAAGTGGGATCTGCCTGCAAGGCCCGCTGGTAATACTCGGATGCTGTTTCAATTTCTCCGTCACCGGCCAGAACGTCACCCATAATGCTTAGGATTCTGGTTGTGGGATTGTCCTGAGCGTATTGCTTTAACAAAGCAACGGCAGCTTCCTTGTCATTTTCCATTAAAATATTGAATCGTAATAAGAGCCCGGACTCTGTAACCCCCTCTCTTTTTTCCAATGTGTCAAGCAATTCAAGGGCTTTGGCTGAATTCTTGCCGTTCATGTAAAGTCCTATTCTATCGTAAAGCAGTTCCGTTTTTTGAGGGTAATCCCGGGACAAGGTACTATAATAGGCTTCCGCCTCCGGAATGTCCCCTTGGGCAACAGCCAGCTTTGCCTGTTGCAACCGGTACCAGTAATTGTCCGGCTGCAGTCTCAGTGCCCGGTTTAAATAATTGTCGGCATTTTCCCATTGTCCTGCATACCCGGCTATTTGAGCCAGGTAGTAATAAGCTGCATCGTTGTTTTGATTGCGGGATACAACACGTTTGAAACTTTCCCTGGCTCCGGCCATATCGCCCTGGTAGAACAGGTTCAGTCCCTGGTGAAAAAGGATCCGGGATTCTTCGGCCGCTACACGTGGACGGTAACCGCAGGAGGCAAGAAAAACCAGAGATATCAATATTAAGGGATACTTCCACATGGTTTTGAAATATTGCGGGAATTGCAAAGTTACCATAATTCGTTCAATTCAATTATTTATTTTACTTTTGTTTACGCCTGTACAATTTTCTTACATCCATGCAACATTCCGGCCGAAATTTTCATCTTAATAAAGACATTCCGGAAAGTGACCTCATTGCCGCTTGCATAAAAAAAGATGCTGCGGCACAACGTGTTGTATATGAGCGTCTCTATTCCAAAATGTTGGCGGTTTGTCAGCGGTATACAGGAAACCGTGAAACAGCCCGTGATATTGCACAGGATGGGTTTGTGGTTTTGTTTGAAAAGATCGGGACTTACGCCGGAACAGGTTCTTTTGAAGGGTGGGCACGCAAAATTTTTGTTAACATTTCACTTTCCTATTTACGCAAAAATGATGCCTTGCGATATAGCGAACAGATAGAAAATACCGCCGGCAGTTCCGTTACTACGGGGCATATTCTGGAAAACATTTCTGCCGGGGATATATACCGCTGTATAGAACAAATGCCGACAGGATTCCGCACCATTTTTAATATGTATGCCATAGAGGGATATACACACAATGAAATAGCCGAAATTTTGAACATTAGTGAAAGCACATCACGTTCACAGTATTCCAGGGCAAGAAACTGGCTTCAAAACAAACTCAGCGATTTGAAATGAAACAGTTGTATTTCATAGGTATTGTTCTATTGGCGGGTTTTGCGGCTTCGTGCGAAGATTCCATTCCTTTCCGCTACGACCCCAAACAACCCGATTCCCTTGCAACACGGCAGTACCCGCATGCTTTTTTTGTAGTTCAGGGAATTGTTACAGATTCCGTATCACAGGAGCCCGTCCCGGAGATCACCGTTACCATGCGCACGGAAGATCCTGTGTTTACTGAAGAAGACGGATCATATTCCGTTCAGACAACGGCATTCCCCATATCCCAGGAATTCCGGCTGATCATTAACGGGTACGGAGAATTTTACAACCCGTTGTATCCTGCCGAAACGTTGTATGTACATTTTATGTTGCCTACGTTCCAGCTTACACAGGACGATATTCGGGAATACGGTCCCCGGTTTTTTGGCAGCACATTTTTAACCGTTAACAAAACTTTATGCCCTTTGGCTGATGAGTGAAGAATTTTTCGATAAAAAACTCAGGGAGAAACTCTACAATTTCTCTTTCCCGGAAGAACACGGCAACTGGGAAGCTTTGGTAGTGCGCATGTCCCGACGAACCATGATCCTTCGTCGCAGAAGGGTGTTTTTGTGGAGTACGGCCGCTGCCGCTTGCCTTGTTATGTTTTTGTTCCTGATCATGCCCGTTCTCAACCGGAATACACTTGCGCCTGAAACCGTCTGCCGGATTGTTCCTCAACCTGCTCATATTTCGATAACGGATTATCCGCAGCATATTCCCGGAATGTACGCCCGGGCACAACTTGACAGACTTCGTGAAGCTTCTGTGGTCCCTGTAACATCGGAACTGTTTGTATCCTCCACAAATGCTCCCGGGTCTCAACCGGAGCAGGAAAAGCCCCGGCCTGCTTCAGAGCAGAATCGTGCAGCACAAAAAGATCCGGCCATAGAGGAACCTGTCAAAGAAAAAACACAACCCCCTACACCCCTGTTTCCGGTAGACCTTCCGGAACCAAGCCGAATGAACAAAAAATGGATCACGGCGGCCAACTTTTCTTACCAGGGAGCCATTAACGGGAACTATATCTTCACGCCTTCAACGTACACCACCAAATGGGAAACTCCATTAAGCCTGGCCGGCAGTGACCTTGCCAACCTGGGGATCCCGGATTACATGGCCCCTAATTTTGATGAGGATGATGTGAATCTTATTTCAGCACATTTTTCCACACCCATATCGGCAGGCATTAATGTGCAGAAAGAATTCAACAGATGGCTTTCCGTTGGAGCCTCCTTGACATACACGCTGCTCAGGGGTGAATACCAGGTGCATACAGCCGACAAATCTTATATCGTTAATCAAAACACCCATTATATTGGCATCCCGGTAAGTGTTTATTTCCGGGCAGTCAACACCCCGCACCTTACGGTTTACGCTGTAGGCGGTGGTGCCCTGGATAAAGCTGTAGCCGATGAGTATATCTGCCAGTTAAACGATGTGGCTACCCGTCAGTATGTTCCCGTTCAGGGATTTCAATTGTCGGTATACGGAGGTCTGGGAATTGAATATAAATGGTCGGAATGGATGGGTATCTATATTGAACCTACCGTTTCCCATTATTTTGAAAACAATCAGCCAAAAAGTATCCGCACCATTCAGCCCACCCAGTTTAAAATGGAATTGGGAATACGTTTCAGGATTTAGATTCTTTGATCATCCGGGCCATCTGGGAAGCGAACACAAAATCATTCAGGGGTTTGTTGTCTGAATAAAGTATGTTTTCCCGGCTTCCTTCCCATTCTTTTTTACCTTCAAAAAGAAAAACCACTTTTTCCCCTATTGCCATTACTGAATTCATGTCATGGGTGTTGATGATGGTAGTCATCTTGTATTCATGGGTAATCTCACTGATCAGTTGATCTATGACAATGGCGGTTTGCGGATCCAGACCGGAGTTGGGTTCGTCACAAAACAAATAGCGGGGATTCATGACTATAGCCCTCGCTATACCCACCCGTTTTTGCATTCCGCCGCTAAGTTCCGAGGGAAATTTGTTGCCGATATCGTCCAGATTCACCCGTGCCAGACAAAAGTCTACGCGATCGTTCTTTTCGGCCATAGACCAGTCGGTAAAAAAATCAAGCGGAAAACGTACGTTCTCACGAGCCGTGGCAAAATCAAAAAGGGCCGAGCCCTGGAACAACATGCCCATTTTCTTGTGGATCAGTTTCCTTTCTTTTTCTTCGAGTTCATTAAAGACCATATCATCATACAGGATCCGGCCGGAATCTATAGAATGAAGCCCGGCTATGGCTTTGAGCAATACGGTTTTTCCGGATCCGCTGGCGCCTATGATAAGGTTGGTTTTCCCTTCTTCAAAATTCACGGAGATATCCGTAAGAACCTGCTGATCTCCAAAGTCTTTACAAATATTGTGAACGTATATCATTAATTCAGCATCAATTGGGTTAACATGAGATCGGTAATCAGGATGAGCAGGCAAATGGCTACAATGGAGCGGGTACTTGCCCTTCCCACTTCCATGGAATTGGCTTTGGGCCCGTAGCCGTATAGGGCGGAAACGGTAACAATAATAAAACTGAACACGATCATTTTTGTTACCGCATAAACAATGTAATAACCGTTAAAGGCAAAACGCAATCCTTCCGTATATTGGCTCAATGTGATCATACCGGTAGCCGCTACGATCAGCCATCCGCCCAGAATCCCTACCAAAAAACTGAAAAGCATCAATATTGGATTGAATACGCAAACGGCTACTACTTTGGGCAGGATCAAATAATTGGCAGAATTGATGCCCATCATCTCCATGGCGTCTATCTGTTCTGTCAACCGCATGGTCCCAATATCCGAAGATATGTTGGATCCCACCTTCCCGGCAAGTATCAGGGCAACCATAGTACAAGAGAACTCCAGTATCAGGCTTTCCCTGACCATATAACCCACATACATTTTGGGAATAAAAGGATTCTCAATATTATAGGCGGTCTGGATTACAAGTACCGCCCCTATCGCTATGGATATGATGCCGATCAAAGCCACAGAAGTAAGTCCCAGACTTTCGGTTTCCACAAAATATTGTTTCCAGAAAATACTCCATTTTTCAGGCTTTGTAAAAACCCGTTTCATCAGGAGTATATACTCGCCTATAAGCTCCAGCGTTTTCTTAATCATTTGTCAAAGATACTAAATAACCACCTCTTTTGGGAAGCGGGCATGGATGGTTTCATGTCTTTTTCAACAGTGCGCATCACAGGATTCAGATAAATATGAGAACTGTCTGAAAAGGCGATCTTCACCCTGACGTAAGCATCATCCTGACTTAGTAGGTAAGCAGCCGTATGTATGCCTGTTACAGTATCGCTTACCTGTTTCAGGATTTTTCCGTCCTGTCCGGTAAACCGGAATTCCCCGGCCTTTCCCGTCAATGTCACTATAAGGCTGTCATTGCTTATCTTACAGGATTGTAACAAGGGCAAGCTGTCCAGGTTCCTGCGTTTTTCAACCACACTTGCCCGGCTAAGCATCCTGGTTACTTCCACTCCGTATGCAGCACCGCTGATCAACGCCCGGTAGATATCATCCGGCTTTACGGTGTCGGAAACCGTGTATATTAAGGTCAGATCGCGAGCCAGGTCTGTTTGCTTGAACACGTTGTGGGCATCATCCCCACCCACTATCATGGCGGGTTTCCCGGAAGAAAGGGCTACATCCCAGAGATCCTCGGAGTTCCAGAAATCATTAAGCACTTCAAAACAGTCGTATCCGGTAAGAAACCGCATATCCCGCGGTGAATAGCCTCCCATCCAGTCGGGATGGTGCAGCACCAGCACCTGTGTCCGTTCCTTCAGTTTGTTCAGAATGTGCTGTTTTTGGGAACGGGTCTGGGGTAAAATGTAATCGCCGTGATAGACATCGTGCGCTCCTATGGATCCCTGGTGGGTTTTCAGAATGTTATATCCGTGTTCGTAGACCGGGATGTAAGGCGTTGCCGGAGTCTGTGTTATATGCTGGTAATCGGAGATCCCCGTTATGTCGTATCCCAGGGAATCGTATTTGGACAAAATATCTTTCACCGTATTCTTTCTGCCGTTTGTAAAAAGACCCCAGGCGTTGGAATGGGCATGAAAATTGGCTCTTAACCAACGGCCTTCAGTGCTTACCTCCCGGTATGGATTGTACCAATAGGGCCCGGAAAAAGGGGCGGAAGGTGCCGGCTTGTAAAGGGGCATCATCCTGATCAGCAGGATGAGGACCCAAAGAGCGCCTGCAATGATCCACCATTTTTTTCTGTTATGTCTTTTTGGCATTCTGCAAAGGTAACGCAAAATCCATACCTTTGTACCATGAGCAGGATCACACGTTTTTTTACAGGAAGAAAAGGCCAGTGGAAAAAAATAAAGAGCGTTTTTAAAGACAGGGAACAGAAAGGCCCTCTCTTGTGGATCCATTGTGCTTCGCTGGGAGAATTTGAACAGGGCAGGCCCGTTATGGAGGCGTTTCGCAAACAGCATCCGGCCATGAGAATAGTACTCACCTTCTTTTCGCCTTCCGGGTACGACATCCGTAAAAACACACCGCTTGCGGACCATGTGTTTTACCTGCCTCCGGATTCTCCCCGGAATGCCCGCAGGTTTCTGGAGCTGATAAAACCGTCCCTGGCTGTTTTCGTGAAATACGAATTCTGGTATTTTTATTTGAAGAATCTTAAAAAAAGGAATATACCCACATACCTGATCTCGGCCCGTTTTCGTCCATCCCAGCCTTTCTTTAAAAAATACGGAACTCCTTTCCGTTTTATGCTAACCTGTTTTACACACCTTTTTGTCCAGGACCAATCTTCGAGGGAACTGCTGGAAAAACTCCCGGGGTTATCGCTCCCCGTAACTGTAGCAGGAGACACCCGCTTTGACCGGGTAACAGAGATAGCCTCACACGACAATACGCCCGAACGATTCAGGCAACTGATCAGGGAACCGGTGCTGGTTGCCGGAAGCACATGGCCTCAGGACGAAGAAATACTGGCCCGGCTCCTGCATGATCACCCGAACATGCAATTGGTGCTGGCCCCGCATGAAATACATTCCAAACACCTGGATTCCATCCGGCATAAATTCGGAAAATGGGCCCCTCTGTTTTTTTCAAAAGTCCAACCATCGTCATCCGCACCCCGTGTTTTGGTCATAGACAGCATCGGTATGCTTTCCTCTTTGTATCGTTATGCAACGTATTGTTATATCGGCGGCGGGTTTAACAAATCCGGCATACACAACGCCCTGGAAGCTGCGGTTTACGGCAAACCGTTGTTGTTCGGGCCCAACTACCATAAATTTAAAGAAGCCTGCGATCTTGTTGAAAAAGGGGCGGCGGTTGGATTTCAAGACTATTCCGAATGTTCCAAAGCTCTTAAGAAATGGATGAATGATCCCGGGTTGTATCCGGAAGCCGCAAATGCAGCCAAAACGTATGTTGCCGGAAATACGGGAGCTACATCATTAATGCTTCAAAAGATGGCTGTCCCGGAGCCGTAGTGTTTTGGGAATCTGCTGCTGCGTAAACAAAAGGGTAGCCCTGTCTGAGGGCATGTTTGCGGGTTCTGAGTGCGTCTTCTCCCATGATCATTACTGTGATCCTGTAATCAATTTCTTTACGGGCATTTTGCTCATCACACCACGCAAGCAATTCGTCTGACTGTTTTTCGTTGTAAGTATAAACGGCTATTTTCAAATAATCGGCTCCCGTGGAAAACGCTTCCCTGACCAATGTATCCAAAACCTCTTTGCCGGGAATATCCCTACTGTGATTTTCCCAAAAATGAACCGACTGAATAATCCCGGCCCCATTGTCACGAGCCAGTCGTGATAAGGATTCTTTATAAACTGCCAATGATTTCAACGGAACGTCTACCCACCCGGGACCCCAGGATATCATTTCCCTCAGATTTTCCGGTATCTCCTTACAGTCTGCATCAACAGGATGTGTAAGCAATATTTTCTTTTCTTTTCCCATACATTGCATACGCAGGGCAACCATACCCACCTGTGAAAGCGTCCCCGTCAGATCCAACCTGAATTCCACCCATGGAGCCTTTTCCAGCCACAGGTTCAAGCTTTCTTTCCGGAGGGATCCCAGGCTTATTCCCGGATTACGCAATGCGTTTTTACATTTTTCTACCGGTTCGTTTACCAAAACATACTCGCCGATATCCCTCAGTAAAACCAGGCCCAGGGTCTTTCCCCGTTTTTTCTTGTCATGTAACATGTAAGTGATCAGATCACTTTGTGTACAGGGAAGTTGGGCATCCAGCCCGGCAGCGGAAATGACGCGCAATAACCGTTGTGCGCTTTCAGGACGGAGTATTCCTTTTTGGACCGAGTAGCGGGCCGCGGCACCCATTCCTTTTGCAACGGCCTCTCCGTGAGACAAATCCGGAAAACGTGCCGCCAGGGCATGACCGAAAGTGTGCCCGAAATTCAGGGCTTTTCGCACGCCTTTTTCGTAGAGGTCCTGAGACACGATCTTTGTCTTGATCTCCTGGGATCCGGCTATCAGTTTTTGGATTAATGCCGGTGAATAATGTTCGTATTTTCTAAGATGAACCACTTCTTCTTCCAGAAAACTGAAATAAGATTCGGATGCAATAGCACCGTGTTTGATACATTCGGCCAGCCCGCAACGAAACTCACGTTCGGGCAATGTACTTAGCACTTCCGGACAGCAAAACACCCACTGGGGAAGAACAGTACATCCTATCATGTTCTTATAAGGCCCGGCATGGATCCCGTTTTTCCCGCCCAAAGCCGCATCTACCTGGGCAAGCAGCGTAGTGGGAACAAATCCGAACATCATCCCCCGCATGTAAACAGACCCTACGAATCCGGCAAAATCGCAAACCGTTCCGCCTCCCATGCCAACAAGAAACCAGGAACGGTCCACTTGCAGTTCAATGAAGCGGTCTATGACATGTTGGACGAATTTCCATTGTTTCAAGTCTTCCCCGCCTTCCAGCGGAATAGCAATCCAGGAGGGATCCGCGGCCTGTTCCATCCACACGGTCACATTCCTATCGTACAACAGCACCACTTTCGTCCCGGCGGGGACCATTTGGCGCAATTGCCCGGGATCCGTGGAAACAATTACATTATTCATCCCTGATGATCTTTTCCTGGCGTTTGATCGATTGCTGGTGAATGGCGCGGTATACTTCAGATATAAACTTGTCGTCCAATCCTTTTTCAATCGCCAGATTTTTGGTTCGGGACGAAACAGTATTCCACCGTTCTATCTGGATGATCCCAATCCCTCCCCGTTTTTTAACTTCCCCAATCTGGTCAACCAGGGACATGCGTTGTGCCAACAGATCCACCAGGTCGTCGTCCAAAACATCGATCCGCGTTCTTATGGCATCTATCAGTATCTTTTCTTCTGAAAGAGAGTCGTCAGAAGGGGTAGACCTTCTCCACATCAGAGAGTGCATCAGATCATTGAACGTTGCAGGATTCAGTTGCTGCCCCGCATCGCACAACGCCTGGGAAGGGCTGGGATGCACTTCCAGCATCAGGCCGTCAAAATTCAGATCCAGAGCACGTTGGGCCAACTCGGGAATATATACCGTATTGCCGGACAAATGGGAAGGATCACATAACAGGGGGATTTCTGGCATTTGTACCTTGAAATCTATGGGGACCCTCCATAAGGGCGCATTGCGCAATTGGCCAATGTGATAATCGCTGAACCCGCGGTGAATGGCATAGACGTGTTCCGGACAATAACGCAATACACGCTGTACGGCACCAATCCACAATCCCAGGTCAGGATTGATTGGGTTTTTCACAAAGACATGCAGGGAAGTTCCCTGCAACGCCTTGGCGATCTCTTCCACCAAAAACGGGTTGGCCGTAGTCCGTGTTCCTATCCATACGGCGTCCAAACCGGCTTCAACCACCAGTTCCACATGCCGGGCTGAAGCCACCTCGGTACATACGGACAATCCAAAATCTTCCTGAACACGACTCAGCCAGGGAAGTCCCGTTTCCCCCACTCCTTCAAAGGTTCCGGGTCTTGTTCGGGGTTTCCATATCCCGGAACGGAAAAAAGAAATACCTTCCCCGCCGGCAGAAACCGGAAGCCTGAAATCCTTCAGCTCATTTGCCGCTGTTCTTACCTGCTCTTCTGTTTCGGCACTGCAAGGGCCTGCTATAATTATGGGATGTTTCATCATTCGGGATCCTGGATACGTTGACGTATTTCCTGTTTAACGGCTTTCCACCGCGGGATATCGATCTTGGGACCAACCACTTCCACCACCTTGGCGGCGATCATGGAGCCAATGTCTCCGCATTTCTGAAGCGACAGTCCCAGGGAATGGGCATAGAGAAAACCGGCTGCATACAGGTCTCCCGCCCCGGTGGCATCAATGGAGATCCCGGGCCATGCCTTAACCTGGTATACGCTGTTCCCGCTTTTTACCACAGATCCCTGTTTGCCCAATTTGACCACGGCAATGTCACAGATCCGGGAGATCTCATCCAAAGCATCTTCGGGCTCCTTGCCCGTAAAAGAATACGCCTCCGTTTCGTTGGCAAATACTATGTTTACATAATTTTCTACGATATCGTGCAAAAAGGAATTGTTGCTTTCCACCACATTATAACTGGCCATATCTATGGAAATGATCATTCCCGCCTCCCTGGCCAGCCTGACCGCTTTTCTTACCAGGTGCTGGTTTTGAACCAGGTACCCTTCTATGTGAAAATAATCGTATCCTTCAAACATTTCCGGCTTCAGATCTTCCGGGACCAGTTCCAGGGCGGCACCCAGGTAAACGGCAAACGTTCTGTCTGCATCGGGTTCTGTTACAAAGACCATGGCCCTGCCGGAAGAATGCACCCCTTTGAGCAAACAGGAACGGATCCCGTTGCGATGCTGATCGGCATAAAAGAGCGAGCCCAATTCATCGTCTCCCACTTTTCCGATAAACCCGGAAGGCATTCCCAGAACGGCCGTTCCCGTAATGGTATTGGCGGCCGATCCTCCCGCCACATACTGAACTCCCAGTGGTTTCAGGTTCTGCCAGATCCTTTCTGCAGTTAGTGAGTCAACGTGTTGCATACTTCCCGGAGGAAGGTGAAAACGTTCCAGCAACGAATCATTGGGGAGCAACGCAAGAATGTCCGTCAGGGCATTCCCGATTCCAAGTATGGATTTCATAAAAAGCCTTAATTTAGGGCAAATTTAATCTAATTTTCCGAATGTCCTTTTTTTGTAACTTTGCGGGGTTATGAACTGGAAAAAACTCCTGAAGGTGGTACTTTTTGCCACACTCGCACTGGTGTTGTTGTACTTTTCTTTCAGGGGCATTCACTGGAATGATTTTCTGGAAGGCCTTCGCTCGGCTAATTATTTTTGGATCCTGATGTCCGTCTTTGTGGGAGCTTTTTCTTTCTACGTAAGGGCTGCCCGGTGGAGGATTATCCTGCTGAGCCTGGGAAAACCCGTAAAACGAATAGACACCTTCAACGGTGTAGGTATGGCCTACCTGACCAATTTTGCCCTGCCCAGGGCGGGAGAAGTCGCCCGCTGCGGCGTAGTGGCCCAACGTTCAGGATTGGGATTTGACAAGGTACTGGGAACCGTCATCCTGGAGCGTACATTCGATATGATATGCCTGCTGATCATAACCATCCTGGTAGCCCTGCTGCAAATGGATGTTTTCGGTCATTTTATGATCACCCGTATCTGGGATCCTTTCATAGCCCGTTTGGGAGGTTCCACCTTACTGGCCGTCATCCTGGCCATAGGTATGCCAGTAATACTGATAGTTGCCGTTTACATTTTTCGCAAACCCCTGGGACAATTGAAGATCGCACGCAAGATCTTTGATTTTTTCCGCGGGATCCGTGACGGACTGGTACAAAGCCTGAAAATGCCCCGTAAAGGGTATTTTTTCTTTTTAACCCTGCTTATGTGGACCACATACGTCGGAACCAGCTATTGCACCATCCTGGCCACTCCCATGCGGGACCAACTAAACCTTATAGACGCCTTGTTCCTGATGGTCGTGGGCAGTTTCGGTTGGGTTGTCCCTGTTCAGGGAGGGATAGGCGCCTTCCATTTCATAGTCACACTGGCCCTGGTCTCCGTATACGGGCTGACACAGACAAGCGGCATGGTCTTTGCCACCATAAGTCATGAGTCACAGGCTTTTACCATGCTGGTTACCGGATTGTTTGCCGTAATCTATATGAGTATAACAAGCAAAAACAAATTCAAACAAATAAAAACATGAAATGCCTGTCATTTTTCATCCTTCTGTCAGTTGCCGCATTACTATCGGCGACAGCCCAAACACGTACCCTGTCCTATGACCCCTACGACTATATAACCTATACACACCACGAAGCTTTCATTCAGTACGGAGCCCCCACCTTTATGGAACTCAGCACCCAGATCCG
>Ga0123328_1001802_pt1 | contig 20289 bp, 13 predicted proteins | sample BioC12SIPDNA_2_FD_89702 | JGI IMG/M metagenome (GOLD analysis project Ga0123328, IMG submission 89702) | Anaerobic biogas reactor microbial communites from Washington, USA - Biogas_R1_A C12 SIP DNA | ecosystem: Engineered > Bioreactor > Anaerobic > Unclassified | place: Washington, USA...
GACGCTGAGCTTATGGCGTTTGACACGGCGTTCAGGCGGGAGCTCGGGCAGGTGAACGACAGCCGCAGCTACGACCGTGCGGTCGCGATGGAGAGGAACCTGCTGGCCAAAGCGTCGTGGTATCTGCGGACATGCGATGGGGCTTCTCGCTTCCGCCGACTCTGGCAGCAATGCCTGTCCGCCCAGGCCACCGCGACTTCCGGACGTCATCAGTTCGACAATCGCGCCATCCAGATTCTCACCCGCGCCTTGCGCATCGATCCGTGCGCCGAGTGGCATATCAAGGCCATCCATTGGTGGACCTATCACGTTCACGACGCGCCCACGGAGGTGTTTCCTGAAGACGATCCCGACCCACAGATCCGAAGGAAGATCGTTTCGCGGCAACAACAACTGTCATCGCAACTGCAAGAAGAAAGGGCCATCTGGGACAAGGAACTGGTTGAGATTGCCAAGATGCCGCTGAACGCCCGCTCGGCGAGGATCGAAGTGTTGCTCAAACGCATCCAACGGTTCTGCGCGCCGGACGATCTCTGGACGCTGCATGTGATTCGCAAGAGTGAGGAAAACCCAAACACTTACGTGGGGCGATGCCGGTTTCTCCTAGTGGAGCAGGAGGTCAGTTCCTGTGTATTCACGCAGAAAGACCTCGACACACTCGCGACGAATGCGATGAGAGCGATTGAAGTCCTCCCGCGGGATTTCGACCAGGCCGAGGAATTGGAGTGGATCCAGGTCTTTGCCACCAAGGCGATCGACCTGCTGAAGAAAGCGAAGGACGGCAAGATCAATCCCTCGGAGTAGCCGGCCGCCGCTCAGTCGGTCCCGCCGTGGAGCCGCAGCCCAGGCGAAGCGGCCGGTGTCGGTGTGCGGCTGGTCATGAGGGCGGCTCGCCCCGCGACCAAGCTCGGGACTTGCTGCGAGCCGCCCCTACGGTTGGCGCGTGTGGCATGACCGCGCTCGCGTGGCCATGGAGCCGGGCAGCGTGGTTGCTCCAAAGCAGCACCCGGATGGATCCTCACCGCCCCTCGCTGCGCTCGGGGCACCTCCCCCTGGGAGGGGGAGGGGTTGGGTCGGGCGGCTATTCGAGGCCGCCCTTTCGCGGCGGGCGTGCGTCGCCGGCGCCGTTGTCCTGCTCGTTGGCCGACTCGGGAACGCTGCTGCGTTTGCGGTCGTCGGCGGCGCCGCGGAAGAGCATCTGATTGTCGAACATGTACTGCCGCGAGGTCCAGGCGTCGCCGTCCACGGGGTGGTTGTCCACGGCCTGGGCGAAGGCGACGAGCTTGGCGTCGAGGTTGTCGAGGAAGTGCAGGGCCAGGGCCTCGGCGGTCATCGGGAGCTTCGGGCTGCCGAATTCGTACTGGCCGTGATGGGCCAGGATCATGTGCTCCACCTGCTGCACGACCGCGTCGGGGACGTCGCAGCCGCCGGCCCGGAGCTGGCGGACCTTGTCCTGGACCATGCCGACGCCCATGACGAGGTGGCCGACCAGTTGTCCGGCGTCGGTGTAGGCGAACTCGCGGTCGCAGCTCAGCTCGGCCGTCTTGCCGATGTCGTGCAGGAAGACGCCCAGCAGGAGCAGGTCGCCGTTCAGAAGCGGATAGAGCGGCAGAATCTTCTGTGCCACGCGCATGATGCCGAGGGTGTGTTCCAGCAGGCCGCCGATGTAGGCGTGGTGGAACGTCTTGGCGGCCGGCGAGCGGCGGAAGGCCGCCATCAGTTCCTTGTCGTCCAGAAACGCCTGCGCGAGCGACCGCACGGGTCCCTCGGCCATCGTGGCCATGATCTCGCGCAGCTCGGCCTCCATCTGGCCGATGTCGTGCTGCGTCGCGGGCAGGAACTCGCTGATCGTGACGTCTTTCTCGTCCACCGGGATGCAGGCCTCGATGACCAGTTGCGGCCGGCCCTGGTACAGCTCCACGCGGCCCTTGGTGCGGACGAATCCGCCGCGCGGCAGGGCCTCGTAGAACTTCTCGGTCGCTTCCCAGATCATCATCGTGGCCTGGCCGGTGCGGTCCTGGAGCGAGCCGCGGATGAACATCTTGCCTGTCCGTGCGGCTTTCAACTCCTTTTCGGCCAGCAGGAACACCTCGTCGAACCGTTCGCCCTCGCGAACCAGATCCTTGATGTAGAGTCGTCGGGCCATCGGGAATCTCCTTCCGGTGCGTGTTGCATCGCGTTATCGCAAGAGAATCATCGTACCAGAGAATGCCCGCCGGGGCAACGGCAGGTTCGGAAACAGACGGGGGCGGCGCCGGGCCGCCCCTGTCCGCTCCAACCTCCCCGCAATGCCCCCCAGCCTCGGTGGCTGGGTCAAAACTCCGGATTCCGACGACGGTCGGTACGTTCCAATCGTCTCGACGGCCTCGCGCGCCGTGTTCCGTGTAGAATCCCGATAGTTGGATTCTATCGGAATCCCCGTACGGGCGTTCGGTGATTTCCGGCGTTTTTCCGCGGGTTGCCGCAGCCGCCGGGACGGTTAACAGGTCAGGGTTGCTTCGTGTCATTTTCAAGGAGCGGACAATGCACGCCATGAACGGGCTTCTGCTGGGATCGGTCGTCGTGCTGGTGTTGCTGGCGAGTGCGTCGCGGGCCGCCGAGGACGCGGCGTGGCGGCCGCCGACGATTGCCGTGAAAGCGCCGGCGACATATCCTGCCATTGCCGCGACGGCCGAGGAGTTGGCCCGCCTGCGCGCGGCCTGGGCCAGCCCGGGGCCCGCCCACGACGCCCTGAAGGCACGGTTCGCTCGGGCCGACGAGGCCATGAAACGTCCCCTGGAGATTCCCCCCGAGGGCGGGCAGCACAACCAGTGGTACCAGTGCGAGAAGTGCCAGATGGCGCTTCAGACTGTGGACGCTCATCACCACAAGTGTCCCAAGTGCGGCGAGGTCTACAGCGGGTACCCGTTCGACAACGTCCTCTACGGGCGCACGCACATGCAGAACACCTACCGCGCCGAGGATGCGGCCTGGGCCTGGGCCGTGACGGGCGAGAAGAGGTACGCCGAGTTCGCCGCCCGGGTGCTGCGCGAGTATGCCGCGCGGTACCTGAAGTACGCCATGCTGACGGCCAGCGTGGGCGACAAGAGCAAGGACATCGGCGCCATGGATCCGTCGGGCTGGCAGTACAAGTCCGCCGGCCACATGTTCGAGCAGACGCTCAACGAGGCCATGTGGATGATCAACCTGGTGACCGCGTACGACCTGATCCGCGACAGCGGCGCGCTGAGCGACTCGGACTGCCAGGGCATCGAGCGCGACCTGATCCGGGCCGTGGCGGCCAACGTCGCCAAGAACACCATGGGCAAGAGCAACTGGCAGACGTGGCACAATGCGGCGCTGCTCTGGGCCGGCGGCCTCCTGGGCGACGAAGCGCTGGTCCGTGCGGCCCTGACCGATCCGGAGAACGGCTTCGTTTTCCAGATGGCCGCCAGCGTCATGCCCGAGGGCATGTGGTTCGAGAATTCCTGGGGCTACCACTACTATACGCTCATGGCCATGACGCACCTGGCCGAGGGCGCCCGGAGGCTGGGCATCGACCTGTGGAGCCACCCGTCGCTGAAGCGGATGTACCTGCTCGGTTTCGACTACCGCATGGGCGACGGCTCGCTGCCGCGCTTTGGCGACGCCGTGCAGGACGACCTCCGGGCAGACTTCGCCAACGAGCCGGCCTACGCCGTCTACGGCGACGAGCGGATTCTGACGGCCCTGGGCACGGAGCCCTCGTGGCTGAGCCTGTTCCACGGGCGCGACCTGTCGCGGCGCGCCGCCCCGGCCGCCGACGGCAGCAAGGTCTTCCCCGGCACCGGCCACGCCCTCCTGCGCACAGACGGGCCCGGACGCCTCAGCGCCGCCGTGAGCTTCGGCCCCTACGGCGGATTCCACGGCCACTACGACAAGCAATCGTTCGTCTTCTTTGGCTATGGCCAGGAACTCGCCGTCGATCCCGGCCGCGCCAAGAGCCAGGCCTACCGTCTGCCGATCCACTCCCAGTGGTACAAGTCCACCGTCGGACACAACGCGGTCCTCGTGGACGGCAAGGACCAGGCCGGCGCCACGGGCCAACTGCTCGCTTTCAAGGCCAACCCGTCCTACGCCGCCGTGGTGACCGACGACGGCGACGCGTATGCGAACGTGGACCACAGGCGGTTTCTGTTGCTCACGCCGACCTATCTGCTCGTGGTCGACGAACTGAGGGCCACGGACAACAAGGAGCACACCTTCGAGTGGCTGTACCACAACCTGGGCGAGAAGGCGTCCTGCGATCTGCCGAAGAGCGACGCGACCCTCGGCAATACGCCCGGCTACGGCTACCTGAAGGACGTTGCTGCCTACGCTCCAGCGGCCCAACGACAGAACGGCAGTGCCGATTCCGATGCAGACCGTTTTGACCTGCTCTTCAGCGAACCGCAGATCAGGACCGTTTTCAAGACCGAAGGCCTCGCTCTGCGTCTGACGATGGTGGGCCGACCGGGCGATCAGATCTTCACGGCCACGGGCCCGTTTCGCAGCGTGGAGGACCGTGTGCCCGTGGTCATCGTTCGCCGCAGCGGCAAACGGGCCGTCTTCGTTGCCGTCCTTGAGCCGGTTCCCGAAGGGTCGCAGCCCGGCGTTCGCGCCGTGGCCAATCCGTCGGGCGGCCTGGGCGAGCAGGTCCGCGTCAACCGGGCGGCCGGTATGGACAGTGTCGGCTTTCTGGGGAACGTCGGCGAACGATTCGGCGTCAGCAGCCCGGAAGGGGAGCAACTTGACACGCGCTAGGCGTCTGCGTCGCCGGCGCGGCTGCCGGTTGCAAGGTCTGAGAGTTTGAGCTATCATGACGGCCCTCACGGGGTGTGAGGGCCGTTTTTCCAGCAGCCACCGATTCGAGGGTACGAGGAAAGCATTCATGCGTTGGACCCAATCGCTGATTCCGACACTGAAGGAAGTGCCGTCCGAGGCCGAACTGGTCAGCCACCGGCTGATGATCCGGGCCGGGCTGATCCGCAAGCTCACGGCCGGGGCGTACACGTACCTGCCGCTGGGCTACCGCATCCTGCGCAAGGCCGAGCAGATCGTTCGCGAGGAGATGGACCGCGCCGGAGCCCTGGAACTGCATATGCCCGTCCTTCAGCCGCAGGAACTGTGGGAAGAGTCCGGCCGCATGGCCAACTTCGGCCCGGACCTGATGATCTTCAAGGATCGCCACGGCAAGACGAACATTCTCGGTCCGACGCACGAGGAAGTGGTGACCGACGTCGTGCGCAACTTCATCAGCTCGTACAAGCAGTTGCCGGTGACGTTGTACCAGATCCAGACGAAGTTCCGCGACGAGATCCGGCCGCGGTTTGGCGTGCTGCGGTCTCGCGAGTTCCTGATGAAGGACGCCTACTCGTTCGACTGCGACGTGGCCGGGCTGGAGAAGTCGTACCAGAAACAGTACGACGCCTATTGCCGCATCTTCAGCCGCTGCGGTCTGCGGTACGTCGTCGTCGAGGCCGAGAGCGGCCCCATCGGCGGCTCTGCGTCCAGCGAGTTCATGGTGCCCTGCGACGCCGGCGAGGACGAGCTGGTCCAATGTCCGCAGTGCGGCTACGCGGCCAACATGGAAAAGGCGACTGCGCAGCCCCTGCCGGCGCCCGCCGAGAAGCCGCCGCTGGCCGACCTGAAGACCGTCGCGACGCCCGACCAGCGAACCATCGACGAGGTCACGGCCTTCCTCGGCCTCAGCGCCGACCGGATGATCAAGACGCTCGTCTACGTGGACGGCGCGGGCAAGCCCTTTGTCGTCTGCGTCCGCGGCGACCACGACGTGAACGAGATGAAACTGGCCCACGTGGTCGGCGCCGGGGCCCAGCTGGCCGACGAGCGGACCATTCTTGAGGTCACCGGCGCGCCGGTCGGGTTCGCCGGGCCGGTGGGCCTGAAGCAGAAGGTGCCCGTCTACCTCGACCAGGCCGTCAGCGTCATGGTCAACGCCGCCAGTGGCGCCAACCAAGCCGACGCGCACGTGACGGGCGTCAACCCCGGCCGCGATTTCCCGCTCGACCGGGTCCACGACCTGCGGTTCGTCGTGCCGGGCGACCTTTGCCCGCGTTGCAGCGCCGCCATCGCCATCTGCCGCGGCATCGAGATCGGCCACGTCTTCAAGCTCGGCACCAAGTACAGCCAGGCTATGGGCGCCACCTACCAGGACGAGGCCGGCGCCAGTCACACGATGATCATGGGCTGCTACGGCATCGGCGTCAACCGCATCGTCGCCAGCGCCGTGGAGATACTGGCCGACGAGCAGGGACTCGTCTGGCCGATGACCCTGGCGCCGTACCACGTGCTGCTGGTGCCGCTGCGCGTCGATGGCGAGGAAATGGCCGCGGCCGAGAAGCTGTACCGGGAGCTCCAGGCGGCCGGCGTCGAAGTGCTGCTGGACGACCGCGACGCGCGGGCCGGCGTGAAGTTCAACGACGCCGACCTGATCGGCGTGCCGCTGCGCGTGACCATCGGCGGCCGCGGCCTGAAGGAGGGCTCGCTCGAAGTCCGCGACCGCGCCTCGGGCGAGACCGTCAAGGTGCCCGTGGCCGACGTGGCCGCGCACCTGACGGCCGAAGTCCGCTCGCGCCTGGCCGCGCTGAACAAAGACTGACGCACGCACTGGTTTCCGGGGCGGGGCGATGGCTTCCTGTGCTTGTGCGAGTGAGGTTCCGTGCGGTACCTGCATCGCTTTCGCTGGAGGCTCCATGGCGGACATCCGAGAGCCTGAGCCCGTCAAGCTGATCGTCGGCATGCTGTCGGCCTGGGCCGAGGCGATGGCGGCCGCCGAGGTCGCGCTCGCCGAGCATTGCGGCCCCGTGGATCTCCAGAGCGACGTCATGAGCCACGACTTCACCGACTACTACCGCGCCGACATGGGCCACCCTCTCCTGCGACGTTTCGTCGCCATGGACCGCCTGATCGACCCGGCCGACCTGCCCGGCATCAAGCGCCGCACCAACGACCTCGAACGCTCGCTGGCCGCCTCGGGACGCTGGTCGGCGGCGCGGCGGCCTGTGAACCTCGACCCCGGTTACCTCACGCCCGCCAAGCTTGTCCTGGCCTCGTGCAAGGACTACACGCACCGCATCTACCTCCGCGACGGCGTCTACGCCGAGACAACCCTCGGCTTCACGCGCGGCGGCTGGCAGTGCTACGAGTGGACCTACCCCGACTTCCGCACGCCGCAGTACCAGGCGTTCCTTACGCGCGTGCGCGAGCGGCTCATGGCCCAGCGAAAGGAGTCGCGACGCCCATGACCGTCGTGCTCGTGCTCTCGTTCGCGGTCGCCTGCGCCGTCTCGCTCGTTCTGGTCGGCCTGGCCCGCCGCGCGTTCCTGCGCATCGGATTCGTGGACCATCCCGGCCCGCGCAAGATTCACGCCGCCGCCATGCCCTACGGCGGCGGGGCAGGGGTCCTGGCGGCCGTGATCCTGACGGTCGGCGCCGCCGTGGCCCTGGTCGCCTTCCGCGATCGTCTGCCTGTCGAACCGTTGCCGGGCGCCGATCTGCTCCGCCTGCACGCCGGCGGCGTCCTCTCTCGCGCCGGCATGCTCCTCGGGCTTCTTGCCGCCGCGGCCCTGCTTTTCGCCGTCGGCCTGGTGGACGACCGCCGACGTCTGTCGCCCTGGCCCAAGCTCGCCGTCCAGTGCGCTGCCGCGGCCTTCGTTGTCTGGGGACTCGGCATCCAGGCCACGTTCTTCGTCCCTGTGCCCTGGCTCGGTCAGGTGGTCACGTTCCTCTGGATCGTCGCCGTGACCAACGCCTTCAACTTCCTCGACAACATGGACGGCCTCTCGGCGGGCATCGCCGCCATCGTCCTGGCCGTGCTGGCCGCCGTCACGGCCGCCGCCGGACAGGTCTTCGTGCCCGTCCTGGCCGCCGTGCTCGCGGGCTCGCTCGTAGGCTTCCTGGCCTACAACTTTCCGCCTGCGTCGGTCTTTCTCGGCGACGCCGGAAGCCTCGTCGTCGGGTTCCTCATTGCCGTTCTGGCCGTCCAGGGCGAGTACTACCGCCCCGACGCCGGCCGCAGCCTCTTCAGCCCGTTCCTGCCGCTGGTGCTGCTGGCCGTGCCGCTCTATGACCTCGCTTCGGTCACCCTCATCCGCCTCGCCCGCGGCAAGAGCCCCTTCGTCGGCGACACGAACCACTTCAGCCACCGCCTTGTGGCCATCGGCCTGTCGCGTCGGGCGGCCGTGCTGACGATCTACCTGGCCACGCTCACCACGAGCCTCGGCGCCGTCATGCTCCGCCGCGCCAACACGCTCGAAGCCGTTCTTGTTTTCGCCCAGACGCTGGCCATCCTCGCCGTCATTGCCGTTTTCGAACGTGTCGTAAGGACCGGGGCCGGGAGACCATGAGCGCTCGAACGCGCAAGGCCACATCCTCGACAGTCCCCCCGGTGCTCGCCGCCGCACCGTCGCGGCGGCCGATGTCCCTCGCGTTCATCGGCCTCGTGGCCGTCACCGTGCTGATGCCGATGTTGGCCAGCACGCTACAGATCGGCGGCACGGGCGGATTCCCGGGCACCCAGGCCCTTCTCTGGATGGGCGCGTTGATCCTGCTGACGTTTGCCGCCGCCGTGCTCGACGCCGTCCGATGCCGTCGCCTTCCGCTGCCCGCCACGTGGACCGTCCTCGGGGCTCTCCTCATGGCCGCCGGCGCCGCCGTCGCCGCCTGGCGGGCCTCGGACCGCTATGCCGCCGTTCTCGGCGCCGTCGAGGCAGCCTTCGGCGCTCTCTATTTCCTTACGTGTCTGATGGTCGCGGACGACCGTGAGCGCATCCGCTGGCTGCTCGGTGCGTTGGTTGCCGGAACCTTGGTCACGGCCGCGGCCGCTGTCCTGGGCGAGGTCACCCTTCACGGCGCGCTGCTGGACTACTTCATGGAGTACCGCCTCGACATCCTCGCCGAGAACGGCATCCGTCCCGACTCGCCCGACGAGCAGATGTTCCGCAACCGAATGGCCGGCGACGTGTTCGGCACCTTCTACCACCCGAACCTCATGGCCGACTACCTGGCGATGGGCGGTCTGGCTGCGTTGGCGCTGCTTGTGGGCCACGCGCGGCGCCTGACCGAGCGACAGGCCGACAGGCAGCCGAAGTCCGTTGCCATCGCCGCGACGGTGGTGCTCTCGGTGGTGCTTGCCGCCGCCGGAGCCGCCATCTGGATGAGCCGCAGCCGAGCCGGCGCCGCCTCGCTCGTGGCCGGCGCCTATGTCATGGCCGTTCTGGCGACCGTGCGCCGCCGTGCTCTGCGGATCGTTCTGATCGTGGCGCCGGCCATCGTCGCCGCGGCGGTCCTGGGCGTCGTCTGGCAACGGGGCCTCGCGCCCGAGGCCGTCAAGAGCCTGCAATTCCGCCTCGACTACTGGCAGGGGGCCTGGGGCGTCATCCGCGACCATCCGCTGACCGGCGTCGGCGCGGGCAACTTCGGTTCGCACTACCTCGCTCACAAACTGCCGCACGCCCCCGAAGAGATCCGCGACCCGCACAACCTGTTCGTCCGGGCCTGGGCGGAGTTCGGCCCGCTTGGCCTGGCCGGAGTGGTCATTCTGGCGGCAGCGACCCTGCGCGAGTGCCTCCGTCGCGGCCGCACGTTCGCCGAGCCGCGGTGGCCCATGCCGGTCCTGTGGCGGCCGATGATCCGCGCGGGCGTCCTCGTGGTGCTGGTCGGCCTGGTGTTCCGCTTCCGCAGCGTGTCCGACGGCGGGTTGGCGTACGTTCTGCTGGAAACGCTCGTTACGTTCCTGCTCATGACGGCGGCGTTCGTCGGCGCCATCGGCGCCGGCCTGGAAGACGCTCCGTCCCTGGCCGACCGCAGTAACCGCTGGCTCCGCGCCGGCGTCCTCGGCGCCCTGGCGGCTTTTCTGCTCCAGGGGCAGGTCTCGTTCAGCTTCAGCGAGTTGCCTACCGCCGCGACGGCGTACCTGCTCGTCGCCCTGGCCGTGGCTACCGCCGACGGGTCCCGCCGCATCATCGTCTCGCTGGAATCCCCGGTCCGCCGAGCCGTCGCCGTGATCGCCGTACTGGCCATAGTGGTTCTCTACGGCGGCGCGCTGCTGGTGCCTGTGAGCCGCAGCCTCGACGAACTGGCCGCCGCCCGCGACAAGGCGCGGGAGGTGTTTCCCGGGGGGTTCAACGTTCAGGCGTTCCCCGACTATCGCGATACGCTGCACCGCGCCGCCCAGGCTGCGCCGGCATGGCTTCGCTGGACCGAACCCGACGTCCGCGCCGCCGAAGGCTACTGGCGCGCCGCGACGGCTCTGCATGAGCACGCCGCCTTTCTACGCAGCAAGGCGGCCGCCGCCGAGGAGCCGGGATTGCGCGACAGGCTTCAGGCGGACGCCGACCGCACGCAGGAGGCCGCCCGCGCTGCCATCGGACAAGTTCTCGCCATCTATGCCGATGTCCTGGCGGTCGATCCGACGGATGTTCCCACCTGGCACATGCTGGCCATGGCCTGCCGCAGCGCCGCCGACATCGCGCCCGACGTGGACATCCGCGACGAGGCCCTGGCCGCCTGGCGGCAGGTGGTGACGCGCTACCCGACCCGCGCCCAGTTTCGCGTCGATTACGCCGAGTGCCTCGGCCGCTACGGCGAGACGGCCGAAGCCGCCCGTCAGGCCCGCTGCGCCCTGGACCTCGACGACCTCATGCCCGACCCGCTCCGCAAACTGACGGACGACCAGCGGGCCCTCTGCCTGAAGCTCCTGGAGTCTTCTGCCCCGTGATCGGAGGAGCGTCAGTTCCCCGATCACCCCAACAGCCGGTCGCCCTGCCGCTCGCCGTGGGAAACCGTGCGCCGATCTGAGACAAGCCACGACGCGGGCGACAAGCGTCTCTGCGAACGTGACATGCGCCGACGCCACCAGCCGCAGCGGCTCTTGGTTTGTCGGCTGGGGGGGGGGGCAGGTCACGGCACGTCGGGCGGCGGGGGCGGTCCGACGCTGTCGGTGATCACAATGTCCAGCGGCAGGCGGATGCTGGCCGGGGCGGTATTGCCGTTCAGCATGGACTCGATGCCGGTCACCATCAGTTCGGCGGCGCGCGGGACGTTCAACTCGAAGGAGGTGACCGGCGGCCATGTGGGCGGACGATAGGTGCCGCGTCCGACGCCCATGGTCGCGACACTCATGTCGTGCGGCACGCGTATCCGTTCGAAGTAGCCGCAGGGCTTGACCATGAAGAGCATGTCCGGATAGCCCAGGACAAGGGCGGTGATGCGCGGTCTGAGTCCGAGGACGTGCCCGATGGCGCCCATGAGGTCCCACCCTGGATAGCAGATCACCGGCAAGGTGCATTCTCCAAGGACGCCGGCATCACGCAGACAATCGGTCCATTGCTCGGTAGGCGATCGTAGACCGCTGAGCAGTTCCTCGTGCTGAACGGACACCAGGCACAGGTGGCGATGTCCCAGTCGCACCAGCAGTTGGGCGAGCCGCCGGGCGGCACCATGATCGTCGGTCATAACGGAGGGGATGTCCTGACCTGGAATGTGCTTGCGAAACAGCATCAGCGGGAAGTTCCGGTGTCGCAGGGCGAACGCCAGCCCCAGCATTCTGGTGCGCAGGTCGATCACGATGGCGGCGTCGAACCCGGCGGCAATCTTCTGTGCGAATTCCGTGTGCCCATTTTGAGGCGCGGGCACCACTTCGGCGCCGAGGCCGCGGCCGATGGCCGCCTTGGAGATGGCCTGCGCGACCTCGGCCTGGAAAGGCGACTCGGTCAGCGGATAGAGGTTGTCTGGCATCAGAATAGCGAGTCTCCGCAGTCTGGGCTGACTGGAGGTCGCAGCCAGAAGCTTCCGTGCCCGGTCGGCTGCATCCGGGAGCACTTCGGCGCGCGACTTCTCGTGGAGTCGCAGCAACCCCTGGTCGGCGGCCGCCCGCAGGGCGACCTGAAGAGGCCGTGTTGAGGTCTGCAGCTCGGCGGCCAGCTGGCGCACCGACGGTATCCGCTGCCCGGGCGACCAGTCACCGGAGATCAGATGTCGCAGAAGGTGCAGGTAGGCCCGTTGGTTCTTGGTCATGTGATGTCCTGTCTGTAGCATGAATCTGTAACACAATCGTAGCAAACCCGTCCAGTAAATGCAACGGCAGGTCGTCGAAAAACGGCCGCTGGAGCAAGCATTTTGCGTTAGCGACGCCATAACGGACTGCCTGATAACCATTTATGGATTCTCCCATGAGCCCCTTGCGTTGTCGGCGAGAACGGCCTGCGACGCTTGTTTGGGCATGCCCTGTACCGCATACTTAAGGTGCTTCGGGGGAGGCGACGGACCGCGGGTGGCCCGGGAAGCTGCAACGGCGGGATGCGGCGGGGTCGGTTGGGTCTGAGGGAAGCCTCCGCATGATGAGAACCCAAGTGACGGTGGTCGCATGCACGTCTTTCATTACACCGGTGGTGGTTTGGAATCGGGTTGCTGTGACACGCAAGGGCAGTTCACTTCTTTATGGGAGGAACACGTGATGAAGAGAGCAGTGACAGGCATTCTGGCTGTGTGTCTTTCGGTGATCTGGGGGGGGTCGGCGTCGGCGGCCTATTTGTTGATCGATGATTTCAACGACATGGATGCCATGTCGCCCCTGCTGATGGCAGATGGCTTGACCTATGCCACGTGGCAGACCAATGCGAGCGGCTTCACGTTTTACGACGTGGCCGGCGATGGCAGCAACTACGCCATTCATGCGGGAGCTTCCTACAATGAACTGGGGTTGCTGGGCGTTGATTCATTCAATAGCTATCAGACCAGCAAGCGTCTTGCAGAGGCGGACTGGCCGGCCGGAGTGACGCATTTCGAGTTCCTTGTCTACAATCTCGGTACGGCCGCCCTGACGGCGAGGAACCTGGCCGTGACTCTCGCCTGGCAGGATTCCCTTCTGCCCGCGTTGTCGGCTGGGAAACGCAAGGCGACGGTCACCGTCGCTCTGCCGGAGATTGCCGCGGGCGGATCGACCCTGGTGCAAATCCCGCTGGAAAGCTTCGCTGTCTACTCCAGCACCACGGGTGACCTGATCGGCATCCTTGGCACGCCGAACAACGTCATGTTCGGCGGCATCACCCTGGCCAACTGCGGCTGGACGGATGTCTGCTACGACGACTTTGCCTTCACGACCGTTCCCGAGCCGACGACCATGGGTCTTCTTGGTCTGGGTGCGTTCGGCCTGTTCTTCCGCAGGAAGAAATAGGCTTGCCATCAGGCACACTCTGTGCCTCCCTCTTGATCGGCAGCTTTGAGATACACACGCCGGCGGACGATCCTCAGCGGTCGCCTGCCGGCGTTTTTGTCGAGGCTCGTGTCCTGTGGCGGCATCGGAAACGTCGGTCGCGCTGCGGGCCGGGCGGCGGGCGGCTTTTTGCTTGTCCGGCGGCGGCGGGGGGGATATTCTGGCGGCCTCAGGAGGCGTCCCGTAGTCCCGTCTGCGACGTGATACCCGCTGTGGAGAAGGCGTGTCATGGGTGATGTGGCGTATCAGAAGTGTATCGGCCACGGGTGCGGGGCCGAGTTCTCGGTCCGAGAATCGTATTTCGCGTGTCCGCGATGCGGCGACCTGCTCGACGTGCGGTACCGCTGGGACAAGGTCGGCGTGCCGACCCGTCTGGCCGGGTTCGAGCGTCGCTGGGCCGAGCGCGGCCGGCCGCTGTCGTTCAGCGGCGTGTGGCGGTTCCGCGAGTTGCTGCCGTTCGCCCCGGAGGCCGACATCATCACCCTGGGTGAAGGCCAGACGATTCTTCAGCAGGCGGACCGCGTGGCGCCGTTTGCCGGGATGAACCCGGGACAGCTTTACCTTCAGTACGAGGGGCTGAATCCGAGCGGCTCGTTCAAGGACAATGGCATGACGGCGGCCTTCACGCACGCCAAGATGGTCGGCGCGAAGCGGGCGGCCTGTGCCTCCACCGGCAACACCAGCGCCTCGATGGCCGTCTATGCGGCGATCAACCGGACCATCAGCGGCCTGGTCTTCGTCGGCAGCGGCAAGATCGCCTACGGCAAGCTGGCCCAGGCGCTGGACTACGGCGTGGCGACGCTGCAACTGAAGGGCGATTTCGACGCCTGCATGGCCCGCGTGCAGCAGGTGGCGGCGAAGTTCGGCATCTACCTGATGAACAGCCTGAACCCGTTCCGCCTGGAAGGGCAGAAGACGATCATGTACCGCGTTCTGGAGGCGCTGGGGTGGCAGGCGCCCGACTGGATCGTGGTGCCGGGCGGCAACCTGGGCAACTCCAGCGCCTTCGGCAAGGCGTTCATCGAGCTCCAGGAGTTGGGGCTCATCAAGAAGCCGCCGCGGATCGCGATCATCAATGCGGCGGGGGCCGACACGCTGTATCGCGTGGTGAACGACGAGAAGCTGACGTGGAACGGCGGCCGCACCGACGATGCGCGGATCAAGGCGTTCTATGATCGGATGGACGCCGAGGGGCGGCGGGCGAAGACCACCGCCAGTGCCATCGAGATCAACCGGCCGGTGAATCTGAAGAAGTGTCTTCGGGCGCTGGAGGCGACCGGCGGCGTTGTGGAGAAGGTGACCGATCAGGAGATCCTCGACGCCAAGGCCCAGGTGGGCCGTGGCGGGCTGGGTTGCGAGCCGGCCAGCGCGGCCAGCGTCGCCGGGACGAAGAAGCTGGTGGCCCGTGGCGTGATCGACCCGGGCGAGCGTGTGGTGTGCATTCTGACGGGTCACTGTCTGAAGGATCCGAACATCACGGTGAACTACCACACCAGGAGCGACGGGGAGTTGCAGGAGTTGTATAAGGACTACCACGTCGATCGGGCGAGTTTCGCGAACCGGCCGGTGGTGGTCGAAGACAACATGGACGCGATCGTGAAAGTGATTGAGGGATTGGACCAGTGAACGCGAGTGGCGCGGTGCGAGTGGCGGTCAACGGAGCGGCCGGGCGCATGGGCCGGCGTCTGGTGGCCCTGTGCGTCGAGACCGAGGGGTTGTCGCTTGCGGCGGCGCTGGAATCGGCGGGCCACGAGTCGCTGGGCGCCGACGCGGGCGAGTTGGCCGGCTTGGGGCGTCTGGGCGTGGCGGTGGCCGAGCGGCTGCCGGCGTCGGGCGTGGACGTCCTGATCGACTTCAGCCTGCCGGCCGGGACGAAGGTCCGCTTGGGCGAGTGTGCCGCGGCGGGCGTGGCCATGGTCATCGGCACGACCGGGCTGGATGCCGAGGCCGAGAAGCTGTTGGCCGCAGCGGCGAGGAAGGTGGCCGTGGTTCACGCGCCGAACATGAGCGTCGGGGTCAACGTGCTGCTGAAAACGGCGGCGGACCTGGCCCGCGCGCTGGGTCCGGCGTACGACGTGGAGATCGTCGAGTCGCACCACCGGTTCAAGAAGGACGCCCCGAGCGGGACGGCCCTGGGGCTGGCCAAGGCCATTGCCGAGGCCACCGGCCGCAACCTGGCCGACGATGCATGCTACGGTCGCGAAGGGACGTGCCCGCGCGGCGAGGGCGAGATCGGCATTCATGCGGTGCGTGCCGGCGACATCGTCGGCGAGCACACGATTATCTACGGCGCGCTGGGCGAGCGCGTGGAGTTGCGTCACGTGGCCTCGACGCGCGACACGTTCGTTCGCGGCGCGTTGCGTGCGGCCCTGTGGGTGGCCGGGCGGCCGGCGGGCCTCTACTCGATGCAGGACGTCCTGGGGCTGTGACGTGGTGCAGCGCGCTGAGCGCGGGTGGCGGAACTGGCAGACGCGCAGGATTTAGGTTCCTGTGGGGCAACCTGTGAGGGTTCGAGTCCCTCCCCGCGCACCATGGTTTATGCGACGGCTCGTCGGAAGCGATCCGGCGGGCCGGTTGTCTGTTGAGAGGGTTTATCAGTAAGGCAGCGCGGCATCGCGGCATGGGCATCTTGCCCGTGGACGAACCGCGCTGTGCAGGGCCAGGATGGCCGTGCGACAGCGAAAAGGCGTCGTGACGTTGTGACGACGGCGTTGGTTTCCAGGTGATGAAGGAGGCTGTGTCATGATGCGTTTCAAGGCGGCAGTCCTGGCGGCAATGTCGGCACTGGCGATCGCGGTTCCGACTGCGCGGGCCGAGGTCCGTCTGGCGGCGCTTTTCAGCGACGGGATGGTGCTTCAGCAGGAGCGACCGGTTCGCATCTGGGGCACGGCCGAGGCCGGCGAGAAGGTGTCGGTGTCGGTGGCCGGCGCCAAGGGCGAGGCGACGGCCGACGCCCAGGGCCGGTGGTCGGTGGAGGTGGGCCCGTTGAAGGCCGGCGGTCCGCACGAGTTGACGGTTGCCGGCACCAACACGCTGACGGTCAAGGACGTGCTGGTCGGCGAGGTGTGGCTGTGCAGCGGGCAGAGCAACATGGAAATGCGGGTAGGTTCCGGGGTGTTTGGGCGGGGCGGCAGCCCGGAGAGCGAGAAGCAGATTGCCGAGGCGAACTACCCGCAGCTCCGCATGTTCACGGTCCAGCGGGCCGTGGCGGGCGAGCCTGCGGCCGACGTGAAGGGGCAGTGGTCGGTCTGCCAGGGCCGTGAGGTGTTGAAGTGGTCGGCCGCGGGGTACTTCTTCGGCCGCGAACTGCATCAGAAGCTCAATGTACCCGTCGGGCTCATCGTCAGTTCGGTCGGAGGATCGAGGATCGATGCGTGGATGAGCCAGGAGTCGTTGCTGGCGGCGGCGCCGACGGCAAAGGCCGGGCTGGAGTCGTGGGCGGCGAAGGTGGCGGCGTTCGACGAGGCGGCCTTTCAGAAAGAGCTTGCCGAATGGCAGGTCGCGGCCGACAAGGCCAAGGCCGAAGGCGGCCGGGCGCCGCGCAAGCCGGAACGCATCACCGAGAGCATGCGACGGTTGTGCGGCCTCTACAATGGGATGATACGGCCGCTGGTGCCCTATGGCATTCGCGGCGTTATCTGGTACCAGGGCGAATCGGATGCCGGCAGCGCCGCACAGTACCGCCTGACATTTCCGGGGATGATTCACGCCTGGCGGAACGAGTGGGGCCAGGGCGAGTTTCCGTTCGTGTACGTGCAGATCGCCAACTACCGGGCCCGTTACGAGGAGCCCACCGAGAGCGCCTGGGCAGAGCTGCGCAACGTGCAGCGACTGACGTTGTCGGCGGTGCCGAAGACGGCGATGGCCGTGGCGATTGACATCGGCGAAGCCGAAGACATTCATCCGAAGAACAAGCTCGACGTGGGGCGGCGGCTGGCGCTGGGCGCTCTGGCCGTGGCCTACGATCAGAAGCTCGTGTACTCGGGGCCGCTGGTGGCCGGGGCGAAGGCCGAGGGAGGCGCCGTGCGTCTGAGCTTCGACAGCGTGGGCGGCGGGCTGGTGGCCAAGGGCGAAACGCTGAAAGGGTTTACCGTGGCCGGCGCCGACGGCAAGTATGTCTGGGCGCAGGCGAAGATCGACGGGGCCACGGTCGTGGTGTCGAGCGACGCCGTGGCCGAACCGGTGAGCGTGCGCTACGCCTGGGCCGACAACCCGGAGTGCAACCTGTACAATGCCGAGGGGCTGCCGGCCTCGCCGTTCCAGGTGGCCGTAGAAAAGTAGCGGCGGCACGGGCACGGCTGGGCTCCAGCACCAGCAGTTTCGTGTGTCGAATCAGGACGGCTTGCGGCCGTGAGGTTCACTGGCGCGCAGGTAGTCTCTGTGCATGGGAGGTCATCGCATGAAACGTTTCCGGGTTGCTACCATTGTCGTGACGGCTGCGTTCGCCGCCGTCGTTCCAGCTGCGCAGGCCGAGGTGCGCCTGGCGGCGCTTTTCAGCGACGGGATGGTGCTTCAGCAGGAGCGACCGGTCCGCATCTGGGGCACGGCCGAGGCCGGCGAGAAGGTGTCGGTATCGGTGGCTGGCGCCAAGGGCGAGGCGACGGCCGATGTCCAGGGCCGGTGGTCGGTGGAGGTGGGCCCGTTGAAGGCCGGCGGTCCGCACGAGATGACGGTTGCCGGAAGCAACACGCTGACGGTCAAGGACGTGCTGGTCGGCGAGGTGTGGCTGTGCAGCGGCCAGAGCAACATGCAGATGTCGGTGGACTGGGGCGTGTTCGGCCCCGGCGGCAGCCCCCAGAGCGAAAAGCAGATTGCCGAGGCGAACTACCCGCAGCTCCGCATGTTCACGGTGGAGCGCGCCGTGGCGGGCGAGCCTGCGGCGGACGTGAAGGGCCGGTGGTCGGTCTGCCGGGATCGCGCGGTGCTGAAGTGGTCGGCGGTGGGCTACTTCTTCGGCCGCGAGCTGCACCAGAAGCTCAAGGTGCCGGTCGGCTTGATCCGCAGCGCGGTCGGCGGTACGCCGATCGAGAGCTGGATGAGCCGCGAATCGCTGATGGCGGTCAACGAGACGGCCAAAGGCGGCGTCCAGTGGTGGGACGGGGAAATCGCGAAGTTCGACGAAGCGGCGTTTCAGAAGGAGTATGCGGCATGGCAGGCGGCGGCCGAGACGGCGAAGGCGGCCGGCGTGAAAGAGCCGCGCAAACCCGTGCGTGTCACGGAGAATCCGTGGCGTCCCAACGGTCTGTACAATGGGATGATCCGGCCGCTGATGCCTTACGGCATTCGTGGCGCCATCTGGTACCAGGGCGAGGCAAACGCCGGCAAGGCTGCACAGTATCGCGAGACGTTCCCTGGGATGATCCGTGCGTGGCGGCAGGAGTGGGGGCAGGGCGAGTTCCCGTTCCTGTTCGTGCAGCTGGCCAACTTCAAGGCGCGCCTCGACACGCCGGCCGACAGTGCGTGGGCCGAGTTGCGCGAGGCCCAGCGGCTGACGTTATCCGTTCCGAAGACGGCGATGGCTGTGGCGATTGACATCGGCGAGGCCGAAGACATTCATCCGAAGAACAAGCTCGACGTGGGTCGGCGGCTGGCACTGGGCGCCTTGGCCGTGGCTTACGATCAGAAGCTCGTGTACTCGGGGCCGCTCGTGGCCGGGGCGAAGGCCGAGGGAGGCGCCGTGCGTCTGAGCTTCGACAGCGTGGGCGGCGGGCTGGTGGCCAGCGGCGACGCGCTGAAGGGTTTCGCCGTGGCCGGCGCCGACGGCAAGTACATCTGGGCGCAGGCGAAGATCGACGGGGCCACGGTCGTGGTGTCGAGCGACGCCGTGGCCGAACCGGTGAGCGTGCGCTACGCCTGGGCCGACAACCCGGAGTGCAACCTGTACAACGCCGAGGGGCTGCCGGCCTCGCCGTTCCAGGTGACCGTGGAAAGGTAGGGGCACGATGGCCGACCGAGGCAGACGCCGGCTGCGCGCGGTGGTGACCGACGTGGACGGAACGCTCCTGCGGCGGGATCTGACGGTCAGCGCGCGGTGCCGCGAGACGGTTGCGCGCGTGTCGGCGCAGGGGGTGCCGGTCGTTCTGGCCACGGGCCGCATTCCGAATGAGACGGTCGGGTACTACCGCGAACTGGGCCTGACGACGCCGATGGTCTGCTACCACGGGGCGATGGTCGTCGCGGGCAGCGCCGCGACGGGATCAACGGACGCCGGCGACGGGCTGCTCGTGGATGCTCATCTGCCGGGCGATTTGCCCCGGCGGATCGTGGAGTTTCTCTTCGCGTGCGATCCGGAGGCCGTGGTGCTGGTGGGGTTGTCAGACCGCTACGTGGCCAACCGCACCGGCGAGTTGCACCGGCACTGGGACATGAAGGGGCCGAGCCGTCCGGTGATCGGGCCGCTGGAGGCGGCCCTGGCGGATCGCGTCTACAAAATCTGCTACTTCTCGATCGATCCGGGCCTGGTGCAACACGTGTTCCACGACGCCGGCGCCCGGTTCGCCGGGCAGGTGAGTTTCCAGCAGGCCCATGGCACGATGGCCGAGATGGTGGCGGCCGGCGCGTCGAAGGCTGCCGGTGTCGAGGTCGCGCTGGCGAGCCTCGGCATCGACTGGTCCGAGACGCTCGCCATTGGCGATTTCCACAACGATATCGAGATGGTGCGTCGTGCGGCCGTGGGGGTGGCCATGGGCAACGCCGTGGACGAGTTGAAGGCCGCAGCCGACTATGTGACGGCCGACCGCGATGCCGATGGCATGGCGGCGGCCCTGGAACGGTTTGTCCTGGGCGACGGTGCCGGCGGCGGAGGGCGACATGGCCCCTGAGCCGTCGCATGGTCAGCACGCCGCGCCGCCCGGTTTGCCGCCGTCGCTGCGGCTGGTGTTCTGGGAGACCACCGCCCGGTGCAACCTCCAGTGCGTTCATTGCCGCCGCATGGACGAGGGCGGCGACGCCGCGCCGCAGCTCTACAACCTCGACGCCGTGGCCTACGAGAGCCTCATGGTCGGGTTCTTCCAGGTTCTCAAAGGCCCGCCCAACCACATCGGGCACCAGGTGGGC
>Ga0123328_1001803_pt1 | contig 20278 bp, 16 predicted proteins | sample BioC12SIPDNA_2_FD_89702 | JGI IMG/M metagenome (GOLD analysis project Ga0123328, IMG submission 89702) | Anaerobic biogas reactor microbial communites from Washington, USA - Biogas_R1_A C12 SIP DNA | ecosystem: Engineered > Bioreactor > Anaerobic > Unclassified | place: Washington, USA...
CAATTCCCCTTCACCTCTGCCCACGTCACCGCATTATTGCGCGTGTCGATGGTCCCCAGCGGGCCGGGATCGGCGCCCGTAAGATGGGTGACGATCTTCGCCACGTGGTCGTGCGTCGTGCTGATGAAGAACTCGAACTTGACCTGCGTGCCGCCCGCCGCCGTGCCTGCTACGTGGAGGCCGGGAACGTCTGTTTCCATCGTCGCCGGGTTGTAGCAGGGTATCTCCTGCTCGCCTTCCAACGTCACGCCGGCGTCGCGGAAGAGCGACATATCGGCCACGAAGCCGGTGTTCAGCAGGCCGAAGTCGGTGGCGTGGCGGAAGGTCTCGCCTGTGGGCTCGTGGCGCTCGTCCGTATAGGCCAGCTCCACATAATCCGGCGTGATGCGCACCGGCGCCGTGCCGGGCAGGAACTGGATCTCTCCATTCTCCAGCCGCGTCTTCATGTCGTCGGCGAGGTGGGGCTTGAGGTTCTCGTAGTCGAACGCCGGGCGGCGATAGCTCACCGTCACCGCCGCGCCTGCGCGCCAGCTACGCAGCGCCGACTCCAGCGCCGAGTTGCGCCCGCCGACGACGAGCAGCCGCGTGCGGAAATAGGTGTGCGGACCGGGAAAGTAGTGGCTGACGTGGGGCAGTTCCTCGCCGGGGATGCCCAGCAGCCGGGGCCGGGCCATGCCGCCCGTCGTCAGCACCACGCGGCGCGCCCGGTACTCCCGCTCGCCGCGCAGGGGGCGCGTGCGCAGCCGGAAGCCATCGCCTTCGCGCTTCACAGAGACAACTGGCTCATAGTTGTGCAACCTGATGCCAAAATACTCGACCAGCGTGCGCAGGTAGGCGAGGTACTGCTCGCCTGTCAGCGGGAGCTGGTCCACGTTGTGGACGGGGACGCCCGCCAATGCCACGTGCTCTGTGGAGCTGAAGAAATGGGTCGCCGGGGGCCAGCGGCTGATCGCTTCGCCGATCTGTCTGGCCTCAAAGAGAATCGTGTCGACGCCCGCCCGCTGCAGGGCAATCGCCATCTCGATGCCGATGGGTCCGCCGCCGACGACGGCGACCTCGACTTCCCGCGCCGGGTACCTGTCCTGACTGTTGTGTGAGCTGCCGTTGAGTTCCATCTTTCCTCGTTTGTGATTTCTCGCGCAACCATACCCGATCCGGGTTGTTTCTGCATTAGAAGCCGGTACACTAACCCCCGCGCTCTGACCCAGCGACGGATTCAGCTATGCAGCTTTACTACATACGCCACGCGCAGTCGGCTAACAACGCCCTGTATATCGAAACCGGTTCGGAGATTGGGCGGCACCACGACCCGCCGCTCAGCGAGAAGGGCGTGCGGCAGCTTCCCTATCTGGCGGCGCTCATCGCCGGCGGCAACCCGGACGCGCCAGCGCCGAGAAACGACCCCGCCAACCGGCGCGGGTTTGGCCTTACCCACCTGTACACGAGCCTGATGGAGCGGGCGATTCACACCGCCTCGGCCATCGCCGCAGCCATGGAGCTGCAGCTCGAAGGCTGGATCGACGTACACGAACATGGCGGCATCTTCGAGGTGGACGAGGCGACCCAGACCCGGCGCGGCCTGCCCGGCCCGGGCCGCAGCGAGCTTGCCAGTCGTTTTCCTCACCTGCTCCTGCCGGACGACCTGCCTGAAGAGGGCTGGTGGAATCGCCCCTATGAAGAGGAAGACGCGCTGTTCGTCCGGGCGCAACGTTTTCTGGCCGATTTGCTGGCGCGCCACGGCGGCAGCGACGACCGCGTCGCCGTCGTCAGCCACGCCGGCTTTTACCGCGCCGTGTTGCGCGCCCTGCTCGGCTTCAGCACTGCCTATCCGCACGAGAGCGACGGGCAGCTCCCCGTCTACTTTGGCCTCAACAATACGGGCATCACCCGGATAGACTTCTACGAGGACCGGCGGGCCATCGTCTATCTCAACCGCCTCGACCACCTGCCGGACGAGCTGATTACCTGAGTCTACTCCTCGCCCGGCACGACGATCTCGTCCAGCCGCCAGCCGATTTGCTCGTCGAAGACCATGCGCAGCACGCGGGTCACCTCGCTTTCGTCACTCAGGGTCAGCGTTGCCAGCAGCTCCGTCGTCGTCGTTCCGCTGGTCGCCGTCTCCACGAGGTAAACGGCCGGTCGCTGCCCCTGTAGCTGCAGCAAGAGCAGCGGCAATTCGCCCGGCCCCAGCCGCTCTTTCAGCGCCGCCGACATATAGGGCCGCGCCTCGCGCCCGCTGGGATCGCGCAGCACGGCAGCGAACCAGTCCACGCCGGCCTGCGCCGGGTCTTCCAGGTAGAGGAGCTGATCTTCAAGCACGACTGAGTCGAGGATGTGACCGAGGATCTCGTCCAGGGCGGCAGGCAACGGCCCGGTGCGGCTGCGCGCGAAGAAGTCGTAGCTGCGCAGCCCGACCTGCAGCAGGGCGTGGCGCTCCAGCCCGGCGTCGCTCTCCACGGTCATGCTGACCCCGCTGCCCCAGGTGAGCGATAGCGGCTCGCTCGCAGTCACTTCGTACTCGCCCAATAGCGCCTGTGGCTCCGGTAGAAAGTCGCCCCAGGCGAAGCCGGCGCTGAAAGGGCTTTCCGCATCCGGCGCCCAGAGCGTGTCCTCTACCTGCGCCCACCCTTCCGGCACGTCGAAGGTCACGGCGGCCTCCTGAACGGTCACGCTTTGCCACACCGCCGGCGGCTCCAACCCGGTCGCCGGCTCCGGCGTCGCCGTCGGGGGTGGGGTGGGCGTCGGTGGTGGTCCCTCTGGCGCGGTCGTCGCCGGCGGTGCTTCCGTGGGCGCGGCTTCGGTCGGCTCCGCTGCTCCGGTCGGCTCCGCTGCCTCGGCTGCCTCGCCGAGGGTGAGCGTCTCCAGCAGGTCGGCGCGTGTCTCCAGCGTCTCGGGGTCGTGCAGCGTCAGGACGATCAGCCGGCCCTCGTGCTCGACGAAGAACCATTCCAGCGCCGGCTCGCTGCCGAGCATCGCCCGCCGCGCCGGTATGTCGCCAATCGTCGTCTCTGCCAGCTCCGGCGCCTCGTCGCAATCGGCGCAGTGTAGCTCAACGGCTGCCTCTTCAGCCGCCAGCTCCCCGGCGTCGGCGACAAAGAGAGCGCTGCTCGCGGGCCCGGGCCCGACCGGCTCCGGGCCTAGCTGGTAATAGCGGCCCAGCCGCGTCATCCCCTGCTCGACCACCTGCCAGTCCGGCGGCAGCTCCAGGCTGAATGCGCCGGACTCGTCTGTGAACTCCTGCATCGGCGGCGGCGTCGCAGTGCGGGCCGGCCCGCCGCCCGCGGCGCGCTCGACGGTGGGGAAGGGCGTCGGCGTCGCTTCGCCGCAGGCCGTCAGTGCCAGAAGCAGCAGGCTGAGCCAGAGCGCCAGCCCGAAACGATCCCGACTCAATCTCGACATAGGCAGCCGATTGTAGCCAATGGCTCCGGCCATTGCCACCGGCCGATTTGTATCCATCTTCTACCCTTATGCTGCGCCCGGCTGTGGTAGAGTAACAGGGATCGAACCGGCACAGCTATCCAGACGCAGGAGAATCGTATGCTCAACCTCAAAGTCGACAGCCTCTTCGAGCGTGTCCCCGCCCTCAAAGAAGCCGGGGTAAAGGTCGCTCGCGCCATTCACGAGCAGGTGCTCGCCGCCGGAGAGCCAGTCCGTGAGGTCATGGACGTGCTGCACGGCACCTGGCTCGGCCATCCCCTGCATCCCGTACTGACCGACGTCGTCGTCGGCGCGTTCTCGCTGGGCAGCCTGTTCGACCTGGCGAGCCTGATGGGCGGAGGCAGCAGCGCGCGCAGGGCCGCCGACGTACTCACCGCCGTGGGGACTGCCTCGGCCATACCCACGGCGATTACGGGCCTGGCTGACTTTTCGGCGATTCCTAGAGGCGCCGCCGCACACGGACTGACCCACGCCGCTGCCAACAGCACCGCTTTGCTCTTCTACCTGCTGTCGCTCGCCGCGCGTAAAAACGGCGAGCGCGGCAAGGGGATCGCCCTCTCCACGGCGGGCATGGTGGTGGTCACGGCCGGCGCCTACCTGGGCGGCCATCTGGTCTTCAGCAAGCGGGTCGGCGTGGACCACACGGAGCGCGTCACCGAGCCGCAGGACTGGGTGGCGGTGATGAACGAAGGCGACCTGCTGCAGCAGGAGCCCGTGCGCACCGAGGCGGCAGGTAACGGGGTGTTGCTCTACCGCAGCGGCGACCGGGTGCTCGCCGTGGGCGCGACCTGCCCGCACGCCGGCGGCCCGCTGGAGGAAGGGGCCTTTTACGATGGCTGCGTGCAGTGTCCGTGGCACGATTCGGTCTTCAATCTGGAAGATGGCTCGGTGGTCCACGGCCCGGCGATTTATGCCCTGCCGGCCTACGAGGCGCGGCTGCGCGGCGGGCGCGTGGAGGTGCGACTGGCGAAGCCGGCCTGAGGCGGGTTGAAAACCCGCCCTACCCTCTCTCCGGCTCAGAGCAGGGTGTGCCCCAGCCTTCAAGCAGCCAGCAGCCCATATCCTGCGCCTCCCAGGCGGCGGCGTCCACCCAGGTCGCCGCCGCTAATAGATCCCAGTGCAGGTGATTGCCTGTCGAGAGGCCGAGGCTGCCCACTTCCCCAACCTGATCTCCCGCCTCCACGACCTGCCCCGGCGTGACGTGGACCTCCGACATGTGGTAGTAGCCGGTGTAGATGCCCAAGCCGTGGTCGATGAGCACGGCGCCGCCGCGCACGTAGAGGATTTCGGCCAGCACCACTGTTCCCCGCGCCGCCGCATAGACGGGCGTTCCGCCATAGGCGGCAAAGTCTACCCCCTCATGATAGGTGCGGTAGGGGCCGCCATTGTAGCTGCGCCGCGCTCCGTAGCGGCTGCTGATCTGCAGGTAGCTCTCAATCGGATAGCGGAACGGCTCCTGCCACTGCGGCGCGTTGGTGACCTGCGACCAGATGGCGTAGAGTCGCTCGCCCTCGGCCCGGATAGCCTCCTGGTCGATCTCTGCTGCGGCGCCGCTCAGCGTGAGCTGGTCGTAGTCCCAGCTTCCCGGAGCAAACTGCCAGGGCTGCGCCCAGAGCGGCGCGTCCGGGAGCTGGATCGACAGCTCGGGAGCGCCCGGGTAAAAGAAGGCGCCGGTTGCGCCCACGCCGACGACGCGGTCGCCGTTGACGAAGCTCGGCATCAGGCTGGCGTTCAGCCGCGCCGTGACCGAGAGGACGCCGCTCGCCGTCGCCCGGTAGCCGATGGCCTGCCCCGGCACTGCCGGGAGCTGGGAGAGCTCCAGACTGGCAAAGCCGGGAGGCAGGTCCTGGGGCACGCCTTCAGTTGCCGGCACGTAGATGGGCCGGTAGAAGTTCGGCCGGAGCGGGTCGTCCACGCCGTTGAGCCGGGCCAGCGCCCACGGGTTCTGGTTCGTGGCGACCGCCAGGCGCAGCAGGCTGCCGGCCGGACGGCGCAGCAGCCCGGTGCGTTCGGCTGCCTCTGCCGGTAGCTGGATGGTCGAGCCGGCAACAGGCTGCCGGTAGCGGTTAGGGTGGGGATTCGCCGCCTGCAGTTGCTCCTGGCTGACGCCGTAGCGCATCGCCAGCGCCGCCCACGTATCGCCTGGAGCGACGGCATGGACCGGCGGCTGGGGCTGCTCCTGCCCGCGCGCGGGCGCCGCCACGGCGAAGAGCAGCGTCAGGGCGACGATCAGACTGACGGGCATGAACTGCTTTCTCACCACCATCGACGATTGATTGTAGCAACCTGCCAGAAAAAAAGCCCCCGGCGACGGACCGGGGGCTTTTGTGGGGAAATGGGACCCACGAGCGCCGCTAGTCGTTGGCCTTGCCGTGGCCGTTGCCGTTGCCACGACTATCGGCCGGTTGTTTCGCCTGGCCCGGCGGCACGTGACTGCCGTTGGCGCCGTTGTTTTTCTTCTCTTGCCCGGGCGGAGACCAATCATCGTCCTTCTTTTCCAGGCCGGGGGGCGCGTTATGGTCCCTGTCGTTGCCCCGTCCCGGCTTGTCATTGCCCAATCCGGGGGCAGCGCCCAGCTCCTTACGGATATTGCCCCAGCCCATGCCCTCGGCGCGGAGGGCGAACACTTCCTCTGCCGTCAGCCCCACTTCTTCGCTCAACAGGTAGGCCAGCTCAATCTCGCCGAAGCCATAGCCCTGGCAGAACCAATCCATGATCTCCTCGTAGCTGACCCCATAATTGGCAGCCAGCGTCGTGGCGTGTGGATGCGGCTCGGCGCCGGTGCAGTTGTCTGCAAGCTCCGCGTCATCCTCGTCGTCAACGTCGTCCTCGTCGTCATCCTCATCGGCTGCACGATCGCACGCTTCCGTGTCATAGGCGCCATTGTTAAAATCGTCCAGGTATTCGGCCAGGATGAGGCCCTCCTGTCGCGCTTCGGCCGCCGGATCGCTGTCCAGGGGGTTCGTAGCGAGCCAGGCGTCGGCGGCGGAGATGGCCTCGTTGATCGCCTGGTCGTCGGTCTGGTTCAGCTTCGCGGCAATGAGCTGCTGCGCCAGAATATAGCTGGCGTCACCCCGAGGCGGCGTATTCAGGATGTTCAGCAGCTCTTCCGTGGTATAGCTCTGCGCGCCGACGGTCAGCGTCTGGTCTGCCCACTGCTCTGGGTGGTTCTTCCAGTAGCCGATCCCGTAAGTGCAGTCGTCGTCAAAGGACGTCGCCTGGACGCTGGAAATTGCAACCGTATCGCCGGCGGGTTCCACAGCTTCGGCGGCAGCCGGCGCAACCGCACTATCGTTTCCCTGGGCTACAGGCGTACTGGCGACGGCGCCGCCGGCCAGGTCTGCCAGATTATCCGCCGCGCCCGGTTCAAAACCGGCCTGAGCGTTAGCGCAGGCCGCCAGACCGGCGAGAAGCAAAATAGACAACAGGAAAAGCGGAATACGTTTGCGAAACATGACACCTCCCGGAACCACGACACAGGCCTGATTGCCTTGTTGTGTTCTGTCGCCTATGCCTGCCGGCTCCTGATGCATATTACTATCATGTCACAACTAGCCGCGGCGGGAATGGGGAGATCCCCTACCGTTTGGGACAGGTCATCCTTCCCTCGTTCGCGCCGCAGCCTCTCACGGTCCCAGTTCGAAGTAATCGGCCAGCCGTTCCTCGAATCCGGCAGGGACGTATTCGCCGCTTGCCGGATCGAGCCGGTAATCGCCCTGGTAGTCGCCGCGCGCGGCCCGCGCCACCATCTCCACCAGCCGGTCTACGTCGCTCTCGTCGTTGTAGCAGCCGAAGCTGGCCCGCACCATGCCCGGCATGTGCGCGCGGTTGCCGGAGAGAATCCGGTCCCGCCACACGCCGGCCTCATCCTCGGCCAGTTGCAGCAGGTGGACCACGTAGGGATGAGCGCAGAAACAGCCGCTGCGCACGCCAATGCCCCCTTCATAGCCGAGGATGGCGGCGAGCAAGAAGTGATCGACCCCTTTCACGTTAAAGGGGATGACGCCTACCTTCTCGTGAGCCATCTCCGGGTCGCTCTGCCCGTAGATGCGTACGCCGGGGATCGCGCCCAGCTCGCGCAGGGCATAGCGGACCAGCGCTTCCTCGTGGGCAGCAATCGCATCCATGCCGACGCCCATCAGCGCCTGCGCCGCCGCCGCCATCGCCACCGCCCCGACGACGTTGGGGCTGCCGGCTTCTTCCCGGTCGGGCAGGCCGGCCCAGTAGACCTCGTCCTCGGTGACGACGTCTACCGTACCCCCGCCGGTGTATTCTGGCCCGCTCTGTAGAAAGATCGCTTTCGGCCCGATAAGCGCGCCGGTGCCAAAGGGAGCGTACATCTTATGCGCAGAGAGCACGACGAAGTCCAGGTGTTCCGGGTCGTCGTCCGCCTTCATATCCACGGCGCGGTGCGGGGCGAGCTGCGCGGCATCGACCAGAACCAGCGCTCCGGCCTCGTGCGCCTTGCGCGCCAGCCGGTGGATGGGCTGGATGAAGCCGGTGACGTTGGACGCGCCGGTCACGGCGACCAGCTTCAGCCGGCCGGCGTACCGGTCGAGCTGGCGGTCGAAATCGGCCTCGTCGAGCCGCCCGTCGGCTGTAGCCGCCGCGTAGGCGACCCGGGCATGTTGCCGCCAGGGCAGGTCGTTGCTGTGGTGTTCCAGGCGAGTCGTCAGGACCACGTCACCCGGCTCCCAGGGAAAGCGATGGGCCAGTTTGTTGATCGCTTCGGTCGTGTTCTTACCGAAGATGACCGTATTTTTGGTCAGGTCCGCGCCGACGAAACGACCGACGACCTCGTGCGCCCGGTCGTAGGCAGCCGTGCTCAGCCGGCTCTTGAAGCCCGTTCCCCGGTGCACGCTGGAATAGTAGGGCAGGAAACGTTCCAGCGCGTCCAACACGTCGCGCAGAGGCGGCGTGCTCGCGGCATTATCCAGATTGACGTAGGGAACCTGACGCCCGTCGAGGAGGGGTACGGTGCACTCCAGGCCAACGATCCGGTCACGCATCTGCAACCGGCTGCCCGCAGGGGAAGAAGCGGTCATGGGGTTCTCCTTCACTAGAAACCATGGTACGGGCAGTTACGGCCCGACAGAATAGTACTCTGGCACCAGTCTAGCTTACCCTGCCTGGGCTATTGCTTCCAGCGAGAGAGAGGCGCACTTCATTGACGAACCCCCTCCACATCACGTATAGTGCTCGTATACCGGCCGATGCGAGAGGAGAAAGATGAACGATTACGACGCGGATAACGAGGAGTTCGAGTCGGAAGAGATGGACGCGGAGGAGCTGTCCCGACTGCAGGAGGTACTGGCTGCCGATCCGGGCGACCTGGACGCACTCTTTGAACTGTCTCAGATCTACATCGATGCCGATAGGTGGGACGACGCCATGGACCTTTACGTCCGCGCTCTTGCCGCCGATCCGGGCAACGCGGCCCTGCTCAACGACCTCGCCGTGCTCTACGACGACTGGGGCCGGGAGGAGGAGGCCGAGGATCACTACCGGCAGGCGCTAGCCGCCGACCCGACCCACGGCCCGGCCTACGTCAACCTCGGCACGCTGCTTGCCGAGCAGGGACGCGACGAGGAAGCGACGAGCATCCTGCAGCAGGGGATGGAGCAGGCTGCCGACGAAGAAGACCGCCACGAGGCCGAGCTATACTTGCAGGAGCTGATGGCCGGGGACGACGAGGCGCTGGAAGAAGACGAAGACTGGGTGGAGGATGCCGACTGGGTAGAGATTGCCGTCGTCGGGGGGATCACGTTGGCCGAAGTCATCGCGACCAGCCTGCGCGCGGCCGGTATTCCGGCCCTGGCCTACCAGGAAGGGGCCGGGCAGGCGCTCGGCCTGACGATCGGCGCGCTGGGCGACGCCTCGGTGCTCGTGCCGGAGAGCCGGGTGGACGAAGCACGGCGGCTCGTAGACGAGCGGATGTTTGCGGGGTTGGACAACATGGGCGAGGAAGGGGAAGACGATTACCTCGTCTGCCCACACTGTGGCGCGACATTGGAGCTGACGGAAGAGGAATGGGCACAGGATAGCGTCGTCTGCCCTGCCTGCGACGAGGTGATCGACTTAACGGCTTATGAGTAAACGGCCGGCGCTTGACAGCGGCCTCCTGACAGTGTAACATTCACTATAACGCAGTGCGTTATTGCAGGGCCTCCCACGGGTGCAACAGACCACACGACGCTGCCCCACCTGTGGGAGGTTCCTGGTATAACGCCCGGAATTGCCGCTGAACACGCTCTGTGGAGGTCATACAATGGCAGATGTAGAGATTAAGGTTGAAGAGGAGTCGGCTGAGAAAGAGCTGAATCCATTCCTGGAAGCAACCCGCAAAGTCTTACTGGCTGGCGTCGGCGTCGTGGCGCTTGCCCAGGAAGAAGCGGAGTCGTTTGTCAATAAACTGGTCGAGCGCGGCGAGCTGGCGGAAAAAGACGGCCGGCAGCTCATCAAGGATATTCTGGAGAAGCGCAAGAAGGCCGTCGAGCAGGTCGAAGAAGTGGACCTCGACGTGCGCATCGAGCGCATCCTGCACCGGCTGAACGTGCCGACCAAGAATGACATCGACGCCCTCAGCCGCCAGATCGCGGCGTTGACCGAGAAGGTGGACCAGCTCAATAAGGGCTAGTCGCCAATCGACGAAAACCCCGGGGAGAAGGCCGCATCTTCAGACCTTCTCCCCGGTCTCTTATCCAATGACCCACACCGTCTATTTCTCACTAGGCAGCAACCTGGGCGACCGCCGCCAGAACTTACGCGCCGCTATTGCCCGGCTGGAAGCGGAGGGCGTCCGGCTATCGGCCCTCAGCCCTGTCTATGAGACGGAGCCGTGGGGGCTGGCCGACCAGCCGGCTTTTCTAAATATGGCTGCCGGCGGCACCACCACGCTGGAGCCGGTAGCTCTGCTGCAACGCCTGAAGCAGATCGAAACGGAGCTGGGCCGGCAGCCCGCCGAGCGCTGGGGGCCGCGCCTGATCGACATCGACCTGCTCTTTTACGACGACCTCGTTCTCGACGGTGAAGAGCTTGCCGTGCCCCACCTGCGCCTGCACGAGCGCGCGTTTGTGCTTGTTCCTCTGGCCGAAATCGCCCCACGGCTGCAGCATCCCCGGCTGAACATACCGATCGAGGCTCTGCGCGATGCGCTCGCCGACGAGCAGGAGAGCGTGCGGCGGCTGCCGCTGCCGTTGCTCTGGGGTCGCCGGACGCACGTCATGGGCATCGTCAACGTGACGCCCGACAGCTTCAGCGGCGACGGCATCCTGGCCCGGGGCGCGAGTGCTGAAGAGGCGGCGATCAACGCCGCCGTTAGCCAGGCGCTGGCCTTTGTCGAGGACGGCGCCGATATTCTCGACGTGGGCGGCGAAAGCACCCGCCCGGGCAGCCAGCCGGTAGACGAGGCCGAGGCGATGGCGCGCGTGCTGCCGGTGGTCGAAGCGCTGCGTGCCGTCGTAGACGTACCTATTTCAGTCGATACCTACCGCGCTTCCGTTGCCGCCGCCGCCCTGCAGGCCGGCGCCGACTGGATTAACGACGTCTGGGGGCTGCGCATGGACCCGGAGATGGCGCCCCTCGTCGCCCGGACGGGCGCGCCGGTCGTCATCATGCACAACCGCAGCCGCCCGCGCGACGTGGCCCAGGAGCAGCGGCTCGGCGGGCGCTACGTCGGCGTGCAGTACGACGACCTGATGGCCGACATCCGCCGCGAGCTGCAAGAGAGCGTGGAGCTGGCCCTGGCAGCCGGCGTCGCCCCCGAGCAGATCATCGTGGACCCCGGCGTGGGCTTTGGCAAGACCGTCACGCAGAATCTGCAGATTGTCGATCAGCTCGACCAGATTAAGGCGATGGGCTATCCCGTCCTGCTGGGGACATCCCGTAAATCATTTATCGGCTACACCCTCGATCTGCCGCCCGACGAGCGGATGGAGGGCACGGCGGCGACGGTCGCAATCGGCATCGACCGTGGCGCCGACATTGTGCGCGTCCACGACGTGCGCCCGATGGTGCGTGTGGCCCGGATGACCGACGAGATCGTCCGGCGGAAGCACGCCGCGTCCTGACGGCTTTCCAGGCCCTGTCGGGACTGACGAAGGCTGGCCGGTATCCAGTGCGGCCGGCTCTGGAAGGATTGGAACGTTAGTAAAGGTGGAACTCATGCTCGATTTTACGCTTGACCAGGAACAGGACATGCTGGAGCGGACGATCAGGCGCTTCGCCGAAGAGCGAATGCGCAAGGTGTTCCGTGACGCCGAAGAAGACGGCGCGCTGCCCCGGCAGGTCGTCCAGGCCGGCTGGGAGATTGGCCTGCTGCCCACCGGCCTGCCCGAAGCTTACGGCGGCTTCGGCGAGTACAGCGCCGTCACCAACGTCATCGGCGTGGAGGCGCTGGCCTGGGGCGACCTCGCCCTGACGCTGGCTATCCTCGCGCCTAACCTCGTCGCCATTCCCCTGATGGTCGCCGGCACGCCGGAGCAGCAGGCCGAGTACCTGCCCCAGTTTGCCGGAGAGGAACCCCCGGCCGTGACGGCGGCGCTCGTCGAGCCGCGCCTCCGGTGGAACCCGCGCAAGCTGGAGACCACGGCGGTGGCCGGGGACGGCGGCTACGTGCTGAACGGCGTGAAGCGCCTCGTGCCGCTGGCCGATAGCGCCGAGCTTTTCCTGATCTACGCCGCCGAAGAGGGCCGCGTGCAGGCCTTCCTCGTCCCGGCCGGAACAGAAGGGCTGACGGTCGGCGAGCGCGAGATGGTCATGGGCATCCACGCCCTGCCCCTCTTCCAGCTAAGCCTCGACAACGTGCGCGTGCCCGCCGAGAACCGGCTGGGCGGCGAGGCGGGCATCGACTTTGGCCTCCTGCTCAACCATAGCCGGCTGGCCCTCGGCGCGGCGGCGGTCGGCGTGGCCCGCGCCGGCTACGAATACGCCCGCGAATACGCCAAACAGCGCGTCCAGTTTGGCGAGCCTATCGCCCATCGCCAGTCCATCGCCTTCATGCTCGCCGACATGGCTATCGACGTGGAGTCGGCGCGGCTGCTCGTCTGGGAAGCCGCCTGGAAGCTCGACCAGGGCCAGGACATCACCCGCGAGGCGACGGTGATGAAGCAGTTTGTAGACCGGGTGGTGCTCGACACCGCCGACCGCGCTGTGCAGATTCTCGGCGGCTACGGCTACATCCGCGAATACCCGGTCGAGCTCTGGCTGCGCAACGCCCGCGGCTTCGCCCACTTCGACGGAATAGCGATGATCTAGCTAGAAGCCTGAAGCCATAAGCCGTAAGCCAGCGGCTTACGGCGGGGCTTACTGCTTACAGCTTACGGCTTATTGCTCTGGAGAGACCATGATTAGCTTCGAAATGCCCGAACGAATCAAGAATGAGCTGCAGATGGCCGAGATGGTCGCGCGGCAGGTGATGCGGCCCAACTCGCGCAAATACGACGTGCACGAGCACGAGCGGCCGGTCGAGTATATCAACGTCATGTGGCAGGTATTGCGCGAGCAGAACAGGCGCCGCTTCGAGAAGCAGATGCAGCAAAACGGCAACGGCGACCGGCCCCAGCGCGAAGGCCCCAACTGGTCCATCGTGCGCCTCATCGCCATGGTGGAGATGCTGAGCTGGGGCGACGCCGGCATGTACCTCTGCACGCCCGACCCGCTGCTGGGCGGCGCTGCCATCGAGGCCGTCGCCACGCAGGAACAGAAAGTGCGCTTCCTGAAGAAGTTTGGTGAAGGCGAGCCGAAGTGGGGCGCCATGGCGATCACCGAGCCGGGCGCCGGCAGCGACAACAGCGCCATGCGCACCACCGCCGTCCTCGACGAAGAGACCAACGAGTGGGTTATCAACGGCGAGAAGATTTTCATCACCAACGGCAAGCTGGCCCTGGAGGAATCGGACGGCGTCTGTGTCGTCTGGGCCACAGTCGATCCCCAGGCCGGGCGGGGTGGCATCAAGAGCTTCGTCGTCGAGCGCGGCACGCCGGGCGTGAGCATCGCCAAGCAGGAGCACAAGCTCGGCATCCGCGTCAGCGATACGGTGAGTCTCGCCTTTGAGAATGCGCGCGTGCCCTACGACAACATCCTCGGCAGCCCTGAAGTCCAGGAAGAGAAGACGACGAAGGGCTTCAAGGGCGCGATGAAGACCTTTGACGCCAGCCGGCCCGCTGTCGCCGCCAGCGCCGTGGGCGTGGCCCGCGCCGCGCTGGAGCTGGCGCAGGAAAAGCTGGCTGACGAGGGCGTGACTGTCGATTATACTAAAGCTGCCCACGAGATGAGCGCTGTCGAGCGCGACCTGATCGAGATGGAGGCGAGGCAGAAGGCGGCCTGGCTGCTGACGCTCAAATCCGTCGTGGAGATGGCCCACGGTCAGAGCAACCGCCTCTCGGCAAGTATAGCCAAGGCGCGCGCCGGCGAGACGGCTACCTACGTGACACAGAAGGCCGTCGAGCTACTCGGGCCGCTCGGCTACACCCATGAATTCCTGGCCGAAAAGTGGATGCGCGACGCCAAGATCAACGACATCTACGAGGGCACCAAGCAGATCAACCAGCTCATCGTCGCCCGCAGCATTCTCGGCTACACGCGCCGCGAGCTGAAGTAGCGCGGAGACCATCACACTAAGCACAGCGAGGAATCCCGCCCACCTGCCCACGTCACCAGCTCCGGGATTCCTCTCTGTCAAAGGCATGCCGTGGACCTATTTGACCTGACAGGTCGTGTCGCCGTCATCAGCGGCGGCTCGCGAGGAATCGGTGCGAGCATCGCCCGGGCTTACGCCGCGGCCGGCGCCAGCGTCGTCATCAGCAGCCGCAAGCAGGAGAATGTCGAGCCGGTGGCGGAGGCGATCAACGCCGAGTTTCCCGGCCGGGCCCTCGCCGTCGCCGCGCACGCCGGGCAGCCGGAAGCCGCTGTGGCGCTGGTCCGGTCGGCGGTGGAGCGGTTCGGCCGGCTGGACATCGTCGTCAATAACGCCGCCACCAACCCCCACTTCGGCCCGCTGCTCAGCTCCGAGCCGTGGCAGTGGGATAAGATTCTGGAAGTGAACGTTAAGGGCTATTTCTGGCTGGCCCAGGCGGCGGCGCAGCCGATGCAGGAGGCCGGCGGCGGCAAGATCATCAACATGGTCAGCGTCGCCGGCATCGAGCCCGGCCCGATGATGGGCATCTACAGCATCAGCAAGGCCGCCATCATCATGATGACCAAAGTGCTCGCCGTGGAGCTGGCGGCAGACAATATCCAGGTCAACGCCATCGCGCCGGGATTCGTGAAGACCCGCTTTAGCGCGGCGCTCTGGCAGAACCCGCTGCTGAGCGAGCGCATTCAGCAGAAGACGCCAGCCGGCCGCATGGCCGAGCCCGACGAGCTGGCGGGCATTGCCCTCTATCTGGCCTCGCCCGCCAGCAGCTTTACGACGGGAGCCGTTTTCACCATCGACGGAGGGTATACATTGCTGTAGGGGCGCGCCAGCACACGCCGTTATGGGCGCCATCACAGCGGAAGAGAGGGTAACGTGAAAAATCAGCTGAAGAACTACCGTATTGTCACCGACAAGGGCGACAGCCTGCTGATCCGCCGCGAGTCGCTCGACTGCCTGCTGCAGTCGTTGGAGCTGCTCGCCAGTAGCGAGAAGCAGAACCGGCACGGCCGGCAACCGGCAACCGCCCAGACGAAGAAATAGACCGACCCAAGGAGGCCTCCATGAGCTATCAGATCGAGAAAGTGGCCGTCATTGGCGCCGGCACGATGGGTGGCGGCATTGCCGCCCACCTCGCCAACATCGGCATCCCGGTGCTGCTGCTCGACATCGTGCCGCCGGACCTCAGCCCGGAAGAGCGAGACGATCCGGCGGCGCGCAACCGCATCGTCCGCACGGGTTACGAGCGCATGGCCAGCGCCCGGCCAGCTAACCTGGCCAGCGAGGATCGCGCCCGCTTCATCGAGCTGGGCAACACCGAGGACGACTTCGCGCGCGTCGCCGAGTGCGACTGGATTGTCGAAGTAATCGTCGAGCAGCTCGGGCCCAAGCAGGAACTCATGGCCCGCCTCGAAGCGGTGCGCAAGCCCGGCAGCATTGTCAGCAGCAACACCTCCGGCATCCCCATTCACCAGATTGCCGAAGGACGCTCCGCCGACTTCAAGGCCCATTTCCTGGGCACTCATTTCTTCAACCCGCCGCGCTACCTGCCGCTGCTGGAGGTCATACCGACGCCGGACACCAGCCCCGACGTGGTCAATTTCATGGTGGCGTTCGGCCGCAACGTGCTGGGCAAAGGGGTGGTCATTGCCAAAGACACGCCCAACTTCATCGCCAACCGCTTCTTCGCCATCGCCAGCTCCTACGGCGTCGAGTACGCGCTGGAGCACGGCTACTCCGTCGAAGAAGTAGACAACCTCACCGGACCGCTGATCGGCCGGCCGAAGACGGCGACCTTCCGCCTGCTCGACCTCGTCGGCCTCGACGTGATGGCTCACGTAAACCGCAATCTCTACGAGGCCATCCCCCACGACCCGTTCCGCGAGGTGATGCGCGGCGAGCGAGCGCCGCAGATGATGGAACAGATGCTTGCCAACCGCTGGCTGGGCAATAAGAGCGGGCAGGGCTTCTACAAGATGACGATGGTCAACGGCGAGCGCCAGTTCTGGACGCTCGACCCGGAGACGATGGAGTACCACCCGCCCGCCTCGGTGCGCTTCGACTCGGTGGGCAAGGTGCGCAAGATTGAGGATCTGGGACAGCGGCTGCGCGCCCTGCTGGAATACGACGACCGCGCCGCCGAATACGTGCGCAACCTGCTCTACTACAGCCTCAGCTACGCCAGCCACGTCACGCCGGAGATCGCCCACAGCATCAAGGACGTGGACGACGCCATGCGCTGGGGTTTCAGCCACGAGGCCGGCCCGTTCGAGCTATGGGATATGCTCGGCGTGGCCGAGACGGTGCAGAAGATGGACGAGGCCGGCTTCGACGTGGCGCCGTGGGTCCGCGAGATGCTCGACGGCGGCTTCGAGCAGTTCTACCAGAACGGCAGCTACTACGATTTCGATAGCTGCCGCTACGTGCCCGCAGTCGGCGACCGGAACGTGATCGTCATCAATAAGCTGCGCGACGAGGGCCGGGAAGTGGCCCGCAAAGACGGCGCCAGCCTGCTGGACATGGGCGACGGCGTGCTCCTGCTGGAGTTCCACAGCAAGATGAACGCCATCGACCAGGACATCATCGACATGAGCACCGCCGCCCTGGAGCGGCTGCAGACTGATTTCGACGCGCTGGTCATCGGCAACCAGGGCGAAAACTTCAGCGTCGGCGCGAATCTGGCGATGGTCGGTATCGCCGCCGCGCAGGGCATGTGGGACCAGCTCGACCAGACGGTCAGGCAGCTACAGGAGGCTGCCTTCCGCCTGCGCCACGCGCCGAAGCCGGTCGTCACCGCCGTACACGGCATGGCTCTGGGCGGCGGCGCCGAGATGGCGATGGCCGGCTGGGAGACGGTCGCCGCGCACGAGAGCTACATCGGCCTCGTCGAGGTCGGCGTCGGCGTCATCCCCGCCGGCGGCGGCTGCAAGGAGAGCCTGCGCCGCAACGTCAACCCGGTGATGCGCACGGAGAACGCCGACGTACTCCCGCCGCTGCAGGCCACGTTCGAGCGCATTGCCATGGCCAAGGTCGGCGAAAGCGCCTGGCAGGCCAAGGCGATGGGTTACCTGGCGCCCGGCGACACGATTGTGATGAACGCGCAGCACCGGCTGGCGATTGCCAAAAAGCGCGCCCGCCATCTGGCCGACGTCGGCGCGAGGCCGCCGGAGGTGGAGCCGGTTTACGCTGCCGGGAAGACGAGCCTCGCCGCCCTGCAGCTCGGCCTGCAGAGCTTTCTCTGGGCCCGCTACGCCACCGAGCACGACGTACTCATCGGTCGCAAGCTGGCCTGGGTGCTCTGCGGCGGCGACCTGAGCGCGCCGGCCTGGGTCGATCCCTGGTACATTCTCGACCTGGAGCGGGAGGCGTTCCTCTCGCTGCTCGGCGAAGAGAAGACCCGGCAGCGCATCATGCACATGCTGCAGACCGGCAAGCCATTGCGGAACTAGCAACGATTAACGAGGAGTAACCAGTCATGACCAGAGAAGCAGTCATTGTCGCCGGCGTCCGCACCGCCGTAGGCCGCGCCAAGAAGGGCACGACTCGCAATACCCGTTCCGACGAGATGGCGGCGGCCCTCATCCGGGAGCTGCTGCGCCGCGCCGAAGCGCTTGATCCCGCCGAGATTGACGACGTGATCATCGGCTGCGCCATGCCGGAGGGCGTGCAGGGGCTGAACATGGCCCGCAACATCGCCCTGCGCGCCGGCCTACCTGCCAGCGTGCCGGCCGTCACCGTCAACCGCTTCTGCAGCAGCGGCCTGCAGACCATCGCCATGGCTGCGGAGCGCATCATCGCCAACGGCGCCGACGTGATCATTGCCGGCGGCGCGGAGACGATGAGCATGGTGCCGATGACCGGCTTTCGTGTCAGCCCCAATCCCTGGCTGGTGGAGCACAACCCCGAAGCCTACATGAGCATGGGGCTGACGGCCGAGCGCGTCGCCGCCGAGTACGAAGTCTCCCGGCAGGCGCAGGACGAGTACGCGCTGCGCAGCCACCAGAAGGCGGCGCGCGCCCAGGACGAGAACCGCTTCGCCGGCCAGATTCTGCCGCTGGAAATCGAAGAGGTGACGCCCGGCAATGGCCGGCTGGAGCGGCGCACGATCATCCTCGGCGCCGACGAGCACGTGCGCCGCGACACCAGCCTGGAGAGCCTGGCGAGACTCAAGCCCGTCTTCCAGCAGGGGGGCACCGTGACGGCGGGCAACAGCAGCCCGCTCAGCGACGGCGCTGCCGCCGTGCTGATTATGGAGCGCGGGCGGGCGGAAGCGCTGGGCCTCAAGCCGCTCTTGCGCTTCGTCGGCTTCAGCGTTGCCGGCGTGCCCCCGGAGGTCATGGGCATCGGCCCCGTTGCCGCCGTGCCGCGCGTCCTGCGGCGCACCGGCCTCAGCCTGGAGGAGATCGACTTCATCGAGCTGAATGAGGCCTTTGCCTCGCAGGCCGTCGCCGTGGTGCGCGAGCTGGGCTTCGACGAAGAAAGGCTGAACGTGGACGGCGGCGCCATCGCCCTGGGCCATCCCCTGGGCGCGTCCGGGGCGAAGCTGACCGTCCAGCTCATGGACCAGCTTCTGCGCAACGACGCCCAGTTCGGCCTCGTGACGATGTGCGTCGGCGGCGGCATGGGCGCAGCCGGCATCTTCGAGAACGTCAGCCGCTGAGCGGCGCCCAGGTAAACGTGCTATGAACCGGCCAGTCTTCCGCGTGGCCCTCGCCGGCTGGGGACTGGCCGGTCGCTATTTCCACGCCCCGTTTATCGCCGCCACGCCGGGGCTGGAGCTGGCAGCTGTCGCCACCAGCCGCCAGCCTGAGCGGGAGCTATTCCCCAGCCTGCAGGTCGTCCCGTCTTTTGACGATCTCGTGTCGTCGCCGGAGATTGACGTCGTGGTTATCGCCACGCCCAACCGGCTGCACGTCCCGCAGGCGCGGGCTGCCCTGGAGGCCGGCAAGCACGTCGTCGTGGAGAAGCCCGTGGCGACGGCCAGCGCCGAGTGGTCGGAGCTGATCGCTCTAGCATCGCGGCGCCACCGGCTGCTCGTACCCTTCCACAACCGGCGGTGGGACGGCGATTTTCTCACCGTGCGCGCGCTGCTGGAGGAGGAGCGGCTCGGACCCGTCCACTTCTTTGCCGGCGTCTGGCCCCGCTACCGCCCGCAGGAGACGAAACGCGCCGGCTGGAAGGCTGAGCCTGACCCGACCGCCGGCGTGCTCTACGATCTGGGGGCGCACCTCGTGGACCAGGCGCTGCTGCTCTTCGGCGCGCCGGAAGGCATGTCGGCCCGCGTGGCCCGCCTGCGCCCGGACACGGTCAACGACGACTGGCTGCGCATCACCCTGACCTTCCCGCCCACAGAGCGAAATCCGGTGCGCGTCACGACCCTGCTGGAAGTGGACTCGCTCAACGCCGCGCCGGCGCCCCGCTTCCACGTTCGCGGGCGTGACGCCACGTATGAGAAGTTCGGCCTCGACCCCCAGGAGGCAGCCTTACGCGAGGGGCAGATGCCCGGCGCGCCTGGCTGGGGTGAAGAGCCTGAGGAAAACTGGGGCACGCTCTACGGGCCGGAGGGGAAACGCGAGCGGGTGCCCACGCTGCCCGGCGACTACGGCGCCTTCTACCGCGCCCTCTACGCCAGCCTCGCCCACAGCGCCCCACCGCCGGTTGACCCCCGTGACGCCCTCCTGCAGCTACAAATCCTGGAATCGGCCCGCCCCGCCTGAATCCCGCTCCCGGCCCTGTAACGCCGTTGCCCCTCTTCCCGAAAAATGCTGGCAACAATGGGTGGGAAGAGGGGCAACTGCCGTCAGGACCGCTTGCCGTGAGCGTCTAAACGGAGGAAAAGAGAGAAACGTCCTTCACGCCGTCTACCGATGATCATAAAATGCGGGCGTCCAGGACACCATAGGAGAATCGGCCCAATTGGCCCCTGCAGGAGATAAGAAAAAGGGACTACCGGAGGAGCTAGAGGCCATTCGCGAGGCCTACGACCGCTGGAGCGCCCAGTACGACGAGCAGGAGAATGCCACGCGCGACCTCGACGAGCGGCTTCTGCCCCAGCTCGCGCCGCCGCTGGACGGCCGGGTCGTTGTCGAAGCGGGCTGCGGCACGGGCAAGAACAGCCGCTGGCTCGCGCCGCGCTGCGCCCGCCTGATTGGCCTCGACTTCAGCGCCGGCATGCTGCGCCTTGCCCGCCGCCGCCTACCCGACCGC
>Ga0123328_1001810_pt1 | contig 20246 bp, 15 predicted proteins | sample BioC12SIPDNA_2_FD_89702 | JGI IMG/M metagenome (GOLD analysis project Ga0123328, IMG submission 89702) | Anaerobic biogas reactor microbial communites from Washington, USA - Biogas_R1_A C12 SIP DNA | ecosystem: Engineered > Bioreactor > Anaerobic > Unclassified | place: Washington, USA...
GAGAGGTCTTCCGTGAGCTGGTCGCGGGTGTAGGTGAAGCCGGCCAGGCGGTAGGTTGGCGCGCCGTCGGCGAGGTGATCGCGGAGTCGGCAGATCTTGGTGCGATGGTCTTCGAGGGCCTGTTCGGATCGGACGATGTCGCCCTTGAGTCCGGCGACCTCGACCTCTTCCTGGGCGATCAGTCGGATGTTGGCGTGCATTTCGGGGATGATCTGTTCGAGGAGGTTCTGGGCCCGCTGGAGTTCGAATTCGATGGGGACTGCGTTCTTAACGCTTGTGCGGACTGAACTTGCGGAGGTTTTGAGGTAGCTGACGGCGTCTTTGCCGAACAGCAGTCCTCCGGTGAGGCTCAGCCCCGCCACGGACAGGACACCGAGTTTGATCCACTTGGTAATCATTGTGACACTCCTTCAGACAACCGGACTTATTCGTTGCGGTTACGATTTCAACGGTCTTTCGACCACAAGGGGTTTGACGAGGGGGGGAGGAGAATATTTCTGGGGGAGAATTCAGTGGTCAGAACTCAGAATGAAGGCAAAAGGCAGAATGCAAAGCGGGACAGGGGAATTGAACAGAAGGGCGCAAAGAACACGAAGGGGGAAGATGAGGAGTCGGGGGGGAGGGAAGGCTTTAGGCTTTGGGCTCTAGGCTTTAGGGGTCCGCCGGAGGCGGACGGGGGAGGGTTGAACTGCCAAGAAGCCAAGAGCGCCAAGGTGGAGAAGAAGGCGGAGGGAGTCCGGTGATCAGGAGGGAGAGGCGGGCTTCCCGCAGAGGGGCTGAGACGCAGAGAGGGAGAAGAAAGAGATTTGAACAGGAGGCAGCAACGGGAGCGAAGAGGGGCTTAAGTAGAAACTCAAGACCTGACCCCGGGGGTCTGAGGGTCGGTGCTCGTGCGGGTGGGAGATTGATCTGTCGGAGCGTGGTGGGGTATAGTCGGGTCTGGTGGGTGGGATTGGGCGAGTGGTGGCGCGGCTGCGGTTTGGCGGTGCGAGCAGTTTGGCGCAGCGACTCGTCTGACTCGAAGTACAAGGGGTTGCCGCGGCTGGTGGAGCAGGAATAGCTGATGCCGACGTTGGAATGGACGGGAAAAAGGCGGTTTTGAACCGCCAGGGTGAGGTGGCCTGACATTTGGGCAGATGCCGTAAACAGATCAAGGCGACATGACGGTAATGGAGGAACGCGGGTATGGGCGACATGAAAACGTGTCCGTTGTGTCGGCAACCGGCAGAAGGCAGCTTCTCATCCATGTACGACGTGGTTTGCTTCGACTGCGACAACTGTGGAGGCTACAGCATCGACCGAGTTTTAGTTGATGACCTAGAGGGGGCGAACGACGACCGGCCTTTTAAGCTGGCGTGCTTGCTGTGTGAACAGAAACTACGCAATCCCAAACGTTCGGTCGGTGTGTTCTATGAACCGGACATCTCCAATGTGAATCCAAATGATCGTACCGTTCTGTGGCAAGTGGATGAGTTGCTGGCGAGACCAAGTGCATTTCGATACCCGGCAGTACAACCATATCGTCTACGAGGACGCCGAGGACCTTCGCGTGAAGCTTCGCAACCGGATCGCCGCGACGATTCACTGAGCAGTACCGTGCTGCATGTGGAGCAGCATCAATGGCAGAGGCAGGCGAGTGGCGGCTGTGTGTTGTCATCTGCAGATTGCGGAAAAGGCGAGGCGGCGCTCGGGGAATGTGGTAGCAGGGCATGACCCGCGTCGGGTTTCGCTTGCGTGAGCGTCAGATGAGCTGAGAATATGGCCGGTCGGTGGGTGGTGTTCCAGTTTTCCGTCAGCCTCATGGCTGTAATTGCCATAACGTCCAATTGCAGAGCAAATTATGCCGGCGTCATTTTGGGCGGAGGTAGGATGCGCTCCGGCGGCGGATCGCATTAATTAGAATTATATCAATCCGCCTTTGTTTATTCTCTGTGTGGCTGTTGGTGAGCCGTTGAGGCACGCGGTGCGGCGCCTCCGGGGAATATCGCAAAATTACGATATTTGGCTTGACTTTGTATCGCAATAATGCGATAGTTCTTATAGAAAGGAATCTTGATGCCCAAGACTGACGTCGTGATTTACGCTGAGACGGATGGATCCGTCCCGCTGTTGGAGTGGCTCGACGAACTGCCGGCAAAGGTCCAGGACAAGTGCATGGCAAAGGTGGAACGACTTGGAGAACTTGGTCATGAGTTGCGTCGGCCGGAAGCTGACATTCTTCGCGACAAGATTCACGAGCTGCGCATCGGTTTTCAGGGCATCAACTATCGCGTGTTGTATTTCTTTCATGGTCAGCAGGCGGTGCTATCGCATGGGTGCACGAAGGAGGGCAGAGTTCCCGACAGGGAGATAGACGAAGCGGTCAGACGGAGACGGTGCTTCGAAGAGGACCCGATGCGACACAGTTACAGGGAGTAGTCAAGATGGAAGAGAAGAAGAAGACAACGGATGCACTGAAGATATTGAAGGACCGGTACGTCAAGGGCGATTCGAATCGCGAGGCTTCGGTTCGCGAAGAGAAGGTGAACTCCGCAGTTGCTTCGATAATCTATGAACTCAGAAAGGACGCCGGCCTGAGTCAACGCGATTTGGCTGAACTGGTTGGAACGACGCAGTCAGTGATCAGCCGATTGGAGGATGCAGACTACGACGGGCACTCACTATCGATGCTGAGCCGGATTGCCAGGGCGCTGAAGCAGAAGCTCACAGTCGTCATGGAGGCAGATATTCCCGAGGCGGGGTTATTGCAGGATGCATTTTGTCAGTTCGTTCAGATGCTACGAAAACGCCAGAAGTTGACGGTGGATATGCTGGCCTCGCGACTGGATGTGGACCGAGATGAGCTTGCGGCGCTGGAGCGCGGTCGAAGATGCAGGCCGAATCCGCTTCTCATACACAAGCTGAGCCAGTTCTTTGGCGTACCAGAACGGCGATTCTTGATGCTGGCTGGCGCCATTCGGGATGTGCCGAGGGATGTCACGGAACGGGCATCCCGGTTTGCGGCGCACTCGGATTCTCTGGCGGCGTTGACCCGTGAGGAAAAACGGCTGCTTGATGAATTTGTGGAGTTCATTAAGGCTGAGGCGTAGGATGTGGGGCGGAGGGCAGGCACAAGGCCTGCCCGTACGGGGAAGAGGCAGGGACGAGGGTTGGGGGTACGAGTTTTTGAGTGGACAGTTTGGGGGGTTCTTTGTATGACATGGCGGCGTTGGCGATGGGTTTGACTATGCGCAGGAGATTGGCGGATGAAGTTGGACAATGGTCTGGTTCGGTTTGAGTTTGACGAGGCGACGGGCGGTCTGGTTCAGATTACGGATCGGGCGAGCGGCCGGCGGTGGCTGAACGATTCGCGCGGGTGTCGGCTGGCGAAGCTGATCGTACCGACGCCGGAGCATTGTTCGATGCCGCTGCGCTCGCACGAGGCGGGTCGGCCGACGATGCGGCGTTTGGCGGACGGGTTGGAGATTGCGTTCCCGGAGTTGAGTTATCGCGGACGGAAGATGGGGGTGTTTTTGACGGTTCGGGTTCGTCTGCCGGAGGGTCGGTCGGAGGGTTTGTTCTCGGCTGAGATTCGCAACGAGAGTCCGCATCGGGTTCACGAGATGTGGTTTCCGTGGCTTGGCGGTCGTCGGAGGCGGGCGGGCGGATCGGCGGACGTGGTGACGACGAGCAAGACGCGGATCGGCGACATTCACGGGGCGCTGGCGGGCGGCGGGAAGCTGGCGCACACTTTTGGGCATCACAACCAGCGGCTTGGGATGGATCCGACGCACATGCTGCCGATGATGGATATGAGCAGCGACGGGTGCGGGCTGTCGTACATCAAGTACGAGCGTCAGCCGTCGCCGCACATTCTGGTGTTTGAGAATCCGCTGCACGTGTCGGACGATCCGTGTTTGACGTGGTCGTGGGCGAGCGGGGTTTTTGTGGAGCCGGGTCGGACATGGACGAGCTGCGAGTTTGGGATTGGCGTGCATCAGGGCGACTGGCACGCGACGGCGGACCGGCTTCGGGAGTGGATGGCGGAGTGGTGGCAGCCGTGCGACACGCCGCGTGCGGTGCGTGAGAAGATCGGGTTGGTTCACGTTCAGACGCGCGGGTTTTCGGGCGAGGATTACCACGAGTTTTCGGAGCTGCCGGCGATCGCCCGCGACGCGAGGAAGTTCGGCGTGCGGGATTTGATGATCTGGGATTGCACGGCGTCGGTGTATTACCGTCCGGACCGCGGGGATTTCTGGGAGATGCCGGCGGAGCGTGAGCGGGAATTGCGGCGGTCGCTGGCGGCGGTGCGGAAGCTCGGGTTTTCGGTGTCGTCGTTTGTGAACTGGCGGCTGTTGGCGGAGTACAACGGGACGTGGCCGGATTTGAAGGGGCTGGCGCAGGAGAGCGTGTTCGGCGTGCCGCTGTTCGGATTTCCGTGCTCGACGATGGACGGCGGGTTGTACGGGGATTTGGGTTATGAGATGGGTTCGCACGCGGTGTGCTGCGGAGCGGACGGGTATTTGCCGTTCGCACGGCGGGTGCTGGAGCGGACGTTTGAGTTGGGGTTTGACGCGACGGCGATCGATCAGGCGTTCGAGTGGAATTACTGTTTGTCGCGGGAGCACGGTCACGCGTCGCCGCAGGAGGCGTGGCGGCGGACGTATGCGTGGTTTGACGAGGCGACTCGGACGACGCGGGCGCGGACCGGGTCGTACACGGTGGCGGAGGTGCCGGACCTTTATAACACGCAGTACATCGATCTGTGGTGGAATTGGGGCTGGCGGGACGATTCGTGGGCGAGGTCGTCGGTGTACCGGTACGTGCTGCCGTCGATGATTCCGTGCTGGTGCATCGATGAGAATCAGCGGGACGTGATCGGACAGGCGTTTGCGGTGGGGAGTTTTCTGGCCATCGGCACGCGGGACATGACGGGGTATTTGTCGGACGATTCGGAATTGGCGGCGCAGGTTGGACGGCTGGCGCGTTTGCGGAAGGCGACGGCGCGGTACGTGAATCACGGGCGGTTTTTGGACGATCGGGGGTTGAAGGTGACGGGCGGCAAGGGGTACGTGTATGAGTCGGGTCGCGGGCTGGCGGTGGCGTTGGCGAATGGGAAGGGTCGGACGGTGAAGATGAAGGTGTCGCTGTCGCCGGAGGCGCTTGGGCGGAAGGTCGGCCAGCAGGGCGTGTTCCATATGGAAGGCGTTTCGGCGGTTGAGGTGACGCCGGGTCGTCGCGGCGGGAGGTTGACGGCGACGGTGGAGTTGCCGGCGTATGGCGCGGGGGTGTTGGCGTTTGATGGGGTGAAGCGGCAGTGATTTTTACGCGAGTTCGACCTTGGGTGGGGCGTCGATTTTTGAGGCGACGGCGCCGTCGGGCCGGCGGGAGTGTTCGACGGTGATGGGGCCGTGCGGGGTGGGCAGGGTTCCGGCGGCGAAGGTCAGGTCGGCGAGGTGCGGGCGGACGGCGGCTTTGCGGTAGCCGGGTTCGAGCGGGACGATGCCGAGGACTTCGCGGGGGAGCCAGGCGGTGGGCCCGGCGGCCCAGCCGTGGCAAAGGGAGTGACGCTGGCCTTCGTAGCAGCCTTTGCCGCAGTAGCCGTGGACGTCGCGTTTGTCGGGCGGGACGATCTCGTCCATCCGGCCGGCGTTTTCGAGCCATTCGGTTTCGAAGGCTTCGAAGAAGGTGGTGGCGCCGAGGTCGAGCATGCCGCCCCAGTAGGATCGGATCAGGTCGAGGCATCCGGCGTGGTCGTCGGCGAGGGCGCGGGCCTGGAGGACGTAGTAGCCGAACCAGGTGGAGAGTTGGCGGTCGGGTTGGAGGGCGAGGCAGATTTGGTTGGCGTGTCGCGGGTCTTCGAGACCGGCGATCGCGCGGACGGCGTGGACGTGTTTGCGCGGGCTTTCGGCGAGCGGGGCGGCGCGGAGTTTCTGGTGGAGTTGTGAGGCGAGGTCGGCGAGTTGGTCGTCGTTGATGGCGCGGGCGATTTTGGCGGCTGCGTCTGCAGCGAGGACGAAGATGGCTTGGATGGATTCGCCTTCGGCGGTCGGGTCGCCGAGGAGGGCGTGGTCGACGAAGCTGCCGAGGGTTTGCCGGCCGTCGGGGTCGATATGGTTGGCGAGGCGTTTGGTCAGGTGGGTGAGGGCGTCGCGCTGAGCGCGGAGGTAGGGCAGGTCGGCGGTGAGCATGTACCAGTCCCAGTGGCTGACGATCCACCAGAGGGAGTAGGAGGGAATGTTGTTGATCCAGGCGTCGGGGTCGGTGGTATCGCGGAGGAAGTCGAGGGTGTGGGGGACGACCTCGTGCGGACCGAAGAGGGCGGCGATGACGTGGAGCTGCGGATGGAGGTCGCCCATCCAGGCGAGGCGGTCGCGTTTGATGCCGTCCATGACGATGTCCTGGCAGCAGAGGTGGACGGTGCGGGCACCGACGCGGTAGATTTCGTTGAGGCGTTGGTCGGAGGATTCGAAGCTACCGAGGAATTGGCGGTCGCGTTCGATGGCGACGGCTTGGACGGATCGGATGGTGACGGCGGTGTTGGGTTCGAGGAGGTCGATGCGGACGAAGCGGAAGCCGGTGAGGCCGAATTCCTGGGTTCCCATGCCGGGAAAGTCGACGGTGAAGTCGTGGATGGCGTGGTCGTTGTTGGGGTCGGCGAAGGTTTCGGAGACGGATTCGCCGAAGCGGATGCGGAGGGGGACGTGCATTCGAGGGGTGGAGGCGGGGACGGCGATGCGGACGGAGCCGTTGTATTCGCGGCCGAAGTCGAGGGTGATGGAGGGGCCGGGTCCGTCGCCGGCGGCGAGGCGGCAGACTGTCAGGTCGTCGCGGAGGAGGGCGTCGGGGTTTTCGATGGCGCCGGCGGCGGGATCGGACCAGACGATTCGGGCGGGCATGGCGAGGAAGCGGTTGAGGGGGTCTCGGCGCTGGGATGGGGATGTCATGGGTCGTCCTTGAAAATTCGGTTTTTGCGAATGGGGCAGGATAGCGGGTGGAGGGGAGGGTGTCAATGGGTGGCGGGTTGGAGCAGGAGGGGCCGCAGCGGCGGGAGGGTGAGGCGGGATGGGAACATTTCGTAGCTGATCAGGTCGAGCATGGGGCCGGCGGCGCCGTGGAGTTCGACGGTTTGCGGCTGATGGGTGTAGTTGACGAGGTTGAGGAGGAATTGGCCGTTGTGGGGGACCAGACGCCATTCGAGGCCGTCGGGATACTGGCGGTCGGCGAGGGTGACCTGGATGGGGAGCGGGTTGAGGGTATCGTCGAGGATCGATTTGAGGGCGGCGGCGAGGGTTTGATGGTCGGCGTTTGGGGCGAGGGCGGGGCATCGCAGCGGGTTGGGCAATTCGCGGTTGAAGTCATCTTTGGCGAATGACGCGCCGATCGAGATGATTTGGCGGTTTGGCGCGGCGGATTGCCACGCGCGGAGTTTTTCGACGGTTTGCGGCAGGACATGCGAGGCGTTTGGGGCGAGGATGAGTTTGAGGTCGGCGAAGTCGCCGTCGGCGATCTGGCGTTCGGAGATGAAGGCGATTTTTCGGCCGAGGAAGTTGAGGGCGTGGTAGAGGTCGGCGGCGGTCTGGCCGTAGGCGGGGTTGTAGAGGTATGAGGTGGGTGAGTAGAGGATGGCCAGGTCGGCGGGTTGGTCGAAGAAGGCTTTGATCTGGCGGGCGAGTCGGTTGGCGTCGAGGGTGACCTGGCCGGCGGCGGCGGCGGCGATGGGACGTTCGGGGAAGAGGCCGTAGAGGCTGGCGTAGCCGCCTGGTCCCTGATCGACCCAGGCCCAGTTGGCGGAGAAGCCCAGGCCGTGGGTGAACTGCTGGAAGAGGGCGGTGTAGACGTGGTCGTAGGGGACGTCGCGTTTTTCCTGGTCGTGGATGATGTGGTTTTCGGTGTTGACGACGACGGTGTGTTTGAGGGAGGTCTGGAGGTCGTAGTAGAGGGCGGTGGAGAGCCAGTCGACGGCGTAGCCGGGTGCGTGGAAGACGTGGCCGCCGGGATACATGAAGTAGTTGTCGTTGCCGTTGAGGTCGGTGGCGAGGGTGAAGCGTTCGGGATCGACGTTGTTGTATCGTTCGCCGTGGATGAAGGCTTTGAAGACCATCATTTTGGTGTGGGTGCGGGCGGCGGGCCAGGCGTCGTGGACGATGTCGCTCATCCAGGCGATCCAGTCGGCGAAGAGGGCGCTTTTGTAGCGGTGCCAGTCGAAGGCGAGGACGGGGTCTTTCTCGACGCTGAATGCGCTCTGGTAGCCGAGCGGGCGGGTGGGCAGGAGGTTGGTAACTTCGTCGAAGGATGCCAGTTTTGTGCCGTAGGCGCGGTTGAGGGCTGAGATGTCGTTGTGGTAGCGGCGTTTGAGGTAGTCGCGGAATCGCGTGTGGTGGAAGCCGGAGGCGATATCCTTGTCGATGTAGATGGGTTCGTTGATCAGGCAGAAGGAGGCGATGGCCTCGGCTCCGGGCAGTTGGCGCAGGTCGGTGACGACGGATTGGAGGTAGAGTTGCACCATGTCGCGGGCGCGCGGGTCGTCGAACTGGTAGCGGAGGAATCCGGAGTCCATGTAGGGCAGGCGGTAGGGTCCGGTGATTTCGTGCGGATAGACGTTTTCGACGCTCAGGTGCAGGTCGACGGCGATGTCGTTTTTGGCTGCGAGGGCCAGCGTGCCCGCGACGCGTTCGCCGGCGACGACGGCGGGGTCGTAGACGAATTGGCCGTTTTGGTCGACGTCGATGATCTTGTGCTGGTTGTCGTAGGACCAGGCGTAGGGCCCGAATCCGGCGTACTGGACGGCGTTGTTGCCCATGGCGCGGAAGAGGGCGAAGAGGTCGTCGAGCCGTTGCGGCGGGAGGCGGGTGCCGTGTTCGAAGAGGCGCAGGTAGCCGTTGAAGATGACCGGTCGGACGGACCGGTTGCCGGCGTCATCGACGGTGGTCGCGTGGTAGAAGCCGTCGCGGAGTTCGATGGGCGAGGTGACGTAGGTGAAGGTTTTGAAGCGGTCGAGTTTTTCGGCGGCGGCCAGGGCGTCGACCATGGCGTCGAGGCGTTGGGCGACTTCGCTGAGTTCGCGGAGTCGGCGGATGGCTTTTTCGAGGAAGAAGGTGGAGGCGGCGGCATCCGGATGGTTGAGGTCTTCTTGGGCGAAGCGGGTCTGGCTTTCGAGGACGGCGAGGAGCGCCTGGGCGTAGCGGGTGGGTTTGCCCTGTTCGGCGAGGGCGTCGATTTTCGGCTGGAGGCGCTGGGCGGTCTGGTGGAGGGATTCGATCCGGCGGCGCAGCGGGAGGTTTTCGGCTGAGGCTTCGGCGAGGGTTTGGCCGTCGACGGCGCAGCGGAGGGTGAGCGGTCCCCACTGGAGGTGTTGCGGATCGGCGTTGAAGTGGGCGAAGGCGATTTGGCCGCGGTCGATGGCGAGGGTTTGCGTCGGGATCAGCTCGACGGTGGCGCCGGCTGGGTCGGTGGCGGTGAGGCGGAGGGTTTTGCCGGTGAGGGCGTGGGCGAAGCACAGGACGGCAGAGCCGGCGATCTGGTCAGCGCAGGTTTTTTCGGTCAGGAGCAGAGCGGTTGGTTGGTCAGCTTGGAGGACGGCGACCAGGTTGTGTCGCGAGCTCTTGTAGGCTCCGATGCCGGGCCGCAATTCGAGCCATCCCTTTCGGCCGCCGCCGTCGTTGTCGTTGACGATGAAGTTGAAGCCGAAGGCGCGGCGGCCGGTGCGGTCGACGCGGTGGAGGAAGCGCCAGTTGAGGTGGGCGAGGAGGCGGTAGCCGTCGGCGGTGCGGGAGACGCGGCATATGCATTCATCGTTGCTGAGCGGGCGGTTGAGCTGCCAGCACCAGGACTGGGGTTGGCCGGCGGCGTCGAGGGCGAAGCCGATTTCCAGGTCGTTGTCGTCGTAGTAATCGGTTCGTTCGAGGCCCTGGTCGATCACGAGTTGGATCGAGTCGCCTTCCCAGAGGTTCGCGCCGTCTCGCGTGACGAGCTGGTCGTCGCCGATTTCGATCAGGACGGTCAGGCCGGTGTCGTCGTGGGCGAGGGCCCATTTGGCTTGCAGGTCGGCGGCGTCGCGGATCGGTTCGCCGCCGATGGCGACGGGCGTTCCGCCGTCGGCGTTGGGCCGGACGGCGGGCGAGCGGGTGTGGCTGCGCCGCGGGACGATGTAGAGGTTAGGATCGCACTGGCGGATGTCGGACTGCCGGACCGTACGGAGCGGCGCGGGCGAGGTCGCGGTTTGCGCGAGGGATGACGCGGCGAGCAGAGCACAGGCGGTGATGATGGTGTATCGCTGCACGGTGTTAACCTTGGTCTATCGACTTGGGTTCCAGGTGTAGCCGGGGGCTGTGCCGGGACAGACGAGGATGAGCGGGCAGTCCACGTGGAGGTCGCCGAAGAGGACATTGCTCCACCAGCCGTCGTCGCTGTGCCAGGCGTAGTTGCCGGCGAAGCCGTGGAAACTGGGCCATCCGGCGGTGTAGATGGTGTTGTCGCCGAGGAAGAGGGTGGCGGCGGGTTCGGTGAAGGCGGCTGCGGATTGGACGCGGTAGTGGTCGGTGTTGGTCCAGGGGTTGGTGATCCAGAAGTTGACGACGTAGCTGGTGGCGTTGCGGTACCAGGATCGCGGGCCGACGTTGGGCACGGCTTCGCGACGGTTGTCGTCGGGGCATTTGTGGATTTCCGGGTCGCCGATGTAGGGTGAGAGGGGGCGGTCCTCCGGCGGGACGGGACAAGTCCACGAGCCCCAACCGCCGTCGAAGTTGTATCCGCCCCAGCCGTACCAGTTTTCGATGATCGGGACGGCGTCGTTGTGGTCGATCCAGTAGGCGCTCCAGGCGGTTCCGATGGCGCGGAGGTTGGAGGCGCAGATGGCGCGTTTGGCGCTCATCCTTGCCTGGGCGAGGGCGGGCAGGAGGATGGCGACCAGGACGGCGATGATGGCGACGACGACGAGAAGTTCGATGAGCGTGAAAGTCCGGGATCTCGGATTGGCCGAAGAGGGCTGTTTCATCTGAGGATATCCTCCGGTGGTGCGGTGGATTTGCGGCGGATAAGGTATGGCGCGAAGGTTTTTCGGATGCGGTCGGAACGGTCTCCGGCGAGGCGTTTTTCGAGGATTTCGACGAGGCCGCGGGCCCGGTCTTGGAGGTTGAAGGCGACGGTGGTGAGGGCGGGGCAGAGGTAGGCGGCTTCGGGACGTTCGTCGCCGGCGATCACGCTGACCTGGTGCGGGACGCGGATGTCGCGTTGGTGGAGGACGTGGAGGGCGGCCATGGCTCCGAGGCTGCTGATGGCGAGCAGGGCGGTCCAGGTCGGCGGGCCTTTGGCGAATTCGCGTTGGAGGCATTCGGCGGCGGCGGCGGTGGCGTCGTCGCCGACGCGGGTGTGGCAGTCGTAGACGATCGGGTCGATGCCCTGGCTGCGGGCGAAGTCGATGAATCCCTGTCGGCGTTCGATGACTTCGGGAAAGTCGGGTTCGTTGACGAGGACGGCGAGGCGTTGGTGGCCCAGGTCGACCAGGTGTTGGGCGGCGATGGCGCCGGAGCGTTTTTCGTCGCCGCAGGTGTGGTCGACGGGCATTTCGGCGTATTGGGTGCCCTGGGCGACGAAGGGGATGTTTTTTCGCTGGAGGATCGCCAGCACTTCCGGTCGGGACCAGCCGATGAGGATCACGCCTTCGTAGCGGATTCGCGGTAGCCATCGGTTGGCTGGGGCGGCGAGGTCGTAGAAGTGGATGTGGGAGAGGAATCCGCGTTCGGCGAGGGCGGCGCGGATGAGTTCGGGCATCTGGTAGGTCCAGCCTTCGGGCACGAGGACGACGACGCGTGGTTTTTCGAGCTTGCGGGCGGTGTGGTTGAGGGCGTGGGGTCGGGTGGAGTAGACGCCGATGGCGGATCGGCGGGTGACGTAGCCTTCCTGTTCGAGGAGTTCGAGTGCCCGCTGGACGGTGAACTGGCTGACGCCTCGGGCGCGGCCGATCTGGCGGATGGAGGGCAGCCGCTGGCCGGGATCGAGGTCCAGGACGGTCTGGCGGAGGTGGTCGGCGAGTTGTTCGTACTTGGCTTTCATGGCGCCGGTGATTACAGTTTGTAATTACAGTGTACTATTGTGGGTCAATGGAGTCAATGGGTGATTTGTGAGGGGGCTGAGAGAGGGGACGTTTAACTTTACCGCACGGGCCCTGGAGACGGCAGGAACGCCGATGAAGGGGAAAAGTAGAATGTCCCCTTTTTCAGGACAAGGGGCGCAAGCGGTAGGTGTGTTGGGTTTTTTGGAGGGGGAAGGGGGTGGGAGGGTCGCGTCGCTGGGGATCGGCTGTGGGGGTTACACCATGTTCATGGGCAGGGTTTTTCGGTAGTCGGAGGGCGAGCGGCCGACGATTCGCTTGAATCGATGGGAGAAGTGGAATTCGTCGTAGAACCCGAGGCGGTAGGCGATTTCCTTGTTGTTCAGGTTGGTTTCCCGCATCAGGCGGCAGGCGCGTTCGATGAGGGAGCGGTTGCGGTATTGTTGGGGGGAGATGCCGACGATGCGGGCGAATCGCCTTCGGAAGGTATCGTAGGACAGGTCCATAGTCTGGGCGATTTGGGAGAGGGGCTGGGGCGAAGCGGTTTCCTGGGCGAGGATGGAGCAGACGTGTTCCGCCCAGGCCAGGTCATGCGGCGATACCGCGCCGCGTTCTTCGGAATGGAGGGCTTGGAGGAGGATTTCCTGGAATTGGACGACGGAGAGCATGGGGAAAGCGGGCCGGCGGGAGTTGAACGAGTCGAAGAAGTCCCTGAATCGTTTGTACCAGTAGTCCATGGGTTCCAGGTGATGGACGGGTGTGGCGGGGTCGAGCAGTCCGTTTTGGGTCCAGGGCGCGAAGACGGATCGATCGAAGGTGAACCACATGGGTTTCCAGTGGCCGCCGGGGAGGGCGTTGTAGTTGTGGGCGAAGTCGGGAAACACGATCATGAGGTCTCCGGGCCTGAGTGGGGAGGAGAATCCGTTGGCGTCGCGGTAGGAGGCCTGACCGTCCAATAGATACACGATGGTATAGTATTCCTTCTGCTGCCGCATCGCGGGTCCCATATAGGGATTCTGGGCGATACAGGCACATAGAAGGCTTCCCAGCCGGGTATTGGCGTTGATCGGCTCCATGGGGTTTCTCCCGCGGCCCTGCCGGAGGGCGTGCGCCACTTTGTACATGCAATGCCTGTTATAGACATTCCCATCGGCAGAATCAAAATGTAGGCTTGAGGCTATGAGAGGTCATCTGGTCTGAGGGTTCATTGGGCGAACTGACCGACGGCTGTCCTATCGTCAAGGGCAACGACAGCGAAAACGGGGTAACACGGTGTTCCCTGCGCGTTGTCGATCGTTTGGAAAGGAAAGGGCATCATTATGGAGAGATTGAGCGTACTGATGGCGGCGGCGTTGTGCCTGGCCGGGGTCACGGCGCAGGCGTCGACGGACCTACTGGGGCCCGGCGTCAACAATGGGTCCTTTGAAGAACCGTACCTGGGCGGTGTGGACGGCGCGTATGTCCAGCAGGTCCCGCCGAGCTGGAAGCGGAGCGACGATCCCGACATTATCATCCAGGTGCACGGCGGGGCCTTTCATGAGGTGGCGTCCGACGGCGCGCAGTTCATGGTTACCGGCGTGGGCGGCGTGGGGTCGAATCAGGGGCTCTATCAGGACGAGGAGACGCTGGGTTATTTCCAGGCGAACACGGTATACACCCTGACGGGCTATGGTGCGTGGACGGGGCTCAATCAAACTGGGATTCCCGAGCTTCAGATGCGGTTAGGAACGAGTACGGCGGCAGAGGGCGCCTATGTTTCCTCGCTTCCGGCGGACGCACCGGTTTTCACGTTCACGGCGTTTCCGACCATTACGGTGGATACGAGCGTGGATTTGGGTCTGGTCGGCAGCCCGATTGTGGTCATGCTGTACACCAACGCGGTCGATCCGTATCCCCGGTTCGACCACTTTGCCCTGACGGCGACGGCGGTTCCGGAACCGATGGCGCTGGCGCTGCTGGGTCTGGGCGGCCTTTTGCCGGTACTCCGGCGGAGAAGGTAGGCTGGAGTGGATTGGCGTTTTTGACTGTTTTGAATGTATGGAAGGTGTGAGGAACTCACAGGCAGTGAAACACCTTCCATACTTTTTTACTCGTGCGTGTCTTCTGGGGGAAATGCGATAGGTTTTGTTTTGAGTCAACGGGATTGGCCTATCGCGGGCGAAGGCGTCCGTGACATCCGGGCCTGGCGTCCAGGGCGTCGGGCGGGCGGCGAGGTTTTTTCAGTTCGGCGGCTAGAAGTCGATCATGGCTTTGACGACGCCGTCGCGGTAGTCGTGGACGAGGTCGAAGGCCTGTTGGGTTTTTTCGAGGGGGAAGCGGTGGGTGACCATGAAATCGACGTCGATTTGGCCGGAGGCGATCAGGTCGATGGCGGGGTGGACGCAGCCGTTCTGGCGTCGGACGTTGGTCACGGTGAGTTCTTTTCGGCGCAGGCGGTCGATGGTGAACGAGACGCGTTCGACGCGCGGGATTCCGATGAGCATGAGTCGTCCGCCGGGTTTGAGGAGATCGACGGCCTGGTCGAGGGTGTCCTGTTCACCGGCGCACTCGTAGACGACGTCCATGCCGGCTGGGCGCTGGTCGAGGATGGTTTTGACGGCGTCGAGGCGGTCGGGGTTGCCGGCCCAGGTTGCGCCGGCGTTTTTGGCGACGCTGCCGCGGCTGTCGATCTTGTCGGTGACGAAGACGTTGGCGGCGCGGTCGGCTTTGGCGGCGAGCAGGACGCTGAGGCCGATGGGACCCGAGCCGAGGACGGCCACGTCGGCGGCGTCGGGCAGGCGCGATTGTTTGACGGCGTAGACGCCGATGGAGAGGGGTTCGGCGAGGGCGGCGCGGTCGGCGGTGACGGGGTTGGCGACGGGGAAGAGGCAGTCGGCGGGCATGACGATGTATTCGCAGAGGCAGCCTTCGGATTGGCCCGGACAGCCGAGGAAGCGGAGTTTGCGGCAGGTGTTTTCGCGGCCCTGTCGGCACTGGTCGCATTCGTGGCAGACCATGGCGGGATCGACGGCGACGAGTTGGCCGGGTTTGAGGTTTCGGACGTCGCGACCGGTTTCGACGACGACGGCTGAGCACTCGTGGCCGACGATGAAGGGGTACTGGACGATCTGCGAGCCGATGCGGCCGGTGGCGTAGTAGTGGACGTCGGAGCCGCAGACGCCGACTTTTTCGAGTTTGAGCAGGACGTGGTGCGGGTGGCGGATGGTCGGGGCGGGCAGGTCCACGAGTTCGGTCTGCTTGATGCCGGTCAGTCGGATTGCTTTCATGTCGTTGTCCCTTGCGTCAGCGGTTTGCGGGGATGCCGCGGCGGATGAGGGTCTGGAGGGCGTTCCAGGTCATCTCGATCATGGTTTGGCCGTGGTCGTCGAGTTTTTTGCCGTCCTTCCAGATGGCCAGGAGGAGTTCGCGGAGGCCGGGCTCGGTGAGCTGGTCGGGCGAGTCGGGCAGCGGCAGCGGCTGGGGCGTATCGGGTTTGCGGCGGATCAGGGAGACCACGCCGGCGGCGGCGCCGAGGGCGAGGTTGGTTGGCTTAACGCCGTACTGGAGGGCCAGGTGCATGGTTCCGTAGAGGCGATCGTCGTAGCCGAGTTTGCGGACGTGGTCGCGTCCGACGCGGGCGACGAGGTCGTTGAGGTTCGGGTTGACCATCCGTTCGAGGAGGTCGTCGGCGTAGTCGCGGTATCCGTCGGCGGTGAAGAGGGGATCGCCGAGGGATTGGTGGCGGCGGATGAGGGCGGCGCCGGATTCGTCGATGAAGGCTTGGCGTGCGATGGCCATGATGTCGTCGCGGCCGGCGGCCTGGGCGACGGTGTCGAGGCCGGCGAGGTCGGCGAGGTAGGCGATCAGGGCGTGGATGGCATTGTGGCCGTAGAGCTTGGCCTCTTCGAAGGGGAGCAGGTCGGGTTTTTCGATGAAGACGTCGATACCGCGGCGGTAGCCGGGCGCGGTGACGCGGGAGACGAGGATGCGGTTGAATTCCTCGACGAGGATGGCGCGGTCGATGCTCGGCGTGATGGTGGCCAGGTTCATTCGCTGGATGGTCGGCTGATCGGCGATCACGCCGGACATTTTGCCGATAACGGTGTTGAGGGTCTGGACGTTGTCGACGGCGCCCGCTGGGGCGTTTTCGATCAGGAGGTCCATCAGGACTTCGGCGGCGTGGTTGTGGTTTTCGGCGGCGTAGATGATTTTGGGCCGGACGGATTCGCTTCCGGCGAGTCCCGCGGCGAGGAGTCCGACCACGCCGGTTTCGCCGCCGGCGGAGTAGATTTTGACGCTGGGCAATGCGGTGGCCATCTCATCGGACTCGGCGATGGCGGCGATGATTCTTTTTCGGTCGTCGTCGTGACGCGGGTTATAGAGTTCGATGCCTTCGAGGGTGAACTGGTCGATGCGGTCCTTGCGGGCGATGTTGATGGCGTAGCGTCCGTCGTTGGCTCGGACGGCGTCGACGAGGGCCTGGTCGATTTCGGAGACCACGAATCGCGAGAAATTGCCCGAGCGGTAGGCCTCGTAGAGGAACAGGGCGCTTTGGATAGGTCCGAAGCCGAAACCGACGAAGGTTTTTTTATTGTTGGTGCTCATGGCGTGCTCCGGTCAGGCGATGAGGTTTTCGTCGAGCAGTGCTTGTTCGCGTTCGGCGTCCCAGCCGTCGACCATGTTGAGGTCGGGCAGGTCGGCGTGCGGGTAGAGGATGACCTTGCCGTCGACCTGGTTTTGTTCGATCATCTTGAGGACGGCGGGGGCGTGGCGGAGGGAGCCGACGCCGTAGACGTAGTTGCCCGGGTCGATGTGGCCGGCGGCGATGGCGTCGAGGGTGGCCTGGAGGTCGGAGGGTTCGCCGCCGCTGGAGCCGACGACCTTGATTTCGTTGTAGTGGACGGCGATGGCGTCGATCTGGAGGAGGTGCTTGCCGCGGGGCAGTCCGCCGAAGAGGTTGGCGACGCCGCCCTTGCCGAGCAGTTCGAGGGCGGCCTGCTGGACCGGCTGAACGCCGACGGCAAGGATGACGTCATCGGCCATGGCTCCGTCGGTCAGTTCACGTATGGTTTCCTTGAGGTGGTCGCCGTGGACGGTGACGAGGGTGATGCCGAGGGCGCTGGCCTTTTCGCCGAGGCGTTCCTGGACGAGTTCGAGTCGTTCGTCGATGACGTCGGCGACGATGAGGTACCGCGGGCGGTAGCGCATGGCCATCTCGACGTGCATGCGCCCCATGGATCCGGCCCCGATGACGACGGCGGTTCCGTCAGGCAGAATGCCTAGTCTGGGTTCGCGCGGGGCGTTGGGGCTGGCCTTGTGGATGTGGAATTGCCGTTCCTGGGCGGAGTAGACGCAGGAGATGGGTTCGGCCATGGAGACGGCGAAGTAGGGCATGTCGTCGTCGGGCAGCGGGAGCAGGCAGTTGCCCTGGAGGACTTCTTCCTGGATGAGGAGGTATTGGGCGAGGTTGCCGCCGAGGGTGTATCCGACGGCGCACTTGTTCATGCCGGCGGCCTGGTCGCGGTAGCGGTCGCGGTGGCAGATGGGCCGGACGTCGACGGCCGGCTGGATGCCGAATCGCTGGCCGATCTGGTACTTGCCGGCGAGGTTTTTGCCGGTCTGGACGAGGGTGACGGAGCCCTCATCGCCGAGGATGACCGGGTATTTCTGGAGATCCCAGCCATTCAGAAACGTGTGGTTGGAGCCCTGGGCGATCAGCTTGAGGATGGAGGTGCAGACCCCGGCGGCGTCGACGCGGCAGAGGAGCTGGTTGTCGCCGGGCGTCGGGAGGGGGACCTGGCGGACGGCGATGTTTTCGAAGCCGGGTCCGGCGAGGGTGACGGCCTCCATCGTTTTGGGGAGTTGGAATTGGCGGCGGGTGCGATAGTCGGAGAATTTGCTCATGTTCGTGGTCTCGATTACAATGTATGGTCTTTTATGGCTTGTGCCGCACTCAGTGTACCCGTCGGCGGCATCAGGCTCAACAGCGGAGATGGCCGGATGGCGGGTTTGACGGCGAATTTTGCGCGGAGGAAGGGGGCGCGTTCTGGAAAGGGAGGCGACGTTGGGCGAAAGACGATGGGCGGTCGCGGTGGTGGCGACGACGGCGATGCTGGGCGTGGCGGTGGTGCTGTGGACGACGTCGTGGTACGGGGTGGGCGTATCGCCGGACGGGGTGCAGTACGTCTGCGGGGCGCGGAATCTGGCGGATGGGCGAGGGTTTATCGGGTACGACGGAGCACCGATCACGCAGTGGCCGCCGCTGTATTCGGCTTTGCTGGCGGCGCCGGCGGAGTTGGGCGTCGATCCGTTGGTTTCGGCGCGGTGGTTCGGCGCGGGGGTGTTTGGGCTGATCGTGCTGGTTTCGGGGCTGTGGGCGCTGAAGCACAGCGGATCGGCGGGCCTGAGCTGGGCGGCGGCGGCGTTGATGCTGCTGTCGGTTGCGTTGTTGGGCGTTTCGCGGGAGGTGCGGTCGGAGTCGCTGTTCCTGGCGGTTTTGCTGCTGTTTTTGTGGCAGGCGGAACGGGTGCTGGCGACGCGGTCGATGGGGCAGGTGGTGCTGTTGGGCGGGATCGCGGCGCTGGCGTGTCTGGGCCGGTACGTGGGCGTGACGCTGATCGGGACCGGCGTGGTGGTGCTGCTGGTCAAGCCGGTGGGGGTGAGGCGGCGGCTGATTGAGACGGCGGTATTTTCGGTGGCGGCGGTGTTGCCGCTGGCGTTATGGCTGGTTCGGAACGTGGCGGCGGCAGGCCATCCGGCGGCTCTGCTGCGTTCACCGACCACGATCACGGCGGCTGAGAATCTGCGGAAGGTGGGCGAGACGGTGTGGATGTGGTTTCTGCCGGAGGCGGTGACGGCGCGGGTTCCGTCGATGCTGCTGTTCGGGGTTTTCGCGGCGGCGGTGGCGGCGATGCTGGTGGTGCTGGTGCGGCGGGTCGGTCAGGGGCGGCCGGACGTGGTCGCGGTTTTGCCGATGGCGGTGTTCGTGGCGATCTACACGGTCGGCGTGGTCGTGCTGGCGAGTTCGGTGCCGGTGTATCCGATGAGCCACCGGCATCTTTCGCCGATCTACCTTCCGCTGATGCTGTCGGTGGTGTACGCGGCGGGCCGGGTGCGGGCGCGGCCGGGCGGTTGGCCGCACTGGCGGGCGGTTTTGATCGCGGCGTTGGCGGTGTGGCTGCTGGTGGCGGGGCGGCGGATGATGATCGAGATTCGCGAGCATCGCGAGACCGGGGCCGGCGGCTTTGCCCACGTGCGGTGGGATGGATCGGAGACGATCGAGGCGGTTCGCGGTCTGGCGGCTGAGGCAGCCATCGTCAGCAACGCTCCGGACGCGGTGTACCTTTTGGCCGGCCGAACCGCCGGCAAGTCGCCGCGGCGGTTCGCGGAGCACTTCAGCGATCGGGTGGTGACGGCGCAGGATTTGGAGCGGTTCGGCGGGTTGTTGCGTTCGGCTGGGCGGGTGCATCTGGTGTGGTTCAAGCCGAATTTCCGCGGGTATCTGCTGACGCCGGAGGAGTTGGAGAAAGTCTATTTGCTTGAGCCGGTTGGGCGGTACGGTGATGGGGTGATTTATCGGGTTGATGTTCGCGGGCCGAGCAGTCGGCCGTCGCCGTAGGCGTTGTATCGTTTGTAGGGTAGGTCATTATCCATCGCCTGACCTGAAGATAGGCAGAAATGAAAAGCGCCGACTCATTGAAAGCAATCTTTCCCGTAGCCCTCGTCGCGACGGTTGTCCTGCTGCTCTTCGCAGGGGCTCTGAACCAGGCGCACACCAGGGCTCTCCACTTGGGAAACGTGACGAGCCGGAGTTGCTCTTTCACCGTTGTGTGTCCCCAGGGGGACAGTTTTTCAGTTGTGTTCGGCGTGCCGACAAGAAGGCGTTTTCCGGAGTCCGGTTTTTCGGGCGAGGTGCGAATCCGACAGGGCGGAACGACGGTTCTGGTCCTGCCGTTTCAGCGGTCAAACCTGTTCGAAACCAACTGGCTGGATTCGGAAGGCCTTGGTTCCTGCGCCATAAGGATACCACCGGATGGCGAAAAAGGTCTCAAACCCGGAGAGGAGCTTGTCATCGCCCTGGAGCTTTCGGGCGAACCGCCGTCAGACCTGACACTGTGGTTGAATCACAACTTCTCGGGGTGGGACGCGATACGGCAGTCCATGCAGGCGGATCGGGACCCGCCGGATGGATAGAGACTCGTGACAGCGCCCAGACCCGATACAGCAACTGGTGGCA
>Ga0123328_1001825_pt1 | contig 20146 bp, 13 predicted proteins | sample BioC12SIPDNA_2_FD_89702 | JGI IMG/M metagenome (GOLD analysis project Ga0123328, IMG submission 89702) | Anaerobic biogas reactor microbial communites from Washington, USA - Biogas_R1_A C12 SIP DNA | ecosystem: Engineered > Bioreactor > Anaerobic > Unclassified | place: Washington, USA...
GGCCAGCAACGCATCCTTGCCGGAGATGGGTGCCGGATCGGCGGCACGGGCGGCATTGAGACGTTGAAGTGCCCGGCGCTTGTCGTTCACTTCCTTGATGGCCGCCGCCAGGTTCTCCGCGGTAAGCTCGCGGCCGGTGACCTCCTCCAACTTGGCCACCAGACGATCGATCTCACTCCGCCAGAAGGCCAGGTCTCCCGGATTCTTCATCTGCGGCAGCTCCACCACGTACACCGGCGCCATCTCACCCAGAAGCTCGTAGGCCTTCTTCTTGCCGTCGCAGGTGGTCTCGCCCACCACGAGGTCCGACGCCTCCAGGTACGGGCAGACTTTGGCCAGCTTGAAGCCCATGAAGGACTTGATGAGGGCGCAGGTGTTGCGCGGCATGATGCGCTCCACCTCATCGTAGGCGAACTCGGCACCGGCGCACAGGCCCACAGAGAGGCCGCCCAACGCCCGGATGATCTCTTCGGGAACATACAGACAGAACGAGCCGATCACCTTGCCACCCGCCGCCTGATGGTCCCGCAGCTCCTTGATGCGCAGGCCGTGAATTTCGCTCATCACGAAGTCAAAGTAGGCCATACCTTCCGGCCTCTTGGCCTGCGTGAGATAGGCGGCCGCATAGAGTTGAGGAATGGCCGCCAGGAGCATGTCGTGGGCATCGAGATCAAGGCCCAGTTCCTCCCACATGGGATGATAGTCAACGGGGGCTTCGCTCATGATGCGGGTCTCCTTGATTCCATCTGCGAATGGGCTTCACAATGCTTGGTTATGATACCATGACTTCCGTATGCGGCCCCGAGTTCTCCTGCAGCCGCGGGTGACGGAGTGAGCCGCTTGGATCGCCGGAGCCTCCACGTGACCTTCGCTCGTGGTGCGCTTCCACTCCACCGACCCTCGTTACGAGCACTCCGAGCCTTGGGGGACGTTCGCCGACATCGCGTGAGGCGGCAAGCCGCTGCCCGCATCCTGGGGACCATTCAAGGCGAGGACGGCGACTTGCTCCCATCCGGCCGTAAGCTCGAAGGCCGCCGCCACGGCACTCAGACGCCCAGGCTGCGCCTCATGAGGGCCACCACACATTCGCACCCAAAGACGCCCAGCAACGTGCCGCAGGCGGCGAAGATGTAGTCCCCGTCCAGCAGGCAACGGGCGTCCGGCGGCGGCAGGAGAAGATCGCCGCCACGGCAGGCACCGATCTCCTCCAGTATCTCCAGGCCACCGGGCAGGCGGGTCAATGCCCCCCCGGTTCCGATCACCCAGCGGCATGCGCTGAGATCGCGACCGCGGGCCACCGTCTTGCGGCCGGTGGGGGTGTAGACGTAGGAAAGCCTGCCGGCGTGACGTTGCACGGCGGTGAGGGCGGCCGCCCGCGCCAAGCGCCGGGCGGCCGCCACTTGCCCTGGGTTGCCCGGCAGCGCCGGAGGCAACGCCTCCGGCCGCTCCCGGGCGTCAAGGAGCGTCGCCACGTGCTGCGCGCTGACGTAGGTGCCCAGATCGCCTTCCACCGTGCGCCGGCTGTGCGGCTGAGGCTCAGTCTGCAACGGAGCGATCTCAGGGCTGCCGTCGGTGATGGAATGCACGTCGGTGGTGGCGCCTCCCACGTCGATCACCAGCAGGTCTCCGATGGCCTCGGCCAGCCTCTCTGCGGCCAGAAGGACGGCGCCGGGGGTGGGCAAGATGGGGCCGTTCACCATCTCCCCGATACGCTCCATGCCGGGAGCGTGAGTGATGTGCTCCTCGAAAGCGTCGTGGATGGCGGCGCGTGCCGGCAGGATGTCCAGCTCGTCCACGGCGGGGTAGACGTTGGTGGTGATCCGCACGCGGAAACCGGCGGCCTCCAGGATCTCCCGCACTTCCACCTTGACTGCGGAATTGCCCCCGTACACCACGATGGGCTTCCGCGCACCCGGCCAATCCTCCGTTTCGGCCAGGCGTGCGGCGTTCCAGAGGACCGTCCCCACATCGCCGCCCTCCACGCCTCCCGCCAGCAGGATGAGGCCGGGCGCAGCCGCAACCACCCGGCGCAGGTCCCCTTCTCGCATGCGGCCGGCCGTCTGGTACTTCACCACAGCCCCCGCCCCCAGCGCCGCCTCCCGGGCCGCTCGTGCCGTCATGCGCTCCGTCAGCCCGTGCACGGTCATGCGCAGCCCACCGGCGGCCGAACTGGTAGCGAGCACCCACCGGGGCGCCATTGGGCCGGTCAACTCCTCAAGGTGTGTCCGCGCCTCCGCCGCCCCCAGCGTCACATCCCCCGCCGTCACCGACGTCATGGCCGTGCCTTGCCCCAGCAGGCGAGGCTCACGGCGGGCTCCGCCCCCACCTACCGGCGTCCCTTCAGCCCCCTCACCCAAGCCATCAAATGCAGAAACCACCGTGGTGGTGGAGCCGATCTCCACCACCAGAGCGTCAACCGTCAGAGCCGCGCTCACTACCACGAGCCGGCAGCGGATCCGTTACTCGGATGCGAAGTCATCGCCCGCCTCCCGCTCCCGCTCCCGCAGTGCCTTGACCATGAAGGAGGCCACGTGCACGCCCTTGGTGCCCCGCCCGAAACCGGCATCCATGCCCCAGCTGCGGGCCTGCTCGTCGGTGACCTGAGTGCCGCCGGAGATGAGCAGCAACCGATCGCGCACTCCCTTCTCCATGGCCAGATCGGACAGCTTCTCCATGTTGGCCCGGTGGATGTCGTTGTGCGTGATGATGGTGGAGATGAGCACGGCATCGGCCGCATGCTCAATGGCCGCGTCCAGCACCTTGTCCACCGCCACCGAGGTGCCCAGGTATTCCGTCTGGATGCCGAAAGCCTCCAGACCGCCGTGCTTGATGTCGATGATCTCGCGCATGCCCACGGAGTGCTCGTCCTCGCCCACCGTGGCCGCCACCGCTTTGAGTCCTCGCTCGGACACGAAGGCGCGGATCTCCTCCGGCGACAGCTCATCGGGTGGAGGCGGAATGACCAGTGTGGCCGGATCGATAGCCACCTCCAGCCGCCCCTTCAGCTCGATGAGCGTCCCCTCCGCCGGGTGCATGACCTGTTTGTGTGTGACCAACGGGTCCTGCAGGTTCATGGCCCGCCCCAGCTCCAGCGCCGCCGCCTCCGCCACCGCCTCCGGTGCCGGCAGGAACATGGTCACGGCCACGATGCCGTCGCCGAACCACTCCACCTCCGGCTTGAGCAGCCCCCTCTTGCGCGTTTCCGCCTCAGCCGCCAGTCGCGACACCACGTTGTCCTCAGGATCCAGCTCGTCGAGGTAGGGGATGAGTTCAGGACGGCACAGCGTGCAGCCACCGATGAGGTCGCAGGGTTTGCCCAGCGGCAACTCGCCACCCGGCGTCTCCACCTCCGGCAGGTGGTTGTCGCCGAAGTGGTGGCAGACAGGGGCCAAGTAGTCGTCGGCCCGGGGCACGATGGTTCCGGCGGCCACGCCGCCGTCCATCCGGCGCACGATGCCGTCGTCGTTGGTCTCCGGATAGATGCCGGTGTCCACGAAGAAAGCATCCTCCACCGCCGCGAAGTAGCCTCCGGTGCCCAACATGCCCTCTAGAAAGAGCACGGCCCGCTCCTTGAGCTCGCGCACCTTGGACTTGAACTCGAAGTTCTCGCGATCCACCTTGACGAAATCCTGCAGGCCGTCCATCCCCACCAGCGCTTGGCGGGCGGTGTTGACCGCCGCCACATTGTTGTAGTGCCAGGGGACGTTGCGCCCTTCGTCCGGCGTGATGGTGGACTGGATGTCCGCCGAGGTCAGCCGCGAGATGACCAGGTTGAGCGTGTGCGAGACCGTCGCCTCGCGCGATTCCGACTCCATGTAGCGCGTGTTCTGCTGGGCACGCATCTTGAAACCCTGGAAGAGATCGCGCAGCGCCACAGCGTAGGGAAGGTCGAGGCGCATGGCGGGCGCCGGCGGGGCGTCCGGGGGCACGGTGGACAAGCAGATGCTCTCGCGAGGCATGCCCGCCGCCAGCGAGTAGGCACAGTTGATGGCATGCTGCACCAGCAGCTCCGGCATGACCTTCCAGGCTTCACGTGCCGTCGCGTTCGCGTTATGGGCGCCGTCGATCTGGGCCATGTCGGCCGCAGCCATGACGTGTTTGGCCTCGGCGGCGTCCACAAAAGAGCGCAGCATGTTGATGTTGCGATAGAGCACGTTGTACTGGGGATCCTGATGGGCGCCGTTGACCCCCTCCTCGGCGAACATCACCGCCATCTCCGGCCCAGCCACCCCGCTGACATAGGAGTGGAAGTTGATGGGCCGCCCCACCTCGTCCTCGATCAGGTCCAGCGCCTTGCGCGTGGCCCGCAGCTGCTTGCGGGTGATGGGCACCCCACCCACTCCCTCCGGCGTGCCCTCGATCAACCCATCGAAGTGGCTCTGCCCGGCGGTGCGGATCACCATCATGTGGTCGGCGCCGTGCCAGGCGGCCATGCGCATGCGCCGGATGTCGTCCTCGAAGCGCCCAGAGGCTATCTCAGTGGTGATGACACAGTCCGGCTGCGGGTCGATGTTCCCGAAGAAGCGCGCCGCCGGCAGAGGGACGCTGCGCTCCAGTCCCTCCGAGGTCTGGCGATAGTCGAAGGGCCCCAGGATCTGGAGAGGGAGGCGGCGGCGCCAGGTCCAGCCCTTGCGGCGCGGCCGGTAGTGCTCGAGGTCGCGCAGGAGCTCCTCGAGATCCAGCTTGCGGTTGGGGTCCAAAGGCGGCGTGTCGCTCATGTGCCGGCCCCCCTCTGCCCGGCCGCTGCCCGCGGGGCGGCACCGCGCCCGCTCTCTCCCCAGCGGGCCTCGACCGTCTCCCAGCCCTCTCCACTCGCCAGCCGCGCACCGGCCGCGCGCACCTCCACGCCCCATTCGCCGGCACAGTGCAGCACCACGTGCCCCGCCCCGTGGGACAGCAGCCCTCGCTTCTCGCATTCGCTGACGATGCCGGCGCAAGCCCGCGAATCGAAGCCCATGCGCATGAGCACCGATCGCTCGATGGACGGCGAAGTGTGCGTTCGCGCCAGCTCAATCAGCGGCTGCACGATCTGTTCGGCCAACTCCCAGAACCGGGCCTCCAGCTCTTCGTCCAAGAGCGGCACCAAGTGGGGACGGCGCCCCGCGAAGTCATCGGGTCGGGCCATGGGTCACCGTCGCGGCCGGCCGGGCAGCAGGGGGCGCGGCAGCGGCAGGTCGATCACGGTCAGCAGTCCCGGAGGCGCCTTGACGATCAGCGGGATGTAGTTGCCCGTGCTGGCGATGGTGCCCAGGCCGCCCGGCAACTCGGGCGAGTTCTGCATGCGGATGGTGGGCTTCCCCACGATGGTGATGTAGTCGCCCGTTTCCTGCCCCTCGCTCTCCGGGTGGATCTGCTGCGGATGCACCAACTCGATCTTCAATTCGCCACCCGCATATCCTCTCCCCACCTGCCGGCAGCCGGCCACGTTCCCCGGCGCCACGTGCACGTGCGGCGTGGAGCGCTCCACCTGGCTGATGATGGGCTCGCGCGTCTCCTCGATACGGTCTATCTCCCAGCCCAAGGCCTTGGCAATGAGGTGGATTGACTCCGGGAAGCCGATGTGCCCCACGATGCTGCCGTCCGCCACGCCCCGCGCAAACTCCTCGGGCGTGGTGCCCACGCCCTGGCTCTTCATGACGGTGGGCCCGAAGGGCGAGAGGTCGTTGACGCGGGCGGCCTCGATACGCTCCACCTCCAGGCAGACGGAGGTCCACATCACGATGAGCGCGTCCAGCACGAAGCCCGGATTGACGCCGGTGCCCAGCACGCTGACCCGATTCTCCAGCGCCAGCCGATCCACGCGGGCGGCCCAATCCGGATCCGAGGCCCAGGGATAGGCCAGCTTCTCAGCAATGCAGATCACGTTGCAGCCCGCCTCCACCGCTGGAACCACCTGATCGGTGATCTCGTGCAGGTTGGACTGCGTACAGATGACCACCACATCCGGCTTTGAACGCAGGACCGAAGAGGGATCGTGAGTCATGACCAAGGCGCACTCCCGGCCCACCAACTCGCCCACGGTCATGCCGGACTTGGCGGGGTTCGTGACGATGGCCCCGGCCGGCTCCAGTGCCTCCGGCCTGTCCAGCACGAAGTTGAGAAGACCTTGGCCCATGGCCCCCGTCCCCCACTGCGCCACCCTGATCATGCACTCCCCCCTTGCGCCGCGCACTCCCGACCCCAAGGCCCCGGCCGCACCTGCCCCTCGAGCGTGCATAAGGACCATACTTTCATTCATCTTACCCCGGAACCGGACGTTGGCGGCCGGGGGCCTTTACTCCGTCCCGCGGTCCTGGGATATTGACTCGCCATGGGCTTCTGGTACGTCATAGGCATCGCCCTCGGCTTGGCCATGGACGCCTTTGCCGTCTCCGTAGCCGCCGGCATCCAGGTAGTCAAGTTGGACGCCGGCCACGTGCTGCGGCTGGCCTTCAGCTTCGGCTTCTTCCAATTCATCATGCCGGTGATCGGCTGGCTGGCAGGGCGCGGGCTGTCGCAGTGGCTGGCCGCGGTCGACCACTGGGTGGCCTTCGCGCTGCTCGCCGCCATCGGCGGGAAGATGCTCTGGGAATCCTTTGGTCCCTCAGATGGCTCCTGTAAGGACCCCACCCGCGGCTGGATGCTGCTGACCCTGGCAGTGGCCACCAGCATCGACGCGCTGGCTGTAGGTCTCAGCCTGGCCCTGCTGGAGGTGTCCATATGGATGCCGAGTGCCGTCATAGGTATCGTGGCCGCCCTGCTCAGCGCGCTGGGGGCAGCCTTCGGCTGTCGGTTGGGACGGCGCTTCGGCGTGTGGGCCGAGCGTTTCGGCGGACTGGTGCTTCTGGGGATCGGGCTGCGCATCCTCGCCAGCCACCTGGCCTAGTCCCAGAACCGCGCTCCACAGGCGTATGCCCGTGTCCATATCCGGAACCATGCCAAGGGTCACAACACGTTGACAAGGCCCAGGCTCACTCCTAGTGTGAGGAGGGCGCTCACACGAGAGGAAGGGGTTGAGTATGGGTAGACTCAGACAATGGTGGATGGCGACCTGCCTGGTGACACTTGTGCTGACGGTGGCGATCGCGACCGTGGCCGTGGCCGCGCCCACGATGGACGGGACCGCCATCCAGAAACGGGACTTCCGCACCGACCCTCTCACTCAGAAACAGCTGGAGCTGAAGCAGACCGCCCTCCAGGCGAGGTTGCGAGGCGAGCTCTTCGGAAGCACGCCTGAGGTTTCCGCGGGCCAGTACGTGGAACTGGAACGCACCGGCGAAGGAGCCATCTGGACGGTGCTGGGTGAGTTCGCAGACGTCCAGCACAACATGATCCCTCAGCCTGATCGCACCAGGGACAACACGAGCATCTGGGTTCCCGATTTCGGCCGCGACTACTACACGGACCTGCTGTTCAACGATGACCCCGGCGCCAACTCCATGCGCAACTACTACATAGAGCAGTCGTCCAACCAGTACACGGTCTACGGGGACGTCACAGACTGGGTGCAGGTCGCGGGCAACGCCGTCGACTACGATGACAACCCTGACACCCAGGTCTGGGACTTCCTCCAGGAATCCATCGACGGCTGGTACGGCAACATGATCGCGGCGGGCTGGACCAACGATGACATCAATGCCTACCTCAGCCAGTTCGATGTCTGGGACCGCTACGACTACAACGGCAACGGCAACTTCGACGAGCCCGATGGCTACATAGACACCTTCCAGTCGGTCCATGCCGGCCTGGGCGAGGAAGAGGGCGGCGAAGCCTGGACCATCTGGAGCCACAGCTGGTATGCGCACTACGAGCTGGAAGGCGTTTCCGGCCCCGACTTCAACCCGCTCGGTGGGATCCAGATCGGTGACAGCGAGTACTGGGTGGGCAAGTACACCATCCAACCCGAGGATGGTGGCGTGGGCGTCTTCACGCACGAGTTCGGCCACGACCTGGGGCTGCCCGACCTGTACGACTACTTCGGCGAGAACGGCACCGGTTTCTGGACCCTCATGTCCTCCGGCTCCTGGATCGACGAGGGCAAGGACACTATCGGCAACAAGCCCAGCCACATGGGGGCCTGGGAGAAGTTCCAGCTCGGATGGCTCATCAACTATGACGTGGCCTGGACAGGCCAGACTTCCACGCACGCCCTTGGGCCCATGGAGTACAACAGCAAGGACGCACAGGCGCTGTTCGTCATCCTCCCCCAGAAGCAGGTGACAGAACACATTGCTGATCCCTACGAGGGCAGCTCCTTCTACTTCAGCGGCTCCGACAGCAACCTGCGCAGCCAGATGACCAAGGCCTTTACGCTCAGCGCCGACGCCACACTCACGGCCAAGGTCAATTACGGCATAGAGGAAGGCTACGACTACGCCAACGTCATCATCTCCACCGACGACGGCGTCACGTGGCAGACGGTGCCCACCAACCTCTCCACCTCCTCAACGGAGCCCAATGGCATCGACGGTTCCTCCAACGATTGGGTGGACCTCAGTGTTGACCTCTCCGCCTATACCGGCGATGTGATGCTCGGCTTCCGCTACTGGAGCGACGAGGCCGTCAACTACGATGGGTTCATGGTCGACAACATCCAGATCACTGGTTACGCACTCGACGGCGCCGAAGTGGACGCTGGATGGACCTTCACCGGCTTTCGCGCCACCACCGGCACCGAAGACAAGATGTACGCGAACTATTACGTTGCCGAGTGGCGCACGTACGAGGGCTACGACCGTGGCCTCAAGGTGGGCCCGTACTACTTCGGCTACGCCAACAACCCACGACTGGCAAACTGGGTGGAGCACTTCGCGTACCAGGATGGCCTGCTGATCAACTACTGGGATACGTCGCAGGAGGACAACGACACCGCGCTGCATCCCGGGCAGGGCCTGCTTCTTCCCATCGATGCTCACTACAAAGCCCTGTACCGTCGGGACGGGGAGCTCTGGTGTAACCGTATCCAGACCTACGACTCCACCTTCACGCTGATGCCCACCGACGGCATCCGCAATATCCACCACCTCAGCCGACTCTCGCCGGTCCCGAGGCTGGCGGCCGTCAAGGTGTTCGACGACACCACCACCTACTACGATCCGGCCAACCCGCTGGGCAGCGTGATCAACCCCAACACGGGCACGAAGATCACGCTGCAGTACATCAGCAGCTACGGGAAAGTCATGAGACTGAAGGTCGAGCCTTCGGCAGGCTGATTTCGACGGTAATTCACGAGAGCAAAGGGGGCTCCGGGCATACGCCCGGAGCCCCCTTTGTGGCATGAACCCGTGGCGTTTCAGCCACCGGCGGCGAACTCGGCCACGCTCTTGTCGCGAAAGCCCCCCATGAACACCAGGAAACGGAAGACGTCGGCGAAGGTGGAAGCGATTCCCAGCGACACGCGGATGGTGTTGGGTACCTTGCCGGTGGCGTCCTGGATGAGCCGGTAGCACTGGTCGAAGGTGATAGGGAGGCACGCCTCCTCGAAGCAGCCGGCCATCTCCTCCCGTTCGATCTCGTGCGCCACCTCGCCGTCCCCCGGGTTGCAGAAGCACCCGGTGCGCACGGAGATGAGCTCACGACCGGCTCGATCCTCCACCTGGAAGACATCGTAGACACCGCCGGACGGGTCCAACAGGTAGAAGGCCACCGTCCCTCCGCGGCCCGCTATGGTGCGAGGCCCGAAGATGCGCACCAGGGGTGCTCCGTTGCTGTGGGTGAGCTCTGTCATTCTCTCCAGCAACCACGACGTGAGGGCCATGACCCGCTCATGGATGGTCTCCGGGCCCACGGCCGCCACGTGCGCCAAACCCAGGCTCACCGCCGGCAATCCCAGGTAGTTGACCGTGCCGTCTTCGAACCCGGCATGCCCCGGGGCCAAGTGGTACCAGCCCTCTCCCTGCACGGAGGCCACGGTGATAGTGCCACCGGCAAACCAGGGACGCTGAAGCTTGGCCAGCGCCTCGCGGCGGGCCAGGAGTGCCCCGATGCCCGTGGGGTAGCCGAACATCTTGTAGAAGGAGATGGGAACGAAGTCAGGCTTGAGAGCCGAGAGGTCCAGACTATTGGTGGGTACGAAGGCCGCGCAATCCAGGAGCACGTCCCAGCCTCGGTCGTGGGCGGCCTCCACCCACTTCAGAGGATGCTGCACGCCGCTGAAGTTGGACTGGGCGGGATACGCGAAGAGGCGGTTCCCCCATAGGTCGGGCTGGTCCAGGGCCGCCCGTAGGAGCTCGACGTCGACCCGCAGGTCCGGGTTGCACACCGGCACGTACGTGACACATGCCCCCCGCCGCCGGGCGAATTCCCGGATGCCGTTCACGGAGTTGTGGTTGTCATAGCAGAGGAGCAGAGGTGAGCCGGGCTGAAAGGGGTAGGCTTCTCCCACCAGCTTGAGAGCCCCGCTGGCATTGGCGGTGAAGACCACCTCATACTCCTCAGACGAAGCGCGGAAGAAGCGGTGCACGGCTTGGCGCGCCTCCTCCACCAACCTCGTGCTGGCCGCCGAGGTGGGGTTGTGCGAGTGGGGGTTGCCGAAGACACCGTGGCGCAAGAGATCCAGATGCTGCTCCAAGAGGGATTCAGCGTAGGGGGCGCCACCCGTGTAGTCCAGGTAGGTATGGCCCAGATCATCCAAACGGCCATAGTCGGCGGCGCGGAGGGCGTCCAGGGAACGAGCGCTGGTCGCGTAGGCGGGGTACCGTGCCAGAAAGCCCCTGTAAGCGGCCTGCAGGCCTTCTTCCACCGTCCCCGGCGCCGTCCACGGGCCGTGCTTGGCAGGGATGTTCACAACACTCGCCTTCGCATGCTCGGCATTTCCCTCTCTCCCTTTCGACTCCCCCAGCTTAGCCACAGTGCCGACGACCGGTCAACAGATGCGCTCCCCACGCCGTGCCCAGCACCCGCAGCCATCCCGTCACCCCAAGGAAAGCGCACTCCCCCACCGGTGATAGCATGAGAGTAGTGCTGCATGCTTGGGAAGCATTCTTGGGAAGCATGAACCCTCGTGAGAGGAGGCCCGGGTGACCTTCACGGCGCGACTGCGGACGCGGGCGTGGCTTGTCCTGACTGCACTGCTCATGGTGGTGTGCACCGCCTGGCTCATCCTGCCTTCCCCCGCGCTTGCCGAGGAGCCCTTCCGCCTGGACTCCCAGATAGAGGACCGTGCAGGGGCGCTGGGCGGCAGGCGCGCAGAGGTGGAAGACGCGCTTGCGCGGCTGCAGGAGGAACAGAGGGTGCAGCTCTGGGTGGCGTACGTTGACACCTTCTCCGGACACGGTGCCCAGGAGTGGGCTGACGCGACGGCCGTGGATAGCGACCTCGGCCTGCGTGATGTTTTGCTGGCTGTGGCCGTGGAGGATCGCGCTTATGCCTACTCGGTGGACCAGGACTTCCCCCTCAGCGATGCGCAGCTCAACGACATCATGTCCTCGGAGGTGGAGCCCTACCTCTCCAAGGATGACTGGGCAGGGGCCGTGGTGGGAGCAAGCGAGGGCATGACACGAGCCTTGGGTCAGGCAGAGGCTACAACCACCATCCAGACCGGCGCCACCACCACCACGGCGGGCGGAGCAGCAGGCGGCAGCGGAAGCGGCATCCCCTGGGGCGCGGTGCTGGCCGTCGCAGTGCTGCTGGGGGGCGGGTTCCTCATCTGGAGCGCGGTTCGCCGCTCACGGTCGGGTGCCGCCCGCCTGGGCGGGCCGGCCGGGCCCGGGGGCACACCGCAGCAGGTGCCGGCCGAAACGCTGGAGGAACTGAGACGCCGGGTGAGCGCGGAACTGGTGGAGACGGATGACGCCATCAAGACCAGCAGCGACGAGGTTGGCTTCGCCATCGCCGAGTTCGGCGCGGAGCAGGCGGCGCCGTTCCAGAGCGCGGTAGAGGAGGCACGCCGGGAACTAGACCAAGCTTTCCGCCTGCACAAGCAGTTGGGCGACACCAACGACGAGCCGGGGCAGCGCGCGCTGCTGACGGCGGTCCTGCAGCACACGGTGGTGGCCAACGAGAGACTGGACACGCAGTCGGAGCGCTTCGACAGGTTGCGAGATCTGGAGAAGCAGGCCCCGGAGGTTTTCGCCGGACTCGATGGACAGTTGCCGGAGCTGGAGGCACGCGTGCCCCTGGTGCGGCAGGAGTTGGCGGAACTGGCGGCGGTCTACTCCGCCGCCGCACTGAGCTCAGTGGCAGCCAACCCAGATGAGGCCGCTTCGCGCCTGAGCTTCGCGCGCGAGGAGGCCCGGGCGGGCCGCGAGGACCTGTCGGCCGGCCGACGGGGCGAGGCGGCGGTCTCGGCGCTGGCCGCGCAGGAAGCCGCCGCGCAGGCGCAGGCCCTGCTCGACGCCGTGGGCAGGGTGGCGCGGGACCTGGCGGAGGCAAGGGGCAGGATAGAGGACGCCATCGCGGAGACACGGCGTGACATCGCGGAGGCGCAGGCCTCCGGCGCTGGCGGTCAGCTCACGGCGCTGGTGGCCACCGCCCAACAGGCCGTGGACGCCGCCGCCCAAGCCGCCGCCCCCGAAGGCGGCCGCGATCCCCTGGCGGCCCTGCGCCACCTCGAGAAATCCGATGAGGCCCTGGAGGCTGCGCTGCAGCAGGTCCGGGAGGCGCAGGCACAGCGGGCCAGCGCAATCGCCGCCCTGGACCGCACGCTGCTGGCGGCACGCGCTCAGATAGCCGCTGCCTCTGACTACATCACCACGCATCGCGGCGCGGTGAGCAGCGGCCCGCGCGAGCTGCTGGCCCAGGCGCAACACCATGTGGACCAGGCCGTGGCCCTGGGCGGCTCTGATCCCGTGAGCGCCGCCCGCAGGGCAGCAACAGCGCATGACCTTGCCGCGAACGCCCTTCGTGGCGCGCAGGCTGAGACCCAGCGGGCCACCACCATGCCGGGTATGCCGGGAACCGGGGCCGGTGGGGACATCGCCGGCGCCATACTGGGCGGGATCCTGGCCAACGTGCTGATGGGCGGTCGAGGTTCCGGCGGAAGAAGCATCTTCGCTGATGGCGGGTCCAGCGGAGGCTTCGGGGGTGGTTTCAGCGGCGGTGGGCGACGAGGGGGTGGCGGTTTCGCCCCGCCGTCATTCGGGGGCTCCGGCACGCGCATGCGCCGTGGTGGTGGCGGGCGATTCTGAACTACGGTGACAGGAGGGAGCATCGATGGCACAGCAGTCCATCCTCGGGCGGATAGCGCAACTGGCACGCGCCAATATCAACGCGCTGCTGGACGCGGCGGAAGATCCGGAGAAGATGCTGGAACAGATGGTACGCGACTACACCAACAGCATCGCCGAAGCCGAAGAGGCCGTGGCGCAAAGCATCGGCAACCTGCGCATGATGGAGGAGGACAAGCGGGAGGCGGACGAGACCGCTGCCGAGTGGGGCGCAAAGGCTGCCGCGGCCGCGGCTAAGGCCAGGGAGTTCCGTGGCGCCAACCCCACAGAGGCCGACCGCTTCGAGAGTCTGGCGCGGATCGCCCTCAAGCGCCAGATCACCCTCGAGGACCAGTCCAAGGATCTGGCCCCCACCATCGCCCAACAGACCGAGGTGGTGGAGAAGCTCAAGAACGGGCTGGCCTCCATGCGGGTCAAGTTGGAGGAACTGAAGACCAAGCGGGATGAACTGGTGGGACGGGCCAAGATGGTCGAGGCCCAGTCCAAGGTGCAAGATGCGCTCAAGAGCGTCAACGTGACCGACCCCACCAGCGAACTCGCCCGGTTTGAGGAGAGGATTCGCCGCGAGGAGGCCCGGGTTGCGGGACAGGCCGAGCTGGCCGCCTCCTCCCTGGAAGCTCAGTTCGACAACCTCGATGATCTGGCGGCAGACGCCGAGGTGGAAAAGCGCCTGGCCGAGCTCAACCGGCCCGCCTGACCCTCCCTACTGACGACTCGACACGGGGGCCCCAGCGCTCAACGCCGGGGCCCCCGTTCCCTGCGGGAGGCAGCCATACATGCCACCGGCGCCTCCTCACCATTCCGCCACCCCCAGCAGGAACAGGGCGGCTATCAGCACCGGCTGGTGCCCGAGGTAGATGAGGAGCGAGTTCTGCCCCATCAGCCTTAACGCCCGGACCACCGCATGATCCGCAAGACGGGCCCAAACCCAACGTGCGCCAACCCGTGGGTACAGCAGGTTACCCAGGAAGATGCCAATCAGGACGCGGCTGAACATGGGGATGAGCGGAGCATAGTCCACACCCCGCCCCGGCGTCGGTGCCAACCATTCCAGCCACGGTACCTCGGGGCTGAGCGCTCGAACAGCGTATCCCAGGCCGATGATGCCCACCGCCAGAGCCAGGTTGAGCCACCGGAAGCGGAGCAATGGGTAGGCGATGACGATGGACACTCCGATGAGGTGCAGAATGCCAAAATGGACGAACCTGTCTGGACCAAGCGCCAGGAACGTCACCCCGCTCACGACCAACCCCCACGTGAATACCGTAGCACCGCGAATCACGTAGGTTCCCCAGAGGCTCCCCTGGGGCTGAGACTCCCTCTCGCGCCTGTAGCTGAGGGTCAAAGAGACCCCCACCAGGATGGTGAACAACCCGGCCGTCACCACCTGCCAAACGCCCCAGAAGCCCGAACGCACGGCGATCTCGTACCCGCCAAACGAACGCAGATCCCACACCAAGTGGTAGACCACCATGATGCAGATGGCGATCCCCCGCCAGGCGTCTACCTCCCAACGCCGATCCGAGCGAAGTCGCAGCACGGGACGCACGGAGGCCGCCAAGCGCGCGGCGTAGGAGTGCAAGTAGTCACCCACCCTCAGCACCGCCCTCCGCACCCGGGTGCGGCCTCAGCACGCACGCGGTGCCAGTCCTCCAACAGCAACTCCTCCCCCGCCTCGCGCTCCGGCCCCAGACAAGGCCTCAGCGGTGTCGGGCAATGGCCTCAGCCACCGCCCGCGTGAGAGCTCCGGTCACCTACTCCGTGCGCAACGCCTCCACGGGATCCTTCTTCGCCGCCATGCGGGCGGGGATGGCCCCGCCGATGAGGGTGAGCACCACACTCACCACCACCAGCATCACAGCATAGAGGATGGGCAGTTTCGCCACGCCCACCAGGTCGGTCATGCTCTTGATGATCATGTTGGCGGGGATGGTGAGCAGGTAGCCGATGGCGATGCCCAGCAGCCCGGAACAGGTGCCGATGATGAAGGTCTCGGCCGTGAACACGCGGGTGATGTCCTTCTTCCTGGCTCCCAGGGCACGCAGCACGCCGATCTCCTTGGTGCGCTCCAGCACGGAGATGTAGGTCATGATGCCGATCATGATGAGTGAGACCACCAAGGAGATGGCCGCAAAGGCCACCAACACGATGGTGATGCCGTCCATGATGCCCCCGGTCATCTGGGTGACGGTGGCGGCCAGGTCGGTGTAGACGACGGTGTCCTCCTCGGCCCGGCCCACGTTGTAGGCGCTGAGGTAGTCCAGCACGGCATCCTTGCTCTCGAAATCTGTGGGGTAGAGGAAGACCATATAGGGCACGGCGTCGCCGCCCAGGTACGCCAGCACAGCCCGCTTGGCCTCATCGTCCAAGGGCTGCATGGTGATGACGTTGTTGTCCGCCTGGCGCTGCGCCTGCACGATGGCCGAATCATCGGCGTTCTGGCACACACGGTCAACCAGCCGCTCGCTGTAGGCCACCCCCTGTCCCACCAGCCCCACCGCCACGTCCGCTTTCAAGCGCAGGATGCCGCTGATGCGAAGGGTGATGCTCCGTTCCGAGTCGTACATGGCTGCATAGTCGGTGCTGGGGACGAAGGTGCCGGCATCCGTGGTGAGGTAGTAGTCATCGTTGTCCACCAGCGTGAGCTCCGTGCCCACGATGCTCTCGAAGGGCACGCTCTCCACGCCGTCTATGGCGAAACCCAGGTTGGCCAGCACGCCCTGATCGATCCGATTCTTGTGATCAACCACCAGCACCAGGTCGGTCTCGTCCTGGGGATACGCACCACCCAGGAGATCGTAGTTCTCCTGCAGGTAGGAGGCGAAGCTGCCGTCGAGGGTCTCAGGGTAGGAGGCAAGCCCGGCTCCGCTCATGCTGGACATGTTGGACATGGACTCTACACTCTCGCCGGAGGCGGTGGCGCCAACGGCGATGGAAACAGGGGCCGTGCCCCCATCCGTGCGTCGCACGAGGTTGAGCCCCACCATGCGCAGGTAGCCCAAGCCGTTACAGACCTGGGGATCAATCGCCTCAACGTAGTCCACGTACTCCTGGGTGATGACGTTGACATGGGCGATGGTCTGCTCGGCCGGGTCGTAGGGGAAGACCGCCTTCTCGTCCGAGTATTCCATTTGACCGGTCATGAAGGAGGACATCTCGCCCCGCATCTCCTCCATGCTCTCCGCGTCCACCTTCATGGAACTGGGGGCGATCATGACCGGGAACTCGGCCAGCGCCTCATTCTGGAAGTCATCCACCTTGTCCCGAAAGCCGTTGGAGAGGCTGAGGATGAGAGCAATGCCGATGATGCCGATGCTGGCGGCGAAGGCGGTGAGGGCCGTCCTCCACTTCTTGGTGGCTATGTTCTTGCCGGAGAGCTTGAGCGCGGTGAGAAAGCTCATCCCCGTCTTCTTCAGCTCGTAACCGGTTTCCCTGCTCACAGTCTCCCCTGGATTGGTGTCCGAGACTACCCGGCCGTCCCGGAACCGCACGATACGATCGGCATACTCCTCCGCCACGTCCGGGTCGTGAGTCACCATGATGACGAGCTTGTCCGCGGCCACATCCTTGATGAGTCCCAGCACCTGCCTGCCGGTGGCGGAGTCCAGCGCGCCCGTGGGCTCATCGGCCAGGATGATGTCCGGATCGTTGACCAGGGCTCGCGCGATGGCCACCCGCTGCATCTCCCCACCGGAGAGCTGAGTGGGGTTCTTGTGCGTGTGTTCCTTCAGGCCCACCCGCTCCAGCGCCTCAAGGGCCCTCCGGCGCTTCACGTTGGCCGGGACACCGCTGAGGGTCAGCGCCATCTCCACGTTGTCCACAATGCTCAAGTGGGTGATGAGGTTGTAGCTCTGGAAGATGAAGCCCACGCTGTTGTTGCGGTAGGCGTCCCACTCCCGATCCGTGAAGTGCTTGGTGGATTCCCCATTGATGATGAGGTCTCCGCTGTCATACGTGTCCAATCCGCCCACAACGTTGAGAAATGTGGTCTTGCCAGACCCGCTGGGACCCAGGATGGCGACGAACTCGCCCTTCTTGAAGTCCAAGCTCACATCATCCAAGGCCACCTGCCTGAAGTCGCCGGTGACATAACTCTTGGTGATGTTCCGTATCTGCAGCATGCTACCTACACCTTCCGCACGAATTGCGTTTTGCAGCTCGGGCACGTGATCCTGACCTTGCCTTTTCCACGCGGCACCTTCATCTCCGCGCCACAGCCGGAACACCTCAAGAAGTGGTGCGTCCTGCGGCCGGCCGTCCTGGCCTTCACCCTGTCCCACCGGCGCCGCAGGCGGCCCAAGTAGGCCAGATACGTTGCGTTCTCGCGATAACGTCCGGCGACGTTCCTAGAGAGCATCCGCCAGTAGCTCAGCGCCAACAACGCCACGCCTACATAGAGGAGAAAGCCCAGCCGGGGCACCAACGTCAGTAGCAGGCAGACGAGGGACGCCGTGGAGGTGACCCGCCCCAACTGGTCTACACCGTACCTACCCCTCATCCAGCCGGGGAGCGGACGCTGCCCGCCGGGCCGCATGTTCCGTAGATTGTGTAGGATGCCTCTCAAGTTCATCGCCGAATCATTTCACCCGCTTGCGAATAATGCGCCCGCCCGCGCCGGAGCATCAGCAACCTTACCATTGTACGGGACCCGGTACCCCCACCCGGATCGCCGATCGCCGACTCGGCCCAACGAGCCCGGACGGACGGGTCAGAAGATGCCCCGCAGGGTATAGTGAACTGGTCCAAAAGGAAGGATCCCATGCCTGACCCCGTCCGCGTCCGCTTCGCCCCCATCCCCACCGGCGCCCTCCACGTGGGCGGCGCCCGCACCGCAGTGTACAACTGGGCCTTCGCCCGCCGGCACGGCGGCGTGTTCGTCCTTCGCATCGATGACACTGACCCGGGGCGCTCCACCACCGAGAACACGGCGCAGATACTGCGCTCGCTGGAATGGCTGGGTCTGGACTGGGATGAAGGCCCCGAGGTGGGCGGTCCTTTCGGCCCCTATTTCCAGACGCAGAGGTCGGGCAACTACGCCACCGCGCTGGAGCGCATGAAGGCCAACGGCACTGCCTACCCCTGTTTCTGCTCCATGGAACACCTCGAGAGTCGGCGGGCAGTCGCCCGCGCGGCGGGGGGTGACCCCGGTTACGATCGTACCTGCCGGCGCCTGGACCCCGCCGATGCGGCGCAACGCGTGGAGGCAGGGGAGCCACACGTGTGGCGCCTGGCCGTGCCCGCCGGCCGGGGTGACATCGTGGTACGTGACGCGGTTCGAGGCGAGACCGTCTTCCCGGCCGAAGCCATGGACGATTTCATCCTCGTACGCGGTGACGGCACGCCCACCTACAACTTCGCCACCGTGGTCGATGATGCGGACATGCAGATCAGCCACATCATCCGCGGAGATGACCACCTTTCCAACACGCCCCGTCAGATCCTTGTCTACGAGGCGCTCGGCCGCCCCGTGCCCCTGTTCGCCCATCTGTCCATGATCTGGGGGGCGGACGGCAAGAAGCTGTCCAAGCGCCACGGTGCCACGTCGGTCGAGGCCTTCCGAGAGGAAGGCTACCTGCCCGAGGCGCTGCTCAACTACCTGGCCCTCCTGGGCTGGTCCCTGGACGGGGAGACCACCATCGTGCCGGCAGAGGTGCTGAAGCGGCAGTTCTCACTTGACCGCATCTCCAAGAGCCCGGCCGTCTTTGACTTCGAGAAACTGGATTGGATGAACGGCGTCTATATCCGAGACGTGCCGCCGGAGACCTTCGCCGCCCGCATGGTGCCCTGGCTGGAGGCGGCCGGGCTGGCGAATCCCGGCGACCTGGAGGCCCGGCCCGAGTGGTACGTGGCGCTTGCGCCGCTGGTGAGGGAGCGCGCCAAGCGCATGACCGATATTGCGCCCATGGTGGCATTCCTGTTCACGGACCACGTGGCCCTGGAGCCCTCGGCCACGTCCAGAGTGCTCGGCAGAGAGGGCGCCGGTCGGGTTCTCGCGGCCGCGCACGACGCGCTGAGCTCGCTGAAGACATGGACCGCGGCCACGGTGGAAGAGACCCTGCGTACCCTTCCCGAGTCCCTGCAGACCAAGGCGAAAACGGTGTTCCAGGTGGCCAGAGTGGCCGTCACCGGGTCCATGGTCTCTCTTCCCCTTTTCGAGTCGATCGCGTTGCTGGGGCGGGAGCGCACGCTGGCGCGCCTGGAGGTAGCCCGGTCGGCCACCACGCACTGAGGCAACCCGCAACGGCATCGCAGCACGGACGACCCCGGGTGCTTGACTCCCTTCGGGGGTTGTGAGAAAAAAAGGTTTTGACTGCGGCGGCAAGCAAATGTGAGGAGCAACCATGCCGGCGAAGCACGACGCCACGCCTGACCCCCCCCTGAACCAGGAGCGGCCGGCACAAGGACACCAGGATTTCCTCCGGGAGATGGTCCAGCAGGACCTCGCCTCCGGCCGCATCGATAACGTGGTGACGCGGTTCCCACCGGAACCCAACGGCTACCTGCACATCGGCCACGCCAAGTCCATCTGCCTCAACTTCGGCATTGCCCGGGAGTTCGGCGGCCGGTGCAATCTGCGTATGGACGACACGAACCCCACCAAGGAGGACGTCGAGTACGTCGACTCCATCATCGCGGACGTCAGGTGGCTCATCGCCGGCTGGGCGGACGAGTGCTTGGGCCTCAAGCCGGTGGGCGCCTCGCCGGAGAAACGCGACCTCGGCGGCCACACGGACTACTACCTCCCCTCGATGATGGCGGCGGACAGCAGTGGCCAAGCGCTCGAGCCCCTCTACGCCTCTGACTACTTCGAGCCCCTCTACGAGTACGCGCTGGATCTCATTCGCAGGGGCCGGGCTTTCGTCTGCGATCACAGTCCCGAGGAAGTGGACCTGATGCGCGGAGCGCCTGACCGTCCCGGGCAGGAGAGCGCCTACCGAAACCGCCCGGTGGAAGAGAGCCTGGACCTGTTCCGGCGCATGCGCGCAGGCGAGTTCCCGGAC
>Ga0123328_1001826_pt1 | contig 20144 bp, 15 predicted proteins | sample BioC12SIPDNA_2_FD_89702 | JGI IMG/M metagenome (GOLD analysis project Ga0123328, IMG submission 89702) | Anaerobic biogas reactor microbial communites from Washington, USA - Biogas_R1_A C12 SIP DNA | ecosystem: Engineered > Bioreactor > Anaerobic > Unclassified | place: Washington, USA...
CCGACTGGAGGGCGCGGGGCGCCTCCTTGTGCTCGTGGCGATTCCGTTGATGCTTCTGCCGAGCGCGCTCGCCACGGGAGAGATCACCCCAAGTAACCTGCGGATGGTGGGGCTTTACCCGTTCCTCGCCATTCCTGTCGGATGGGGGCTTTACACGGCCCTTGCGCTCCTGATGCGGCTGCGCGCGGTCCGCGGCTATGGGTTCCTGCCTGCTGTCATTGCCGGCGGGCTTCTGCTTGCGGGAGCCGGGCGCACCGCTTCCACTTACTTCCGGTGGGCTTCCTCGGCCGCTCTCTTCCGCGCCGCGGACGGCGAGATGGCGGTAGCCGCACGGGTGCTCGATCAGACGATCGCATCCGCAGCGGATGGTGGTGCACCGGTCACCGTCTATGTCGCGAGCGAGCACTTCCGCCACCCGACGGTGGCGGCGCTTGCCCGGCACTATGGACAGGCCAAGTGGCTCACCGGGGGCGCAAGCCTCGTCCTGCCGCCGGAGGGCGACGCCGTCTATTTGCTCCCCGAGAGCCTGCCGGCGCCCGCTCCATGGCCCGACGCCGTGATGGGCGCCTGGACGACGCGTGTCCACAGTGGGCCTGCGGGGATGGTTGCCCTGAAGGAGCACCGGCTTCTGGCGGCGGACGTCGCCCGGGCGCGCGAGGCCATGCTCGTTGCGCGTGTGCCTGCCGATTTCGCGCACGTGGTCCTGGTTCACGATGCGCGCCCCGCGGTCCCTTGCCGCGCCGGCGCACCGTGCACCGTCACCGTGATCTGGCAGCCTCTGGCACCCACTACCTCGCTGCAGCCCGTCGTGCGGCTGCTGCATCCCGAGACGGGGGAGTGGGCGCGGGCGATGGCCTTTCACTACCCGCCCGAGATGTGGACGCCGGGCGATTGGGTGATCGACTACCTGGTGCTCGACGTGCCGGTCGCGATCCCACCGGTCGACGGGTATCGCCTCGGTGTGAGCCTCTTCGATCCGGGCAGCGCCGAGAGCTTGCCGCGAGTGGAAGACGAGCTCTTTGCCGGCCTCGAGGCCCAGTTCCCGGCTGGCGCGACAGGGTATGCGCTTGCGCGCGCCCCTGAGCCGCCGGACGAGGGGCAGGCTGCTACTGCGTGTCCCACCGTCTCGCGCGAGTCTTCGGCGGCTCTGAATGGGCTGGGCCTGCTCGGGTGGACCGTCTCACCACCGGAGGGGCTGCTTCCAGGGAGCGCTCTATCGGTGGCCCTGTGCTGGCAAGCGAAGGAGTCGGCGCCACCCTATGACACGGTGGCGTTGCGCCTTACCGGACCGGCTGAGGAGACGCTCTATGTTGGGACTCCCGCTGCCGGCTACGGGTTTGGTCAATGGCGGGCGGGTGAGGTGGTCGAGGACCGGCACGCGCTCCGCTTGCCACGAACGTTACCCCCTGGCGACTACACCCTCTGGCTTGCTCTCGACGGCGCCGACCGTATTGCGCTCGCTGGCCTATCCCTTGCGCCGGTGATCCGTAGCTTCACGGTGCCCGATATGACCTCCGCGACGACCGTCGACTTTGTGGGCGATCGGGGGGAGGGCATCCGACTGTTGGGATATGATCTCGCGCCGCTCATCCCCGGACAGCCGTGGCCTGTGACCCTGGCCTGGCAGGCGCTCGGGGAGATGGACGAGGACTACGTCGTCTTCCTGCACCTGCGCACGGCTGACGCCGATGCCCCTGCACTTCAGGCCGACACGATGCCCCTTCAGGGAGGCTATCCGACATCACTGTGGGTGAGCAATGAGGTCGTGGTCGATACGCACACGCTGGCGCCGCCTGCAGATCTGGCGCCAGGGGACTACATGCTGTATGTAGGGTTCTACACGCCGGAGGGTGAACGGCTGCTCACAGAAGGAATGTACCGTGCGCGACTGGCGGAGGTGCGGGTCATGCCCTAACAAAAAGAGACCTCCGGACAAACCGGAGGTCTCTTACCAGAACGTGCTACTCCTCGTTCTTGAGGACTTCGACTTCGTCTGCGGGATAGCGGAAGCGCTCGCGCTCGCGCCGGGGACCGTCCGGGGGGATCTCGACAATGACATCGCCCTTGAGGATATCAAGGTCGATGACCCTGCCAATGCCCTTCTCGGTCTTGACCCGCGCCTTCACGCGCGGTAGCTCCTTGGCCTCGTCCTTGTAGACCTGGTGCTCAAAGGCCAGGCAGCAGCGCAGCCGCCCACACATCCCCGTGATGTCCGTGGGAGCCATCGAGATCGCCTGATCCTTGGCCATACGGATGGACACGGATTGGAAGTCCGTCAGGAAGCGGCTGCAGCAGCGGGGCTCGCCGCAGACGCCGTAGCCATCAAGGGCCTTGGCGTGATCGCGCGGGCCCACCGAGCGCAGCTCGACGCGGCAGTTCATCCGCGAGGCGACCCGGCGCCGGAGGGTGGCAAAGGCCTGCTTGTTGACGTTTCCCGAGCACAGCAGGATGGCATTGTTGCCATCGAGCGTGAACTCCGCGCTAACGACCTTGGCATCCAACCGGTTGGCCGCGACCTCCTCTTGGGCCACCTCGACCAGGCGCTCGGCGCGTTGCTGCATCACGTGATGGCGTGCCATATCCAGCCCGCTGGCGCGGCGCAGGACGACGCGCAACTTGCGTGACGCGATCTCCTCGGCCGCTATAGACGGCAGGTCCACCACCTGGCCGACCTGCTCCCCGTAGACGGTGTCGACCACGACCCAGTCAAAGGGCGTTAGACTCAGCGCTGCGGATGCAGCGAAATGGTAAGGTTTCCCCGCCGACTGGAATCGCACGCCGGCGGCAATGGCATCGGACGGCATCTGGGCACTGCTTTCGCCCCCAGGTGCGTCGATCATCTCGGGCTGTTCGATGAACTCAGTGTCTTCCATGACGCCAACTATACCCTACACCCCGGCTTTGACAACCTCGAGGGTGCAGAAACCTTGCGAAGGCTTCCGCGCCTTCGCAAGGTTGGATTGCTACTTTTTCCTGTCGCGCTTCCAGAGCGGGGCCTTGCTCTCCAAGACGCCGCGGAGGTCGAAGATCTGATCGCGCAGCCCGGCTGCTTTCTCGAACTCCCAGTTGTCCGCCGCGGTGCGCATCTCCTTCTCCAGCTCGGTGATCAGCTTCTCCAGCGCCCCTGGCTCCATCTCCTCCGGCGCCACATCCATCGCGCTCTCCTGCTGCGTCGCGATCCGGACGCGATCCGTGAGGTCGCGGATCTCTTTGATGATCGTCTGCGGCTCGATGTGGTGTTCGGTGTTGTAGGCCTGCTGGATCTCGCGGCGGCGGTTCGTCTCGTCGATCGTCTCGCGCATCGCGTCCGTCATGACGTCGGCGTACATCAGCACCGTGCCCTCGGTGTGGCGCGCCGCACGGCCCACGGTCTGGATCAACGAGGTGGCACTTCTCAGGAAGCCCTGCTTGTCGGCGTCGAGGATCGCAATCAGGCTCACCTCGGGCAGGTCGAGGCCCTCGCGCAGCAGGTTGATGCCCACGATCACGTCATACTGTCCCAGCCGTAGATCGCGCAGGATCTCCACCCGCTCGATTGTCTGCACCTCGCTGTGCAGATAGTTCACCTTGAAGCTCAGCTCGCGGAGGTAGTCCGACAGGTCCTCCGCCATCTTCTTCGTCAGCGTCGTCACCAGGGCACGCTGTCCGCGATCGATGCGCTCGCGCAGCCGGCCCACCAGGTCGTCGATCTGGCCCTTGGTGGGGAGGACGATGATCTGTGGATCGACGACGCCGGTCGGACGGATGACCTGATCCACGACCTGGCTCGCGTGGGCGAGCTCGTACTCCGCCGGGGTCGCGGAGGTGTAGATCACCTGTCCCACGCGCTCCTCGAACTCGTGGAACATCAACGGGCGGTTATCCAGCGCCGACGGCAGCCGGAACCCGAAGTCGACGAGCGTGCCCTTGCGGCTGCGGTCGCCGTTGTACATCCCCCGGACCTGCGGCACCGACATATGAGACTCGTCCATGACCAGCAGGTAATCGGCGGGGAAGTAATCGATCAAGGTCCACGGGGGCTCGCCCTCCTTGCGCCGGTCGAGATGCCGCGAGTAGTTCTCGATGCCGGAGCAGTAGCCGATCTCGCGGATCATCTCCAGGTCGTATTTGGTGCGCTGCTCCAGCCGTTGCGCCTCGAGCAGCTTGTTCTGCGCGTTCAGCTCGGCGAGGCGCTCCTCGAGCTCGGCCTCGATGTCGATCAGTGCGGCCTTGGTCTTCTCCTCGGAGGTCACATAGTGCTTTGCCGGGAAGATCTGGATCTCGCCGGGCTTCTGGAGGACCTCGCCCGTCAGGGGATCGACCTCGACGATGCTCTCGATCTCATCGCCCCAGAACGAGATGCGGAAGGCGGTCTCGGTGTAGGCCGGGCGGACCTCGAGCACGTCGCCACGCGCGCGGAAGGTGCCGCGCTTGAAGTCGAGGTCGTTGCGATCGTAGTAGATATCGACCAGGTGGCGCATCACCATCTCGCGGCGGATCGCCTGCCCGACCTGCAGGGGCAGGATCACGCGACCCCACTCCTCAGGGCTACCCAGCGCGTAAATCGCGGAGACCGACGCGACGACGATGCAGTCCCGGCGGGTGAGCACGGCGGCGGTCGCTGCCAGCCGCAGGCGCTCGATCTCCTCGTTGATGTCGGCGTCCTTCTCGATGTAGAGGTCGTGCTGCGGGATGTAGGCCTCGGGCTGGTAGTAGTCGTAGTAGGAGACGAAGTACTCGACGGCGTTGTAGGGGAAGAGCTCGCGGAACTCCGAGTAGAGCTGCGCGGCGAGCGTCTTGTTGTGGGCGAGCACCAGCGCGGGTCGCTGGACCTGCTGGATGACGTTGGCGATGGTGAAGGTCTTGCCCGTGCCCGTCGCCCCCTTCAGGACCTGGTGCTTGTCTTTCCGGGCGAGCCCCTCAACGAGCTTGATGATGGCCTCCGGCTGGTCGCCGGTGGGCTTGAACTTGGACACAAGCTGGAAGTCTGGCATATCGTCTCCATTCTTGGGTCGGGTTGGCTTCGTGCGAGGTCGAACAGGTGTTCGATGCGGGGGTCATTATAACGCATTCCGCGTGCGCGGCAACTGCTCTGTCTCCCTCCCCCCGGAACCTCCAAGTTCCGGGGGGAGGGCCGGGGAGGGGGGCGTTGTGCTATCTCCGCGCGACGATAAATACGCGCCCGTAGCGCTCCGGGTCCTCCACGGGGACGTCGAGGGCCTGGGCCTGGGCGAAGTGGCTTGAGGCGAAGCCGGCCTCGGCAAGCGCCGTGGCCACCTCGTCCAAGGCGAAGATGCTGTTGTAGGCGACCTGGTTGAAGCGCTTGTAGAGGCCGTTTTCCTGGCGCAGGAAGCCCGAGATCTGGGTGTAGGCGCGGTGCTCGTCCTCGACGACTACCCCGCGCGTGATCAGGACGAGGTCTTCCTCATCCTGGACGTTCATGCCGGCCCAGCGCTGCAGCCCGAAACGCGTGTTGAGGTCGAAGACGAAGAGCCCGCCGGGCTCCAGGACCCGGAAGGTCGAGCGGAAGCACCCCTGAAGCGCATCCATATCGGGGAGGTGGTTAAGCGCGTCGAAGGTGGACGTCACCAGGCCAAAGGTCGCGTCGAGCGTGAAGTCGGCGGCGTCGCCCTCGACGAAGCGCGCCTTACCCTCGGCGATGAAGTCGCGCGTGCCCTGGGCTTTGACGTTTTCCCGGGCATGGACCAGCATCGCCGGCGAGAGGTCGAGTCCCACCACGTCGTAGCCGCGCTCGAGGAAGAAGAGCGCCAGTTGTCCGTTGCCACAGGCAAGGTCCAACAGCCGCTTCAGGCGCCGGCTCAGATCCGTCTGCTCGTAGAGCGCCAGAATCCGCGGCGCAGCCGCCGAGGCAAAATGGTTCCAGCGCATGTTGTAGATCGCGGCAAATCCCTCGCTATACCCTTGCATGGACCACCTTCCCGTGTGTTGGAGCCCCAAGTAGCGCGCCGGAGTGCAGACCCGCGGTCTGCCGTAGCGCGGTCACGCGCGTATCTTCGGAGTATCGTTACGGTGCCGGGGCCAGGTAGGTGCCGTCCACCCACCCGTCGATGTACGCGCCTGGTGCTGAGATTCGGTACCAGGCCACATCGTCGACCAGAACCGGCCCGGCAAGCACGACGACTGCCGTTCCCTCATCCAGTTGCCCCATCACGACGCCTTCGGGCGAGTAGCGCACGCGCAGCCCCGTCCTTCCGACATCGACCACGGTCAGCAGCCAGGGCGTCGCCGTCGGTGTGGCGCTGGGCACCGGCGTGATCGTGGGAATTGGCGTGACGGTCGGCGTGACTGTGGGCGTGGCGGTCGACGTTGGGGTCTGGGTCGGAGTGGGGGTTGGCGTCTCGGTGGGGACGCCGGTGGGCGTCAGCGTCGGGGTCAGCGTGGGCGTGGGGGGCACGAACGCATGCAGTTGCTGTGTGGGCACCGTTGTCAGTGACAGGGCGACCGGCCTATCCAGGTGCACCGCGATAGCCTCCTGGAGGCCCTGAGCCCGGTGGTGGGATACGCTCTCGGCAGCCCGGATGGTCACATCCAGGTTGAGCGTCCCCTCCGGGGTGAGTGCGTGCTCCCAGCGCACGAGCTCACCCCCCGGAACCTGCGCCAGCTCTGCCGTGAGCGCTTGCTCGATGGAGCGGCGGAACCGCGCTTCGCTGAGGGATTGCTGGGTCAGGGTGAGGAGCGGGACGGCGATCACGACGACCAACACACCGGTGATGAGGAATCCCCTACGGCGCGCTCGATCGCGGTCCGGATCCCCCGGATGGGGACGGAACCCCACCCACAGAAAGACCAGGCCGCTGGTGGCGATGATCGCCACGAGGTTGGCGAGGAACATCAGGGCTGCGCCGAGTGCCATGCCAAGGTCGCCCAGTGCCAGACCCAGGCCGACGGTGACCAGCGGCGGGGTGAACGCGGCTGCGATGGCGACGCCCACGAGCGTTGCCGAGACTTCCTTGCGGCTCAGGGCGTAGGCAGCGGCGGCGCCGGCGAGCAGTGCGACTGCCAGGTCGAGGATCGACGGTCGCGACATCGTGAGGATCGTCGCATTGGGCCCGGCGCCGGGCACGACGTGCCCCACGATATAGCCCATCGCGACGGCCAAAAGGATCCCGCGCACCGTGGTCGCCGCAGCCCGCCAGAGCAGGCGTAGGTCGCCGAGGACGACGCTGAGCCCCATCCCCAGGACTGCGGTCATGAGTGGCGCGACGAGCATTGCGCCAATCACGGTGGTGAAGTTATCCATCAGCAGCCCCAGCGTGGCCAGGGCTGCGGCGAGCGTCAGAGTAATGAAGAAGTCCGGGGTTGGCTGGGAGCCCCGGGGGATGACCCTTTGGACATCCGCCTGTTCCTGAACCGTCAGCGGCGCGACGAATCCGAAGATCCGCGCCCACAGCCGGCGCCAGAAAGAACTCAAGTGACTGAGGTGTGGACGGACGACCATCACAGGGATGGTCGATTGGTCCAGGACCACTTGGGGAATGTCGCCAAAGAGGAAGCGATCCACCGGCCCCTCGCGGCCTGCTCCCAACATGACCAGTCCGTAGCCCCCTCCGTGTGCTTCTGTGAGGATGCCCTCGACAGGCGTCGCTGCCGCGACCACCTTGGTATCTACGACCTGCCGGTCCTCGGGGTTTAACCTTTGCACCATCGTGGCTAGCCGCGACTCCCCCACGAGGACTTCAGGCCGGCCCAGCCGGGCATTGGCCACATAGAGTGCCGTGATCTGCGCCTCAGGTGCCAGTGCGCGCGCGATGGGCAGAGCCTCGGGCGCGTTGGGGCCGCCGGCAGCCGGGATGAGCACGCGATCGGACTCTGGCTTGATCCTGCCTCGCTGGACGATGACGTCACACGTTGCGCCCTGGATAACGGGATCGAGCGTCCGCCCGAGAAGATACCGGCCCTGCTGTAGGCCACTATGTAGTCCCAGGATCAGGAGATCCGGGTCGTAGTCCCGGCTCTCCGCAAGGATCGTGGCGCTGGGGTTGTCACCAGCACGCGTCACGGCTTCGGTCTTGACCGCTCCGCCCACGTCGGCGTCGGGGATTGTTAGCCATGAGGGGGCATTGCCACTCCGCGTGACGGTGAGCACGCGCACCTCGCCGTCCCTGGCGTCGGCGATGGCACCTGCGGTATGCAGCAGCGGTGCCAGGTCATGCTCGGTGCCTACAGCGGCCAACACGCGGTAACAACCCGGCGACCGTCCGTGGCGTTCGTCGTTGCGTCGGTTCGTCACGTCTGGGGCCTTTCTCGTTGCCTGGTCTGGACGCTTATCCGGTGGTCTGCAGGACCAGGAAGTGCGACAACCCCAACAGGCGCAGGGGCGTGCGTTCGAGTGTGTAGGTCACGGTCTGCAACGCACGTCCCAGCCGTCCACGCCGCGCGACGATGTTGTCGTAGCCCGGGTAGATCAGCGTGTGCTGGACGGTGCGCACGGGCAGCCCATCGAAGAGCCGGCGCAGCCCGCGGCCCGTGTAGGCCCGGACGTGGGGCGCCAGCCGGTTGCGCAGCCGATCCGGCAGCCAGTTGACGAAGGGCTTGTTGCCAAACCGGTATTCGCCCTTCCAGTAGATGCCATGTGTCTCGAAGAAGTAGAGGCGGTTGGGCACGAAGATCACGATGTGTCCCCCCGGGCGGGTCACGCGCACCATCTCGGCGGCGCAGAGACGGTCGTCGCGTACGTGCTCCAGCACCTCGTGGGAGTAGACCACGTCAAACGTCTTGTCGCTGAACGGGAGGGCTTCGCCGACCGACTGGGCGATCCGGGGCACCTGAGTGTGGGCATCACAGGCACGATCCGCTTCCACCTCAACGCCGAAGGCGTGCGCGCCCCCTCGGGCAAATGCCGCTGTGTACATGCCGACGCCGCAGCCCACGTCGAGGACGCGCCGGCCCTCGAGCGTCACCGCCCGGGTTACCATGGCCAGGCGGCGCTCCTGGCCCGCCCGCCAGACGAACGACGGGTTACCGCGCAGTGCTGCCTGGTCGCTGTTCTTGTCCTCTCCCGCCATAGCCTCCCCTGATTGGCGGCCTGAGCTCCTGTCTGCCGCCACCGGCATTATCGCCCAGACTCCATAGTTGTGAAGCTTGCCTGGGCTCTAACGTTGGAAGAAACCCATTGGCAAGCCGCGCAACACCCTGTCCGGTTGGCGGCAATCCGGCTCCGTGGGTACTTGATTTTATAGATTAAGAAGAGTATAATATATACTATTAGGAAGACGCGAATCCGGGTCGGAAGCCGGTGTTGACGCGATGTCGCCTATGCCAAAGACACGACGCAGGAGGAAAGCCGCATGGGACGTTGGAGGAAGGTGTTGATGGGGCTCAGTGTCATCGGTCTTGCAGTTGCGCCGGTGGTGGATCAGCCGGCCCTGGCTCAGTCATCGGACCCTCCGCTGTTGTCACCGGAGATGCTCGCCGAGGACTTCAGCGTCTTCCGAACGGCGCTCGAGGAGGCCCATCCGGGCATCTATCGCTACACGTCAGAGGCCGAGTTCGACGCGCTTTTCGATGATATCGCTGTCCAGCTTGACCAGCCTATGTCCGAGCAGGCGTTCTACCAGCTCCTCAATCCGGCGATTGTGGCACTCCGCTGCGGGCATACCAAGTTTCACCCGGAGCGCAGCTTTGAGACGCTCTACTACTACAACCTGGATGCGCAGCTGCCCTTATCCCTGTTCGTCGAGGGGTCGCGCGCCTGGGTGCAGGCGGATCTGAGCGCCGATGGGGTCATCCCTGCCGGGTCCGAGGTTCTGGAGATCGATGGGGTGCCGATGGTCGAGATCCTGTCGCGGCTTGTGGACAGGGTTTCCTTCGCCGATGGCATCTCGATTGGCGCGAAGGCCCTTGAGCTGAGCACCGCTTTCAGTGCCTACTACAGCACCTTCATCGGCAGCGCTTCTCAGTATCAGATAACCTATCGGGCACCCGGCGCGGGGGAACCGGTGACGGTCTCAGTCGAGGGCATTCCACACACACAGCTCATTGCGTGGCAGGAGAGCCAGCGGCTGGAAGTGGACCCGTTGGCGTTGGCGTTCCCCGATGCGAAGACAGCGCTGCTGACCATCCGTTCGTTCTGGCTCGAGTCCAGCGAGGTCGATTTCGAACGCTTCCTGCGCGATGCTTTCGAGGAGATCCAACGCAAGGGCACGGAGCGCCTGATCATTGACCTGCGCGATAACGAAGGCGGAAAGGACGCCTACGGCGCACTTCTCTACGCGTACCTGACCGACCAGCCATTCCGCTACTACGACCGGATCACGACAACCCAGCGGAAGCCTTTCAGTTTCCGGGAGCACGCCAAGGTGCCCTTCTATTTCCCCCTCTATCGCATGCTCATCGCCAAGGACGAGAGCGGTAACTTCGTCTGGACGCACCATAGCAACTTGCGCGAGCAAAAACCTATGCCCAACGCCTTCCTGGGCGATGTGACCGTGTTGATCAACGGACGTAGCTTCTCCGTGACTTCCGAGTTCGCGGCTATTGCGAAAGCCAATGGGCGAGCCACCTTCATCGGACAGGAGACGGGCGGTGGGTACCGCGGGAACAACAGCGGTTTCTTTGCCATCGTGACGTTGCCGAACTCGCGCCTGGTCGTAGGTATCCCTCTCTGGGGTTACTATACGGCGGTTCCGGACCCCGCGGCGAGCGAGGGCGGCGTCCGGCCCGACATCGCGGTTGAGCGCACGATTGAGGATGTGCTCAGCGGGAGAGACGCAGCGCTGGAACGTGCACTGCAGCTGGTTGCCGGGTCTGATTAGGGTTGGTTGGTAGTAACCGATTTAGCGGTTCTTGTTCCATCGCGCGCCCTCCCGTATAATTGAGCGCATGGCCACGAACGACACGACGCCGTTGCGTCAGCAGTATCTGGACCTGAAGGCGAAGTATCCGGATACGATTCTGTTCTTTCGCCTCGGAGACTTCTACGAGACCTTCGATGAGGACGCGGAGATTGCCTCGCGCGAGCTGGACATCTTCCTTACCTCGCGTCCAATCTCCAAGGATGTCCGGGTTCCGATGGCGGGCGTTCCGCACCACGCCGTCGAGGGTTATATTGTCCGGCTGATCGAGAAGGGCTACCGGGTCGCGCTGGCCGAGCAGGTGGGCGAGCCCGGCGGCAGCGGTCCGATGGAGCGGCGTGTCGAGCGGGTCGTCACCGCGGGCACACTCACCGAACCTGAGATGCTCGATGAACGGCGGCCCAACTACCTCGCCGCTGTCGTGATTGAGGGCGACCGCGCCGGGATTGCCTACGCCGAGATCTCGACCGGCGAGTTCGCCGTCACCCAGCTCAGCGACGGCTCCGCGCAGGAGATTCTGGCACTTGTGCGCCAGGAGCTGGCGCGGCTGAGCCCGCGGGAGGTCCTGATTCCCAAGGTGGGCTCCTGGAAGGAGCGCGACCCCGATGATAGGGGCCAGCGTCCCGAGCAGGCGCTCGAGGGCACGATCGCTGCCGTTCTCACGTCCTGGCCGGGTTATCGCTTCGAGGAATCCGCGGCCCGGCAGGCGTTGATCGAGCACTTCCAGGTGCGCACGTTGCAGGGGTTCGGCTGTGAGGGCAAGCCCCTCGCCATCCGCGCGGCGGGCGCCGCGCTAAGCTATTTGCAGGAGACGCAGCAGGGCCTCCTGCCCCAGATCACGGGCCTGCATACCTACGCCACTGATCGCTTCATGGCGATCGATGCCTCGACCTGGCGCAACCTTGAGGTGACCGAGACGCTGCGGCGGGAGAAGGATGGCTCGCTCCTCGGCGTGCTCGACCAGACCGTCACGCCGATGGGGGGACGGCTGCTGCTCAAGATGCTGGCCCAACCGCTTCTCGAGATCGCTGCACTTGAAGCGCGACTCGACCAGGTGCAAGGCCTCGTCGACCATGGCGTCATCAGGGCCAGGGTGCGGGAGCAACTCAAGCGTGTGCCGGACCTTGAGCGCATGACCACGCGGGTCCTCGCCCAGCGCGCCAGCCCTCGGGACCTGGAGGGCATCCGCACGGCGCTGTCGTGCGTGCCCGCCCTCGCCGAGCTCCTGCAAGGGGCAGGCCTGGACTCACTTCTCGTCGGGCTCACCCCTGTGCCGGAGGTCCTGGACCTCATCGTTGCGGCGATCGTCGATGAGCCCCCCGCCCAGCTCAGCAGCGGCGGCTTGATCCGCCCCGGCTTCTCCGCCGAGCTCGATGGCATCATTCTAGCCAGCAAGGACGCCCGGGAATGGATTGCCGGGCTGGAGCAGAAGGAACGCCAGCGCACGGGTATCAAGACGCTCAAGGTCGGCTACAACAAGGTCTTCGGTTACTACATCGAGGTCACCAAGGCCAACGCGGCGGGGGTGCCCTCTGATTACATCCGCAAGCAGACCCTGGTCAACTCCGAGCGCTACATCACGCCCGACCTGAAAGAGTACGAGAGCCTTGTGCTGAACGCCGAGGAGCGGATCACCGAGCTGGAGGCGCGGCTTTTCGCCGAGATCTGCCAGCGCGTAGCGCGCCACGCTGCGGCGTTGCTGGCGACCGCCGGAGCCCTGGCGCACCTCGACGTGATGGCAAGCCTTGCGGAGATTGCCGTCCGCCAGCGCTACGTGCGGCCCACCTTCGAGGAAACCCCCATCTTGCATGTTGCCGGTGGGCGCCATCCGGTCGTCGAGCGCGCTCAACGCGAGCCCTTCGTTCCCAACGATCTGGAGATGGACGCCGAGAGCCGCATCCACATCGTCACGGGCCCCAATATGGCGGGTAAGTCCGTCTTTCTGCGCCAGACCGCGCTCATCATCCTGATGGCCCAGATCGGCAGTTTCGTCCCGGCGGACGAGGCGCGGATCGGCGTCGTAGACCGGATCTTCACCCGCATTGGCGCTTCCGATGAGTTGGCTGCGGGCCAGTCGACCTTCATGGTCGAGATGGTCGAGACAGCCAACATCTTGAACCATGCCACGCCGCGGAGCTTGTTGATCCTCGACGAGGTGGGACGCGGCACGAGCACCTACGATGGCATGGCGATCGCCTGGGCCGTCGTGGAGTACCTCCACAACCACCCCGAGCGGCGGGCACGGACGCTCTTTGCCACCCATTACCACGAGTTGATCGAGATGGAGGAGCACCTGCCGCACGTCCGCAATTTCAACCTTGATGTGGTCGAGGAGGGGCACGACGTCATCTTCCTGCACAAGGTTGTGCCGGGTGGGGCCGATCGCTCCTATGGCATCCACGTCGCGCGGTTGGCCGGCATCCCCGCGCCGGTCGTCCACCGCGCCGAGGGCCTGTTGGCAGAGCTCGAGAGTGGCGAGTTCCGGCCCGGCGTGGCTAATCAGGAGGTCGAGCCGTTTCAACCGATGCTCATCGCGAAGGAGCATCCGATTGTCGAGGCGCTGCGGCAACTCGACGTGAACAGTCTGACGCCTCTGGATGCGCTCACGACCCTCTACACCTGGCAGAAGCAGGTCCAGGGCATCCAGGGCGCCAAACGCAAGGCCAAGACGTAGCGCTGTCCGCAAAGCACGCCCGCACAGAGAGTGCGCGGGCGAACTCCGTCCAAGGGGAGATCACTATGCCGTCCAGTCGCAAGCCGAAGAACACGTGGGTCCTGGTCGCCGTGGGAGCCTTCGCGCTCCTCCTGGCTGTCATCGTCGTGTCCCTCGACCGCATTGCCACGCCCATCGACGGCGTGATCCGGGTTGGGGCCCTGTTGGGCTACCAGGCGGTTTTCCTAGCGGCGCTCTCGTCGAACTACATGCGTGAGCTAACCCGCTATTTCGGGCGTTCCTTCCCAACGCTGCACCACATCGCATCGGTGGGCGCGCTGGCCGCGCTGATCGTCCATGCCACCGGCGTTGCGCTGCGCGCGGGCAGCCCTGCGGTCTTCCTGCCCGAGTTCCGTTCGTTCCAGCTCTTCTTTAGCCTCGGTGGGCGACCCGCGCTTTGGTTGATCGCGATCGCGTCGCTTGCGGGGCTCTTTCGGGCGGCAATCGGCAAGAACTGGCGGTTCATTCACTGGCTCAACTACATTGCCTTTCTGTTGGGCACGATCCACGCGCTGCTCATTGGGCCGAACTTCACCCATATCGGGGTGCGGATCGTGTCCGGCGCGATGGCCTTTGCCCTCGTCGCTGTGTTTGTCAACAAGCGGGCTACAGAATACAAGCGCAGCCGTAAAAAGCGCGCCTGATCCAGACGATCACAGGACCTTCGGGCTCACGCCCATCGCTGTTCGAGCTGAGAGCCCCAAGGCCCTTTCACCCAAGGAGGATCCACCGTGGAGACCAAAGAGACGCCGGTGACTGATGCCACCGACACCCATCGAACCCGGACTGCAGAACTGACGGCGACCGCCCGTGCCCACCTTGCCAAGGGCGAGTGGGAGCCTGCCGTTGAGATCTACAAGGCCGTCATTGCGCTCAACGAAGAGGCCGGCGACCTTGGGGGCAAGGCTGAAGCCACCAACAACATCGCCAGCGTCCATCTGGCCCTGATGAATTGGCAGGAGGCGCTCTCACAGGCGACCGAGGCCCGCGCCTTTTACCAGGAGGCGGGGGATGGCGCCGGTGAGGCCGTGGTGCTCAACAACATTGCAGCGGCGTATGACGGGATGGGAGATTGGCAACAGGCGGTCGGCATCTACGAGGAGGCCCTGACGCTCCGGCAATCGCTGGGCGATCAGGAGGGTGAGGCGAAGACGCTGCGCAACCTGGCGATCCTCTTCGCACAGCACGGCGATCGGAATCGGGCCAAGGCCACCCTCAGTCGGGCTCTCGGCGTCGCGCAGCGCGCCAAATCGCGCGCCGTACTTGCCGAGATCCGCAAAACGATGTCCCAGTTGCCGCGGCTGGGACGGCGCTAGGGTCTCCTATCGGTCCGCACCCGCACCATCTCCACGACGCCATCGGCGGCGATGGGGATGCTGTGACCGTGCTCGCACACGTAGGTGGTGTCGTGCTGCGTCACGTCCGAGCCACACGTCGGGCAGCGCAGCACGGCGGCGATCGCCTTTGCTGGGTCCGGGGTGCAGAAGCCGGGCTTCGTCGCCCAGACCAGGTCGTACTCGACCTGCCAGGGACGTACCTGGACCATCTCCAGCGCGAGCCCCTTCAGCTTGGCCTCGATTGTCTCCGCTGAGAAGGTTCGCCCGGGCATGAGCTGCGCATCGTTGCCGATGCGGTTGGTGATGAGCAGGATCCCGCCCGGTCGCAGGACGCGCACCATCTCGGCGAGCACCTGGTCGGGGTCGGGCATGAACTCCAACGCTTCCAGACAGCTCACAACCTCGAACGTATCCGCCGGGAACGGCAGCTTGGATGCATCTTCCCAGATCAGGGTGGTCCGGTCCGCCCAGCGGCGCGTCTTCTGAGCCGCCTGGGTCAGCATCTTGCGCGAGTAATCGAGCCCCACGATCCGTCCACGGAAGCTGACCTCCGGGAACAGCGCACACGCCAGCCGGGCCGTCCCCGTGGCTACGTCCAGGACCATCGCGTTGGGGAAGGCGAAGAGCGCGCTCGCAAGTGGGCGGCCCAGGAACTGCTGTTCGTAGCCGCTATCGTATTGCTTGATCCGGTCGTAGATGTGTGCCGACCAATCGTACAACAGCGCCACGACCCGCCGTCCCAGGTAGGCGCCCTCGGCGATGATGAGCTGCCAGTAGAGGATCGCGACGAGGAGAATCGCCCCGCCGATGCCCAGAGCCCACCCCATCTCAGAGCACCCAGGCCATCAACGCGACCATGCCGAGCATCCAGGGGCCAATCGCGGCCCGATAGCCTGAAGGGGTTGGTCGGCTGCTCAGGACGATGAAGCCGGGCAGGGCAAGGAGCAGGAGCCATCCCGCCGCCATAGACAGGCCCAGCACGATCAGCAGGGTGGCGGCCAGGACGGGCCCGGTGACTGCCAGCCACGACCGTTGCGCGTACAGCCCGATGAGGAGCGCGACCGTCAGTGCCGTCAGCGCCGGCAGGACCACATCGCCCTCCGTCAGCGTGGCGCCGAGGAACCAGGGTAGCCCGGCCAGCGCTATCCCTGCCCATATCCCGCCGGCATTCCCTTTTCCTTCGTTCCACAGGGTAGCCAACTCCGTGAGGGCGAGGAAGCAGAGTGTCAGCAGGAGTGCAAACCGCCCAAGCGCGACTCCCAAGAGCACGCTGACGAGCAGTGCCAGTGCGGCGCGCTGTAGGGGAGTCCGCAGTGCTGCTTGGCCAGCCTCTCGCCACCACCCCCGGGCAAGCGAGAGCCGCTGGCGCAGGATCTCGCCGGGGGCATCAGGTTGCTGGTAGGGCAGTGCTGGAACGGGGGCAGCCTTTTCCCACCCCTTCCATAGTCGGAGCGGCGTCGCCCAATCGGTCCGCGCCAGGGCATGCCATGCCACCTGCCACCCGCCCACAACCAATGCCAGCACCATGGCTATCTCTGCCGGAGCCTCGGTGAAGGCGGGCTTTGAGTAGGCCCACGCGCCACCCAGCGCTGCGATGAGTGGGAGGGCAATCCAGCCGCCCTCGAGGGGAATCGGTGCAACTTCCGGTGATCGTACGTCAGTTGGTGTCATAGCCAGCCGCATTATACCCTGGGACGCGCCGTGGTGCAGATGCCGGGCAGGGCGATCGCATTTCGTGCCTGAACGACAGCGTCATGCGATAGCCGCGGGCCTGGCGGCAGCTGCCCCACACGCATCGCAGACCGAAGGCCGGCGCAATCACCCCCCTCAGCGCAATCAGCGATTCCCCCCTATTCCCGTCGCGGCACAGCGTCACACGGCTCGACATGCACATAGGCCCGGTCAATGCCCGGCAACTGCTCCACCCGTGCCCGCACCTCATCCGAGATAGCGTGCGCCTCAAAGAGCGTGATGTTGCCGTCCACGTTGACGTGCAAGTCAGCCACCAGATCCGGGCCGACGTGTTCCGTGATGACCTGGTGCACAAGGGTGACGCCCTCAACGACCTGCGCGGTCTCGACGATCGCCGTGAGCAACTCCGGTGGGGCGCCGCCTCCGCTGAGATACTTCAGATTCTCGCGCCAGACTTCCCATGCCGATTTGAAGATCCAGGCTGCTACGAGGATGCCGCCGATGGCGTCTGCCAGCGGGTGGATAAAGTGGGCCCCCAGGATGCCGAGGAAGGCTGCGATCGATGTGAGGACGTCGGCGAGGTTGTCCTTCGCAGCCGCATCGAGCGTCGAGCTGGCTGTTAACCTGGCGATCCGGTGGATCGCTGCGTACATGCCTGCTTTCACTGCCGCGCTCAGCAGCAGTGCCACCGTGGGCCAACCCAGGGACAGCGCGATACCACCGGCGATCAGCCGCGCAATCGCCGTTCGCGCGGCCTCGTACCCCGCCACCGTCATTGCGGCTGCCACCACCAGGCCAGCCAGCGGTTCGAAGCGGCTGTGCCCCTGTGGGTGACTCAGGTCCGGCGGACGCTGGGCTACCCATAGGCCGAGGACGATCAGGAGCGAGTAGAGCACATCGGAGATGGAGTTGGCCGCATCGGCGTAGAGCGCCACACTGCCGGAGAGGCGTGCAGCGATGCCTTTCGCCAGCGCCAGGCCGATGTTGCCCAACAGCGTGATCCACAGAGCGCCGCGTACCATTCGTTGGCGCTCGGGATCGGGTTGGATGTCCCTTATCCACTGCATGTGGGTCTGGTACCTCTGGTCAGAATGACGACTTGCGTGTGATCGTTACTGCGCAGGATAGCGGAAGTCGTAGATCCCGTCCTGCTGCGACCACACCTGACCACACGCACAGTGGAACTGTGTCTCGGGGGGCGCGCCCAGTGCGGCACCACAGGCCGGGCATGCAAAGAAGCTCCCCGGCGCCGGCACAGGTCTGTCCGCAGCAGCGACCGATCTCACGAAGACGCTCGGGCTGAGCTGCCAGAGCGGCCCCGTCACCTGTGCCATCGCGTCGAGACCCACGAGGATCCGCGTCGGAATCAGGCGTTTGAGGGCACCGATCCGGAAGTGGGAGACCGTGCGCACGCCATCGCGGCGCAGTCCCACATGAGCGAGCTGCTCCCACATCCAGCGCGGGTGGAAGTCAAAGTTCAGGTCGACAAACTCCACCGGCTCCGGATCGAACGGGGACCACGGTTGGCGCCGTAGCAGATAACGGGCGATCGCTTTGAGGTTGCGCTTGCTGGCAAATTCCAGGATGAACGTTCCAACTGATCCGAGCACATCTGACACACCGCGCAGGACTGCCGGTGCATCGGTGGCATGGTGCAACGTGCGGATCATGGTGACCGTATCGAATCGTCCTACAACGAACGGCAGGTGGTAGAAGTTAGCCTGCACATAGATGTAACGCGGGTGCCCGCCCGAGCCGCCTTCGCCGAGCCGCGCCACAGCCTGCGCGAGCTGCGTATGGGCATAGTCGAGCAGCACGACCGTGTCGTACCCGGCATAGAGGTCGGCCAACCGCCCGAAGCCGGCGCCGATCTCCAGAAGCGTTCTCCCACTGGGCGGCAGCATTGCTTTGAGCGCCACGCGTTCCACCGCGTCTTCATAGCTGCGCGCCTGGGTCCAGAACTCGGTACTATAGCGGGAGCCCTCGTAGCTGCAGATTGGGGGCGTCGCAGGGTGTCCTTGCCGTCGTTCAGTCATCACTTCCCTGCCATGTCTGTGGTTTCGCCAACCGATACCTCCTGAAGCGGAAACGTCATAGTATCACGCTTCACCCTCGCTGCAATCGACGCCCGACCCCGGTGCAGGGGCCTTCCCGATGACTTCCGAAGCGCGTCCAGGGCCCCAGGTGTGTGTCACAGCGTGCCCAATCTGCGATCTGTGCTATCATAGCTCGGGTACGCTTGGGTCAAGGAGGGGAACCGGGGAGATGGAGAATCTCAAGGCCAGAATTCGTCAAGAAGGCAAGAACCTTGGACAGGGTATCCTCAAGATCGACAGTGTTATCAACCACCAGGTGGATGCGACCTTGATGTTGGAGGCCGGCGCGGAGTTCGCCCGGCAATTCGGCCCAATGCAGCCCACGCGCGTCCTCACGGCGGAGGTGTCAGGCATCATTCCGGCTATGGCAACGGCCTATGCGATGGGCCTGCCCCTGGTCTATGCCCGCAAGCACAAGCCGGTCACGATGACCGACCCAGTCTTCGTGCAGTTCGCGCCCTCTCACACCAAGGGCGGAGAGGTCTCGTTGATGGTCTCCCCCGAGTTCCTGCACCCGGGCGACCGTGTGCTGATCATCGACGACTTCCTGGCTACAGGGCAGACGATCGCCGCCATGGCCCGCATCGTCCAGGCTGCCGATGCCACCCTCGTCGGTGTGGGCACCCTCGTCGAGAAGTCGTTCGAGAAAGGGCGTGAGGTGTTGCAGGACCTGGATGTCCCCATCGTCTCGTTGGTTATCATCGACGAGATGCGCAGCGACGGTACGATCGTCTTCGGCAACTGAGGACCCTGTCAATGCCGAGCTACGAAACCATCATTATCCTCGACTATGGCTCGCAGTACACGCAGTTGATCGCCCGGCGCGTGCGTGAGCAGCACGTCTATGCCGAGATCCTGCCCTGGGATGTCGATCCTGCGCGCGTCGCGGCACTATCTCCAGCCGGCATCATTCTCTCCGGTGGCCCCAACAGCGTCTATGACGAGGGTGCCCCCACGCTGCCCGAGATTGTCATCGAGGCTCAGGTCCCGGTGTTGGGTATTTGCTACGGCATGCAGTTGCTCGCTCAGCGCCTGGGTGGACAGGTCGGCCGTGGTACAGCGCGCGAGTATGGCCCTGCGAGGGTGCATATTGAGCGCGGTGATGCGCTACTCTTCGAGGGCCTTGCTGATATGCTGGCTGTCTGGATGAGCCATGGGGATCGCGTCGTTGCCGTTCCCGATGGGCTGGCTGTGCTCGCCCGTAGTGAGAACGGCATCATTGCCGCGATCGGCGATGATGCCCGGCGTCTCTATGGCACCCAGTTCCACCCCGAGGTGCATCACACGCCACAGGGCGTCGAGATCCTGCATCGCTTCCTTTACGATATCTGTGGCTGCCAGGGATCCTGGACGCCCGGAGCGTTCATCGAGCAGGCCGTGGCTGACATTCGGGCGCAGGTCGGCGATGGGCACGTGGTTCTCGGGCTCAGTGGCGGCGTCGATAGTGCCGTCGTCGCCACGCTGATCCACAGGGCGGTCGGTGATCAGATCACCTGAATCTTCGTCGATACCG
>Ga0123328_1001827_pt1 | contig 20139 bp, 13 predicted proteins | sample BioC12SIPDNA_2_FD_89702 | JGI IMG/M metagenome (GOLD analysis project Ga0123328, IMG submission 89702) | Anaerobic biogas reactor microbial communites from Washington, USA - Biogas_R1_A C12 SIP DNA | ecosystem: Engineered > Bioreactor > Anaerobic > Unclassified | place: Washington, USA...
AACGGCAGTACCAGGAGCGGTTGCTCAAAAATCTCGCAAGACAAGCCACAAGAATGGGTTGCCAGCTCATTGTGGAAAACTCCGGAGAAGTACTTTCTTAGCAGGAGGCCCACGTCAGGCACGTCACTGCGAGGAGACCGCCGCCTGACCCGTCACTGCGAGGAGGCCGCCCCGGCCGACGCGGCAGCCTCGTTCCCGGACGCCCCCCGGCGGGCGCCATGAACACGCCCCGCTCAGCCCCCCATGTTGCGTCCCCGGCGGGCTTGGGGTATGCTGGGACGATGACCCCCGCGCATGACACCGCCGCCCCCCCGGACGCACCGCCCCGCGTGCTGCTGCTCGCGGAAAGCCCCTATTTCGGCGGCATCACCGCGCATCTGCTCACGCTGCATGCAGCGCTGGAGGCCCGCTGGCCGGGCGTTTCGGTGCTGGCCTCCCTGTCCGGCCGCCGGGAGGACCGCGCCCTCTGCGACCAGGCCGCCGCGCGCGGGCTGGAAGCTGTGGAAATCCCGATGTCCGGCCCCTGGGACATCCGCGTCCTTCCCCGCCTGCGCGCCCTGGCGCGGGCGCGCGGCGTCGCCGTGGTCCACACGCACAACTACCGCGCCTCCCTTCTTGCGGCGGCCGCCCTGCCGGGCCTGCCCCTGGTCGTGACGTGCCACGGGATCGCCGCAGGCCCCGCGCGCGTGCGCCGGTGGCAGGCCCTGGAGCGCGTGCTCGCCATGCGGCGCGCGCGCCGCGTGGTCGCCTGCGCCGCCGCCGTGCGCGACGCCCTCCTCGCGCGCGGCGTGGCCCCGGAGAAACTCCGCGTCGTGCGCAACGCCGCCCCCGCGCCCCGGGCCGTGGCGGTGGCGGAGCTGGACGCCCTCCGGGCGCGCCACGGTCTGGCGGAGTGCGGGTTGACGGCGCTCTATGCCGGGCGCCTCGTGGAAGGCAAGGGCCTGGAGACCCTGCTGGACGCCCTGCCCCGGGCGCGCGGCTGGGCCGCCGTGCTGCTCGGGGACGGCCCCCTGCGGCCCGCGCTGGAGGCGCAGGCCCGCCGGCTCAAGGTGCCCGCCGTCTTCCCCGGACAATGCGACGACACCGCCCCGTGGTACGCCCTGGCCGACGCCGTCGTGCTGCCCTCCCGGGGCGAGGCCCTGCCCATGACTCTGGTCGAGGCCGCCGCCGCAGGCCGACCCACCGTGGCCTCCAACGTGGGCGGCGTCCCCGAAATCCTCCAGGACGGCACCACGGGCCTCCTTACCCCCCCTGGCGACCCCGAGGCCCTCGCCGCCGCCCTCCGCGGCCTCGAAGACCCCGTCGCCCGCGGCCGCATGGGCACCGCCGCCCGGGACCGCTGGCGCGGGCATTTCACCCCGGAAATCCTCGCCGGCACCCTGGCCGCCGTCTACCGGGAGGCGGCGGGCGGACCGGCCTGCGGTTAACCAAAGAGGCCGGTCCGCGCAAAGAGGTGGCACGGGCTCCAGCCCGTGATTGGGGGCATGGATGCGGCCCAAAACCACGGGCTGGAAGCCCGTGCCACCTCCCTGCGCATGCCCGGCGGCTCTCAAGAGCGCCGCACCGCCCTATGAACCCCTCCAAGCCAGTGGCAAAGAAACGCGCGCGTCCGCCGGCGGGGGTCGCCGGAAGACGCGCGCGGCGTGTCTCTCCGAGAAAGGCCGTCAGGCCTTCTTGGTGTACTTCTCGAGGATGGCGGGGACCTGGTCCGGGGTCATGCCGCCGTAGACCTTGTCCTCGACCACGACCACGGGGGCGAGGCCGCAGGTGCCGACACAGCGGGTGGCGTTGAGGGAGAACAGGCCGTCCTTGGTGGTCTCGCCGAAGTGGATGCCGAGCTCCTCCTGGAGGCGGTCGGCGACGCGCTCGGCGCCCTTGACGTAGCACGCGGTGCCGAGGCAGACGCTGATCATGAACTTTCCGCGGGGCTCGAGGCGGAAGAAGTGGTAGAAGGTGGCGACGCCGGTAACCTTGGAGGCGGGCACCTGGAGGAGCTGGGCGACGGCGTCCATCTGCTCGCGGCCGAGGTGGCCGTAGTGCCCCTGGACGCGGTGCAGGACGCGGATCAGCTGGCTCTCGGGGTGCGCGTCGGCGGCGCACTCCTCGATGAAGGCGACGATCTCGGGGGTGAGGGCGGCCTTGGCGTTCTCGCGCACGGCCTCGCGGTTGTCGTTGCAGCCGCAGCAGCATTCATGGTGGCTCATCAGCGGATTCCTCTCGGCAGTCTGGGCTGGTAGTGGGTGTGGAGCAGGCGGTGGGCCGTCTCGCCCCCGGGCTCGCCCAGGAACTCGTCGTACAGCGCCTTGATGGCGGGGTTGTGGTTGGAGCTCCGCACATCCTTGTTCAGGTCGATGGTGTAGAGCGCCTTGGCCCGCTTGGCCAGGAGCTTCGGGTCGAGGATGGTGTAGCCGCGCGGCGGGTAGGGCTGGCCGCCGCCGCCGATGCAGCCGCCGGGGCAGGCCATGACCTCGATGATGTGGAAGACCTCCTCGCCCGAAACCACCTTGTCCAGGAGCTTCTTGGCGTTCTGCAGGCCGTTGGACACGCCCACGCGCAGCGTGAGGTCGTTGTTCACCTTCAGCTCGCGGACGCGCAGGCCCTCGACGGCGCGCACCTCCACGAACTCCATCTGCGCGGGCGGCTCGCCGTTGATGACCTCGGCCGCCATGCGCAGGGCGGCCTCGAGCACGCCGCCGGTGGTGCCGAAGATGTCGGCCGCGCCGGACGACGCGCCGAGGGGCGAGTCGAACTCGCCGTCCTCAAGCTCCGCCAGGTCAATGCCGTAGCTCTTGATCATGAAGATCAGCTCGCGGGTCGTGAGCGAGGCGTCGGTCTCCTGCCCGCCGTCGGGGGTGGCAAACTCGGGGCGCTGGGCCTCGAACTTCTTGGCCGTGCAGGGCATGATCGCGACGACGAAGACGTCCTTCGGGTCTATGCCCTCCTTCTTCGCGTAGTAGGACTTGATGAGGGAGGACATCATGGACATGGGGGAGCGGCAGGAGCTGGCGTTCGGGATCAGCTCGGGGTAGAAGCGCTCCATGAAGTTGACCCAGCCCGGGGAGCAGCTTGTCAGCAGGGGCAGCCGGTCGTTGTTCTTGAAGCGGTTCAGGAACTCCGTGGCCTCCTCGATGATCGTGAGGTCGGCGGTGAAGTTGGTGTCGAAGACGCGGTCGAAGCCGAGGCGGCGCAGGGCCGTCACCAGCTTGCCCGTGGCCGGGGTGCCCGGCGCCATGCCGAAGCCCTCGCCGACGGTCGCGCGGATGGCCGGGGCCGTCTGCACCACGACATGCTTGGTGGGGTCGCCCAGGGCCTTCCAGACGCGGTCGGAGTCGCTGTGGCCGACAAAGGCCGCCGTCGGGCAGGCGTTGATGCACTGGCCGCACTGGATGCACACCGAGTCGTCCATCTTGTCGCCGTGGGCCGGGGCCACGTGGGTCGTGAAGCCGCGCCCCTGCTGGCTGAGGTTGTGGACGCCCTGGACCTCGGCGCACACGCGCACGCAGCGGCCGCAGAGGATGCACTTCTCGGCGTCGCGCACGATGGACACGCTGGACTTCTCGATGGGGAAGCGCTTGCGCTCGCCGTCGAAAAGCCGCTCGCGCACGCCCAGCGTGTAGGCCAGGTTCTGCAGCTCGCAGTTGCCGTCGCGCACGCAGGTGAGGCAGGCGCGGGGGTGGTTGTCCAGCAGCAGCTCCAGGATGTCGCGCCGGGCCTGCCGGATCGCGGGGCTGTTGGTCTGGATCTCCATGCCCTCCCACACCTGCACGCTGCACGAGGCCATGTAGAAGGGCACGCCCTTCACCTCGACCACGCACACGCGGCAGGAGCCCTGGATGCTGAGCTTGGGGTGGTGGCACAGGCGGGGAATCTTCACCCCGAGCTTCTGCTCGGCCGCCTGCATGATCGTCGTCCCCTTGGGCACCGTCACCGGGACGCCGTCTATCGTCAGGTTGATCATCTGCTGCTGGCTCATACAGTCACCTTATGGGTTGTCCGCGTTGTTGGGGTCAGGCCCGCGCCACCGCGTCGAAGCGGCACACCTCGAAGCACCGCCCGCACTTGATGCAGGCGTCCTGCCCGATCACGTGCGGCTCCTTGCGCGCGCCGCTGATGCACCCGGCGGGGCAGTTTCGGGCGCACATCGTGCAGCCCACGCACTTCTCCGCGTTGATCTCGTAGCGCACCAGCGCCTTGCACTTGCGCGCGGCGCAGGTGCGGTCGTTCACATGCGCGTCGTACTCGTGGCGGAAGTGGCGCAGCGTGCTGAGCACGGGGTTCGGCGCGGCGCGCCCCAGCCCGCACAGCGACGTGCTGCGCACCAGGTTCGCCAGGCGCTCCAGCTTCTCCACGTCCTCCTGCGCCGCCTTGCCCTGCGTGATCTTCTCCAGAATCTCCAGCATGCGCTTCGTGCCCTCGCGGCACGGCGTGCACTTGCCGCACGACTCGTCCTGGCAGAACGTGATGAAGAACTTCGCCACGTCCACCATGCAGTCGTCCTCGTCGAGGACGATCATGCCGCCGCTGCCCATGATGGAGCCCATCTTGCCCAGCGTGTCGAAGTCAATCGGCGTGTCCAGGTACTCCTCGGGGATGATGCCCCCCGCCGGGCCGCCCGTCTGCACGCCCTTGAGCTTCTTGCCGTTGGGCACGCCGCCGCCGATGTCAAACACCACCTCGCGCAGCGTGGTGCCCATGGGCACCTCCACCAGGCCCGTGTGGCGCACCTTGCCCGCCAGGGCGAACACCTTGGTGCCGCCGCTCTTCTCGGAGCCGACGCGGCGGAACCACTCGCCGCCGTACACGAGGATGGCCGGCACGTTCGCGAAGGTCTCGACGTTGTTAATGACTGTCGGCTGGCCCCAGAGCCCGCTCTCGGCGGGGAACGGCGGGCGGATGCGGGGCTGGCCGCGCTCGCCCTCGATGGAGTGGATGAGCGCCGTCTCCTCGCCGCACACGAACGCGCCCGCGCCCAGCCGGATCTCCAGATCCAGGCTGAAGCCCGAGCCCAGGATGTTCTTGCCCAGCAGCCCGTGCTTCCGGCACTCCGCCAGCGCGTGCTCAATGCGCTTGATCGCCAGCGGGTACTCGGCCCGCACATAGAAGAAGCCGCGCGTCGCGCCGACCGCGTAGCCGCCGAGGATCATGCCCTCGATCACGCTGTACGGGTCCGACTCCAGCATGCTGCGGTCCATGAACGCGCCCGGGTCGCCCTCGTCCGCGTTGCAGATGATGTAGCACGTGTTCTTCACATGCTGCCGCGTCAGCTTCCACTTCTGGCCCGTCGGGAACCCGCCGCCCCCGCGGCCGCGCAGCTGCGACAGCAGCACCTCGTTGATCACCCACTCCGGGTCCTCCTTGGCCAGCGCCGTCGCCAGCGCCTGGAACCCGCTGTAGTGCATGTACTCGTCAAGGCTCTCCGGGTCCACCACGCCCGCGTTCCGCAGGGCGATCCGGTTCTGCCGGTTGAAGAACGACACGTCGCCGTACAGGTCAAAGAAGCGCTGGCTGATCGGCTTCGCGTCGCTCAGGAGCTCCGCCACGGGCTCGCCGCCCGCCAGGTGCCCCTTCACGATCCGCGCCACGTCGTCCGCCGAACGCACGTTGTAGATCGTCTCGCCGGGGCGCACCATCACGCTGGTCACGCCCTCCGGCCGCGGCGTCGAGCAGAAGCCCAGGCAGCCCACCGGGATGACCCGCACCTTGTCCGTGCCGAGGCCCGCATCCTCCAGCGCCCGCAGGAACGCCTTTTCCGTGCTGCCGCCCACGATGGCGCCGCAATGCTTGTCGTCGCACACCAGCACCTCGTAGTCCGCGCGGACCTCCGCCTTCTCCAGCAGCCGGTCCTCCAGCGGATTCCCGCCCTGCACGTGCTGCGTGAAAATCGTGTGCGCCGTGTCGCGGTCCACCTGCTGGTAGATCACCGGCATCTGGCCCGGCACGAACACCGTCACGATGGGCTCGCGGCTGCACCGGCCCGTGCAGCCCGTCTTGCGCAGAAGGATGTCCGTGCGGCCGCTCGTGAGGATGCTCCGCTCGAACTCCTGCCACACCTCCCCCGCCCCCGCCGCGTTCTCGCACGTGGCCGAGCCGACTTGGATGCGGACCGCCTTGGCCGGCACGGCTTTCGCAAGCCGCTTCTCCGCTTTTGCGTGCAGTTCCTGATAGGCTTTCGTGACTTTTTCTTTCATGGAGAACCCCGATGTGTTTGCCCGGTCCACTGCCGGAATGCGACACTCTTGGAGGCTGTGTTGAACTTCCGGCAGGAAAAAGGCATGATCTTCTCCGCCGGAAAGGTCTCAGCTGGCGACATTCTATGCGTAGGGGCTTTCCCGGCTTCAATAGATTCTTTTGGAATGCATGCCTAATATTTGGTAATGTGGCTGAATTTCTGGACTTTCCGGCCCCGTAGAGCGCCTTTTTGGGGATGGGAAAGCGGATATTTTGGCCAAAAGGGCGGGTTTTCCCCGAGATTTTGGAAAAATCCGGGGATTCAAACCGCATAAAGGAACTTTTTTGTGAGTGATCCGGAACGGGCAGATCGGGCCATCCCCCCCCGCAGGGCACCCCTTGCCCGCCGTCCCGCCGCCCCGATCCTCCACACCCTGCTGGAGGCCCACCGCATCTCCCACAAGGTCCGTATCCTGTGCTACGGGTGCGGCCAGGGCGCGGACGTGCAGTGGTTCCTGCTGCGCCGGTTCAAAGTGCATGGCTACGACCCCCACCCGCCTTTTGGCTACAGCGACAAGCCGGAGGGCCACTACGAGTTTGTGTTCTTTAATTATCTGATGACCCGGCTGAAGACGCCGGAGGCGCGGCGGCGGACCCTGGCCGAGGCTTTCCAGCATGTGAAGCCCGGGGGGGCGCTGGTGGTCACCAGCCGGATACTGGCGCAGGTGTGGGCCGCCGGGGGCGATGAGGGGGTCCGGAGTCATGCCCGGGATCTTCTGGCGGACTGCGACACGGCGGAGATGGAGGTGTTTCCCCCCGATGCGGGCGACCAGTCCATTGCGGTGCTGGTGCGGCGCAGCGGGGTCTACCGTCCCGCTTCGCCGTGGGTCTGGGTGGACGCCCGGGAGGATTTCGAGGCCCTCTGCCCCCTGTTGGAGCGGGAGCGGATCATGGGCCTGGATGTCGAGACCACGCTGGAGGAGCCGCGCACCCTGTGCACGGTGCAGATTGCGGTGCCGGGGCGCACCTATGTTCTGGACGCCTTGAAACTGGCGCCGCTGGACCCGCTGCGCCCGGTCATGGAAAACCCGGACGTCCTCAAGATCATCCACAACGCCGACTTCGAGCGGGAAATGCTCGCCAGACACGCCATCAAACTCGACGGGGTCTATGACACCCTTGCGGCCTCCCGCAAGAAGCACCGCAAGGGCGGCGTCTCGGGGCACAAACTGGGCGACGTCTGCGAGCGGGAGCTGGGCATCTATCTGGACAAGGCCCTGCAGCTCTCCGACTGGACGGTTCGCCCGCTCAGCCCGGATCAGCTAAACTATGCGGCGGTGGACGCCGAGGTCATGCTCCTCCTCCACCGCGTCTTTGAACCGCCGCTGCCGCAGAACCTGGAACTGTTCTGAGGGAGGCACATCATGCGACGCAAAGAACGACTGCCGGAGGCCGTGCTGTTGCTGGCCGCGCTGCTCCTCGCGGCGGCGGTCCCCGCCCAGATTCCCGGACTGCCCTCCCTCCCGGAGACGGCCGGCGCCGAAACGGCGCAGGAAGCCCCGCCGGAGGTTCTGGTGGAGACCCTCCAGACGCAGGCAACCGAGGCGGAGCAGCGGCTTGCCGAGGCGCTTTCCCTGGCCGAAAACCCGGAGGCCCTGCCCCCCGGCATTTCCGCCGAGCTGGCGGAGGCCCGGGTTCAGGCGGCGCGCAACGCCCTTAAAGCCCTTCAGGCCCGCCTCCAGCAGGTCCGCGACCTGGAAACGGAGCGCGCGGCGGCCGCGGCGGCCCGCGAAAGCCTGGAATCCTTTGTCAAGCTCGACGAGCCCCCGCCCTATGCCATGGCTTTCCTGGACACCCTGCGCGGGCAGGTGGACGCGAAACAGAGCGAGATAGACGCCGAGCGCCTCGGGCGCGACGTGGTCCGGGGCATGGCGGAGCGGGAGACGGCCAACCTGGAACGGCTCAAGATGCTGGCCAACCAGGCGGCCGAGGCCGCCAAAGCCGCCGCCTCCGAGGAGGACAAGGCCCGCACGCTGTTCGCCCTGGACACGGCCCGCCGCAGCCAGCGCGCGGCGGAAACGGGTGTGGAGGCCCTCCGCGCCGCCGTTGCCGTGGCCGACCAGCGGCTGGCGCGGCTGGACACGGAACTGGAACTGGGCCGGCGCCGCGCCGCAGCCGCGGCCGCGCAGACCCTGTTCACCCAAAAGGAGCTGGAGGAAATTGAGCAGGCCGCCAAACAGGCGCGGGCCGCCCTGGAGGAGGAGCTTGCCGGGGCGCAGCGGGAGCTGGACCGGCGGACCGCCCGGGACGGCGAGCTGGCCCGGCGCGCCGGGCAGGAAGGCCCCGCGGACCCGGCCCTCGCCGCCCAGCGGGAGACCGCCCGCGTCCGGGTGGAAGCCGCCCAGGGCCTGGTCAATTCCCTGGGCAGCATGCTGGAGATGGAGGCCGACACCCTCGAGGTGTGGCGTCTGCGCTTTGAGGTGGCCCACCCCGGCGCGGGGGGCGAGCGCCGCCCGGTGACGGAACTGGAACGGGAGATGGACGCCTACCGCTCCCGGTATGACGGCATCCAGGCCATTTTTGAGCAGCGGCTCAATGCGGTCCGGGCCCAGACCCTTTCCCTCGACAAGGAGGTCCAGGCGCTGCCGGAGGAGGCGCGCGCAGAGTTTCGCCTCCGGCGGGAGGCCCTGGCCGAGCGAGAGACGGGCCTGCTCCGGCTGGCGGCGCGGGGGGAGGCCCTCTCCCGCCTGATCCGGTCGGGGCGGCTGGACATTCGGGGCCGGCTTGAGGCCCTCTCCGGACTCGACCGGGCGGCCCAGGGCGTTTCGGACCTTTGGCGCAACACCCTCAACTTCTTCGACCGGGAACTGTTCACCATCGGCGACGAGTCCATCACGCCCCGCAAGCTGATCATCGCCGTGGTCATTCTGGTGTTCGGGCTCCTGTTCACCCGGCTGTTCCTGAACCGGATCACCGGATTCGCCATCACCCGCCTCAAGCTGCGCCCGGGCGGCCGCTACGTGGTGGAGACCATCACCCGGTACCTGCTCCTCATCATCGTCTTCTACGCCGTTCTCAAGTACCTCAACATCTCCCTGACCGTCTTAACCTTCATCGGCGGCGCGGCGGCCATCGGCGTCGGTTTCGGCGCCCAGACCCTCGTGAGCAACTTCCTGAGCAGCCTCATCCTCATGGGTGAGCAGCCCATCCGCGTCGGCGACATCGTCGAGGTCGGCGGGCTCACGGGCCGCATCGTCCACATGGGCGCGCGCGCCTGCATGGTCCGCACCTTCTCCGGCGTCGAGGTCCTCGTGCCCAACAGCAAGTTCCTCGAGGACAACGTGGTCAACTGGACCCTTTCGGACCAGAAGATGCGCTTCGACGTGACGGTCGGCGTCGCCTTCGGCTCCGACATTCGCCGGGTCAAGGACATCCTGGAGGATATCGCGGGCCGCCACGGGCAGATCCTCAAGGATCCCGAGCCGGTCGTGGTGTTCCAGGATTTCGGCGACAACGCCCTGGTCTTCGCCGTCTACTTCTGGCTCGACCTGGAGAAGAGCGACTCCCGCGTGGTCCGCAGCGACATCCGCTTCATGGTCGAGCGCGCCTTCGCCAAGGAAGACATCGCCATCGCCTTCCCGCAGCGGGATGTGCACATGAACATGGCCGGACCCGTCGAGGTCCGCCTCGCCCGGGAGCAGGACGCCGGGCCCGCCAAAGACTGAGGAGGCACCCATGGACATGGACCGAAGAACCTTTATCGCGGGCACCGCCGCCGCCGCCGCGGGCACCCTCGCCCGCCGCGCGCGCGCCCAAAGCCCCAACGGCCGCCTGGGTGTCGGCGTTATCGGCTGCGGCGGGCGCTCGGAAACCCATATCGCCACCCTCCTCGAAATGGAGAAAACCGACAAGACCGTGGAGATCGTCGCCCTCTGCGACGTCTACCGGCCGCGTCTGGAGAAGAAGGCCGCGATGGTCGGCCGGCCGGTCCGCCTCTACCGGGACTACCGGGAGCTGCTCGCGGACCCCGCCGTGGACCTGGTCACCATCGCCACGCCGGACCACCACCACGGGGAGCAGGCCATCGCCGCCCTGGAGGCGGGAAAGCACGTCTACTGCGAGAAGCCCCTCACCCACTGGCGGCAGTGGGACCTGACCCGCCGTTTCTTCGAGGCCGCGGCGAAGTCCCCCGCCGCCTTCCAGCTCGGCGCGCAGCGCATGTCCGACTCCGCCTTCCGCCAGATGAAACAGCTCGTGAAGGACGGGATCATCGGGAAGCCGATCCACGCGGAGTGCGGCATCTTCCGCACCGGAGACTTCGGCGAACGCGGCATGCCCATGGACGACCCGGAGGCCAAGCCCGGCCCCGACCTCGACTGGGACGCCTTCCTCGGCGACGCCCCCAAGCGGCCCTTCGACGCGAGCCGCTTCTTCCGCTGGCGCATGTACGAGGACTATGCGGGCGGCCCCGTCACGGACCTCTACCCCCATGTGCTCACGCAGGTCATAGACATCCTCGGCGTCACCCACCCGTCCCACGCCGTCGCCACGGGCGGCAAATACCGCTACCAGGAGCGCGAGGTGCCCGACACCTTTAACATGCTGGTCGAGTATCCCGGGAACATTTCCATCGCGGTGCTGGGCACCCAGGGCAGCAACTACCAGGGCACCGGCGGCCGCGACGACATCCGCATCCCCGTCATCCGCGGCTGGGACGGCGCCCTGACCATCCAGGAAAACGACATCGTGTTCATCCCCGACACCCCGGGGGGCGGGCGGAAGGAGGAGCGGTTCCCCATCGAGCGCGGGTACAACGTGCTCTACCTCATGCGCAACCTCGTCGAATGCGCCCTGACCGGCGCGCGCACCCTCGACAGCGGCCCCGCCCTCGCCTACCACACCCAGACGGCTCTCCTCATGGGCATGACCGCCTACCGCGAGAGGCGGACGGCCTTTTTCGACCCGGAGAAGCAGGAAATCACCACATGACCAAACCCGCCGCCCTCCTGCTGCTCGCTGCGACGCTCCTGCTTGGCCCGGTGACCGCCTTCGGCGCGGCGCTGGAAGACGTCGCCGCCGCGTCCGCCGGGACGTACGCGGGCATTTTCCAGAAGTTCGCCGCCTATGACACCGTGGTGGAGCCCGACAAGAACGCCCCGGAATGGTGGGCCGGCGCGCCGTCCGTGGTCCACGACCCCGACACGGGCTTCTGGATGGCCTGCCGCATGCGGGCCGGCGAGGGGCCTCGGGGCCTGCGCGGCTATGAGGTGCGCATCCTCCGCAGCGATGACGGGATCCATTTCACCCCCGTCCTGAACATCCGCCGCGAGGACGTCCCCATCCCCGGATTCGAGCGGCCCGCCCTCGTCCGCGACCCCCAAACCGGCAAATTCCGCCTCTACGGCTGCGGCCCCTGGAAGGACGGCCCCTGGTCCATTATCAAATGGGATGACGCCGGCCGGCCCGACCAGATCGTGGTCACCTCCGCCAAACCGGTCATCGTCCCGCCGGAGAAGGAATACGAGCGCGACATCGTGCCGAAGGGGTTCAAAGACCCGGTCATCCTCTTCGCGGAGGGGGCCTGGCACTGCTACGTCATCGGCTACATCCGGGAAAATGAGCGGATTTTCCACTTCAGCAGCCCCGACGGCGAGAACTGGAAGCCTGTGGGCGATTTCCGCAGCCCCGTAATGGACCTCACGGGCTGGCACGACTTCTTTGTGCGGCCCGCCAGCGTCGTGCCCGTCGGCGTGGGCTATCTCTTTGTCTACGAGGGGTCAAAGACAAGCTGGCATGACCCTGTCTACAACATCGCCACCGGCTTGGGGTTCACCTTCGACCTGCACCAAATCACCGACCTGACCCCCGACACCCCCCTCGCCCTCAGCACCACCCCCAGCGGGGATTTCGCCACCCTGCGCTACTCCCACTGGCTCAACCGCGACAACGAGTTATGGGTCTACGCCGAGGCGGCCCGCCCCAACGAAAGCCACGAAATCCGCCTGTTTCGACTGAAAAAGTAGCCCGCCCACCGGTCCGGCCACCGCCGGCTTCCGAGGGGTTCACGCAAAACACCCCATTCGCCCCTTTCCTCCCTCGCACCCTGCCGAACGCCGGGAAAAGGGGAGGAGCCCCGTCTTTTTTTGGAGAGCCGGCCCAAAAACTCTGGACATTTGGGGAAATACATGCTACCATGGGAGCCGCGTAAAGTGGCGAGGTGTATGCGTTTTGCCCGCCTTCGGGACGGTGGCGACACTGTTTTTCCGGGAGGCGGTGGAGTCTAAAGCCTTTTTTGGGAACATGTTGGCTCCGGACCCCGCTCCGGGGCAGGCACGGTCGGTGGTTGCAGAGAAAACGGCGCAATGGGGCGCACTAGGCGAGGGTAAACGCATGGCGAAACGCCCGGAAGCGGTCAAGGCCAAGAAAACAGCAGTTTCCGCGAAAAAGCCGAAAGTGGTCCAGGGAAAGCCGAAAACGCCGCCGAAGGCGGTGACGCCAAAAGGAAAGGCCAAACCAGCCCCCGCTGCGGCGAAAAAATCGCCGGTAAAGCCCGCCCGGGCCGCCGCCCCGGCGCCGAAAAAGGCCGTGCCGGCCAAAAAAGGGGCCGTGACCGCAAAAACGGCCAAGAAAACTCCGCCCGTGGCACAGAAAAAGAAGAGTATCGTTGCGGCTCCCAAGAAGGCCGCCCTCCCGGCCAAGAAGCAGAAGGCGGTCGCTGTGAAGGCCAAGACCGCCCCCCCGGCCAAGAAGCAGAAGGCGGTCGCCGTGAAGGCCAAGGCCGCCCCCCCGGCCAAGAAGCAGAAGGCGGTCGCCGTGAAGGCCAAGGCCGCCCTCCCGGCCAAGAAACAGAAGGCGGTCGCCGTGAAGGCCAAGGCCGCCCTCCCGGCCAAGAAAAAGCCGGCTGCGGTTCCCAAGAAGCCCGTCGTCCAGACGAAAGTAGTGGCCAAGATTCCCGCGAAACAGGCGGCAAAAGCCCCGATAAGACCCGAAAAAGCCCCCAAAGTCGCTGAAAAACCGGTGCCAAAGCCCGCGAAGCCCGTTTCCCCTCCCCCGAAACCGGTGACCGCCCCCGTTAAGGAAAAGGCGCCGGCCCCCGCACGAAAAGAGAAAATGGTTCCTCCCATCCCGGTCGCTTTCCTGGTGGAACTGGCGCAGACGATCAAGGAGGCCGTGGAGGAGTCGGCGCGCGCGGTACGGGGCCGCGAGGTGGTCAGCCACGCCGAAAGCGGGGATGTGACCTTCCAGTTGGACAAGATCGCCGAAAAGGCGCTGCTGAACTTCCTGAAGCGGGCCGGACAGCCCGTCGCCTACTATTCCGAGGATGCCGGGTACTCCACCTTCACCTCCGAAAAGCCCAAGCACCTGCTGGTGGTGGACCCCATAGACGGGAGCCGGGCGGCCAAGAGCGGCTTTGAGGGCTGCGTGGTGGCCGTGGCGAGCACGCGGGTCATCGAGCGGCCCACCATGGCCGACGTGGACAGTGCCGTCGTGCTGGAGCTGCTGGGGGACCGCTGCTTCCAGGCGGAGCGCGGCAAGGGGGTGAAAATCACCGCCGGAAGCCAGCCCCGCCGTCCGAAACTCTCGGTCAACACGGAACTGCGGACCATGATCTGGTCCATGACCGTGCCGGGGCGGCCCGCCGAGCTGGTCTTCCCCACCGTGGCGCGCCTGATAGACCATTCCAGTCTGGAGGGGGGCTTTTTCGCCTGCAACAGCACGGCCTACAGCCTGACGCGCCTGCTGACCAACCAGTTGGACGCCTGCGTGGACATCGCCAACCGGTACTACCGCGACATTCCGGAGAAGGTCCAGCGGCTTTTCGAGAACGCCGGGCAGGGACGGGTGATCGGCATTGCGCCCTACGACCTGGCCGCCGCCCTGCTGGTGGCCCAGGAGGCCGGCTGCGTGGTCACCGACGCCTATGGAAAGAACTTCAACGACGTCCTGCTGCTGGACAGCACGGCGTCGAACCATCTATCCCTGGTGGCGGCGGCCAGCAAGGGGCTCCACGCCAAGCTCATGGAGTTCCTGGTCCGGCGCATCGAGATGGTGGAAAGCCGGTTCCAGGCCCTCCCCTCCGCCTGACACCCGAAAACCGCACCGTCCCCCGTTTCCCGCCGGGGCATGGGGAATCCCCTGTCCAGCGCCGGGAAGGGGTGTCCGGGTGCGGCGCGGCGTCCGCATTTTTAGGGTCGCGGGGGGAGGTTCGGGGCATGTATACTCAGTCCCCGACAGGTTTTCAGGACGGCGGGCGCGGAGCGGAGGCCCCTCCCCCGGCCCCGGAAGAAGGGTGAGCAATGACTGAAGGCAAGCGAAGCGTTTCAATCGTGGTGCCCGTGTACAACGAGGAGGAGTCCCTCCGCCCGCTGCACGCGGAGATCACGGCCGCCATGGAAAAGACCCCGGCCGTGGCGGACTACGAGATTATCCTGGTGGACGACGGCAGCCGCGACCGCTCGGTGGAGGTGTGCCGGGAACTGCACGCGGCGGACCCGGCCCATGTGCGGGTGATTGTCCTGCGGCGCAATTTCGGCCAGACGGCGGCGATGGCCGCGGGCTTCGACGCCGCGCGCCACGGGGTGATCGTGCCGATGGACGCGGACCTCCAGAACGACCCGGCGGACATCGGGCTGCTGCTGGCGAAGCTGGACGAGGGCTACGACGTGGTCAGCGGCTGGCGGGCCAACCGCCAGGACAAGGCGCTGTCGCGCAAGCTCCCCTCCCTGGTCGCGAACCGGCTGATCGGGTGGATCACGGGGGTGCGCATCCACGACTACGGCTGCACGCTCAAGGCCTACACCCGCGACGTGACGGAGCACATGAACTTCTACGGCGAGCTGCACCGCTTCCTGCCCGCGCTGGCGAGCTGGGCCGGCGCGCGGGTGGCGGAAATCCCCGTGAACCACCGCAGCCGGCAGTTTGGCGCGTCGAAGTACGGCATCGGCCGCACCATCCGGGTCATCCTCGACCTGATCACCGTCAAGTTCCTCATGTCCTACTCCACCAAGCCCATGCAGGTCTTCGGCAAGTGGGGCGCGGTCTCCCTGGGGATCGGCTTCTTCGCCGGGCTCATGACGGTCTGGGACAAGCTGTTTTACCACCTCAGCGTGAACCGGAACGGCTGGGCCCTGGTCTGCCTGCTCTTCTTCCTCATGGGCATGCAGTTCATCAGCATGGGCCTCCTCGGCGAGATCAGCATCCGCACCTACTACGAGAGCCAGAAGAAGACCATCTACACGGTCCGCGAAAAAATCGGGACGGAGTGACGGCATGCGGATACTGATGCTGAACTACGAGTACCCGCCCCTGGGTGGCGGCGGCGGGGTCGCCTCGGCCAAGTTGGCGGAGGGCTTTGTCCGAGCGGGGCACGCGGTGGACGTCATCACGTCGCACTTCGCGGGCCTGCCGCGCGAGGAGACTCTGGAGGGGGTCCGCATCTTCCGCGAGCCCGTCGCCGGGCGCAAGGACTACCAAACCGCCTCGATCATCTCCATGCTGACCTATCCGCAGGCCGCCGTGCGCCGCGCCCTCGCCCTGCGGCGCGGCGGGGACTACGACGTCCTTAACACGCATTTTGCCATTCCCACCGGCCCGGCGGGCTGTATTCTGTCCGCGCTTTGGCGCAGGCCGAACGTCCTGTCGGTCCACGGCGGCGACATTTACGACCCGAGCAAGAAGTACTCCCCCCACCGGCACCCTGCGCTCAAACTGGCGGTGAAGACGGTGCTCAACCGGGCCTCGGTGATCGTCGCGCAGTCGGAGGACACGCGCGCCCGCGTTGAGGGCATCTATCACCCCAAACGCCCCGTGTCGCGCATTCCGCTCGGCTTTCGCCCCCCCGACATTGCCTCCGTCCCCCGCGCGGAGCTGGGGCTGGAGGAGAACGCCGTCTATGCGGTGGCGGTGAGCCGCCTCGTCGCGCGCAAGGCGTACCCGGATCTGCTGCGGGCCTTCGCCCGCTGCGTCACGCCGGGACTGCGGCTGCTGATTGCCGGAGACGGCCCCGAGCGCGGCGCGCTGGAGGCGCTCTGCCGCGAGCTGGGCATTGCTGAACGCGTGCGCTTCTTCGGCCAGGTGACGGAGGAGGAGAAGTACCGGCTCCTCGCCGCGGCCGACTTCTTCGCCCTGGCCTCGCAGCACGAGGGCTTCGGCATCGTGTTCCAGGAGGCCATGCACTGCGGCCTGCCCGTGGCCACCACCAACGTCGGCGGGCAGACCGACTTCCTCTTCCACGGCGACAACGCGCTCCTGAGCGCCCCCGGCGACACGGAGACCCTCGCGCGGCATCTGGACACGCTGGCGGCGGACGCGGACCTGCGCCGGAAAATGGGCGCCCTCAACCGCGAGCGCATCCGGGAACACCACATTGACCGGGTGGTGGAGCGCTACGTCGAACTCATGGAAGGGCTCCTGAAACACCCCTCCGGGAAAGACCCGCAGCAGAGTCAGACAACGTGAACCAACACACAGACACGCACGCCGCCCGTCGTTCCCACGAAAGCGGGAACCCATCCCGGGGCGGGGGGGTGCGCCCCGCGCCGAAGGCATGGACCCCCGCCTTCGCGGGGGTGACGGGGGACTTTGCGGGCCCCACACCGCCCGAGGTGGGGATTCTACCGATGAAGTCATGGATGCGATGTGGACCATGGCCAACGGTTTTTCTTCACCCCGGAGGGGTGAGGGACATTAGCCGGTGGTTGAGCGCAAGCGATACCACCGGAAAAGGGGGCCTCATCCCGTTGTCGGTACCCCGGCAGGGGTGCAGGACTCTGGATCTGGGGGAACCGACGCGTCCTGAACCCCATCCGGGGTTCGAAAGAAATGGGGGGAAGGGTCCGCTGTCCGGTGGTATCGCCTGCGCTCAACCACCGGCTAATATCCTGTATCCCTCCGGGATGCCCATCGGGAGATTGGCGTTCCCAGGCGGGGGGCCGTCCCGACACGCTCCTTGCTCACTTGGCAGCGTGGCGCTGTTGTTAGAAGGGCTTCTTCCTTCGCGCCTCCGCGCCTTTGCGTTAACTCCGCCTTCTTCCCTGACGCAAAGACGCGAACGCGGCGGGGAGTGCGCGTGATGAAGGCCGGAAAACTGACCAAGGAAACCGTGTGGGCCGCCCTGTCCAAGGGCAGCACGCTGGTCTTCTTCCTGCTCATCAACGCCGCGCTGGCGCGCATTCTGGGCCGCGAGGCCTTCGGCGCATGGTCCTACTTTTACGCCGCCTTCAGTGTGGTCTATCTTGCATCGCGTCTGGGGGTTAGTGATTCGGCCCGCGTGTTTACGGCCCGTGCCCTCGGCGGCGACATCCGCCCGCCCGTCACGGCGGGGCTGCTCCTGCAGGTAATCTCGTCTTCCCTCTTCGCGCTCGGGCTGTTGGCGCTGGCCGGGCCGCTCTGCGCGCTGATGGACCGCCCCGATTTCGTCCTGCTGTTCCGGCTTGGCGCGCTGCTGGTGTTCACCCAGAGCGCCACGGACTTCTTCAAACTGGTCTTTGAGGGGCTTCACCGCCTCCGCTTCACCTTCACCACGGGCTTCCTGGACTACGCGCTGCGCCTCGTCCTGATCGTGACCCTGGTCTGGGCCTTCCCGCAGCCCTGGGCCGCCGTCACGGCCTTCATCATCGCCACGGCGCTGTGTGCCGCCGTGTCCTTTCTTGTGCTGGACCGCCGCTTCATTCACCCGGCGGGCGGCTACACCCTGCGGGGTTTCTCGATCCTTTCCATGATTGTCTATGCCGCCCCAATGTTCCTGTCAAACCTCGGCGCCGCGGTGTCCGTCGAGCTCGACGTTCTGATGCTGGGCCGGCTTACCTCGGACGCGGAGGTGGGCCTTTTCGCCCCGGCCAAGGAAATTTCGGCGCGCATGATGCACGGCGGCGTGCTGCTGGCCATGAGCACCCTCCAGGTCTTCGCCCGGACAAAGGAAGAGGACCTGCCGTCCCTTCGCCCGCTGCTGAACCGGCTCCTCTGCATCGCCGTGGCCTTTTACTCCGTGGGCTGTGTCGCCATTCTGCTCTTTGCGGGAAAGATCATGCCGCTCATTTTCGGCGCCGAATTCGCCGGGTCAGGCATGCCCATGCAGCTTCTTGTGCCTTTCGTCTTCTACATGAGCGTGTCACGCGTGTACACGGGCATCCTGGATTACCGGGGCCAGGCATGGATCCGGGTGGGATATCTCGCTCTTTCCGTCCTCTTGAACGTCGTCCTGAACCTCGTGTTAATTCCGAACTTCGGCGCGGCGGGAGCGGCCACGGCCACATCGTTGGCCTACCTGCCTTATGTTATCCTCTGCTGGGTTCAGTTGCGGCGGGTTTTCGCCGCCGCGGAGACCGCCCAGAAGAACAACATGGAGTCCCCCAGGATTGATGCATCCACTCCTTGAAGACATCGTCCGGACGCGTCTAAAGTGCCCCGTGTGCCCCGCGCCGGAGCGGCCGACCGCCGGGTCCGACGAGGACGGCGTCTCGACCTTCCAGTGCGGCGCGTGTGGATTCCGCATGACGGTGTCCTCGAACGGACTATTGACGGCGCTTCCGCCGCATCTTGCCGGCACGGCGCAGGAGAACATCGCTTATTACGATGCCATGGCCTGCGGCGGGGGCGGCCGCCTGTCGTCCCGCTCGCGCGGCCGCAACCACCAGCACAAATGCGGGGCCGTCCTGCGCCATCTCCGCCTTGCGCCGGGGGGCGCGGCCCGGACGGTGCTGGAGTTCGGCATCGGCCTGGGCAGCCATGCCGAGGCCGTTGTTGATGCCGGAGCCGCCTGTGCCGGGCTGGATATCTCCCCCGAACTGCTCAAGTTTGTGCAGAAGAACAGCCCCAAGCTTCAGGGCAGCCTGTTCGCCGCCGCAGACGCCACATCGCTCCCCTTTCAGGAAGAGTCCTTTGACGCCGTTTTCTGCGTCGCGGCGCTGCATCATCTGGTGGAGCCGCTGGACGGGGTGCGAGAACTGCTGCGCGTGCTGAAGCCGGGCGGCCGCTTCTGTTTTCTGGAGCCAAAACGGTTCTATCCGGCGCAGCTCATGGGATACCTGCGCAACCCGAAGGTGGAGGCGGGGACAATGCGGACCACCCGGGGGCGCATCCTGCGCTGCCTGCGCGCCATGAATGTGGCTGAGGCCTCTGCGGAGCCCCTGATCTACACGCCCAACCGCCCCCGCGCGCTGGCGCCCCTGTATGACCGCGTGGACTGGCTGCTCGGCCGAATGCCCCTCGGCGGACTGCTCTCGGTGATGTTCTGCATTCACGGCGTAAAATAAGTCCCGCCTGTTGTCTGGGGAGCCCATGCCCCCTTACACTGGTGGACGCGGCGGCCCCGCGCCCCCCTGCCCGGGCGCATTGCCCGGAACAACCACGGAAAGCAGGTTAGTGCCATGGCGAGATTCTGCATCATCGGCTCCTACAGCGGCCGCAACGCGGGCGACTGCGCCATTCTTGAAAACGTGGCGCGGGGGATTGTCGAGACCTTTCCCGATGCGGTGTGCGAAGTGCCGACACTCAACCCCGCGTTCATCCGGAACACCTATTCCGATCTTCCGATGGTGCCCGTGCCCTGCATGCCCTGGAACCTGAGCGTGAAGCTGTTCGGGCTGCCGCTGGCCCTGTCCGTCCTGCGCAGCGACGCGGTGATCGTGACGGCGGCCATGCTTTTCGACATCCGGTTCTGGAACCCGCTCTACAACTTCCTGACCTCCCTGCTGATCGCCCTGCCCCTCGCAAAACTCACGGGCAAAAAGGTGTTCTTCTACGGTGTGGGCGTCGGCCCCGTCAACACGCTCAAGGGCCGCGCCGTGGTGCGCTACCTGCTCAACCTTGCCGACGGCATCACGTTGCGCGAGGAGAATTCCATCCCCATCATGCGGGATCTCGGCGCCGCCGTGACGCCCGTCATGGCCGCCGACCCGGCCCTCAACCAGCGCGTGCCGGAGGAGGCCGCCGCCCGCATGCGGGAGCGCGTGCGGCAGGACCTCGGGGAGG
>Ga0123328_1001832_pt1 | contig 20112 bp, 15 predicted proteins | sample BioC12SIPDNA_2_FD_89702 | JGI IMG/M metagenome (GOLD analysis project Ga0123328, IMG submission 89702) | Anaerobic biogas reactor microbial communites from Washington, USA - Biogas_R1_A C12 SIP DNA | ecosystem: Engineered > Bioreactor > Anaerobic > Unclassified | place: Washington, USA...
GCCGGGCAAGCCGCTGGGGGGAGTGGGAAACCGAAAGATCCGCCGGGCAAGCCGGCGGGATTTGGGGGGAGGGCAAGCCGCGCGGGGGTAGTGGGAAACCGAAAGATCCGCCGGACAAGCCGGCGGGATTTGGGGGGGTTGAACGAGCGCCGGCGGGGTTGACGCTTTCCCCCAGGGCCAATTCGGCCTAAACTCACGGTCAGCACCGGTGGCTCGGAATGTCTGACGGTGGGAAATTCGGCAAGGCTCCCAAGCTGGAGCTTGGGAACCAGGAATGCGGCACCTGGAACAATGATGGAGACCAGTGTCGCGGGGCGAGAGAGGCCCCAAGCTGGAGTTGGGGAACCGGGGGAAGAAGCGGGGTTTCAAGATCAGACAATGAGCCGTTTTCTTCTGGCGATCGGGAATTGAGCCTTGGACCCTGTTGGGAATTTTGGGGGCGGGCGGATGCCGCAAGCAGGCCCGAGGACGCTGCGACTCCGTCTCTGGCTGCTGCTCAGCGGACTGGCGCTGGCCGCCTGCATGCCGGGCTGCAAGGGTTGTAGCTGCCGGCCCCAGCCCCAGAGGCCGCAGACGGCGGAGGAGCTCGAGAAGGAACTGCTGGAAAGGCAAAGGAAGCTCCGCGAACAGGAGAAGAAGGCCGATCTCTGGGTCTATCGCTACGCGTCAATCCCCCACGAGCCCTTCGGTTCGCTGCCGAAGGCCGAAACGCAGTTCGCCTGTTTCGCCAAGCCCGGCCATTGGACTTCGCTGGCCGTAACCGCCAAGGCCAACAACTTCGACATCGTTGGCAACCTCGAACTGTCGGCTGTCGGGGCGGACGAGCGGCCGGTGCCATTGCCGGGCATGGAGTTCCAGTTGGCCACCGAGCGTCCCGCAGCCCTGCCCAACGGCCAGGCCAAGACGTTCGACGCCGTCCTGTTTCTGCCCGAGTTTCGCCAGCGGGCCGATGCCGCGGTCGCCATCGACGCGCGGCGGCGGACGGGGAAGGTCTTTCGCCATCGCTGCCCCGTCGTGCAAATGCCGTTCTTCCAGTATCACTTCGTCGTCCTGGCGCGTTTTCCGGAAGCGTATGGCTATCTGAAATCGCTCGATTCCGTTCGCGATCCCCGCAACCTGGCGACGATCGATCCGCGTCAGACGGATTCCTACTACCGGGTCTCGCTGCTCGCCACCGGCAGGCGGACGCCCCTGCCGAGTTGCGGCCTGCTGTGGACGAGCATCGCTTACCTGCTCTGGGACGACGCCGACCCGGATGCGCTCAGTCTTGACCAGCAGGTGGCCCTGCTCGATTGGCTTCACTGGGGCGGGCAACTGATCATCAGCGGCCCGGAGACGCTCGATACGCTGGGCACCAGCTTTCTCGCCGAGTACCTGCCGGCGGCAAGCGGGGGCAACCGCGACCTGGCAGAGCCCGATCTGGCCGAAATCAACCGGCATTGGACATTGCCATTCCGGGGCCGCGAGGGCCGGCGCCTGGCGCCGACGACAACGTGGTCGGCAGTCCGGCTGAAGCTGCACCCCGAGGGCGAGTACGTGGCGACGACCGGCGGCCTGCTTGCCGAACGGACGATTGGCCGGGGTCGCATCGTCCTTTCGGCCTTCAAGCTCAGCAGCCGGGAACTGGTCGCCTGGCCCGGCTTCGACGGCTTTTTCAACGGCTGCCTGCTCCGCCGACCGGCGCGCCGTTTTGGAGGAGCGCCCGAGGAGTTCTTCGTCCATTGGGCCGACGCCCGAGCGGCCACGCCCGGCGGATCGACCCCTGGCCAGTTCGACACGGAACGGCTCTGCGGCCTGCGCTACTTCTCGCGCGACGCGGGCCGCCGGGCCGCCGACTACGTCGGGCCGGATCGGATGGCCGCCGAGCCCCCGGCCGGTCCGGGTCCGACGCTGGAGGTCGCGGCGGGGCCGGATGCGGAATTCGTCGAGTCGTTCGAACCGGTCCGCATCTCGGGGAAAAACCTCGCGGCATGGAATGACTTCGGTGCGGTGGCCGACGCCGCCCGGCAGTCGCTCAGCCAGGCCAGTGGCATCGAGGTGCCCGAGCGGCGCTTCGTTGTCTGGATCGTGGCCGGCTACCTGATCGTCCTGGTGCCGATCAACTGGTTGGCATTCCGGGTTCTCGGCCGGGTGGAGTGGGCGTGGGTCGCGGCCCCGGCAATTGCCATCGTGTGCGCGGCGGTCGTCGTTCGCCAGGCCCAGCTCGACATCGGTTTCGTCCGCGCGCAGAACGAGCTCGCCGTTGTCGAGATGCACGGCAATTATCCCCGTGCGCACGTCGCCCGATATATGGCTCTGTACACGTCGCTCTCGACGGCCTACGAGATTGCCATCGCGGACCCGGGGGCCCTGATCCTGCCCTTTCCGCCCAAGAATCAGCCCGAGGAGACCAATTTGTCGCTGGGGGAGTCGCCCAGGCGGGTCACCTACCGCTACGGGACGGAGGCGGCGATGGGCGACTTCCTGGTTGAAACAAGCCGGACCCGCGCGACCCACGGCGAGCAGATGCTCGACTTGGGGGGCGGCTGGCAATGGCTCGAGACTCCGCCGGGCAGGCAGCGGCTCGTCAACCGGACCGGCTACGCGCTCGGCGGCGCAGGCGCCGTGCGAAGGTTGGAGGATGGGCGGATTGAAACGGCCTGGCTCGGCACGGTCGCGCCGGAGGAGACCGTCGAGCTGGCCGACCGCTGGAGGCCGAGCGAGGAAACCGAGGGCGATTCACTGTGGCCGGATCAGCGCGAGCGGGCGCCGGAGACGGGATCCGTGAGCCAGCCGGGCAGCCTGAGCCTGCGGTCGCTGTTGCCGCTGGCCGAGAGCACCGCCAGCCTGCGCCGCGGCGATGTCCGCCTGATCGGCTGGACCGCCGAGCCGATCGGGGGCGTGGAGGTCCGCCCGCGAGCGCCCCAGCAGCAGCGGCTCGCGCTGGTGATCGTTCATCTCCGCTGCGGGCGGGCCGGCGATCCGCGGCCGGATACGAACTCGCGTTGGGATTTTTCCAGCGAAATTCCGCGCACGCTGCGGGCAAGGTCCGACGAGGCGGACGCCGAAAGAGAGCCCCGGGACGCATCGCCCGGCGGCGCTCGGAGCGGGCCGCCGCCAAGACCGGCGGAGCCCGACGGACTGCCCGGATGAGCGGTGTCTCAACGCGCCTCGTCAACAACCTCCAGGTAGATCGCCGAGGGAAAGTGCCCCTCTCTTGACGCCCGCAACCCCTGGTCGTTTTTCTGCGGCCGGTAGTTGGGCCAGAGCCGGCGGAGCTCCTCGGGGCGCTCGTAGTGGAGCATGCTCAGGCAGAGGCGGATCGTGTAGCGGTGGTTGCCAATCAGGAAGGCGTGAAGCAGCGTGCTCTCGGTGGCGAAGAACATTGTCTCCAGTAGCCGGCGGGGGTAGTCGTACGGGAAATGGATGTCGTGAAACTGGACATACACGCCTGGGGCCAGCCTGGGCAGCACTTCGAGGATGATGCGGTTCACTTCGCTGCCGACCTTGACCGTATGGGTCGAGTCGACGAACAACAGGTCGCCCTCGCCCAGACCGGTCAGCCGCTCCAGCGGCACGGCCTGCGCTTTCTCGGGTACAAGCTCGATCTGGCCGGCGGCGTCAATTCGCCGCAGGTAAGCGCTCGGATAGGGCTCGATGCACGCCAGGTTGGGCGTGTATCCGGCTGCGGCCGCGGCGCGAAGGATGACCGCCGTGGATGTCCCGCAGCCGAGCTGGACGATCCGCCGGGGCCGTTTGGACGCCACGAAACAATAGAGGCAGTCGGCCTCGGCCACTCCGTAGCCGGGCTCGCCGGAGGCCTCCGCCGCGCGGGGCCAAACGTCGCCGGGCAAGCGGTCCTCAAGCGGCGCGCGAATCTCCCCGGCGAACGCCAGCTGCTCGTCGAGACCGGCGCCGGCGACGCCGATCATGCTCATCGGTTCGCGCCAGCCGCTGCTCGTCTGCAACTCGCGGAGATCGGGAATGGACGAATAGAAGTGCCGCGGGAGGATGTCCAGGCCGACCCTTTGCCCCACGAGGAAGGCTTTACGCAGCCCCCACTTGTAGCCCTCTTTGAGCTGTCTTCTCAGGCGGATTGCCATTGTCCGAGGCGCTCCAAAAAACTGGCCATGCGGCGGCCGCGGGAGATGTGCCAGACCGCGGAAGACGACGCTACCGGCGATTGCCCCGCCGGTCAAGCGGAATGTTCGGACTTCGGGGTTCAGGAGAAGGGTTCGGGGTTCAGGCAGATGTGCCTGGCGATGCCGCGCCCGCTCGACGAACCGGCAACGGCCAGGTGCTTGAGGATCAGCAGCTCGATCAGCGAGACGGGGGGCCCCGTGTCGGAGAGTCGCGTCGGCGGGGTGGGGAGAAAGGCCTCGTCGGAGAGGACTTGAGCCAAGAGGCTGCCCGGGGCGGGAACCTGGGTGGCTGCCGTCCTGGCGCTGCTCCTCGTCGCCTGCGTTGGTTGGGCCGGATTGCCCCGGAACTAGCGGCAGCAGGGGGCCGGGTTCCGGGCGAAACCGCGGCCTCCCAAACGCGGCAAGGCCGCGGCGCGGCATTCTCGGAGAACGGTCAGCGGCGTCTGGCGTCGGCCTGAAGATCGCCGAGCGCGTATTGAATGCCGTCCAGGCAGAACTGCATCACCGCCGGATCCATGAAGACGTTGGCGGCGTGGCCGAGGGCGCAGTAGAAGACGCGGCCCTTGTCTTCGGTCTTGATCCAGGCAACGGCGAAATCCTTGTCGGCGCGCTTCACGCCGCCGGTGACCTTGCCGGTTGCCGGATCGGCGAGGTCGAGGGTCAGCAGCACGCGCCGATCGTCTCGCGTGTAAGGGTCCTTGAACTGGTAGATCTCGTCCCGGAGCTTGAATCCCTTGCCGCCGAATGCGCGGTTGAGGATGTGGTCGGGCGCGTCGAGCCGGAACGCCCAGGTGCCGCCGCCGCCCCAGGGGTGGCCGTCAAACAGCCCGCCGATCATCTTGGCGCCCTCCGGCCAGTCGTAGAAATTGTCGGTGGCCGCGTGGATGCCGATCAGCCCCTTGCCCGACCGCACATAGTCGAGCAGCGCCTGCCGCAATTCGGGCCGCGGGAACTTCAGGTGCGTCGTGTTGTTCAGCATCACCGCATCGTACCTGGCCAGGTTGGCCGGCTCAAACACGGCGTAATCGTCGCTGCAATCGACGGAGAAGGCGCCGGTCTTTTCACCCATCAAGGCAAAGGCCTTGTTGCCGCCGGCAATGCCCGAACCGTGAAAGAATCCTTCGCATCGCCAGAAGATCAGGACTCTTCGAGCAGATTCGGGTTTGGCGGCCTGCTTGGGCACCGCCGCCACGATCTTCTCCAGTTCCGTGGCGGAGAGTTCCGGCGGCTGCTGGCGGGCCTTCTCCGCAAAGGCCTGCAACCCTGCATCGCCAAGCCCCAGAAGGATGGCCAGCGCGGCGGCGGTTCTCGTTAGTGCGCGTCTCATGATTGAACTACCTCGTGCGGGAAAAAGGGGTGCAAGTCGGAACCGGCAGATCACCGGTGCATTCCGGCGGCCGGTCCGGCTCCGGTTGCCCAGGGTCGCCCGGAGCACTGCTTGAGATTAAATCGGGGACGCGGCGCCGTCAACTGCGGGCAATCGGCGGTCCGAGCCTGCGGATCGTTCGCAGAAGCAGCGGGGGAGGATTCAGTCGTCGGCTGGAGGCGCTTGCAACGGCCGCCGGATGTCGTCCGGGTCGGCAACGCCCCACCTCCGCCCGATGCCACGGCGCGGCCTTCTACAGCGGCTTGTTGCGGAAGGAGGCGTCCCCTCTCCACAGTTCGCCGTACAGCGCTCCGAAGCACCACGAAAGCTCCCGCAGCATCCGACGCGTGTCGCGAACGATCAGGATATCAAGCAGCTCGTCGGCAAGCCAATCACGAGTCTCTTCGATGGTCAGCTCCAGCGATCTGCTTCGCATGCTTGACAACACGCTCGCACACAAGAGTGAAGAGTTGACAACTCCCAATTGCAGGAGTTGGTCGAGCTGCGCGTTGGGGCCGGAGTAGAAGACGTCCTCGCCATTCTGAAGAGGCTCGGCAATCTCGCATTTCAACTCATCGGCCGCTGCGTCGTTCCAGAGCCAGTATCTCAGTTCCTCGGTCGTTGTCTGCCGGCACGCTTCGCCAAATAGTCTTCCCGCCCGATATGCCTCGCCACAGCCGTTTTCATCTGCCAGTTGCTGCAACTTCTCGGAGCACTTGTCCATCCTCTCGTCGCCTGCTGCCAGCAGCGATTGCCAGGCCGCGGCGGCATCCGGCTGCGTGAAGAAGCGCCTCACAACGCCGCTCCAGCCCTCGGGGGACTGCCCGATCATCGCCAAGTGACGGAGGAGATGCTGGCCGGGGGACAGGTCCAGGAACTCGCCGAAGTGGATGATCACCAGGTCGGTCAGGGAGCGCCGTCCTTCCGCCAAACGTGTCGACAGCGGATGCGGCCCAACGTGGTACTGCTCCCATAGTTCCGCGCGGACGGAATTGTACGACTGGGGCTTCTCGACGAGCACATCGGGAATCTCCGGCGACACCCCGACGCGATAGTCTCCGCCGACATCCATGAAGACGAACAGTTCATCGAGTTTTCCCCGCTTCTGAAGATCCCGCACGCTAGCCCCCCCGTCATCCCGCACGATGGGGGTACAGCCAGCGTGACCCAAAAACCCGAAGTCTGCCGTGAAATGGGACACCGTCTCTTTTAGGTGCGACAAAAACTTGCGGAACAGGGAACCGCCGGAATAGGATCCAACGGAGTATCCGAGCAGCAACGCTTCTGACGGCCAGATTCTGAACGGTGGCATGAGCTCTCCCCGGATCGGCAAGCCGCGGCCCTCCCTTTGATCGAGGGAACGCGCTCAAGTCCATGCGATGCTGTTGTCCGCCAAGGCGGCGCAGCGTGCGACGCGCGGTCGAAGCGAACGGCTGGTTGCCCTCCGCGACCAACTACAATCGTATCAGGATACTATTGTCATGTAAATAAATATGTTCATTAAATGGAAACGCCTACCCCTGGTGCGGCGTCCCGTCGGTCGCCACGAAGTCCATTGGCGGTTGCCCATCGAGCAGCGTAATGCCATCGCGCGTCTGCCACCTCGCCCGTTCGAGCATGGCGGCCTGGGCGTCCAAGACGACGGTCGTCTGGCCCCGCTCTGACTCGTCGATCGAAAAAGTCAGAAAACTGACCAGCGCCTCCCGAACGCGCGGGCGTCCAGACCGGTGTTTCGAGCGAGCATTCCGCTGGCCTGGAGCAGGTTGTAGCCGTCGATCAGGATCGCCGTAGGTGAAAAACGCTGTTGACCGTGACCGCCTTGATCTCGCCTCTCTTGCAGCGGAGCAGGTTGATCCCGCAGTTGTCTTGCGGGATGCCGCGGTACTTGGCCAATTGGATCCCGAGGAGCTTGCTGAGCCATGCCCGGTTGACCATGTTGTGGGCCACGGCGGCGATTGTCTTGCCGGGGTGGGCGGCCATCAGGCGTTCCAGCGCTGGGGCCGAGCGCTGGAGGAGAGCGGCGATGGTTTCGCCGCCGAGATAGGGGTTTACCGTCCCGTCGCACATGAATGCCCGATAGGCGTCCGGGTTTCGGTTCTCGATTTCCGGCCAGGTGAGCCCCTCCCAGAGCCCCACGTCGACCTCGACCAATTCATCGACGGTCTCGACCGCCAGGCCGTGGGGCTGGGCAATTGTGCGGGCTGTTTCCAGGGCTCGGGCGAGCGGGCTGGAGTAGACCGCGTCGAGCCGGACGGGTTGCAGCAACGCGGCGGCCGCGCGGGCCTGTTCGCGGCCCTCGGGCGACAGGCCCGGGTCCGTCCGCCGGCCTTGAAGCCGCGGCGGGCGCGCACGGTTGTTGGCCGTCGCTCCGTGACGAATCAGGTACAGCCAAGAGGCATCCGGGGCAGGGCAGGGGGGCATGGGCAAAAATCGGCCATCGGCCTCGTCAAGGGTTCGACTTGCGCGACGCCGCCAGCCGGACGGCCACGCGGATCGCCTCGATCATGCTGCCGACTTCCGCCCGGCCTTGCCACGCCAGGTCGAACGCCGTTCCGTGCGCCACGCTTGTGCGGACGATCGGCAGGCCGAGGGTGACGTTCACCGCCCGGTGCATGCCGAGCAGCTTCAGGGCGATGTGCCCCTGGTCGTGATACATCGCCACGACCGCGTCGAAGCGGCCGTCGCGGGCGTGGACCATCAACGTGTCGGCGGGCAGGGGACCTTCCAGTTTGAGTCCCTCAATCAGCCCCTGGTCCACCGCGGGCCGGATCACCCGGAGTTCCTCGCGCCCGAAAAGTCCTCCCTCGCCGCCGTGGGGGTTCAGGGCGCAGACACCGATCCGGGGCTGTTCGTCCTTCATGCGGCGCATGAACGAGTCGGCCAGCCGGCATTTGGCGAGGACCGCCTCCTGGGTCAGCTCCGCAAAGACCTTGCGCATCGCCGTGTGGAGCGTGACGTGGACGACGGCCAGGCCGCCGCGGCCGCGGATCGGCGGCGCGGGGCCGAGATAGAGCATCATGGCGAAATCGTCGATGCCGCACATCTCGGCGAGCAGTTCCGTGTGGCCCGGATAGTGGTGTCCCGCCTCGTCGAGCGCCTGCTTGTTCAGCGGGGCGGTAACCAGGGCGTCGACCCGCCCCTCGATGGCCAGCCGCGCCGCGGCGACCACGTAGTCGTAAGCCGCCTGCCCGCTCCGCGCGTCGATCCTGCCGACGGGGGCTTGGAGGGCGTCGCCGGAGCCCGCCGCCACGCAGCAGACGGCCGCCGGCGAGGGCTCGGCTTGCTCCGCGTTCTCGACGACTTTCAGCTCGGCGCCGCTCTTGACCAGGGCAATCGCCCGGCGGACGACTTCCGGCTGGCCGAGGACGACCGGCCGGCACCACTCGTGGACCTTCGGCGACGCGCAGGCGGCCGCCACGATCTCCGGCCCGACGCCCGCCGGATCGCCGAGGGTCAAGGCCAGTAAAGGTTTTCGTGTCTTCATTGGAGTCGTCACCCGCAGCCCGCTTGGCTCTGTTCCGCCCCGTGCGCCTCGGCCGGAGAGTGCACGGCGACCCGGCCGCGCCCGGGGGGCCCTCATCTGGAATCGCACCCCGCCGTGCCCGTGGCTTCCCGAACACCTCGCGCGGCTCTCCGCCGGCGGCTCTCCGCCCGCGGCGGGTCGGGGCAGGGAAAACGCAAGTCTATGCTGCCCCCCCGCAATTCGCAAGCCTGGGAGGGAGCGGCCCCGAGCCGCCGGCTGCGGCGGAGTTGCCGCCGGGAGGTGGCCCTTGCGCGCGGAAGCCGGCCGCAAGCCTCCTTGCCGGGCCGCGAATCATCGCCTATCCTTGCGGCCTTCTTGGCGAGGATTCCCAGGACATTGACACCCCGCGCCCGGCTCCGGCCGCGAGCGGCTTGTTTGCAGACTATCGGAGGAGACAAGAAATGCTTGCTTGCATCCAGCGTGTCAGCCGCGCCCAGGTGACGGTCGGCGGGGCGGTCTGCGGCCAGATCGGTCCCGGCCTGCTCGTTCTGCTCGGCGTGGCCGCGGGAGATGTGGAGAGCGACGCGCGCCTGCTGGCCGAGAAGTCGGCCCAGCTCCGCATCTTCGAGGACGAGCAGGGAAAAATGAACCTCGACCTGACCGACGTCGGCGGGGCGGTGCTCGTCGTCAGCCAGTTCACGCTCCTGGGCGAGTGCCGCAAGGGCCGCCGCCCGAGCTTCACCGCCGCGGCCCCGCCGGAGACCGCGGAAGCCCTCTACGAGGTCTTCGTCCGCCATCTGGCGAGTTGCGGGGTCGAAGTGGCAACGGGCCGGTTTCGCCAGCACATGCAGGTGGAACTGGTCAACGACGGCCCGGTCACGATCCTGCTCGACAGTCGGCGCCTGGCGGCCCCGCGGCGGGCCAAGCCGGACGAGCGCTGAGATGCCGGCTAGCGCCGCAGCCGATCAAGAAGCTGGCTGGCCGTCTCCTGCACGTTTTGCGGCGTTTCCTTCGGTACCCAGCCGGCGACGACCTCCTCCGACGACTGCGGAATGGCTTGCCGCTGCCACCGCTCGGCGCGATCGTTCTGGTATCGTTGCACCCAGCCCGGTTCATAGAAGACGACGTAGGAGAGGAGGGCAAGCTTCCCGTACGTGGAGACATTCGCCCAGATGCTCTTGGTGCTGAAGACCTTCAGGGCGGTGCCGAACGACTTCTTGAGTCGCACCCAGCCGAAATTCCAGTGGATGCTGTAGAGCTCATCGAGCACCAGGTGCGAAACGAAGCCCAGCGTCACGCCGCCCGCCTTGTACAGCCGCAGCCGCCAGTCGTCGCCCGAAGCCAGAAGAAACGCCAGCTCGCCGAAAATCACCGCGGCCGGCAAGCTGTGGAACATGCCCCGGTGCACGGTGTACTTCCTCAAAAAGAACCCCAGCCCGAAACGGATCAGCAGGTAGCCCAGGGCTCCAACCAGCACGGCCGTCTCCGGGGCCACGCCCAACGATCGAAGCCGGTCGACGAGCAGGATCGGCACCATGGCGGAGACGAAAGCCAGAGTCTCCCGACGTGGGCGGCCCGACTTGCTGTCCACGTCCGGCAACATGCCCGAAACACCGCACAGCGCGCCGGCCAGGATGCAGGTCTGCGGCGGCACCTGAAACAGCCCGTACGCCGCGCCGCCGTAGACCAGTCCCAGGGCCGTGCTCGTGCCAATGTGCGTCTTGAAGTCCGCCATGACTTGCTCCTAAAGAAGTTCCACCTCTAAACAGGCGCGCTCCGCCGGGCCTCGATCACTGCATGCCGCGGAAGCCGCCCTTGGCAGGTTACTGGAACACTATCCGACACCCCGGCCGGCCGCCAAGGCCAGTTTTTCCTCCGCCGGGCCCTGCCCTGCCCCGCCGTGCCAGCAGTGCCCGCCGTGCCAGCAGCGCCAGTCGTGGTAGCAGCGCCAGCGGAAGACATCATTTCGACGAACCCGCCAGACAGGGCAGGGGAGGGGAGGGGAGGGGAGGGGTTCAGGGTTCCATGCCACCGGGCTCCACTTCGTTCCCAAGCTGGAGATTGGGAACCAGGAAGGTTCAAGGTTCACTTGAACCTTGCCGGGGAGGGGGAGGGGTGTCGATCCGGTTGATTTGCCCTCCCCCGCGCCCCGGAGACTGCTCTTCGCGGGACCGCCCCGAACCGCTATACTGCCTGCCCAACGATGGAAGGAACCCCCATGCAGCTCTACGACATTTTCATGCTCGTCGTGTTCATTGGCGCAGGCGTCTTTGGAGCCTGGAAAGGCATGGCCTGGCAACTGGCCTCGATCGCCTCGATTGTCGTCAGTTCGATCGTGGCGCTTCGGTTCAGCGGCATTGTGGCGCCGTTTTTCAGCGCCCAAGAACCATGGAACCGATTCATTGCCATGGCGGTCTTGTTCGCGGGCACGTCGCTGGCAGTCTGGATCGCCTTTCGCTTCGTCGCCAAGGCGATCGATCGGGTCAAGCTGAAGGAATTCGACCTCCAGATGGGGGCCCTGTTCGGACTGGCCAAGGGCGTGCTCTTCTGCCTGGTGCTGACCTTCTTCGCGGTCACCCTGAGCGAGACGACGCGGCAGCGGGTGCTTGCATCTCGCTCCGGCCGCTATGCGGCCGTGATCGTCCAGAAAGGCACGCCGCTGATGCCCGACGATGTTCGCAAGGTGCTCGCCAAGTACATCGACCAGCTCGACGCGGGACTGAAACCCGCCGCGCCGCCGGACGCCGAACCAACCGATACGGTCGATACGGCTGCGCCAACCGAACCGGTGTTTGGCGCGCCGGTGGCGGGGCAGGCCGGCCCCGGCCAGCCGATGGCCTGGGAGCCGGAGGCCTGGCGGCGCGATGCCCAGGAGGTGGTGACGCAGAGAATCGACCAGTTTGGGCGGAGCCTCGACCAGGGGCTCAACCAGTCGCTGGACCAGGTTCGCGACTCCGTGGACCGGACGACCAGCCAGATTCAGACGGACGTGAATCGGCAGTTCGACGAGTTCGGACGGCGGATCCAGCGGACGCCGATGGAGCCGGTTCGATGAGCGGCGGGGGCACAGCCCGGGCCGGGCGGAGCTGCGCGTTTCGTGCGGCCGTGCGGTACCGGCGGATTTCGGGAAAAGGCTTGTTTTCCCGAGGTTTTTGCCGCTTCCCGACCGAACATAAGAAACATTATCGGACGTTCCGGTCCGCTCCAGAACGGCCGCTTCGCCAGCTTGCCGGCCGGCCCGCGAGGCTCGCCGCCAGCTCGTCTCTGAAGCCCGCCGGCGGCCCTGTTGAACTTCGGGTCGAGGCCCGCTCCGGCAGCGCCGCGGCACCGCGCCGCCGCGCCCCCCGCCACCGCGCGGATTCCAGCCCGTTCCGCCGCGCGAAACGCTCCGCCGCGCCGCACGGATCGGCGGGCACGTCTGGCGACGGCCGGCGGCCGCTCGATTACAATCGAACGGCATGAAGACCGACCCGGAGACTCCGACCCGGCGCGAGCGCCGCACGTTGCTCCTGCTCTCGGCGGCGACCGCGCTGGCAACGCTCGGGTTGCTCTTGAGCACCTCGCCGCGGCTCCCGATGGGCTGGGATGAGGGCAACGCGATCGGGCGGGCGGAGCAGATTCGCCAGTGGACTCGAAGTTGGGTCGCGCGCGCCCCCGGACAGCCCCACCCGCTCAGCCGCCGGGCGATCGAACAAGACTGGCCGTACACCACGCGGGTCGAGGGCCATCCGGCCTTCTATGGAATCGTGCTGGCCGCCGGGCAAGGGATATCGGGGAAGTGGCTTCCGCCGCTGGAGGGGTGGCGATTCGGGCCGATGTTGCTCTTCTCGCTGGCCGCCGGCGCGCTGTTCCACGCGATCGCCCGCCAGTTCGGCCAGGCCGCCGGGCTTGCCGCGGCGCTCGCTCTGCTCGTCCAGCCCCGCTTGTTCGCCCACGCCCACTTCGCCCTCGCCGACGCGCTGCTGGCCGCCTGCTGGGTGCTCGCCTGGGCGGCCTTCGCGCCGCCGCGCCCGAATTGGCGCAGAGCGGTCCTCTTCGGCCTGCTCCTCGGGATGGCCATGAGCACCAAGGCCCCTGGCTGGTTCGCCCCCATCCCGTTCATCCTCTGGGCCGCCCTCTACCGCGACGGTCGGGCGGCGGCGGCGCTGGCCCTCGGATTGCCCGTCGCCCTGGCGACGTTCTACCTGCTCAACCCGCCCCTCTGGCACGAGCCGCTGGCCGGGCTGGCGACCTTCGTGCACTTGAACACCCACCGGCAGATCAACGTGGCGATCCTGTTCCTCGGGGGGATGTACGACCTGCACCACGCGCTGCCCTGGTACAACACGCTCGTCTGGACGGCGATCACCGTGCCGGCGGGCCTGCTCGCGCTGGCGGTTCTGGGCATACTGGGCGTCGTTCGCCGCGGGCGGGCCGACCGGGCCGGCGTCCTGTTGATCCTCAACTGGCTGATCCTGCTCGTCGTCCGCGCCCTGCCCGGCACTCCGCCCCACGACGGGATCCGCCTGTTTCTGCCCAGCTTCGCTTTCCTGGCGGGGCTGGCCGGCTTGGGCGCCGCCCAGCTCCTGGGCCGCTGGACAGCCTGCCCGCCGCCAGGGCCGATCGCACTTCGCGCGAACGGCCGGCCGCGCAGCGCCAGAGATACCAGGCAGTCATTGGGAGGCAGGCATACGGAGTATTTGTGTGTCGGGTATTTTCGCACAGCGGTTGTCGCCCTGGTGTTTATCGGGAGTGCGGCAAACCTCGCCTGGTATGCGCCGCAGTGGCTTTCCTACTACAACCTGCTGATTGGCGGCCTGCGGGGCGCGGCGGCCGCCGGGATGGAGCCGACCTACTACTGGGACGCGCTCGACGGCGAGGTGCTCGGCTGGCTCGCGGCGCACACCGGCGGCGATGAGAAGGTGCGGTTCGGCTCCGGTTCGCCGGAAAACCTTGCCCTGATGCGGGCCTGGGGCGCGCTGGGCGTGGAGTACCGGCCCGATGCCCCCGGCCGCTACGCCTGGTACGTGATCCAGCGGCGTCCGAGCGCCTGCCTGCCGCCCGACCAGTGGCTGCTAAAGAACGCCCGGCCGGTGTACCGGAAGACGCTCCGCCAGTCGGGCTGGGGGCCCTGGCGGCTCGACGTGCCGCTGATCGAAATCTACCGGTACGCCGACTTCGCGGCGGCGCGCGAGGCGACGCGTGGGGGATGACGCCGCCGGCGGCCGCGGGGGGCGCTATTTCTTGGCGCCCCCCTGCCCTGCCCTGTCTGGCCACGCACCTCGCGGCGCGATCCGCCGGCATGGTTGCAGGGCTTCCCCTGGCCAGCCTGGCGGCCGAAGGCGTCTCCATAGGCAGAACCACCCACGCGGCCGGCGCCGGCCAGCGGACCGGCCGCGAGGGGGGGGCGAGCGATCACCCGGCGAGCGGTGTCAACAGGATGTCGCGATACCAGACTTCAGCCCCTTCGGTCTGGAAGAGCAGCTTCCCGCGCGTGATCGACAGGTCGAACGCTTTGTTGACCAACTTGCCGTTGACGCGATATTCCAGCGTATCGCCCCTGCAAATCGCCTCGCAGTGCGTCCACTCGCCGAACTTGCCCTCCACGTCCTCGCGGCCGCGGAAACCGGCGGTGTCCCGCCAATCCGGGTCGCGGCCGTACCAGTTGACGCGGCCGCCCCGCAAAACGGCCGTTTCGCCCCCCTCGTGCCAGATTGTCGCCTTGCCCTGTTTGACAATCTCGGCGCTGAGTTGGAGGACCACCGGCTTGCCGGCGTCATCCACGCTGCCATTGGCGGGCACAACGAGCAGGTCGCCGTCGCCCCCCTCGATCACCTGAAACTCGTAGCTGGTCATCCACGGACCGGGCTCGTTCGGTCCGACGCAGTGCAGCAGCACGCCGCTGTCTCGCGCCTTGTCCTTGCGCGATCCGTAGGTCGGCTCGCCCCATTTGTAATCGAAGGAGAGTTTATAGTTGCTGAAGCTCTGCCTGGTGATCAGGCCGCCGTAATAGGCCGTTTCACCACTCCCGCCGGCGACGCGCAACATGCCGTCGACGACGGTGAAGATCCCCGGGTTTTCATACTTGGCCTGGGGGGTGTAGCAGTACCATCCGTCGAGGTTCTTGCCGTTGAACAGCCGGATCGGCTCGGCCTTCACCACGCGGGGCATGGCGATCAGCGTTGCCACGGTCGCCCCCGCCCGGCCAAGAAAAACGCGGCGTGAAACTGTCATCGTTGAATCTCCTCGAAGTAGCCCGGGGTTGTGCGCAAACCGCCTTCCCCCGGCGACGCCGGGGGCAGCGCTGGCGGAATCGCATGGTGGTCAGCCGCGCGTGTTCAGGACGTCTTGCCGAACTCGCGGACATATTCGGCGTTGGCGCGAATCTCGTCGAAGAAACGGGGATACATGCCCACAATCAGGCCGTCGGTCGGCTTGATCCGCTCGAAGGCGAACTGGAACGCCTGGCGGACCGACTGCTGGCTCCCGCACTTCCGCCCGGAGCCGAGAATCTTGAAGCCGAAGCAGGGCTTCTTGACCTGGCGCACGACCTCGGTCATGACCGTCGGATCATCGCGGTAGAAGGCGTAGCTGCCGACCGGCAAGGTCGGGTCCGGCTGGGCCTTTTCGCGCGCTTCGGGGATGTTCATCCGGGTGAGGAAGTAGAAGCAGGTCATGAAGAAATCGACTTCCCAGCCTTCGTCGGCGACGCGCCGGATGCAATCGGGATTGTGGGCCGACACGCCGGCCAGCAGGCCCCGGTCATGGACCTCCTTGACGAAGTCGTGGACCTCGCCGCTCTTGCCCGCCGCGAACATCGTGTCGGTCGCGCCGCCGTGGTGGGCGATCGCGAACGGCGCGGTGGCCTCGATCGTGGCCTTGACCTGGGCCCTGCCCGAGCTGAGGCAGAGAAACTGCATCTTCGAGCCGCGCTCCCGCATCGCGCGCAAGACCTCGGTCGACTTGTCCGAGGGCGAATACTGGTGGGTGTTGACCCCCTGCTGCTCGCAGCCCTGGAGGAACTCGACGGTTCGCTCGGGCGTATAATACTCCCGCATGTGCTGATCCATGTGGTGGCCCATGTACGAGTAGCCGCCGATCGGATTCCAGCCGGCGATCATCCGGCTCACGCGGTGCTTGCCCAATTGGATCGTCGGCAACTCGCCCGCGGCCGGCTGGTCTCCGGCCGAGGCCGCCGCGCCGACGGCGAGCCCGGATGCCACCGCGGCCGAACACTGCCAGAGGAATTCGCGGCGGGCGGACCCGCGGAGATTGGGATCTGAAGAACTCATCTCGGCGCCTCCAAATTGATCAAGGGAATTCGTGGCAGTTCACAGTCCCGACTGCGCCGGACTCAAACTGGCCAGGTTGCCGTGAGTCTAGAGAGGCGCCCCGGCGGAGTCAAGCCAATCTGCGGCGGCAGTCGTGAGCCGTCGGCCAACTGCCCGCGCCGCGCCGAGACCTGCCACGGACGATTCGCCGGCCGCCCCCCGCGGCCGCCGGCCCCGCGCCCCGTGAGGGGCATTCACCCCGCGCTCCGCCCCCCTGCCCTGCCCCGCGCTCCGCCCCCCTGCCCTGCCCCGCCCTGCCCTGCCCCCGTGGCTGGAGTGCCGTGGGCCTTTCCACACCGAGGCCCGAGGATAGACTATAAGCATGAATATTGTCTGGGCCGCGCTTCTACTGATCGTCCTGGCCGCGTGCTGGGTGCTGACCCTGCTGGGAATGCCCGGCAACTGGCTGATGATTGCTGCGGCAGTCGGCTACGTGCTTCTCGTGCCCGGCGACTCGCCGGCCGCGATCGGTTGGGCGACGGTCGTTGTCCTCTCGGTGCTGGCTCTGCTGGGAGAACTGCTCGAGTTTCTGGCCGGGGCCTTGGGGGCGGCGAAAGCCGGCGGGAGCCGCCGCAGCGCGGTGCTGGCGTTGGCGGGCTCGCTCGCCGGCGCGGTCGTCGGGCTGTTCGTCGGCCTGCCGATTCCGCTCGTCGGCCCGCTGCTCGGCGCCCTGCTGCTGGCCGGCGCGGGGGCATTCGCGGGGGCCGTCCTGGGAGAGCGGTGGAAAGGACGGCAACTGGATAAGAGCCTGAAGGTCGGTGAAGCGGCCTTCTGGGGGCGATTGCTGGGAACCGCGGCCAAATCGGCCTTGGGGGCGATGATGGTGGCCACGACGGTGATCGCCCTGGTTGCCTAGCCGGCGAGCAGGGTCGGGCGAATCACTCCAGGTACAACTCCGGCCGGCGGCAATCGAGGTGCGCGGAGCAAGCCGCTCGCCGCGGGCGGGCGATTGAACCGCCAACCGCCCCTTCACGCGTTCCCCACCATCCGCCCGCGGTAAATCCCCCGCCATGTTGCACCGCTCTGTGCCCGAAGTCCTTGACGCCGCGAGGGCGCGAGGCTATGGAATAGGTTCTCCCGCCAGTTCCGCCGCAGAGCCAGGAAGAGCCAGGTGAGCAATGAACCGCATCCTCCAACTGCTGATCCTCACGCTTGTTGCCGGTCTTGGCGGCACTGCCGCCGCTGGCGGCGCGGACGGGCCGTTTCCCGGCGAGCGGGGAGCGACGCTCGACACGGCCTGCCGGCTCGATATCTGGGACAAGAGGGGCGGCGGGCTGCTTGCCAAGCTGGTCAAGGTGCCGCGCGACCAGGTTGTCGGCTTCGCGCTCTACACGCACGATCACGGCGTGTTGAAAATGTCGGCCCAGTTGTTTCCCCTCCAGGAAGGCGAGGCCAGGGAGGCGCGGCTCGAGTTGAATATAGACGGCCAGTGGCGGGAAGCGGCCCGGTCGCCGGTGATTTACCCCGGCTGGTCGGCGCACTTCCGCCTCGAGCCGTGGGACAGCACCCGCGACGTCCCCTACCGGGTCCGGCATGGCAACGCAGCGGTGTTCGAGGGGCTGATTCGCAAGGACCCGGTCGATAAGGACGTGATCGTCGTCGGCTCCCTTTCGTGCAACTCGAACGCCGACCGCGGCGATCGCGATACGATCGTGGAGAACCTGAAGAAACAGGACCCGGACCTGCTCTTCTTCGCCGGCGATCAAAGCTACGACCACAAACAACACACGGCGGCCTGGCTCCTGTGGGGGCGGCAGTTCCGGGAAATCATCAAGGATCGGCCCGTGGTGACGATTCCCGACGATCACGATGTCGGCCACGGCAACCTCTGGGGCGAGGGGGGAATCGTCGCCGAATCGCCGGCGGGCGACACGGGCGGATATTTCTATCCGGCCGAGTACGTCCGCATGGTCGAACGTTGCCAGACGTGGCATCTTCCCGATCCGGCCGACCCGCGCCCCGTTGCCCAGGGAATCACCACGTATTTCACGCGGCTGCGCGTCGGCGGCGTCGACTTCGCCATCCTGGAGGACCGCAAGTTCAAGACGGGCCCCAACGGGACGATCCCGCGGATGGGGCCGCGGCCGGACCATATCCAAGAGGCCGGCTACGATCCGAAGAAGATCGACCTGCCGGGCCTCGAACTGCTGGGCGATCGGCAGATGGCCTTTCTCGCTGAGTGGGGGGAGGATTGGACGGGCGCGGTGATCAAGGCGGCGCTCTCGCAGACCGCCTTCTGCGGGGCCGTTCACCTCCACGGTTCGAAACAGAATCGGCTGCTGGCCGACCTCGACTGCAACGGCTGGCCGCAGGCGGGCCGCAACAAGGCGCTTGCCGCGCTGCGCCGCGTGCGGGCTTGCCACCTTTGCGGCGACCAGCACCTGGCCGCCGTGGTCAAGCATGGCATCGATCGATTCCGCGACGGTCCCTACGGATTCACCAGCCCGGCAATCATCAACAGCTACTACGCCCGCTGGTGGTCGCCCGCCGACGAGCAGGCCGGCGCCAACCCGATCCCCGGCAGCCCCCTGCCTTGGACCGGCGACTACCTCGACGGCCTCTACAACCCGATCACGATGATCGCCTACGCCAATCCGGCCTTCGACAGCATGCCGGAGATGCGCAAGAGCCAGCGCGACCCGAAGGCGATCCTCGGCGACGGCTACGGCCTGATCCGCTTCAACAAGCGGACCGGCGAAACAACCTTTGAGTGCTGGCCTCGGTATGCCGATGTCTCCCAAGGGGACATAGCCCAGTACCCCGGCTGGCCGGTGACCTTCCAGGTCGAAGAAAACGACGGCCGGCAGGTCGCCGGCCACCTGCCGGAACTGGTCTTCGAAAACGCGGTCGACCCGGTGGTGCAGACAATCGAGGAGGCAACCGGCGAGGTGCTCTATACGCTGCGGATTCAAGGCGATCGCTTCCGGCCTCACGTTTACGCGCCGGGAAAATACTCGGTCAAAGCCGGCCCGCACAGGCCCGGCGCCTGGTCGATGCAGCACGTCGAACCGGCCGGACCGGGCGCCGCGCCCCTTCAGGTGAGATTCTGAGGGCGGGCGATGGCAATCTGAAATCCTCGGCAATGGCGCCGGAATGTCTGCCGCGCGTCAAACTTCGTTGGACTTTTGCTGGGACACGAACGAGAACTCTTCCAGGAGACGAGGGAATGAACAGGATTGAAAAGGCATTGATGCACGCACTATTCACCCATCTGCATCACAATACCGACAAGGCGATCGACTTCAAGGCGATCGATGCCTTGAACAAGAAAGTCGAAAAGCTCTTCCCCAAGGCCGTGCTCGTTGGCCCCGGCGACGATGCCGCCGCATTCAAGTTCCCCGGCGCCCAGGGAGCCTTCGTGGGCAAGATGGAGAGCCATTGCTCGCCCTGCGTGCCGAGGCCGTACGACGCCGCCGCCACGGGCGCCGGCGGGGCCATGCGGGACGTCGTGGCGATGGGCGCCAGGCCCCTTTTCCTGATGAATTTCATCGGCACCAGGCCGCTTGAAGACAAGGTCCTTGTCGGCCCCTGCGGGTTTACCGGCAAATGCACCTGCGGGGAGTGCGTCGAGATGACCAGCGGCGAACGAGTCAACCTGATGGTCAAGGGGCTGCGGGATATGTGTCGGGCGATGGACGTCTTCATCGTCGGCGGCGGGTTCTCGACCTCGTTTTCAGACATCGTTCCGGCCACCGTCGTCGCGGTGTTCGGCAAGCTGGTGACAACCAAGCCGTTGACCAAGCCGGCGAAATCCGCCGGCGACCAGATCATCCTGATCGGCAAGACGGGAAGCGACGGCAACGACACGCTCTACCGGGCCGGCCTGGTTGGCGAAATGAAGCCAGCCCGCGC
>Ga0123328_1001842_pt1 | contig 20045 bp, 10 predicted proteins | sample BioC12SIPDNA_2_FD_89702 | JGI IMG/M metagenome (GOLD analysis project Ga0123328, IMG submission 89702) | Anaerobic biogas reactor microbial communites from Washington, USA - Biogas_R1_A C12 SIP DNA | ecosystem: Engineered > Bioreactor > Anaerobic > Unclassified | place: Washington, USA...
GCTGCCGTATGACATCCCGCTGCGCGCGCTGATCGCCAAAGACGTGGACGGCCTGATGATGGCCGGCCGCTGCATCAGCGGCGATTTCGTGGCGCACGCCAGCTACCGCGTCACCGGGAACGCCGTCGCGACCGGCGAAGGCGCGGGGCGCGTGGCCGCGCTCGCCGCCCGGCGCGGCTGTCTGCCGCACGAGGTGGACTGGACAGAGGCAAAGAAAGGAATGCAGGAATGACTGTTTCACGCAGACGTTTCATGAAACAGGCGGCCGGATCGCTGGCCGCCGTCGCCTTGGCGTCCCGCGGCCGGGCAGCCGCCGCGCCGCCGGGCCTCCGCGTCGGCGCGTGCGTGCTGGGGCTTGAGGCCGCCAAACAGGCGGGCCTCGACGGCGTCGAGGTCGGCGCCGGCGACGCCGCCGACACGCTCAACATCTTTCAGGCCGAGACGCGCGAGCGCCTCCGCCGTCAGACGCAGGCCACGGGGCTGCCGGTCTGCTCAATCATGATGGGCCTGCTGAACCACTATCCGCTGGCGAGCGATCCGCGCGCGCCGGCCTGGCTGGAGCAGTGCGTCGACGCCGCGCGCGACATCGGCGCCCGGACGGTCCTGGTGGCGTTTTTCGGCAAAGGCGATCTGCAGAGCGGCAAGCAAATCAAGGAGCCCGAGTTCAACGCGGCCGTGGCGCGCCTCAAGGCGGCCGCGCCGCGTGCCGCCGACGCGGGGGTCACCCTCGCCGTGGAGAACATGCTCAGCGCCGAGCAGAACCTGCGGCTGCTGGAGGCGGTGGGACACGATGCCGTGCGCATCTATTACGATGTGTACAATCTCGGCAAGTCGCAGGGGTATGACGCGGCCGCCGAGATCCGCGCGCTGAAAGGGCGTATCGCGCAGATCCATTTCAAGAACGGGCCGCAGTACCTCGACGACGACAAACCGTTCTTCGCACGCATGGCCGGCGCGATCACCGAGACCGGCTACAAAGGCTGGATCGTGCTGGAGACCTCCAGCCCCTCGAAGAACGGCGTGGCCGACGCCAAACGCAATGCCGATTATGTCCGTTCGCTGTTCGGGACACAGCCTGGCTAAGGCTCGACCGCGATGACGGAGATCTCGAAACCGTGCGGCTCGGCGGCCGCCTGCGGGTAGAGCCATTTGCCGAAGCAGACGTTGACCGTCGCCAGGCGCGAGAGCCGCAGGTGCGGCCCGGCCCGGATGGCCATCGCGCTGTCCCACTGCGTGAAGAGCTTCAGCGCGCGCAGCGGGATGCGGTGCGTCTGCCAGGCGGCGGTCAGCGGGACATTCATTCCCCACGCCACGCCGTCGTCTTCGATCAAAGCCAGCTCGAAGGCGGTCGTCCGGGGTTGCGCCGCCCGCGCGCGGACGACCAGCACCGCGTCGGCTCCCTCGGTCCGCCACAGCCGCGCGCAGGTGCGGCCATCGCACGGCACGCGCAGCGACAGACTGCCGTGTTCGCCGTCGAACCGCTCCGCGCCCAGATGCACCGCGGGACGGCCCTCGTCATCGCTCAGCCCCCAGCGCCGCAAGGGCGCCTGCCAAAGCGGCACGCGCAGCCAGGCCGCGGTGTCGAACAGGCTCCAGGCCCCGTCCTCGGCCACCGCGTCCAGCCGCAGCGCCGGCGTCAGCGCCACCCACTCCAGCGCGGCGAGATCGATGCTCACGCCGTGCGCCGGCGGGCCCTCCGGGAACAGCCATGCGCCGGTCAGCACGCTGAGGCGCTCGACCTCGCTCCAGCGGAAGGCGTCGCGCGAGGGCAGCCCCCACAGCGGGAGCAGCTCGGCGGCCGGGATGACCGTATCGCTCCAGCCGGTGCCGACGCGCAGGTTGCAGCCCAATCCCTGGCCGTTCTTCATGCGAAAGCCCAGCTCGGCCCGCGCGCCGGACGCGCCGCCGCGCGCGACGATGCGCAAGCCCCAGCCCAGCGGCACGGGCGCGCCGTTGCGGTCCGCCGGCCAGAGCGCGGCGGGGTCCGCCGCGAACGGCAGCGAATAGCCGGCGGCGGCCCGTCCGGCGCCCACGTCCGCGACCGTCAGCCGAAGCGCGTACCGCGCACCGTCCCGGACCGATGTGACCGAGGCGTCCCCGGTGCCGTGAACGGCGGGGCGCGGCGGCTGTTCCGGCAGGCGGATGAGCGCAACCGTCCGGGGCGGTTCCGTAGGGAACCAGCTCGCGCCGGCGGTCGCGGCGTCCGGATACTCGGTCACGCCGCCCGCGCCGGACGCGCGGAAGGTGATGCCCCACGCGCCGGGCGCGAGCGCGTCGCCCGGCAGCGTGCCCGTGAAGCGGCGGGACGCGCGCGCCGGCTGTTCCGCGCGCGCCAGCGTCACCTCCGCGCGCCGGCCGCCGGCCGACACCAGCCGCGCGGTGACCTGCGTGGCGAGCGCGGCTTCGGCGTGCAGCTCCAGCGGCTGGCCGGCGCGCCACTGCGGCCGCGCGGTCGCGCGCAGCAGCGGGCCGATGGTCTCGGGGGCGGGCGGCGGCGCGACCCAGCGCGGGGCCAGCGCCGCCGCGCGGCTCACGGTCTCGGCGGATGGCGCGGCGTCGTCACGGGTCAGCAGATAATCGCCGGGCGCAACCGTGAAGGTGCCGTCGCGGGCGCCCGCGAGACGCTCCCCGGCGCGGCCGCCGGCAAACGCCCACACGGCGAAGCGCGCTCCCAGATCCGGCAGGCGCAGCGTCAGGGCGGGACGTCCCGGCAGCACCCGCACCTTGGGTTCCGGCGTGCCGGTGAAGGGATCGGCCACGGTAAAGACATCGGGATAGAGCTGCAGGCGCCAGACGCCGGGCGCCGCGCGGTCCAGGAAATAAGCCCCGCTGCCGCACGCCGGAACCAGCGGCGAGACGCCGCACCCCCACACCCGCTCCAGCCGAGCCGGGGCGGGCGGGGGCGTCTGCGTGGCATTGCTGTGAAGGTAGCGCGTCTCGGTCACCAGCTCCGAAAGATCCTCAGCGGCCGAGACGCGGAACGGCGGGAAACGCATCTCGGTGTCGGCCGGCGTGAACGGTGCGCCGCGCGGCACGCGGGCAAAGACCTCGGCGGCGACAGCCAGCGAAAGCGCCTTGTTCGGCGTGTAGACCAGATTCAGGTGGTGGGTCTGCCAGTTGTGGTTCACGTCCGCCAGCGGCAGGGGGTCGTACTGGAACTGGGAGGCGACCTGCACCCCTTCGGAGCGGAACAGGAGGGCGAGGGCCGGGTACATGTAGGAGCCGTTCATATCGGCGGCGTCGAACTCGTAGACCATGCGCGACTTGCGCGCGATCGAGGCGTCGGGCTGGAGCGAGGAAGCGCGGATGCGGCTGAGCTGCGGGCCTTCCAACTCGCGCCCCGCGACCAGTCCCGTGGGATAGGTGACGCAGGTGACACCATCTGCGTGCGAGGCGCCGGCGGCGGCATTACGCCCGTGCCAGGCGTTGTAGTAGATGGGCTTGGTGGTGCCGCTCGCGCGCAGGGCGTCCGTCAGCGTGTTGATGTAGTCGGTCACCAGGCTGTCCGGCGTGTCCGGCGGGTAGAGCGGTTCATTGATGCATTCAAAGGCCAGCACGCAGGGGTCGTCGGCATAGCGGCGGCCGGTGATGCGGTTGACGTGCTCCGCGAACTGCTTCAGGAAGCGGGCCTGGGCCGGCCAGGTGGCGCGGTCGGCGGTCAGTCGGCGCATCGGATAAACGTCCGAGAAGCCCTGCGTGCGGTCGGTCCAGACGCCGCCGCCCCACCAGGCGATCGGCGTGAGCACGGTGTAGATGCCCTGCTCGCGGCAGACATCGATCAGCTCATCCAGCAGCGCCAGGTGCTCGTTGTCGAGCAGGTTGCCCTCGCGGTCGCTGAACTGGCGCTCGAAGCAGTGGACGCGGATGCAGCCCAGGCCGAGGCGGCGGAAATGGGCCACGTCGTCGCGCATGACCTGCCGGTGGTCGCGGCCCAGCCGCTTGAGCGCCGCGTGGTCGATGGTAAACGGCGTGTAGTAGTTGACCCCCAGCAACGCGACCTCGCCGCCGGTGTCGGTCCAGCGCAGCACGCCCTCGGCATCGACCCGCGCCAGGCGGTCGGCCCCGGCCAGCAGGGCCTGCGCCAGCAGCAGACCCGTCACGGCAATCCCCGTCCGTTTGATCATTTTGGGCTCCCCTTTATCCGCGCATCCCCTATTGTTGCGAATGGCGGAATATTATATACTTTAGCCCTTTCTTATCAAAGACAAACCCAGTGGACACGCGCATGAGTGAACGTACATTGACAGCAAAAATCACCGGCGTCGGCAAGGCGCTGCCTGAAAAACGGCTGACCAACGCCGATCTGGAGAAGATGGTCGAGACCAGCGACGCCTGGATCCAGCAGCGTGTGGGCATCCGCGAGCGGCGCATCGCCGCGCCGGGCGAGTACACCTCCGACCTTGCCGCGCGGGCGGCCGCCGCGGCCTTGGCTCAGGCGGGCCTGACGGCGGACCAGATCGATCTGATCCTGGTCGCGACCTCCACGCCTGACACGATCTACCCGTCGGTGGCCTGTCTGGTGCAGAAGGCCCTGGGGGCCGTCCACGCGGGCGTGCTGGACATCAGCGCCGCCTGCACCGGCTTCGTCTACGGCGCGAGCCTCGCCTGGGGCATGATCCGGTCGGGCCTGATGAAGAATGTGCTGGTCATCGGCGCCGAGGTGAACAGTGCGATCGTCAACTGGAAGGACCGCGACACCTGCATCCTTTTCGGAGACGGCGCGGGTGCCGCCGTGTTCAGCGCGCACCAGGCCGACAAGGAGGGCGTGCTCTCCGCGAAGCTGGGCGGCGACGGCAACCTGACCGACCTGCTGGAGCTGGCCAACAGCGGCATCCGCCCCAACCCGAATGTGCCGGGGCGCTACATCACCATGCAGGGCAACGAAGTCTTCAAGCAGGCGGTGCGCAACATGTCGGAGTGCGCCGTGTGCGCGCTTGACCGCGCCGGGCTCACCCCGCACGATGTATCGCTGCTGATTGCCCACCAGGCCAACACCCGCATCATCGAGGCCGTGGCCAAGCGCCTTGACCTGCCCTCCGAAAAGGTCTTCATCAACATCGCCGACTACGGCAACACCTCGGCCGCCACGATCCCGATCGCGCTCTGCGAGGCACTGGAACAGGGCCGCGTCAAGAAGGACGACGTGCTGGTGCTGGTCGCCTTCGGCGCGGGCCTGACGTGGGGCGCCCTGACGCTGCGCTGGGCCTAGTCGTCTGTAAAACCACATGAAAGCCGCCGTTCTCTGTCTGGCGCTCTGCGCCGCGGGCGCCGGACCGGCGCGAACCGACGGCACGCCGGACACGGCGCGTCTGGCGGTTGACCGCTGCCTGCGGCAGCTCCGCGCCTGCCAGCTCCCGGACGGCGCGTTCGCGCAGGTCAGCCCGCAGGGCCGTCCCGGCGCGCCGGTCTGGATCGTGCCCTACTTCTCCCATTTCGCCGCGCTGGCCCTGCTGGCGCACGTTGAGGCGGGCGGCCCGGCAGATGACCGCACGCGTGCCGGACGCTGGTTCGACTGGTGCGCCGCGCATCAGAATGTCGCGGGCTATTGGAATGATTTCGAGGGCACGTTCAGCGACTATCGCGACACCGGCAGGGTCGACGCCTGGGACAGCTCGGCCGCCCTGTTCCTGCTGGCCGCCGACCGTTTCCGCCAAGCCGGGGGCGCGCTCGCCGCGGCGCACCTCGAGAGCGCCCGCCGCGCGGTCGCCTGTCTCGCGGGCCTGACCGACCCTGCGGACGGCCTGACCTGGGCCAAGCCCGACCATCGCGTGAAGTATCTGATGGACAACATCGAGGTCCGGGCCGGCCTGCTGGCCGCCGGGCGGCTCTTTGCTGCGGCCGGACGGGAGGCGGAAGCGCGCGACGTGCGCGAGCGGGCTGAGCGCCTCGGGCGCTCGCTGGCCACCTTCTGGCGGCCGGAGCGGCAGCGCTACAGTTGGGCACGGCTGTCCGGCGGGACACATGCCGAAGAGATCGGCAAGCCCTATCCGGAAGGTTTGGCGCAGCTCTACGGCCTGGCTTTTATTGAACCGCGCGCCATGTGCTGGGAGGCGGTCTGCCGCGATTTCACGCCGGAAACGGGGCCGACGGTCTCGTTCGGCGCCGAGTGGTGGCTGATGGCAGCTACGCGTATGGGCGATGAACCGAAACGCCTTTGGCGCACGCGCGCGGCGGAAGCCGCCGCAGCGCTCACGGAGCGCACCTATCTGCACCGGCACGCGCTCTCGGTCCTGGCGCTGCTGCAGGGGTCTTCCTGGCTTGCGCCGAAGGCTGCGTCGGCCGGCCAACCGTAAAAGGAACATGATGCGGGCACTGAAAAGATGGTGGCGGCGCCGGCGCGCGTGGCGCGCGGCGCAACCGCGCCTGGAGGCCGACTACCGGGCGGCGGCGGAGCGGCTGTTCGGCGGGCCGGTCACCTGGCGCGCGGCCGGCGGGCGCGGGCGCGATGTGGTCTGCCAGATCCTGCGCGCGGGGTGTCCGGCCGGCTACCTGCGCGTCGTCGATCCCGCGTGCACGCCCTCGGCGCCGGCCGCTGCGGGCCTGCCGTTCGTGTCGCTGCCGCCTGCGGAAAAGCTGGCGCGCGAATGGCAGGCGTATGCGTGCGGCGCCCCGCTCGGGCTCACGCCGCCGCCGCTGTGGCGCGACGCGCACGGCATGATCAGCGGCTACCGCGACGCCCGGCCGCTGGAGCAAGAGGCCGCGCGCGGCGGACGGTCGCGCCTGGCGCTCGCGGCCGAGGCGCTGCCGGCCATCGCCCGCCTGCACGCCGCCGGGGTGACGCACATGGACATGAGCCTCGCGAACATCCTGCGCGACCGCGCCTCGGGCGCGCTGCTCTTCGTCGATTTCGAATACGGGGCGGCGCCGGGGCTTTCCGCCGAACAGCAGGCTCTCTACGACTATCTCAGGCTGCTGGAAAGCATCTGGAAGTTCCTGCCGGCCGGCGAACGCGCGGCGGCCTGCGGCGTGTGGGGCGAGGCCTGCAAACGCCACGCACCCGCCGCGGTGCGCGCGGCGGAGCTGACGCCGCTGCGACCCGCGCTCGGGCGCGTGCTGGCTGCGCCTGAGCTGGCGCTGCTCTTTCAGCCGTGAGCGAAGGAAACGGCATTGCGGACGGGTACGCCCTTGCTCCCGACCGCGCGCCGCATCAAACACGTGCTCGACATGATCCCACAGCCACCAACCAACCGCTCACAAAAAAACTGTCTCATCGGCTTGCCTCCCCTGAAGGAATCCGATACACTTTGCGGTCTTTACTCAACTGCGACGAAGAGAAACAAGGAAGCGACGATGCCGGTGATTCTGGGTTTGCCCAAAGGAAGTCTGCAGGACGCGACTTTCAATATGATGCGGAAAGCGGGATTCAATGTGCAGGCGGGCTCGCGCTCGTATGTGCCGAGCGTGGATGACCCCGAGCTTCAATGCCGCCTGATCCGCCCGCAGGAGATTTCCCGTTACGTGGAGCTTGGACTGCTTGACGCGGGCATCACCGGCTTTGACTGGATTTACGAAAACAACTCCGACGTGCATGAAGTCTCGGAGATGTGTTACTCCAAAGCCACCTCGCGTCCGGTGCGCTGGGTGCTCGCCGTCCCCAACGACTCGACGATCCAGGGCGTCAAGGACCTGCAGGGCAAGCGCATCGCCACCGAGGCGGTCGGCCTGACCAACCGGTATCTCGCCCAGCACGGCGTCACCGCCGAGGTCGAGTTCTCTTGGGGCGCCACCGAAGTCAAAGCCCCCGAACTGGTTGACGCCATCGTGGAGCTGACTGAGACCGGCTCCTCGCTGCGCGCCAACAATCTGCGCATCGTCGACACGATCCTAACCTCCACCACGCGCCTGATCGCCAACAAGAAGGCGTGGACGGATGCCGCTAAGCGCGCCAAAATCGAGCAGCTCGCGATGCTGCTGCAGGGTGCGTTGGCCGCCGAGTCGCGCGTGCTGCTCAAACTGAACGTGCCGGCCGCGCAGCTTGAGACCGTGTCCGCGATTCTGCCGTCGCTGCACGCGCCGACCATCAACCGGCTCAACGATGCCGAGTGGTTCGCGGTCGAATCCGTGGTCGAAGAAAAGGTTGTGCGCGACATCGTTCCGCCGCTGCGATCCGCCGGCGCCACCGGCATCATCGAACTGCCTTTGAACAAAGTCATCTTTTAACACACAACACCGCGTGACGGCCCGGGCGGGCGGTCGCGTCATTCCAGGAGAACAAACGTGGGTTCAATCAAGAAAAAGCGCCGTGCGAAAATGTCCAAGCATAAGTACCGGAAACGCCTGAAGTCTCAGCGCCACAAGAACAAGTAAGGCGCGCACGGCGTGAACATGTGCGGGGAGACGGCCGGAGATCGCCTTCCAGCCTTGTTTTTCTGGAATACCGGCCCGCGCGCCTGCCGCGGCCGGTCTTTCCCCTCATGGGAGAAACGATATGAGACTGATTCGATGTGCCGCGTGTAACCGGCTGATCGGATCGGCCTTTGTCGTTTCTTTTCTGTTTTTCATCGTGCTGGCCTGCGGGTGCAGTTTCTCCCAAGCGCCGGCACGCGCCCCCTCTTTCACGCTTCCGGAACGCGATGCGCGCCAGGCTGGAGCGCTGGCGCTCTACGCCAAAGGCATCCTGCTGGAGAGCAGCACGCAGGGCGACACCAACGCCAACCGGCAGGCGGCTTGCGACGCCTTCCGTCAGGCCGTTTTGCTGGACCCTGACAATCGGCGCCCGCTGGAAGCGCTCGTCAGCGCCTTAACGGATGGCGCGCGCTTCGCCGAAGCTTTGGAGGTTCTCGAACCTTTTCTTGCCCGCCATCCCGAAGAGGTCGAACTGCGCTTCGAAGCGGCGCGTCTTGCAGAAGCCGGTGAACGTCTCGATGACGCCGCGCGCCATTGCGCCGTCCTATTCGCCCTGCAGCCTGGCGAACGCGAGCTGGGCCATGCGCTGGTCCGGCTTTATTTCCAGTCCGGTCGCATCCCAGAAGCACTGGGTGTCATGCGCGGGATACACACCCGCTTCAATGACGCCAAGAGTGCCGCCCTGCCGGTTCAATGGGCCATTCACTTCACGCGTGAAGGCCCGCAGACCGCTGAGCGCGCGCTCGCCTGCCTCGACCTCGCCCTGCCGCTGCGCACCAACAAGGCCGAACGCGCCGCGGTTCTGACCCTCACCGCCGAAAACCGGCTGCTTCTCGGACAGACCAATACGGCGGAGACAATCTTGCTCGATGCCTATCGTCTGAATCCCGCAGTCAATACGGCCATCCTGCGGCTCGGCATGCTCTGGGCGGTACGCCCGGACGCCACCAACCGACTTGCCCGGCGCATTCAAGCGGACCCCGACGGCGCCTACACGGACCGACTCATCCTGGCCGCCACCCACCAGGCACTCGACCAGGCCGACGCAGCGGCGGACACGCTCAGCGAGGCCTATGCCTGGCGCATGCGCCAAGGTTATTTCCCCAGCGAGAGCGTCTATCTCTGGCACGCCGCGCTGCTTGAGGCCGCGCAGCGCGCACAGGCGGTAGAGCGCATCCTTCTGGACGCCCTCGCCGCCTATCCGCACTCCCACGAACTCAAGAACTTCCTCGCCTACCACTGGGCCGAAGCCGCTACGCGCTTAGACGAGGCCGACCGGCTGGTAAGCGATGCCCTTCTGCTTCAGCCCGACAATGCCGCCTACCTGGACACCAAGGGTTGGGTCCTTTTCAAGCTCGGACGCTACTACGAGGCGCTGCAATGGCTGCTCAAAGCGGCTGAACTTGACAAAGAGGAGCCAGAGATTTTCGACCATGCCGGCGATGTCCTCAAGGCCGTCGGCCGCGACAGCGAGGCGATCCTTTTCTGGACGCGCAGCCACCGCTTCCAGCCCGCCCCGGCCGTTGAAAAAAAACTGCGCGAGCACAACGCCTTCCCCCCTCCATCCTCTTAACCCCACCTCCTTCCTCCTTTTTCCTTCCCCCCCAACTCCTAAATCCTAACTCCTAACTCCCAAATCCTGACTCCTCCTTAAAACCCACAATGTCCCCGTTCCTCAACATCCCCTACTATCCCGCCTTTGACCGCATGACGCCCGAGAATGCGGCTTCCGCTTTCGAGAGCCTGCTGGCCGAAGCGACCCGCGCCGTCAACGCCCTGGAGCGCAGCCACACGCCGACCTGGACGGGTCTGATGCGTCCGCTCCACGATGCGTGCCACCCGCTCTACGACGCCTGGGGCCTGCTCGGCCATATGCTTTCAGTCATGAACAGCGACGCCTGGCGTCGCGTCCACGAAGCGCTTCAGCCCGCGCTTGTCGCCTTTTCGTTACGCATCGGCCAGAGCCCCTCGTTTTACGCGAGCTACTGCGCGCTGCGCGACGCCGACCGGGCCGCCCCTTGCATCACCCCGGTCCAGCGCCGCATCCTGGATAAGGCCATCCAGGCGGCCGAGCAGGCGGGCGTGGGCCTGCCGGAGCCCCGGCAACAGCGCTTCAACGAGATCCAGACGGAATTGGCACGCCTCGCCACCGACTTCCGTAACCATGTGTTGGACGCGACCAAGGCCTTCTCGCTCACCCTGCGCACGCGCGACGAGGCGGACGGACTTCCGCCGGCCTTGCTCGCCGTCACCGCGCAGGCCGCGCGCGACGCCGGCGATGCGCGGGCCACGGCCGAAACAGGCCCCTGGCGCATCACGCTCGACCACGCCGTCTACGCCCCCTTCATGATGCACAGCCGCAACCGCGCCGCGCGCGAACAGCTCTGCCGCGCCTCGGCCAGGCGTGCCGCGAGCGGCGATCTGGACAACTCCCCGCTCATCGAGCAGCTCCTCGCGCTGCGCCGCGAGATGGCCGCTCTGCTCGGCTACGCCTCTTATGCAGAACTCAGCCTTTCCAGCAAAACCGCGCGCAAGGTCGAGACCGTCGATGCCCTGATCGCGCAACTGGCCGGTGCCGCGCGCGACGCCGCGCAGCGCGAAGCCGATGACCTGTCGGCGTTCGCCCGCGCTCAAGGCTTCGACGGCGCTTCGCTGGAACCGTGGGACACCGCCTTCTGGGCCGAGCGCCAGCGTGAACACGTTTATGCCTACAGCGACGAGGAATTGAGCCGCTACTTCCTCTTCCCGCGCGTGCTGGAAGGCCTCTTCCAGTTGGCCGAACGTCTCTTCAGCATCACCATCACGCCTGCGGACGGCGAAGCGCCGGTATGGCATCCCGACGTGCGCTTCTTCCGCGTCGCGAACGCCGACGGCACGCCGCGCGCCTGTTTCTTTCTCGATCCTTACAGCCGTCCCGCGACCAAAAGCGGCGGCGCGTGGATGAACGACTTCCGCACGCGTGACCGCCGCGCCGACGGCACACTGCAGCTCCCCATGGCCGTGCTGGTCTGCAACCAGAGCGTACCGGTCGGCGGCCAGCCGCCCGTCATGCGCTTCCAAGAGGTGAACACGCTCTTCCACGAATTCGGTCACGCGCTGCAGCACATGTTGACCACCGTGGATGAGCCCGAGGCGTCCGGCGTAAACGGCATCGAATGGGACGCCATCGAGATCGCCAGCCAGTTCATGGAGAACTGGTGCTACGACCGCCCCACGCTCAAGAGTCTCAGCGGCCATGCCGAGACCGGCGAACCGCTGCCGGACGCGCTTTTCGACAAACTCGTCGCCGCCAAAAACTACCGCGCCGCCACCGCAATGTGCCGCCAGCTCTTTTTCGCTGCCACCGACATGGATCTTTACGCGCGCTACCCGCACCCTGACTGGCCGGACGCCGACGCCGTCAAGCGGCGCAACGCGGCAGCCTATCTGCCTGCCCCCCTGCTGCCTGAAGACCGTTTTCTCTGCTCGTTCACGCATATCTTCGGCGGCGGATATGCCGCCGGCTACTACAGCTACAAATGGTCGGAAGTGCTCTCAGCCGATGCCTTTGCCGCCTTCGAAGAGGCCGGCCTGTCGGACGATGCGTCGGTCCGTGCCACCGGCCTGCGCTTCCGCGACACCCTGCTGGCGCTGGGCGGAGGCGAAGACCCGATGGCCGTCTACCGGCGCTTCCGCGGACGCGCCCCGACGGTCGACGCGCTGCTGCGCCACTCCGGACTTCTGCCATCCGCATGAATACCGCTGTCCGCCCCCTGTTCGCCCGCCTGCACCGGTTTGTCGAGCACGCCGCGCTCTTCGGCGTGCTCTTCACGCTGGCCGGATTCTTCGGCCGGCACGCCTGGTTCCTGGATCTCTTCACGCATTTCAAGCTGCAACTCGCCGGCTGCTTCGCGCTCTATGTGCTGATCGAATTCGCGGCGCGCCACTGGCACCACGCGGCGGCCGGGGCGACATTCGCCGCCGTAAACGCACTGCCGGTGCTGCTGCTCTGCCTGACCGCCACGCCCCGGCAACCGCCGGTCGCTTTCGCTCCGGCGGCCCAGATCCGCATCTTGCAGGCCAACGTTCTCACCGGCAACCGCGACGCCGCCGCGCTGCTCAGCCTCGTTGACCGCGAAGCACCCGACGTGATCGTGCTCCAGGAGACCAACCTCCGCTGGCTGAACGACCTCGCGGTCTTGACCAACGCCTATCCCGTTTTTGCCGCCGTGCCGCGCGAGGACAACTTCGGGGCCGCGATCTACTGCAGGACGAATGCGCGCGCGGCGGAGATCTTCTATCTGGATGTGATCGACGCCGTGCCTTCGACGCAGGCGCGACTGACCGTCAACGGGCGACCGCTCACGGTGATCGGCACCCACCCGTTTGCGCCGTACAACTGCGCCCACTGGCAGGGCCGTAACCAGCACATGCAACAGATGGCACCGCATGTCCGAAGCATCCAAGGCCCCTGCGTCGTGACCGGCGACTTCAACAACACGCCGTGGTCCGACCATTTCCAGACCTTTCTGGCCGACAGCGGTCTGCGCGACAGCGCGCGCGGCCGTTGCCTGCAACCGACCTGGCCCACCTTCCTGCCGCCGGTCGCGCGCATTCCTTTGGATCACGCTTTTCACTCGCCCGACGTGCGTGTCGTGGCACGGCGGCTCGGCCCGTCCATCGGTTCCGACCACCTGCCTGTGATCCTCGACATCGCCTTCTGACGGGGCGGGATTAATGATGATTAATGATGGCTGATCGCTGCTTGACAGTCCGCACCGTTTTGTCCATTTTACTACTTTGATGGTTACTTCTATGTTTTGTTTGACGTGGCCGGCACAGAGTAGCGCACAATAAGGAGCGGACATGACTGTTCATCTGGCGTGGAGAGTGGCAGGAATCGCGGTTTTTTGTGCCCTCAGCGTGAGCGGGCAGGCGCTGCCTGCCGAGTGGATCGATGCCCCTTTCGGAACTTATCAGTCCGCCCACCCGGGATGGAGCAGCTATGAGGCGGGCACCTTCACCCTGGCGGGTTCCGGCAGCGACCTGTACGGTGCCGCGAATGACGGCGCGCGCTTCGTGTTCAAACCTGTCCACGGCGATTGCGACGTGTACGCGGTCGTCGCACAGCCCACCTCCATGGACCTCGCGCGCAACGCCCGCGCCGGCGTGATGATCCGCGAGCACAACGGGCGCGGTTCGCGCCACATGATCATCGCCCACATGCGCGGCACGATCGGCACCGAGCCCGACCGCATCACCGCCTCAGGGCGCCTGACCCTCGACGCCACCGGCTCTTCCCTCAGCCGCAACAACATCGCCAGCGACCCGCAGCCCTTTCGCCTGATCCGTCAGGGCGACATCTGCCGCTGCTACTACAACTCCAACGGCGTCTGGACGTTGCTGAACACGCTGACCATCGCCATGGGCGAAGATCTCAATGCCGGCGTGTTCGTGACCAGCGGCAACGGCAGCGCCGGCCCCGTCATCACCAACGCCTTCACGCAGGTCGCGGCGCGCCCCCTCGTGGCCGTACAAAACATCGCGACCGGCCTCGAAACCGCTTGGGTGACCGACCTGCCGACGCTTGCTGCGGGCTGGGACTATACGTACACCCTTTCACGCACGGGGTCTGACGGCACGGTCACGCCGCTGGCCAGCGGCCTCATCGCCGCCGCCTTTACCGATGAGACCGCCGCGACCGGCGTCTGGTACCGCTACACCGCCACCGCCGTGCCCGTGCCGCAGGGGGAACTCACCCCGCCGCCGGAGGTGGTGCTGGGAACCAGTGCGGCGGTCCGCATGCCGTATTCGACCGCCAATCTCGCCGCCTCCCGTCCGCAGGGCTGGTATGCGGCCTATTATGCGCCGACCGGCGCCATCCCGCCTGTGCTTTCGCGCGTGGAGAGTCATTTGACCAACGCCGCCGCGGCGACCGTCGCAGGCACCAACATCAACTACCGTGCCGCGCTTTTTGCCAGCCTGGCCGTGGACACCGCCGACACCTACTCTTTTTTCTCCGACTCCGATGACGGCGTCCGGCTCACGGTCGGCGATACCGAAATCCTCAACAACTGGTACGGCGGACGGTCGCTCGCCCAGTCCGGGCCCGTGCGGCTGGAGGCGGGACGCGTGTATCCGGTGCGGCTCGACTATCTGCAGAACACCGCCGGCCGGACACTGACGCTGCACTGGCGGCGCGCCGGCGCGCCGGAGGTGACGGAGGAGGTGCCGGCCGACGCATTCTCGCCCGTCCCGCACCCGTGGCGGCACGAGGACATCGGCGACACGAAACTCAACGGCAACGCGCTTTTCGACTTCGCAACGGGGGCGATCACGATCCTCGCGAATGGCAATGCCCTGACCCACGCGGCAGACGCCTGCCATCTGGTTGCGCAGGAAACGACCGGCGACTTCGTGTTCACCGCGCGGCTCGACAGCCTGGACGGGACAGGCGCGGAGCGCCGCGCCGGCGTGGTCTTCCGCAGCGACCGCACGCCCGGAGCAGCCGGTGTTGCCCTGTTCGCCGTGCCCGCCACCGAAGGCTATGCCATCAGTCTGGCGTCACGCGCGGCGGCCGGCACGGCACCGCTGGTGGTGACCGCGCCGACAAGCGTGGCGGCAGACGCGCCGCTCTGGTTGCGTCTCGCGCGCGTCGGCATGACGGTGACCGCCTATTACCGGGCCGACGGCGACGGCACCTGGACAACGGCCGGCACTGCGGCGCTGCCGAACACGTTGACCGGTTTGGTCGGGCTGGCCGCCACCTCCGCGGACGAGACCGGCAGCGCGCAGGCGCTCTTCGGCGCGGCCGCTCTTGCGGCGCTCCCGACCGTCGCTCTGACCCCGACGCACGATGTCTATCTGCGCGGCAACAACGTGAACTACGGGACGGCCTCCGAACTGGTGCTCAAGCGTGTTGCAGGTTCGGACGCGCGCGAGATCTTTATGCGCTTCAATGTGGCCGGCGCAGAGAACGTGCGTTCTGCCGTGTTGCGGCTTTATGTGCAAGGCCGCAGCGCGACGCCGGAGACGCAGGAACTGGTGCTCAGGGCGTTTCATGATCTGGCGTGGGAGGAGACCGGCGTCACCTGGACCAACGCGCCGGGCGGACTGCGCATCCCGACGGTTTTCCTGGCGGACAACGACCCGACGATCGTGGGGCGCACCACGTTGCCGCAGACGGGCGAATACGTGTATTTCGATATCAGCGACGCCGTCCGCGCGGCGGCCTCCGGCAGCGGCGACCTGACCCTCAACCTGTTCTCCTTGACCGTCGTGACCGGCAACCCGTCCAGCTTCGGTTCGAAAGAAAGCGCCGCCGCCGCATATCGCCCCGTGCTGCTGCTCAGCACCGTTGCTCCGCAGAACGTGACCGCGGAGGGCGGACCGGACGCCGGCGCCATTACGGTCGGCTGGCACGCCTACGACGGCGCCGAGGCGTACCGCGTCTACCGCGCGTCCTCCGCCGAAGGGCCTTTCGCGCCCGTGGGCGGCGACGTGACCGAAACCCGTTTCAAAAACACCGGCCTTACCGTCGGCCAGCGCTACTGGTACCGCGTGGCCGCCGTGACGCCGCAGGGCGAGACGGAAGCCTCCCCGGCCGTTTGGGCGGACGCCTCCGCCGGCGCGGTCACGCTCTACGCCTCCGAAGACACCTATGTCAACGGCGGCACCGACTTGGGTGACAGAAATTATGGGTCTAGCACTACGCTCACGCTCAAATACAATTCCGGCGACCAAGCGTACCATCGCGAGGCGTACCTGCTCTTCAACGACATCGCGGGCCTGGGACACGTCGAGCGCGCCGTGCTGCGCGTGACGCCTAGTTCGTCCAGTGGTGGAGACTATCTGCCCTCGCAGATACCGGTGCAGTTTGTCCGGATGCCCTCCAACGCCTGGAGCGAGACCACGGTGACCTTCAACAATCCGCCGCCCGGCTATGCGCCGCCGACCCCGCGCGTGAGCGGTCTGCCGGAGAGCGACCGCGTGACGGTCCTGGCGCAGCCGGTCAACACCGTGATGGAGGTCGATGTGACCGCGATGCTGCGCGAGGCCGCGCGCGTCAACGCCGATCAAAAGCTGAGCATCGGCATTCTGCGCACGGACAATCTCGGCGGCTTCAATCTCTCTCTGTACTCACTGAATGATGGCACGGCCAACCGCAGACCGCAGCTCGTCTACACGCTGGGCCGCACGCAGCCGCCGGAGGTCTCGGGCGCGAAAGGGTACGTCGAAGCCGGCTGGCTGCCGTACCGCGGCGCCACCGGCTACGTCCTGCGGCGCGCCGAAGCGCCGGAGGGGCCCTACACGATCCTGGCGACGACGGCGGAAACGTCGTTCCAAGACCTCACCGCCGAAGCGGGCAAGACCTACTATTACACGCTGGCCGCCACGCGGCCGGGCGGCGCGGCCGAGAGTTCGCGGCCGGCGGCGGTCCGCATTCACGTGCTGGAGGCGCGTTATCCGGAGGCGGACGCCGCCATTGACGAGAATTCGAAGGCGGCCTTCTCCGGCGCCAACGGGACCTTGCCGCTCAAACGCGCACCGGCGCGCGAGGCCTTTTTCAAATTCCGGATCGACGATCTGGCGTCGGTTTCGAACGCCCGCCTGCGCGTCAACGTCTCCGCCCAGAGTACCGGCTATGTCCCGGTGAACGTGATCGTACGACAGGGCGACTTCGGCGACTGGAACGAATACGGGATCACCTACAACAATCCGCCGCCCGGGCACACGCCGCCGTCGCGTTCCACGTCGGAACCGGGCGCGGACGAACTGGCGCGCATCCTGTATGCGTACAAAGATCCGTCCAACGGCTATGACAACTGGATCGAGGCCGACGTGACCGAGGCGGTCAGGCAGGCGGCGGCGGGCGGGAAACGCCATCTGACGCTGTTCCTGACTGGCGACGACACCCTGCAGCATTCGGACGGCTTCATGAACGTGGTGGCGCGCGAGAACGGGGCGGCGTTGAAGCGACCGGTGCTGCTGGTGAGCGGCTGCGGCTTCGGCACGCCGCACAGCCTGCGGGCCGAGGCGGTGGCGGAGGGGCCGGGCTTCACCCTGCACTGGCGTCCGGTCGCGGGCGCCGTGCGCTACATCGTGACCCGCAGCGCTCCGCCCGCCTACGCGCCGGTCACGGTGGCGGAGGATGTGACCGGCACAACGTTCACCGACATCGACGCGGCGTTCTGGAACGATCGCGGCTACACGTACACGGTGCGTGCGGTACATGCCGACGGCACGGTTTCCGAGGCGGCTTCCGTGGCGCAAACCTTGACGCGGACCTTCACGCGGCCGGTGCTGGCGGACACCTACGTGCGGGCCGGCAGCTCCACCAATTCCAGCTTTGCGCTGCAACCGATCATGGAGGTCAAGGCGGATGGCGACATGACCTACCAGCGCGAGGCCTTTTTGCGGGTCGGCGCCGACAACCTGCCCGATTTCCTGCAGGCCCGGCTCCGGCTGCGGCTGAGGTCTCAGAACACGAACCTCGACTATGAGGTCGTGGTCCGCGAGACTGCGGACACCGGCTGGGCGGAGAGCGGCGGCACCGCCCCGACCTGGAACAGCGTGCTGGGCGAGGGTGCGCCGCGCAGCGTGTCACCGCCGGACGGCGATCCCTCCGTGATCGCGCGTTTCAACATGCTGGAGGCCGGCTATCAGCCGGGAGACGACCTGCTCTTCGACATCACCGGGCCTCTCAAAGCGGCGCAGGCTCGCAGCGCGCCGTCACTGATGCTCCACATCTTTGTGACCGACATGGGGGGGCAGAACAACTTCACCCTGCACGCCATCCAGGCGGCGCTGATCGACGACATGCCGCAGGTTCTTTTCACGGCCGCGCGTAACCCCACGCCCGGGACAATTCTGTGGTTGAAATGACCGAACGCTTAAAGGAAACAACATGCACGTAAAAATGAGTTGCCGAAATGTTTTCGCACTTTCCCTGTCGCTTTGGGCCTGCGCCGCGCCGTGCGCGCGGGCCGCGGAAGCCGTTGCGGCGGGAAACAGGCCGGTCTTCGCGCTCGACCGTCAGGACAAGCGTCTCTCCGCCGGCAAGCCGATTGAAGTCGCCGACCGACCGGAGCTGCGCCTGTGCCCTGGGCTGGAGATGGTCGGCCGCTTCCGCCTCGACGCGCACAAGAATTGGGCGCAGACCCTGGCGATGAAGGACGGCGAGTACCTGCTGCGCGTGGAAAATCCCGGAGACGGCGGGTACCTGGGCTTCTTCGTCCAGATCGAGGGCAAGTGGGAGGGCAGGCTGCGCGGCCCGGTTGTGAAGACAAACACGTGGTACGACGTGCGCGCAACGTGGACAGGGCAGGCGATGAGCCTGACCGTCAACGGCGAGACCTTCAGCCAGCCGCGCCTCGGCCGCATCACGCCCGGGCCGAAGCCGCTGACGGTCGGACCGATCGCCGGAGAGGTGTCGCGTTTCGAGCTGTTCAACCCGGCCCTGACGCGGACCACGCTCTTGGCAGCCCTGCCGGCCGACGCGACGGCGCCGGCCAAGGCCCGTCCCGGTTTTTTCCGCTCCGTGTGGCGCGCGCTCATGAACCCTTCGCGGCGTGCTGACCGTTCCGATACGCCGGTCGTGTTGGGCGGCCCCGCCGCTTGGGCCGGCTGGCAGCCCCTCAACGGGGCCGCCCGCCGACCGGAGAAGGACGCGCTCACCGCCGAGTTCCCCGACACGACGGCGATGCTGGTGAGCCCGGCGCTGTCCGTCGACCTTGGGCCGTATCCGTTCCTCTGCCTCGACGTGGACGCAGGCGGTCGCGGCGTGACGGGCACCCTCGACTTCACGACCGACACCGGCTCGGGCTCGATCAGCTTCCTGCCACAGTCAGGCGGGCGGCCCACGGTCGTCTCCGGCACGATGTCCGATGCCTGGACGGGGAAGCTCCGCCGCCTCGCGGTGAGCTTTGCTGGTACGACTGGACCGGTTCGCGTCCGCAGACTGGCCTTGGCGGACCGGCCCGTCGGCACGCCCGTCTTCTACGTCCGCTCGCTCGCCGCTGGCCGCGCCAAGCTGCGCCCCGGCCGCGAGGAGAGCGTGGTGGCCGGCATCCAGAACGTCGGCGGCGAGACTGAAGGGATCGTCGCGCGACTGGAGGTGCCCAAGGGGATCACCCTTATCGGCGGGGCCAAACGGCGTATCGAATGGCTGGGGATGGATGATTTCGACCTGGTGACCTGGCGCATCCGGGCCGCGCGGCCCGGCACCTACACCGTGCGCGTGACGGTCTCCGCCAAAGGCGCGACACCCAGCGTGCAAGACCTCGCGCTGACGGTCGAACCGTGCCCCGGCCTGCCCCAGACAGGGTACGTGCCGGCGCCGCAACCGGCCAAGACCGACTACATCAGCCTCATGCACTACTGCGCGCTCTGGAAGGAGGGCACGCACTGGGGTTGGAAACGGATCGAGCCGTGGCCGGAGAAGCGTCCGGCCATCGGCTGGTACGACGAAGGCACGCCTGAAGTGGCCGACTGGCACATCAAAATGGCGCTGGAACACGGCATCAACGGCTTCATCTACTGTTGGTACCGCGACGATTTTGAACCAACCATCAACCAGAGCCTCGGACACGCGATTCACGAGGGCCTCTACAACGCCAAGTACCGCGACGCCTTCACGTTCACCATCATGTGGGAGAACGGCTGCGCGAAAGGCGTGAAGAACGAGGCCGACCTGCTCGACAACGTGCTGCCGTTCTGGA
>Ga0123328_1001847_pt1 | contig 19981 bp, 17 predicted proteins | sample BioC12SIPDNA_2_FD_89702 | JGI IMG/M metagenome (GOLD analysis project Ga0123328, IMG submission 89702) | Anaerobic biogas reactor microbial communites from Washington, USA - Biogas_R1_A C12 SIP DNA | ecosystem: Engineered > Bioreactor > Anaerobic > Unclassified | place: Washington, USA...
CTGCCCGACCGCACGGGACTACATGTTGTCGATGACGGCCTGCCCGAACTCGCTGCATTTCAGCAGGGACGCGCCCTGCATCTGGCGTTCCAGATCGTAGGTGACCTTCTTCTGCGCGACGGCGGCCTTCAGGCCCTTCAGGACCAGGTCGGCGGCCTCCGTCCACCCCAGGTGCTCGAGCATCATGCGGGCGCTGAGGATCAGGCTGGAGGGGTTCACCTTGTCCTGGCCGGCGTACTTCGGCGCCGTGCCGTGCGTCGCCTCGAACAGCGCCACGCCGTCGCCGATGTTCGCGCCCGGCGCGATGCCCAGCCCGCCCACCTGCGCGGCCAGCGCGTCGGAGATGTAATCGCCGTTCAGGTTCGGGCTGACGATGACGTCGTATTCGTCCGGGCGCAGGAGGACCTGCTGGAACATCGCGTCGGCGATGCGGTCCTTCACCAGCACCTTGCCCTCGGGCATGGTGCCGCCGTGGGCGTCGTAGAGCTCCTGCTCGGTGACCGCCGCGCCCGCGAACTCCTCCCGCACGACCTCGTAGCACCAGTCGCGGAAGGCGCCCTCGGTGTACTTCATGATGTTGCCCTTGTGCATGATCGACACGCTGCGCCGGCCGTTGTCCAGCGCATGCTGCATGGCCATGCGCATCAGGCGCTTCGTGCCGAACTCGCTCATCGGCTTGATGCCGATCGCCGAGCCCTCGCGCACCGGGCGGTGGAGTTCATCGGCCAGGAACGCGGCCAGCCTGTCGGCCTCCGGGGAGCCGGCGGGGAACTCGATGCCGGCGTAGACGTCCTCGGTGTTCTCGCGGAAGACCACCACGTCGAGCTTCTGCGGCTCCTTGACCGGGCACGGCACGCCGGGCACCCAGAAGACGGGCCGCACGCAGGCATACAGGTCCAGCACCTGGCGCAGCGTCACGTTCGCGCTGCGATGGCCGCCGCCGATGGGCGTGTTCAGCGGCCCCTTGATGGCCATGCGGAAGCGGCGGATCGCCTCGAACGTCTCCTCCGGCACCCATTCGCCGAACAGCTCCAGCGCGCGGTCCGCCGCGTAGATCTGCGTCCAGCAGATTCTCCGATCCGTGCCGTAGGCCGTCCGCACGGCGGCCTCCACGACGGCCCGGGTCGCCCGCCAGATGTCCGGCCCGGTGCCGTCGCCCTCGATGAAGGGCACGATGGGGCGGTCCGGAACCCGGAGCCTGCCGTCGGAGTACTCGATCAGAACCCCGTCCTCGGGGACTTGTGGCTGCCTGCTCGGCTTCGCGCTCATGGTGCGTGCACTCGTCGGATGGAAGGGAATGGAAACGGCTCTACCGCCTCAGGAGGTTCAGACGTCCGCCGGCCAGAACGATCTCCCGCTCCCTGTCGCTCAGCTCGGCCAGCGCCTCGAACCGCGGGCCGTCCGCCCCGGCCCGGACGGTCAGCCGGCCGGCCTCGAGCCCGGCGGCCACGTCCTCGATCGCCAGGCGCGCGCCCTGCTCGACGCGCTCGTAGTCGGCCGGATCGGCGAACGTGAGCGGCAGGATGCCGAAGTTGACCAGGTTCGCCCTGTGGATGCGGCTGAAGCTGCGCGCCAGGACGGCGATCAGGCCCAGGTGCATGGGCGCCAGCGCCGCGTGCTCGCGGCTGGAGCCCTGCCCGTAGTTCTCGCCGGCGACGACGAACCCGCCGCCCGCCTCGCGCGCGCGCCGCGGAAACGTCGGGTCGATCCGCTCGAAAACGAACTCGCTGATGGCCGGGATGTTCGAACGCAGCGGCAGCACCTTCGCCCCGGCCGGCATGATGTGGTCGGTCGTGACGTTGTCGCCCACCTTCAGCAGGACGACGCCCTCGAGCCGGTCCGGCATCGGGCCGCGCCGGGGGATCGGCTTGATGTTCGGCCCGCGCACGATCTCGACGTCTCCGCCCTTCTCGGGCGGGAAGATGAACCCGGCGTCGTTCCGGGCGAACGCGGCCGGCCGTTCGATCGGCGGCGGCGCGTCCGCCAGCGTGCGCGGATCGGTGATGCACCCGTTCAGGGCCGACGCCACGGCCACGGCCGGGCTGCACAGGTAGCTGCGGGCGTCCGGCGTGCCCGAGCGCCCCTCGAAGTTGCGGTTGAACGTGCGCAGCGTCACTGCCCCGCTCGGCGGCGCCTGCCCCATGCCGATGCACGGCCCGCAGGCCACCTCCAGGATGCGCGCGCCGGCGTCCACCATCCGCGCCAGGGCACCGTCGGCCGCGATCGTGCTGAGCACCTGCCGGGAGCCCGGGCTGATGGCCAGGTCCACGTCCGCGTGCACCCGCCGCCCGGCCAGCAGGGCGGCCGTCAGGGCCAGGTCCTCGTAGGAGGAGTTCGTGCAGCTCCCGATCAGCACCTGCTGCACGCGCGTGCCGGCCGCCTCGGCCACGGGCACGACGTTGCCGGGGCTGTGCGGGCAGGCGATGAGCGGCTCCAGAGACGCGAGGTCCAGCTCGACGACCTCGTCGTAGCGCGCGTCGGGGTCGGCAGACAGGGCCCGGAAGTCGTCCTCGCGTCCCTGCGCGCGCAGCCAGGCGCGGGTGACGTCGTCGGACGGGAACACGCTGGTCGTCGCGCCGAGTTCAGCGCCCATGTTCGTAATCGTCGCGCGCTCCGGCACGCTGAGCGCGGCGACGCCCGGCCCGGCATATTCGAACACCTTGCCCACGCCGCCCTTGACGCCGAGCCGGCGCAGAAGCTCCAGGATGACGTCCTTGGCGCTGACCCACGGTGCCAGGGCGCCCGTCAGAACCACCTGCACGACGCGCGGCGCCGTCAGCTCGAACGGCAGGCCGGCCATCGCGCAGGCCACGTCCTGCCCCCCCGCGCCGATGGCGATCATGCCCAGGCCGCCGCCGGTGGGCGTGTGGCTGTCGCTGCCCAGCAGCGTCTTGCCCGGCACGCCGAACCGCTCCAGGTGCACCTGGTGGCAGATGCCGTTGCCCGGCCGGCTGAAGACGATCCCGTAGCGGGCGGCCACCGACCGAAGGTAGCGGTGGTCGTCCGCGTTGAGGGGGTCGGCCTGCAGCATGTTGTGGTCCACGTAGCTGACCGACAGCTCCGTGCGCACGTGGTCGACGCCCATCGCCTCGAACTGCAGGCAGGCGGCGGTGCCGGTGGCGTCCTGCGTCAGCGTCTGGTCGATGCGGATGGCGACCGGCCGCCCCGGCTCGGCCGTCCCTTCGGCCCGGTGCGCGCCGATGATCTTGTACGTCAGGCTCTCGCCCATGGAACCCCGTCCTTCCTCAACCCTGTATCTCGAAGAACCTGCGCAGACGCTCCTCGTCCTCGTAGACGAACTCGCTGCGCCAGTGGTCGGCCGCCCACCGGAAGCAGTCCCAGAACGACATCCCGCGCGCGGCGCCGGACCGCTGCAGGTCGGCCTCGCTGACCTCGCTCACCGCGCCGTCGGCGTAGAGCACAAACCGGACGTCTCCGTAAATGCCCTTGCGCGAGTAGGCGATGATGAAGTTCCCCGGCACGTTCGGCGGCACCTCGCCCGCGTAGAGGTAGCTGGTCGGCAGGCCGGATTGCGGATCGACCTGCGGCGCCGGGTCGGCGGGGTCGATCAGCATGTCCCGATCGGTCAGGTAGCCTTCGTCGAGCAGGGCCTTGAGGCTCGGCGGAAACTGCTGCTGGTGGTCGGCGCGGTACAGCACCATGCTCGTGAACAGGTTGCGGAGGTTGGCCATTCCGACGGCCGTCTGCGCCTGGGCGCGCGCCCGGCCCAGCGATTGCCCGAACATCATCATCTGCATGAACAGAGCCCCCTGGAGGGCCTGCGTCTGCTGCGGATTCAGGTCGATGCTCGCGCGGAAGTCCGGCCCCTCGGCCGTCAGCTCGATCGCGTCGAGCACCATGGCCGCCGAGGCCCTGACGGCCGCCATCGCGGGGTCGCCCTGAGCAGCCAGTTCCGTCCGCAGCGCGGCAATCCGCTCCTGTGCCGCGCCCCGCACGGCCTGCGCGGCGTCGGGGTTCAGGAACTTCAGATGCACGCGCGCGGCCAGGTTGGGTGCCAGATCGCACCCGAAGCCGGCGCCCGTCAGCTCGCGGATCCATTCGGGAGAGTCCTCTCGCGCGGACTCCGGGAACCCCTCCGCCAGCGGACGGGGGAGGGCCATGCCGCCGAAGAGCGTCCGGCCGGCGTGCGGCTCCGTGATGGCCTTCAGTCCGCCCGTCAGGCCCGCGCCGGCGCCCGCCCGGACGACCCGAACGGCCGCAGCCAGGGCGTCGCGGTCGCTCCCGAAGACCAGGGTCGTGTCGTCGACGAAGGCCGCCAGCAGGTCTGGGCCTCCGTAGACCGCGAGCCCCTCCAGCGGCTCGTCCTGACGCGCCCCGGTCAGCTCGGTCTCGAGCGCCCCGCGTTTCCCCTCGGCCAGCTCGACCAGCCCGCAGACGCGGCGCGGGCCCTCGTGCTCGTCCAGGGGCGGCTCCATCGGCAGGGCGAACGCGGCAGCCGTCCGGATGCCGCGCGCCTGCCTGGCGATGTCGGGGGCCATCATCGGGAGCGGCGCCAGCATGGGCGCCGCCAGCAGGCGCTCCAGGTCGACCGCGCCGGCCGCCCACGTGCCCTCGGGGGCGAACCGCAGCAGTTCGGCCGTCCGGCCGGCCACCGCCACGTCGCCGGCCGCCACGGCCCCGGCGGCCGCGACGGCCAGGACGGCCACCATCAGAAGCCCCGCACAGAGCCCCCGTCGCCTCGTTCCCAGCGCCCGTCTCGGTTCCATTGTCCCGCCCTTCCGTGCTCGAGTCGCGTACGGCCTCCGTCGGGTGCTGAGTCTGCCAGAAGCCCGCCACATTTTCAACCTGCGCCCGCGCCCGCGCGCGCCGCCAGGGCGCGTATCTCGGCGGGCGTGGCCGTGCCGGTGGTGTGCAGCTTCCTGACGGTGACGGCGGCGGCCAGGTTGGCCACGAGGGCGGCCGTGCGCGCATCGCCGCCGGAGCCCATGACGGCCGCCAGGGCGGCCACGGCCGTGTCGCCCGCCCCGACCGGATCCAGCGGCCCCTCCAGGGCGATGCCGGGCACGTGATCGAGGCGCCCGCCGTCCGCCACGCAGATGCCGTCGGCGCCGCACGTGACGAACGCGGGCCGGCCGGTGCGTCCGCACAGTTCGCGCGCGCACGCCTGCGCCTCCTCGCGGGGCACGGGCACGCCGAGCGGGCGCGGACGTCCGCACAGCCGGGCCGCCTCGTGCGCGTTGACCTTCAGCGAGCCGCCGCGGTAGAGCGCGGCGCGGTCGCGCGAATCGACCAGGAACGCGGGCGCCGGGTGGGCGGCCACCACGGCGTTGAGACGCTCGATGACGCCGGGCGGGCACGTCCCGCCGGGCACCTGCTGGTTCAGCACCACGGCCGTACAGCGGCGCGCCGCCGCGTCGAGCGCCCCGGCGAGCGCATCGGCGGCCCCGGCGGACGGCTCGTTGAACCCTCCGAAGTCGATGCGGTTCTGTTCGACGCCGCCGACGTGCGGCTTGCCGAAAACCATCGTCTGCCAGCCCGGTCCGCCGTCGAGCAGGCCGGAGACGTCCGCGCCGGCCTCGGAGAGGATGCGGCGGAGGAGGGGGCCGAAGACGTCGTCGCCCGCCAGGCCGACCACGTGCACCTCGCCCACGCCGAGCGCGCAGAGGTTGGCGACCACGTTGGCCGCGCCGCCGGGGCTGTAGTCCTGCGTGCGCACGCGGCGCACGGGCAGGCCGGTCTCCACGCTCACCTCGCCCTCGTCCGGGTCGATGTCCCAGTAGGCGTCCAGGCAGAAGTCGCCGCAGACGGCGACGTGCGCCTGCGGAAGGCGGGCCAGGGCCTCCGACAGCCGGGCGGTCATGGGGAAGTTCTCCCTCGCGGGGTTGTGCGCTCGGTGGACGGGATCAGTGCAGGCCGGTGGACCCGAAGCCGCCCATGTGCCGCTCGGTGCGGTCCAGGGCGTCGACCTCCACCAGCTCGGCCCGGCAGGCGCGGCAGATGACCATCTGGGCGATGCGCATGCCGCGTGTGACCGTGAACGGCTCGCGGCCGAAGTTGGCCAGGATCACGCCGACCTCGTTGCGGTAGTCGCTGTCGATGGTGCCGGGGGCGTTCAGCACGGTGACCATGCTCCGGAGGGCGAGTCCGCTGCGGGGGCGCACCTGGGCCTCGAAGCCGGGGGGCACGGCCACGTGCAGGCCGGTGGGCACCAGGGCGACCGCACCGGGGGCGATCGTCAGTTCGCCGTCGACGGCGGCGTGCAGGTCCATCCCGCTGGCGCCGGGGCTCTGGTAGCGCGGCAGGGGCAGGTCGTCGCAGCCCTCACGGCGACGCACGTGCACGCGGAGGGCGTTCGGGGGCATCTGTTCGCACATGGTGCGGGGGTCCTCCTGCGGTCTCGGTCCTTCGGGGACGCGGCCGGGGGAGTTCAACGGCGCAGGGCGGCGTTGACGGCCGCCACCACCTCCTGGACGGACGCCATGTGGCCCATGCCGGTGCGGCCGCTGGCCAGACGGCCCTCGACGGGGCCGACGAACGTCACCCCTTCGAGGGCCTGCAGATAGGCACAGTTGCGCTCGACGGCCGGGCTGCACCACATGCGGTCGTTCATGGCCGGGGCGAGCACCTTGGGGCAGTCGCAGGCCATCCACGTGCACGTGAGGATGTCGTCGGCCAGGCCGTTGGCGATCTTGCCCAGCACGTTGGCCGTGGCGGGCGCGATCGCCAGCACGTGCGCCCATTCGGCCAGCGAGATGTGGGGCAGGCTCGCGTGGGCGTCCTCGGCGAACATCTCAGTGAGGACCGGGCGGCCCGAGAGGGCGCGGAACGTCGCCGGGCCGACCAGCCGGCAGGCGGAGGCCGTCATGACCACCTGCACGGCGTGGCCCTGCGCGGTGAGGGCGCGCACGACGGCGGCGGCCTTGTAGGCGGCGATGCTGCCCGTCACGCCCAGGATCACGTTGCTGCTCGTGGGTTCCATCGGGGGAACTCCGGCGCATGGCGCGCGTCGGGGCGCGCGTCAGATCTGTTCGTCGGCCCCCAGCAGGTCCGACGGCTGCAGACCGGGCTCGATCTCGGCGCCCGGCTCGCGCTCTGCGAGCTGAATCGTGCCGTCCTCGATCTCATCGAGGATGTAGTTGAACAGCTCGTCGAAGTTCCGCACGCTGGGCATGAACGTGCGGCCGGCGGCGTAGTACTCCTGCGCCTGCTTCTGGATCAGCACGGTGAGCCGGAAACGGCCCCCGACCAGCTTGCTGAGTTCCTCCACCCGCCCTTCCTGGCTCTTGCTCTTCATCCGGCTCCCTCACACTTCAGGAACGTGTCTCGTCGTGTCCCGCACGCTGCGTCAGGATCTCGGCCACCGTCTCGACGGCCGTATCGAGGTCATCGTTGACGACGCGGAAGTCGTAATCCGCCGCCAGTGCACACTCCTCGAGCGCTCTCCGGATGCGGCGCTCGATGGTCTCGGCGTCGTCGCGTCCTCTGGTCCGGAGCCTCCGGCGCAACTCCGCCTCCGACGGCGGCTCCACGAAGATGAGCGTCACCGCCGGGAACCGCCGCTTCAACTGCAATCCGCCGTCCACGTCGATCGTCAGCACGACGGGCCGGCCCGATGCCCCGGCGGCCTCCACGGAGGCCAGGGGCGTCCCGTAGCGGTGGCCGACGTAGCACGTGGATTCGGCCAGCCGGCCCTCGCGAAGCCACCGGCCGAATTCCTCCTCGCTGACGAACAGGTAGTCGCGTCCGTGCTGCTCGCCGGGCTTGGCCGCCCGCGTGGTCGCGGTCACGGCGCGCACCGCCAGGCCGCGCGCACGCAGCCTGTCGGCGATGGTGTTCTTCCCCACGCCGCTCGGGCCCGAGAGGACGAACACCCGTCCGGGCCGGGCCAGCCGGCCGGCCGCGTCTCTGTTGCTCTTCGGTGCCAATCGCTCCGCCCGAAACCCTCCGGCTACTCGACGTTGCGCACCTGCTCGCGCACACGGTCGATCAGGCCCTTCAGATCCATCGCGTCCCGGATCTGATCGCCGGCCGGCAGCTTGGCCGCCATCGTGTTCGCCTCGCGCAGCATCTCCTGCCCCAGGAACTCCAGGCGCCGGCCCACGGCCTCCTCGTCGCTGTCGAGCGCATCCCGGAACTGCGCCACGTGGCTGCGCAGCCGGGCGACCTCCTCGCTGACGTCCGCCCGCTCGGCGAAGTAGGCCACCTCGCGCGCCAGCGCCTCCTCGCCGGCGGCCACGCCGGTGCCGTCCAGCAGCGTCTCGATCCGCTCCGTCAGCCGGTCCCGGTAGGCCGCCGTCACGTCCGGCACGGCCACCTCGATCCGGGCGACGGCCGCCTCGACGGCCGCACAGACCTCGTGGAGCTGCACGGCCAAGTTCGCTCCCTCGGTCTCGCGCATCGAGACCATGGCGGCCAGGGCCGCCTCGACCGACTCGAGCACGGAGGGCCAGAGCCGACCGCGCAACTCTCCGTCCGTCGTCACGTCCCGCAGGACGCCGGGCAGCCGCAACAGCCCCGCCAGGTCGATCTGCACGGGCACCCCGCCGCGTTCCGCCAGGGCCTTGAGCACCCGCACGTACCCTTCGATCTGCGCGGTGTCCACCAGCACGTCCGTCTGATCCGCCTTGACCTGCACGGAGACCGCCAGGCGCACGTGGCCGCGGCGCGCGCGCGCCTCGATGAGCCTCTGGAGTTCGATCTCCTTCGCGCCGAACGCGTCCGGCACGCGGAAGGACACCTGCAGGTCGCGGTGGTTGACCGAGCGCAGCTCCGCGCGCACGGTCCACTGCTCCGCCTGCACCTCGGCGGCCCCGAACCCCGTCATGCTCCTAATCATTGGCGACCGCCTCTTCCGGCTGCGGGGCCGCACCCGATTCCGGCTGGGCCGGCGGCGCGCCGGCATCCGCCGGGACGGCATCGGCCGGGGCGCCGGCATCGGCCGGCGCGCCGGCATCGGCCGGCGCGTCGGTCAACGGCGGCAGATCCCCGAGGGGCAACTGCACCGGGGCCTCCCTGACCGGCACGATCCCCTCGACCTCCTCGCGCGCGGGGCCCAGGCGCGCCGTGAGGATCAGGATGAAGAGGCACAGGGCCAGCATGATGTAAGTGGCCTTGGCGATGGGGGTGGCCGAATGGCTGCCGAGCATCGAATCGACGCCGAGGCCGCCCAGGGACGCGGCCAGGCCGCCTCCCTTGCCGCTCTGGATCAGGATGGCCAGCGTGGCCAGGAAGCCGACGACGATCACGTAGGCCACGAGCGCCGCGCGCCATTTCAGCAGGTAGAAGATCAGGGCCACGGCGAAGAACGAGGCGATCACGGCCGCCTTCTTGATCAGTCCGCGCAGTACCTCAGGTTCCATCCGTCCGCCTCATCGCGTGAGATTCAGGGCGGCGTGGATGATGCCGCCGAAGGAGTCGGCCTTCAGGCTCGCCCCGCCGACCAGCGCGCCGTCGACGTCGGGCATGGACAGCAGCCGCCCGGCGTTGTCCGCCTTGACGCTGCCGCCGTACTGGATGGCGGTGGCCTCGGCCGTTTCGGCCCCGTAGGCGTCGGTCAACAGGCGGCGCAGCAGGGCGTGGACCTCCTGGGCCTGCTCGGGGGAGGCGGTGCGCCCGGTGCCGATGGCCCAGACGGGCTCGTAGGCGATGGTGAGGTCCTCCATCTGCCGGGCGGAGACGCCCTGCAGGCCGCTCTCGAGCTGGCCGGCGATCACCTCGTCGGTGCGGTCGGCCTCGCGCTGTTCGAGCGTTTCGCCCACGCACAGGATCGGGGAGAGGCCCGTCTCGAGCGCGCGGTGGACCTTGCGGTTGATGAACTCGTCGCTTTCGCCCAGCACGTGGCGGCGTTCCGAATGGCCCAGGATGACGTAGCGGCAGCCCGCGTCGAGCAGCATCGAGCCGGCGACCTCGCCGGTGAAGGCGCCGGAGGGCTCGCTGGACATGTTCTGCCCGCCGACGGCGACGGCGCTGCCGGACAGCACGTCGGCGACGGACTTCAGATAGACGAACGGCGGGAACACGGCAATCCGCACCGCCCGCGTCTCGCCGAACTCGTTCCGCAGCGCGCCGGCCAGGGCCACGGCCCCTGCGCCGTCCAGGTTCATCTTCCAGTTGCCTGCGACGAACAACGCTCTCATGTGTTCAGCCTATTCTCAGGGTACGTGAAACGCCGAGGCCCCGGACGCTCAGCCCTCCCAGCGGGCGAATGCGCCGAGCACCTTGAAGGAGACGCATTCGGCCTCCATGGCCTGAAGCGCGCGTTGCGTCTCCTCGTGCTCGGGATGTCCGAGGAAGTCGACGAAGAAATGGTACTGCCAGGGGGCGGTCGGCGAGGGAAAGGACTCGATCTTCGTCATGTTGATGCCGAACTCCTTGAACGGCTCCAGCAGGTCGTGGAGCGCCCCGACCTTGTCGCGCACACTGCACAGGACGGCTGTCTTGTCGTTGCCCGTCGGCTCGCTCATGCTCCGCCCGAGCACGAAGAACCGCGTGGCGTTGTGCGCGTAGTCCTCGATGCGGTCCGCCAGCACGCGCAGGCCGTGCACGGGCGCCAGGCTGGCGCTGCCGATGGCGGCGGCGTCCGGCTCGGCGGCGGCCTGGGCCGCCGCCGCGCTGGTGCTGCGCATCTCGGCCAGCGCCACGCCGGGCATGTGCTCCTGGAGCCATCGCCGCGTCTGCCCCAGCACCTCGCCCTTGCTGTAGATCTTTCGCACGTCCTCCTGCGGGCACCGGGCCATCAGGGCGTGGTGGATCTCCAGCAGCACCTCCGCGCAGACCTTCAGCGGGCTGGACAGGAAGCGCGTGAGCGTCTCGTGAATCCCTCCGCCGGTTGAGTTCTCCACCGGCACCACGCCGTGATCGGCGCGGCCCCGCTCGACCTCCGAAAACACCTCATCCAGCGTGGCGGCCGGCAGGTAGCTCACCGAGTCTCCGAACTTCGTCCGTGCGGCCACGTGCGTAAAGGTGCCTTCAGGGCCCAGATACGCCACCTTCAGGGGCGTCTCCAGCGCCAGGCACCCGCTCATGATCTCCCGGTAGACGGCCTTCAGACACCGGTCCGGCAGCGGCCCCTCGTTGAGGGCCGAGATGTTGTCGTAGACGGTCTTCTCGCGCGACGGGACGTAGAGCGCGTTGTTGTCGCGCCTCTTCAGATGGCCGATCTCACAGGCCACCTTGGCCCGCTCGTTGACCAGGCGCACGATCTGCCTGTCGAGTTCGTCCACCTGTCTACGGAGTTCGTCCAGTGTCATCGCGACACTTTCGAAACAGGGCGGGCTTGTGCGCGCCGGCCGTTCCGGAGAAACGAAGTCCCCTGCTGCGCGTACACCGTGGGATCAGTATATGGAAACGGCCCCGGGCTGTCAAACGAAATGGGCCCGCTTCGCTGGCCGGGCCGGCCCGGCCGCGCTATAATGGAGGCGTTGGTCCCGCCCCGTGCCTTCGCGTCCTCACTTCAGTCAAGGCGGGATGTCGGATCCACTGGACAGGATCGGCGGCCTGGCCTCGGTGAGGCGGCTGCCGGACCTTCTGCGCGCCCGCGGGAAGGTCACGGTGATCGGCGCGGCCGGCAGCGGAGCCGCCCTGCTCGCTGCCTGGCTGGCGGAGAACGTACGTACGCCGACGCTGATCGTCTGCGCCACGGGCGAGGAGGCCGAGGAGTTCGCCGAGGACGTGGACCTGTTCCGCCCGGCGCTCGCCTGCCACTTCCCCCCCCTGGAGGTGCTGCCGGGCGACGCCGACGAGCCCAGCGAGGTGGTCCTGAGGGCCCGCCTGCACGTACTGCGCCACCTGGCCTTCGGCCCGGACCCCGACGACGGCCCGCCCGAGGCCGACGCCTACCTGGCCCCCACCGCTGCGACCCGCGTGGTGGCCGCAGCCGTCAACGCGCTGATGGAGCCGACCTCCTCGGCCGACGCCCTGCGCGAGGGCTCGCGCACCATCCGCCGCGGCGAGGCGGCGGACCCGCACGCGCTGGCCGCCTGGCTGGCCGACCACGGCTACCTGGCCCTGCCACAGGTCGCGGCCCCCGGGCAGTACGCCCTGCGCGGCGGCATCCTGGACGTCTATTCGCACGGGGCCACGCGGCCCGTACGCATCGAGTTCTTCGGCGACGAGGTCGAGTCGATCCGCAGCTTCGATCCCGCATCCCAGCTCTCCGTCGACCGGGCCCAGAGCTGCCTGCTGGCCGCCGCGGAGCATACGGGCGCGGGCGAACGGCCCTCGGCAAGCCTGCTGGACCACCTGCCGCAGGACGCCGCCGTGTACCTGGTCGACCCCGACCGGCTGCGCGGCCGCGCGCAGGAGGTCTATGACCAGGCCGAACAGAGCGGCCTGCTGGTGCCGCCGCCGGCCCTGTGGGCGGCGGTCGAGGGACGGCCGCGCGTGGAGTTCCGCACCGACGGCGAGGGGGCCGACGGGGACGTAGTCCGGGTGCCGATGGCTCAGCGGGACGTGTTCGGCCCCGACCTGGATTCGACGTTCGCAGAGCTGGCGCGCGTCTGTCGCGCGCACGACGCGGCGACCGTCTACTGCATGAGCGAGGCCGAGGCCCGCCGCCTGCGGGCGCTCCTTCAGGGCCGCGGGCCGAACGGGCTGGACGGCCTCCGGTTCGGCATCGGGCGGCTCAATCACGGCGTGCTCTGCGCGGAGGCCGGGCTGGCGCTGATCCCCCATCACCGCCTGTTCGGCCGGTATCGGCAGCGGCGGTTCGTGCCGCACGCGCAGGAGGGCCGGCCGGTCGAGTCGGTGCAGGACCTCTCGCCCGGCGACCTGGTCGTGCACGTCGATCACGGCATCGGGCGGTTCCTGGGCACCGGCGTGCTGGAGCAGGGCGGGCGCACGCGCGAGTACCTGGAGATCGAGTTTGCCGAGCAGGTGCACGTGCACGTGCCGTGCGACCGCATCGAGCTGGTGCACCGCTACATCGGCGTGGGCGGCCGCCGGCCCGAGCTGAGCCACATCCGGAGCGCCGGCTGGTGGCGCGCGAAGGAGCGCGCCCGAGAGGCGATCGAAGACATGGCCGCCGAGCTGCTCGAGGTGCAGGCCCTGCGCGAGACCCAGCAGGGCATCGCCGCCCCGGACGACACGGAGTGGCAGCAGCAGTTCGAGTCCGAGTTCCCCTACGAGGAGACCGAGGACCAGCTCCGGGCGGCCGAGGAGGTGCGGCGAGACATGTGTTCGCCGCAGCCCATGGACCGCCTGATCTGCGGCGACGTCGGCTACGGCAAGACGGAGATCGCCATGCGGGCGGCCTTCCGCTGCGTGATGGGCGGCCGCCAGGCGGCCATGCTCGTGCCCACCACCGTGCTGGCGCAGCAGCACTTCCGCACCTTCTCCGAACGCATGGCCGACTACCCCGTCCGCGTGGAGATGCTCAGCCGGTTCCTGACCGACGCCGAGACGCGCCGCGTGCTGGCGGGCCTGGCCGAGGGCACCGTGGACGTCGTCATCGGCACGCACCGCCTGGTGCAGAGCAGCGTCCGCATCAAGAACCTGGGGCTGGTCATCATCGACGAGGAGCAGCGGTTCGGCGTCGAACACAAGGAGTCCCTCAAGAAGCTGCGCCGCACCGTGGACGTGCTCACCCTGTCGGCCACCCCCATCCCCCGCACGCTCCACATGGCGCTGATGGGGCTGCGCGAGATCTCGGCCCTCCAGACGCCTCCCCACGACCGCCAGGCCATCGAGACGAGGGTCTCGCGCTTCAGCCCCCAGATACTGCGCCACGCCGTCCTGCGCGAGCTGAACCGCCAGGGGCAGGTCTTCGTCATCCACAACCGCGTGCACTCGATCACGGACTTCGCCGACCGCGTCCGGTCCATCGTGCCCGAGGCCACCGTGGCCGTCGCCCACGGCCGGATGCCCGAGAACGAGCTGGCCGGGACCATGGACGACTTCATCGACGGCAGGATCGACGTGCTGGTCAGCACCACGATCGTCGAGAGCGGCCTGGACATCCCGAACGCGAACACGATCGTCCTGAACCGGTCGGACCTGCTGGGCCTGGCGGAGATGCACCAGTTGCGCGGCCGCGTGGGCCGCTACATCCACAAGGCCTATGCCTACTTCTTCGTGCCGGAGAGCCGCCCCGTCACCCCCGAAGCCCAGAGCCGGCTGGACGCCATCCGCCGCTACTCGCACCTGGGCGCGGGGTTCGACATCGCCCTGCGCGACCTGGAGATGCGCGGCGCAGGCAACATCCTGGGGCCCGCCCAGTCGGGCCACATCGCCGCCGTCGGCTACAACCTCTACTGCCGCCTGCTCGCCCAGGCCGTGCGCGGACTCAAGGGCCGCCCGCCCGAGGAGCCGCCCGACGTGACCGTGGAACTGGGTCTGGACGCCTACCTGCCGGACGATTACGTGCCCACGCCGCGCCAGAAGATGGAGATCTACCGCCGGCTCCATCGCGCCACCGGGCTGGCCGGCATCCAGGAAGTCCGGGCGGCGCTGCGGGATCGCTTCGGACCGCCGCCCCGCCCGGCGGAGAACCTGCTCCTGCAGGCCGAGCTGCGCGTGCTCGCCGCGCGCGCCGGGCTCGCCGCCGTCCACGTCCGCGACGGCCGCATCCACCTGAGCGTACGGGACGAGGCGGCCATGGAACGCTGGTTCGCCACGGCGCCGGCCCGTCCCCGCAGGATCGCCGAAGACCTGGCCGTGATCGACCACGGCTTCCCGGCCGACAGCCCGGAAGCCACGGCCGCGTTCCTGCGCAAGCTGCTGGGCCGCGCGCCGGCCCGCGTGCCCTGACCGCCCGTCGATGGAGTGTGGAACCGCCCCCCGCCCTCGGCGCGTGACAGGCCGCACGCAGCGACGTATACTGCCCGACCGTTTCGACACTCTGGCTCGAGGGGCGCCCCGCCCTGCCGGGGCAGGAGGAGAGCATGGCCTTCCGAATCTGCACCATCGGCTGCGGCGGCATCGCCACCGGGCGACACGGCCCGTCCTATGCCGCCTATGCGGCCGCGCGGCCGGACACCGAGTTGGCCGCCTGCTGCGACCTGATCGCCGACCGCGCGGAGCGATTCCGCGACAAGTTCGGCTTCGCCCGCTGCTACACCGACCTGGACCGGATGCTCGAGACCGAGCGGCCGGACGCCGTCTGCCTGGTCTCCCCGGTGCCGGTCACGTGCGAGTTGTCCTGCCGGGTCATGTCGATGGGCTACCCCCTGATGATGGAGAAGCCGCCCGGCCGCACGCCCGAGGAGCTGGAGCAGATGATCGCGGCGGCCGAGGCGGCCGGCGTGGCCCAGCAGGTGGCGTTCAACCGGCGTTACGCCCCGCTGAATCGCGAGTTCCGCCGCATCCTCACCGAGGAGATCCCCCCCGAAGCCGTCCAGCACATCCGCTACGAGATGGTGCGCGTGCAGCGGAAGGACACGGACTTCTCGACGACGGCCATCCACGGCATCGACGCCACTCGCTTCCTGATCGGCAGCGACTACGCGCACGTGCGCTTCCACTACCGGGAGATGCCCGAGCTGGGGCCCGGCGTCGCCAACATCTTCATGGACTGCACGTTCAAATCCGGCGCGACCGGCCACCTGAGCTTCTGCCCCGTGGCGGGCATGACGGTCGAACGCGCACAGCTTCACGCGCTCGATCACACGATCGTCCTGCACCACCCCGTCAGCGGCTCCGACGTGGAGGGCCGGCTGGTGCACTTCCGCACCCGCGAGCCCGTGCACGACGTGACCGCCACGAAGCTGGCCGGGACGGACGAGGCGTTCGTCCTGGACGGCTTCTTCGGCGAGAACGCGTCGTTCTTCGACGACATCCGCGCCGGGCGCCGCCCGGTGGGCGACCTGCGCAGCGCGCGGCAGTCTCTCAAGATCGCGCAGTGCATGAGCGCGCGCCGGGACGAGTACACGGCCGACTGACGGCGCCCCGGGCGGTCCACCCGCCCGCCGTCGTCGTCCCCGTAGCGACGGCGGTGCCGCCGCCTGTCGAGGCCGCGGCCGGTTACACGTGCAGGCGCATCCAGGCGCGGGTGAGCGTCATGAACGGCACGGTGTAGCCGTGCGACTGGCCGCCGAGTTCCACGTAGGCGCGCGTGCCGGGCAGGCGCTCGAACAGCGCGCGGATGGTCTCCGGCGGGCAGGTGGTGTCGACCGAGCCCGCCGTCAGCAGCACCGGCATGGACAGCCGGTGGGCATGGCTGAGCGTGTCGACGAAGCCGAGCGCCTTCCACCCGGCCGCGAGCCGCTGCGGCCCGTCCTCGGCCAGGGCTTGGAGCGGCCCGGTGATCCGGGCGTAGGCCGCGCCGGACTTGTGCTCGTAGACCCACGCGAAGTCCGTCAGGTACGGCACGTCCGCCGCAACGGCCCGCACGCCCTCGTCGGCCAGGATGCTGCCGAGCAGCAGCGCGCCGCCGCCGCCCTGACTGGTGCCGAAGAACGCCGGGCCGTCTCCCCTGACGCCGTCCTGCCGGAGCGCCCAGAGGGTGGCCGCCGCCGCCTGGGTGAGCCAGTCGAAGTAGCCGCCCTCGCCGAGCGTGCGCACCGTGTCCGGCAGCACCGGCCAGGCGTCATCGACACGCTTCGAGAGGTCCGGCCCCTCGGGGGTGACGTAGCCGAGCGGGTTGACGTGCAGCACGTTGTAGCCGTCGGCCGTCAGTTCCGGATGCGCGCTCATCTCGGCCGCGTAGCCCGGCACGTGGACGAGCAGGGGGCCGCGGCCGGACGGGCACGGCTGCCAGATGCCGTACCACGTGCCCAGGGCTACGGAGTGGAACGCCACATAGCGCATGCGCGCGTGCCGGATGCCGCCGACGGCCGACCAGGGCAGCGGGTCCAGCAGTTCGCCGCCCACGTCGGCGCCTTCCGCGCGCCGGAACACGGCACGGCACCACCCATCCACTTCCGTCGCCGACGGATACCATTTCCGCGGGGATTCCATGCAGCCTCCATCAGTAGAAGACTCTTCCTCCGTGCACGTCACGCGTCCAGGCGCGGCAGTCCGTCGAAGGTCATCTGCGCGCCGATCTCGGCCACGCCCTGGAGCGTGCCGTTCGTCAGCGGCCGCATGCGCTCGATGTGCGCGTTGAGCCGCCTGGACAGGTCGGCCGTGACGTCGGGGTGCTGCGCGGCCACGTTTGTCAGTTCCTGCGGGTCCGCTTCCAGGTCGTAGAGCTTCTCTTCCATGTTCAGCGATCCGAACAGCCGGCCCTCGCGGACCTGCGTCGTGGCGGCCTTGAACCACGGCCGCACGTAGTTCCACTTCGCGGTGCGGCAGCAGGCATGGAAGCAGAAGGCGCTCACGACGTGGTCGGGCGCGCCGCCCTGGCCGAGGGCCTGCGGCCAGAGGCTGCGGCCCAGCACGCGGTCCGGCACGGGCTCGCCCAGGATGTCCAGGGCCGTGGGCATGATGTCCTGATGCTGGCAGAAGCCGGGCACACGCGCCCCCGCCGCCCGTCCGGCCGGGTGGCGGACGATCAGCGGCAGCTTCGTCACCTGGTTGTGCAGGCGGTCGGTGCCCTTGTGGATCAGGCCCTGCTCGCCCATCATGCAGCCGTGATCGCTGGTGAAGATGACCAGGGTCTCGTCCATGCGGCCGGTCTCGCGCAGGGCGTCCAGCAGGTGGCCGGTCCAGCGGTCCACCAGCGTCACCTCGCCGGCGTAGGCGGCACGGATGTTGCGGAAGTGCTGGTCGTCGCGCACGCCGTCCATGGTGGAGGGTGCCAGGCAGCCGTCCAGGCTGTCGCCGTAGTCGCGTTCATAGCGCCGGGCGTACTCGGCGGGCGGGTCCCAGGGCTCGTGCGGGTCGAAGACCTCCACGTGGAGGTAGAAGGGCTTGTCGAGGCTGTAGCCGCGCACCCAGTCGGCCGCGCGCGTCATGGTGCGGCCGACGATGGTGTCGGCGTCGCTCTTCCACTGCCGGCGCCGCAGCAGATGCTGGATGATCCAGGCGTCGTCGGCGATCTCCCGCCCCGGGGCGGCCCGCTCCAGCAGGTCGGCGACCTTCGCCCGGTCGGGCAGGATGTCCGGGTCGCCTTCCTGGCCGCGGACCCACTCCCACTGGCGGAATCCCCGGTGGAAGTTCTTGCCGGGCTTCATCAGGTGGTAGACGTCGTTGAAGAGGGCCGTGAAGTACCCGCGGTCGCGCAGGTGCTCGGCCAGCGTTACGTCCTCGTCATACAGCGGGTGCCAGCCGTGCTGCTGGATGGGGTCGGACCTTTGGGGGCGGTACTGGAACGGGAAGATGTGCCGCCCGGTGTAGATCACGCGCCGGGCGTTGATCGTCGGCAGGCCCTCGGCGAACGCGTCCAGGAACACGGTGCCCTCGGCGGCCAGCCTGTCCAGGTTGGGCGTATGGATGCGGTCGTTTCCGTACGCACCCATGTAGTCCCAACGAAACGTGTCGCTGACGATGATGACGAGGTTCACGATGCCTCCTCCCTCTCCGGAGGCGGACCTTCCAGCCAGACCCCCTGCTCGATGAGCGAGCGGCGCACCTGCACGCCGTCCACTTCCGCCGGCGACGCCTGCTCGCGCACGGCCAGGGCCGCCGCCGTGCCGGCCGCCTGCCCGATGGTGCAGGCCGGCGGCATGACGCGCATGGACGAGTGCACGGCATGGTCGACGCTGATGGGGCGGCCGGCCACCAGCAGGTTCTCGCAGCCGCGCGGCACGATGCAGCCGTAGGGTATCTCGTACCACTCCCCCGGCGGCATGGACACGATCTCGGTGCCCTCTCCCGTGGGGCTGTGGATGTCGATCACGTAGTTCACACGGCATATGCCGTCGGGGAACTTCGCGGCGCTCTCGTAGTCGCGGCGCGTCAGGTAGGCGCGCCCGCGCACGCGGCGGCTCTCGCGCACGCCCATCGTCACGGCCAGCGCGTGCAGCCGCGCCCGCTCGAACCCCGGCACGTCGCGCCGCAGGAACTCCACGTACTCCACGACCTGGCGGCGCCCCTCGACCTCGGCTTCGGAATAGGAGAGCGTGTCCGTGGCCCTGTACCCGACGATGCGCGTGGTGTTGAAGTGGATGCGGTCGGGTTCCAGCGTGCGGAACCAGAGCACGTTTTCGCGCGGGCAGTGCACCCGCCCTTCCGCCCGCGCCTTCTGGTACAGCTCGTTGATGACGTGTTGCCCGGGCATGGCGGCGAGGTCGACGCCGGCCATGTCGAAGCAGAGCGTCATGGGCTGCACCTGCCCGTCTTCGGGCCGGCCGTACTCGATGCGGCAGCCGGCGCGCGCGGCCAGGTCGGCATCGCCCGTGGCGTCGACGAAGACGCGGGCGCGATGGGCCGTCAGGCCGCTCTTGCCCAGCATCAGGACGCAGTCGATGTCGCGCCCCGCCATCACGGGCCGGTCCAGTTGCACGTGGTAGAGGAGCTGCACGCCCGCGTCCAGGCAGAGGTGTTCGGCGGCCAGCTTGGCGACTTCGGAGCAGAACGTGCTGCCGTTGGGCGCCAGGCCCCCCATGCGCTCCATCGCGGCGCACCACTCGCGGAAGATGCCCGTATCGAACCGCTGCCCCTCCAGGCCGCTCCACATGAACGGCTCGACGAGCCCGGCCGTGGCCATGCCGCCCAGGAAGCCGTACTGCTCGCACAGCAGCGTCCGGGCGCCCAGGCGGGCGGCCGCCACGGCGGCGCCGATGCCGCCCGGTCCGCCGCCGACGACGATCACGTCCACGTCATGAAGAACGCGGATGCCGCGTTCCTCCGTTCGCACGACTGTGTCGGTCATGGGGAAGCCCTCCCGGAACGAGGAGTCCGACCGGCCTCAACGGAAGTCCAGCCCGTGGGCCTCGAGCATCTCGTCCAGCAGCGGCGCCGCGACGTCCAGGTCGCCGACCAGCGGGTGGTTCAGCAGCGCCTGGAGGGCCGTCTTCCGGCTGCGCGTGACCGCCGCCTGGACCGTGAGCGTCTCGTACGCCTTGACGGCCAGCACCAGGCCCCGGAACGCCGGCGGGATCGGGCCGACGGGCACCGGGACGGGCCCCCGGCGGCCGAACCGGCAGACGACCTCGACCGACGCGTCGTCGTCGATCTGCTCGACCGTCCCCCGATTGGGCAC
>Ga0123328_1001851_pt1 | contig 19972 bp, 7 predicted proteins | sample BioC12SIPDNA_2_FD_89702 | JGI IMG/M metagenome (GOLD analysis project Ga0123328, IMG submission 89702) | Anaerobic biogas reactor microbial communites from Washington, USA - Biogas_R1_A C12 SIP DNA | ecosystem: Engineered > Bioreactor > Anaerobic > Unclassified | place: Washington, USA...
CAGCCGCACGCCACAGCCACCAGTCCGGTCGCATCGGCAGGGGGCTGGCACTGACCGTAACTGTTATGCCCCCAGCAGAACGCCCGACCGTCCCCGGTCACGGCGGCGACATGATACGACCCGGCGGATACATCAATCAGATTTGTGGCCGAAAGCGGAACGTCACACTGCCCGTAATTATTTAGTCCCCAGCAAGAACCCTCGCCAGAATCTCGCAACGCAATGTTTGATTGGACTTGACTTCTGATTACGACATTCCCAGCGCTGACCTTGACAAGCTTACCGAGGTGCGCCGGCCGTTCAACATACGTGGTCGTGTTCGTCACCATTCCCCACGCCATGATCCGCGAAAACACCTCCTCCGCGTCGTCGAGCCCGTCCTCATCGGTATCCGCACGGACCGGACTGGTACCGTGGACGGCCACCTCTTCGATATCGGTCAACCCGTCACCGTCGAAATCCCAAGATGTAGGCATCTCGTACGCGCCCATGTCCACGCCGCCGCCCTGAAGCCTGGGCGCGCCGGGCAGATCCGTCCCGGCCAGCCAGGGAGACGGTCCGGCCGCATCGATGCAGGGAGAAAAAGACAGCAGCCGGAAATCCGCATTTGATGGATCAGCCAAACAGGGATCGGCGCAGATGTTGCCCTCGCCGGACGGCAGCGGATCCGTGCAGGAGAAGCCGAATGAACTGTCGCTCCAGTTGTTTGTTTGCGATGGCGAACCGTAGTTATGATTTCCACACACAATGGAATTGGTGACCGCGCAGTCCCGCACCCCACAGCCAATCATGCCGCCAGAATAACCACCCGCCGTATTGCCGGTCACCGTGCCATTCACCACCAGACTGGCGCAGGCGCCGCCTCCGCCAGTCACAGCATCGTTACCGCTCAGGACCACATTCACCAACCTTCCGCCGTATGCGCCGCCGCCATAGTGTGCCGCACCGCCGGTCACCACGCAGTTACGCACCTCTGCCGCAGGTCCGGCCCCGAACATGTTCACGCCCCCGCCGACGTGATCCACCGTAAGCAGTTCCCAATACCATTCGTGAATGGTTGAAAAACCGCCGGAGAGCGTGAACCCGTCCAGAACGCCGTCGGTCATTCTCACGCACCGGCAATTGTCGGAAAAAGGCGAGTCAAAGCTGCCGGCACCCTCGATCACGGTCACCGCTGCCCCGCCGACGCTGCGCACCGTGACCGCGTTCGTGATGACAAGACGGTTCAGCGACGTGCCGCCTGGCGTCTGGCGGGTGCCGATGTTGTAGACGCCGTTGGTCACAAGCACGGTGTCGCCGTCGGCGGCCAGATCCACCGCGGCCTGGATGGTCTGCTTGGCGGTCGCCCAACTCAGTCCATCGCCGCTGTCGTCCGGCCGAGAGGCGTCGACATGGAACAAGTAAGGCAGATCCGCTTCGTAGGCCCCCATGTCAACGAAGCCGGCCTGAATCCGGGGAAGCCCCAGCAGATCGAGTTCCGACACGACAAGACTGTTCGCCCCCGCATTGACACAGGGGGAGTTCGTGACGAGGCGATAGTCACCGCCGGAGGCATTCAAAAATAGCGGCGCTGCGTTTATGTTGCCGGCCCCGGCCTGCAACGGCGTGACGCAGGAGTAACCGACCGAGCAGTCGTGACAGTTGTTTTCAGCGCCATAGTAGTTCGTGTTGCCGTACGCTATTGAATTGGTTAATCCGCAGACAAACGCGCCGCAACCTCCGCTCCCGGCATAATTCCCGGAAAGGGTGCAATTCTTCAGATCGCACCGGTAGGCCCCGCCACCCCAGGTCGCACGGTTCCCGTATAACACGCAATTGACCAGTTGCCCCCGGTAGGCCCCGCCCCCATCATAAGCTTCCCCGCCATAAATCAGACAGTTCCTGACGGTTGTGTCGGGGGCGGCTCCGTACATACTGACGCATCCCCCGCTCTTGTCCCGCTCGTCCGTTGATGTCCCATGGCTCACCGCGGCTCCCTCCCGCAGCGTGAAGCCCTCCAGCAACCCCGCGCTCATGCATACACAGCGTATGGCGTTGGTCGTATTGTAAGTGCCCTCACCGGATCCTTCGATCACCGTGGCCGCCGCGCCTTCTACACTTTTCACGGTGATCGCGTTCGTGATCACCAGCCTGTTCCTGAAAAGCCCGTTCGGCGTGAGTCGGACGCCGATGTCGTAGACGCCATTGGTCACAAGCACGGTGTCGCCGTCGGCGGCCAGATCCACTGCGGCCTGGATCGTTTGCTTGGCAGTCGCCCAACTGAGCCCGTCGCCGCTGTCGTCCGGACGTGAGGCGTCCGCGTAAAACAGCGTGTTCGTCCCTCCGCCTCCGCCCATGAGCGTCCGGATGTCACCGGCGGCCTCCGAATCATCTTCCTTCCGCGCCTTGTCTGTCGGTTCTGAATCACCTTTTATGGGCCGCCCGTTATCCGAAGCTGACGGTATGCCTTTACCCCGTACTGCCCCGGCATACGCGCCGTTCCTGCCCCCCTCAGCATCCGTTTGATGTTCACTCCTTTTCTCGTCAGGCAACAGCCAGGCCGTCATGACAACCCACGCGGGATCGTAGAGTCGCTCATCGACCCCGTCGGGAACACCGTCGGGGAACTTCGAACGCAGCAGCCACAGGGCGTCGTAATCCGGAGGCGGTTCCAATTTGAACGCCTCGTGTCCCTCTGCATTCAAAAAAACGGTCTCGCGCGTCAGTGGGTCCTCGTACAGCGTGACGGGCCACCGCTCATGCCCGTCCTTCCCAGCGACAGGCACCAGAGCCGCGGCCAAGGCCAGAGCCGCGTCGGATTTCCCGGTCAGAGCAAACTCTCCCGCATCGAAAAAAAGAGGATATTCACTGGCCGGTAACAACGACTCTTGGGATTGCCACAATTCTTTTCGCAAGCCGTCAGGGCCGTCCACTGAAGGGACCTGCCCCTCTCCGTTCTTCGCTGCGGCCCAGAGCAAACATATCAGGACCAGACCCATAACCAGCGCAACACGCACGGCAAGAAAACCGTTAGCCTTTGACATATACACTCCGTGATTCAACTTACATCATATACTTTCACATCAGCATTTTGATGGTAGACCAGCGTTAAGCTGAAAGTCAATCAGTATTTTGCAAAAATAAAACATTGTTGCAACACACTTAAATTCAACATCTTACAACGCCTAATTCAACGCCAGATGCCGTTCGAGAATGGCGTCGTCGGGGCGGTCGGGGACGGTATGGGACTCGGCGGCGAAACCCCTTTGTTTTGCCGATACCGATTCCGATACCGACCCCGACGCCGATGGTTCCGGCCCATAATTGGAATTGCTGGGACTGACGTTGGCACGATTGACAAACGGGGCACGAAGGGCGATCATGGGAACATGGAAGACGCCAACTCTTACCTCGCGCTGTTTTTCGAGCCGATCCGGCCGTACCTTCAAGACGACGCCGTCTCGGAGATTCTGATCAACGGGCCCAACCAGATCTACATCGAGCAGAAAGGCAAGCTGCAGGCAACCGACGCGCGCTTTGTCAGCGAGCCCGCCCTGAAAGCTGCGGCTGTCAACGTGGCCAAAAACGTGGGCCGCCTGCTCAACGACGAAAATCCGCGCCTCGACGCGCGTCTGCCGGACGGCTCGCGCGTGCATGCCGTGATCCCGCCGCTCGCGCGCTGCGGCACCGTGGTCGCGATCCGCAAGTTCAAGAAGGAGAAGCTGACCATCGGCCAACTGATCGAGTTCGGCAGCATCACCCAGCCGGGCGCGCAACTGATCGACGCCATCGTGAAGCTCCACAAAAACGTCATCGTCTCGGGCGCCACCTCGTCCGGCAAGACCTCGGTCCTCAACGTGTTGAGCGCTTTCATCCCCGACAGCGAGCGCATCCTGGTCATCGAAGACGCCAGCGAGCTGCAGCTCCAGCAGCGCCACACCGTCTGCTTCGAAACGCGCAAGCCGGACAAGAACGGCCAGGGCGAAGTGACGATCCGCGACTTGATCCACTCCTCGCTGCGGCTGCGCCCCGACCGCCTCGTCATCGGCGAAATCCGCGGCGGCGAAGCGCTCGACCTGTTGCAGGCGCTCAACACCGGCCACGCGGGCAGCATGTCCACCATCCACGCCAACAGCCCGCTCGACTGCCTGTCGCGCATCGAGACCTGCGCGCTGCTGAGCGGCATCGACATCCCGCTCTCCGCGCTGCGCGCGCAGGTGGCCTCGGCCATCGACGTGGTGGTGCACACGGCGCGCCTCTCCGACGGCTCGCGCAAGGTCACGGCCGTCTCGGAAGTGCTGGGCCTCGAGAACGGCGAGTACCGTACGCGCGACCTCTACGTCTACACGATCCGCGGGATCGCGCCGGACGGCTCGCTAGACGGCGGCTTCGCCGGAACCGGTGCCATCCCGACCTTCTTGCACGACGCGCGTCTGCGCGGCCTGCCGCTCGATGAGACGACCTTTGCGGCCGCGCCCGACGCCTGAACGGTCAGAAGCCGAAGAAGGAACGCTTCTCCTCTTTTTCCAGCAGAATGTCGATGCGGCGCGTCTCGTCCGGCTTGACCTTGTAATACTGCTGGACGGTCTTGTAGCCTTTGCTCTCGACCGCGACCTGATGGTTCTCGTTCGCCGAGACCTCGTGGCGCCCGGCCGGGACCGGCAATCCGTCCAGGAGTATCTGCGCGGTCTTGGGCGAGATCGTGATTTCAAAGGCTCCCTTGGCCGCAGCCGGCACCGGCGCAGGCACGGCTTCAACGGGCGCAGGCGTCGCGACGGCGGCCGGCACCTTCGGCTCGGGTGCCGGTGCGGGCACGGGTACAGGCGTGGCGGCGGCAGCCGGCGCCGGCGGCACGGGTGCCGGTGCGGGCACGGGTGCAGGCGTGGCGGCAACAGGTACAGGCGCGACAGGAACGGGCGCGGCCTCTGCCGCCACAGGCGTTCCTTCCGCTTTGGGTGTGAGCAGGCCGGCATCGCCCTCGCCGAAGGCGCGTTCGACCCCGCTGCCGGGAGTCAGTTTGACCGTCTCGATGCGCGAGCGGAAACGGTCGTCGTCGCGCACCGCGACCGAGACCGTCAACGTTTCGCCCTTCACCGGCAACAGCCATTCTTTCGCCTCGCCGCCAGCCAGCGCGCCGCCCGACATCCCCAGTTCGCGGCTGGTGAGCAGCAACGGACTCTTGGAACGGTTGACCAAGCGCAGCAGCCCCAAGCTCTTCTGCTGCTCCAGCGCGCGGCGCAGTTCAGCAGCCTCGGCACCGAACACCGCCTCGGCGGCGGCGTGCCCCAACACCTCGCCCGCCGCTTCAAGGCGCCGCGCGCGCTCCTCCAGCGGATCTTTCTGCGCAAGCGCCTGGGACACCCGGTTGACATAGGCCGCGCGAGACGCTTCCCAACGGGCCTTGAACGGCGCGTCGGCCAGCAGTTCCGGGGTCGCGCCGCCCAACACCGCAACGCCGTCCCGGCACGCCGCCAGACCGCCGCCGCGAAGCTGAGCATCGAGCGTGTCCAGCAGACCGGTCGCACGGGCAAGCCGCGCGGCCTTTTCCTCCGCCTGCTGCCGCTCGGCCTGCTGCCGCGCCGCCTGCTCCGCGTCCGCCTTGCGGCGCTGTTCCTGCTCGCGCTTAACACCCTCGGCATACGCGGCGTAGGCGCGGTCGACCTGCGCGGCTGCATCCTCCAGCGCCGGCGCGAGCACCGCTTTCAGCCGCGGCGATTGAGCAGCCAGCCGCGACAGCCGCTCGCGGTCAGCCTTGCCGTCCCGGCCCGCAGCCAACTCCGCCAGCGCCGCGTCGCGCACGCGCTTCACGCCCTCGGCGGCAAGCGACGTGAGACGCTCTTGCAACGCGGCGAGGCGGCGCGTCCGCTCGGCTTCGTCCAGCCCGGGCCATGTCTCGTTCGCCTGCGCCGCCAAACGGCCGGCGGCCGCCTCGGCGGCCAACCAGGCGGCGTCGTCATCGAGCGCGCCGGGTATGGCCTTGAGCAAATTCTGATAAACCGGATCGCGTTCCGGCGGCAACGCCGTGGCAGCCTGCTGTGGCTTGGGCTGTGCGCCAGCCGGCGCACCATCAGCGGCTTTCGGCTCCGGCACCGGCTGTGACGGCGCATGGATGGACGCGTGGGGCTGGGGCACGCGGTCCGGCTGCGCCGGCGTCCCGCCGCCGCGACGCCCCGCGACTCGGATGCCCAGCAGCACACCGCCGACCCCCACCGCAGCCACGCCGGCGGCCACGCCGGCCAGCAGCAGCCGTTTGCGCGTCCTGCGCCGCTCCGCCTCGCGCCGTCCCGCCTCGACCAAGCCGCCGCCGCCCGGCGCGGCCAACGTGGCATCCGCCAGTTCGAGCGGCCGTGTGCCCAGCGTCATGCCGGGCTCGGCCGGCGGCTGGCCGCCCGCCAGCGTAGCCATGGTCATCTCGCCGGCGTCGAACAGGTCGTCGTCGCGCTCCGGCGACATGGTCTCCGGCTTCAGCGCGTCCTCCAACGCCGCGCGCATCTCGGCCGCACCCGCGTAACGCTGCGCGGGTTTCTCGCAGAGCGTCCGGCTGACGACCTGCTTGAGGCGCGGGTAGCGCACAAACACCTCGTCATCGAACGCGATCTGCGGCGGCTTGCGGATACGGTCCTGAAAGGCGACCCACGCCGAGTTCATGTCCGTCGGCAACCGTTCAAAGACCGGCTTGCCGGTGAGCGCCTCATAGAGGCAGAGCCCGAGGGCGTAAAGGTCCGACTGCGGCGAACCGCGGTCGCCGCCGGCCTCGGCGAACTCCGGCGCCATGTAGTCCAGCGTTCCCGGCACGCCGCCGACGGTCACGGTGCCGGACACGTCGCGCGCCACGCCGAGGTCGAAAATCTTGGCTTTGTCGGGCTGGCCCATCGGCGCATAGAGGTTGCCGGGCTTGATATCGCGATGGATGATCGGCCGCGCGCTGTGATGCAGAAACTGCAGCGCGCCGAGGTAGTTGCAGAAGAGCGGCACGGCCTCGGCCACATCCAGTCCGCCTTCGTTCTTGATGCGGTGGCGCAACGTCCAGCCGGGCATGCCTTCGAGAAATTCCATGACGAGAAAATACTGCTTCTCGCCGCCCGTGCCTTCCAGCACCATGAAATCAACATATTTGACGAGATTCGGGTGCGGATACTGCTGCAGGATCTTTGCCTCTTTGAGAAAGCGGTCCGACTGCTTTTCCGAGAAAAGATACTTGACCGCGACCAGCAGGCCGTCGCTGACGCGCCGCGCCTTGAAGACTTCGCCGAAACCGCCGCGCCCCAAGACGGCCAGCAGCTCGTACTCCTCTTTGTTCTTGTGGCGCAGGCGGCGGTAGCGGATCTTGCGGAAATCCTCCAGCAGCGCCGTGAACGAGGGGTAGCGCTCCTCGCGCCGCACCGTCAGGCATTTGGCGATCACCGTTTTGGCGGCGCTGAGCACGCGGAAAACGCCCGGACGAAACGAGGGCGACGGCGCGGACGCATGTCGCCAGCGGTTGAGATACCCGATGTGCGCGGTCTCGCCCAGCGGCTCATACGGCAGCGCGCCGGTCAGCGCCTGATAGAAGCAGACGCCCAGGCTGAAGATGTCCGAGACTTCATCGCCATGAAAGCCGTTGATCGTGATGAAGTCCGGCGCCATGTAGTCAAAGGTGCCTTTCCAGCCGGCCGTGCTCATCTGGCCGCTGTCGTCACGCCGCGCGATATCGAAGTCAATCAGCTTGGCCTGTCCGTCCTTGGTGATGAAAATGTTGGACGGCTTGATGTCGCGATGCGTGATCCCGCGCTCGCGGGCATGGATCAGCCCGGCGAGGCACTGCTCGAAAATGCTCTCGACCTGCGGCCACGGCAAACCGTTTTTTGCGTTCTTGAGCCGGTCGCTGAGCGGTTCGCCCTCCAGCAGTTCCATCACCAGGCACTGTGCCTCGTCCCACTCGCCGGCATGCCAGGCAAAACAGTCGCGGTAACTCACGATATGGGTGTGCGAAAGGCGGCGCAAGATGTCGGCCTGCTCCTGAAACTTGAGCCGGAGCTTCTCGTCTTCACCGGTGATGCGCACCACCTTGAGCGCGACCTCCTCGTCCTGCCGCACGTAAGGCAGGGCGTCGGCGACACAGCGCGCCCGGTAGACGCGTCCCTGCGCGCCGTCACCGATCAAGGCCAGCAGCTCATAATCGCCGATCCGCTCTTTGCCGTTCTCATCCATCACACCATCCTACCGTTTCAACCACACCCAAAAGGCCGCCGTACCCGCTGCGGCCGCTGCGGCCGCCAGCGCCAGCAGCCATACCCATCGCCGCGAGCGTGCCGGCCGCAACGGGGGCAATCCCGTCCGCGTGATCCGCTCAGTCGCGAAGCCGCCGTGATCCGGCTCGGGCTCATCCTGCACGGCCGGGGTCTCGCCTTCGCCCGAGAACGGCGTGGCCGGCGTAACCGGCGGCTGGGCGGCCTTGCGCGACCATTCAGGCGGCGTCACGCCCTCGCCGGCGAAGCCGGCCGAATCCACCGTCTGTCCAGTCGCGGCGGTCTGGCCGGTCTCCCGTTCTTCGTCATCCGCCGTTCTCTCTGCGGCCGGCGCGGCCGCGGCCACGGCTTCCTGCTCCAGCTCCTGAGCGCGCGCCGGCACCTCCTGCGTCGGGCCCTGCGGCAGCGCGTCGGCCACGCGCACCAGCACGACCGAGACATTGTCTTCGCCCCCGGCTTTGAGCGCCTCGCCGACCAGCAGACGGGCCAGCGTCTCCGGCTCGTCAGCGGCATGCTTGCGCAGCAGCTTAGATAGTGTTTTGTCCGGCACCATCTTGGTCAGGCCGTCCGAACAGAGCAGAAAGATGTCACCGGCCGCGACATCAGCAGGCGTCTCCTCCAGCAACACCGTCTCTTCCAGGCCGACGGCGCGCGTGATCACGCCCCGGAACATGGCGGGCAGATTCTTGTCATCGGCCAGACCGGCCGCGGCCGCGACTGAGTGATCCGTGCTCAACTGCTGCAGCTTGCCCTTGCGGAACCGATAGGCGCGGCTGTCGCCGGCATGCAGCACCCGCGCCTGTTCCGGCATCACGCGGTCAAAGAGCAGCATCACCACCGTGCTGCCCGCTCCGCTCAAGCCGCGTTCCTCGGAGCGGGCCTTGATCCACTGGCTGGCCCGGTTCACGGCACACGACGCCAGCCGCGCGGCGGCCGCGGCCGTCACGGCAAAGGGCGCGTCCGGCGATACGGTAAAGGCGTCACGCAGGGCGTCAACCGTCGCCTGGCTCGCCACCTCGCCGCCCTGTACACCTCCCATGCCGTCGGCCACGCAGAACACGCCCGCCTCCGGCACCCGCAGCACAGCGTCCTCGTTGTTCCTGCGCTTTCGCCCGACATCCGTCACCTCTGCCGACGCGAGATATGCACACACACTGTTCACGGGCTCATCCTCCTTGGCTCTGCTACTGGACAAGCGGATCGACCTTGACCGCGTCGCTTTTGGCGCTCTCCAACTGGTCCTTGTCCACCGCCGTCACGGCTACGGTCACCGCCTTGGCCAGATCGGCCACGGCCCATGCGCAAGCGGGATGTTCAACCGTCGCCAGCAGATCCCAGCCCAGCAGCTTCTTCGCCCAAATGCGGTACTGGGCGACATCAGTCTGCGGCGGCGGCGTCCAGACGATGCGGACGGCCGCGCCTTCACGCTGCACCGACACGCCCGACGGCGCGTCCGGCAATGGTTTGGCCGTGCCTTGCGCCGTCTCGCTCCACAAACTGCCCAGACCGTCTTTGTCTATCGCGCGGACCCGATAGTAGCGGGCGGCACCCGGCTCTAAACCGGTGTCCTCGGCCTCAAGCACCCCTCCTTCGAACACCGGCAGGTAGGCCAGTTTGCGAAATCCGCCGTCCGGTTTCTTGGAGACCTCGATGAGATACCCGCCGATGTCTTTTTCCGGATTGGGCGCCCACGTCAACCGAATGCCGCGCGCACGCTGCGCGGACGCTTCAAGGCCTGACGGCGTCGCGGGAATGACCTTGGTGGTGGCCTGAACCGGCACGGAGGCCGACGAGCGCACGTTCGCCGTGTTGAAGGCGATGACCCGGTAGTGGTAGACGGTGCCATCGGCAAGCAGACCGAGACGCGCGGCGTCTTTCTGACCGCCACGGTCGAGATGATTGGTTTCGGTGCGGCTGCCCAGCCGCGCGACCTGCGCCCACTCGTCACTGTCGGCCATGGCCCGCCACACCTCATAGCCTGTCACCGCGTCATCCGGCGAAGCGGCCCAAGCCACCGGCACCTCGCGCGGCCGTGCGGACACCGCAGCCACCTGCTGCACGACCGGCGGCACCGCACGTGTGGTCGCACGAACCGTCTGCGAATCGGCGCTCTCGGCAGTCACGCCGTTGACCGCACGCACGCGGTAATGATAGGTCCCCTCGTCCTCCAGGTTGCCGGGATTCCCGCCCCCGTCCGTAAAGGCCGTGACCGTACGCCCCTGCACCTCGCCGATCTTTTTGAAGGGGCCGTCGGCCGAACGCGCCTGATAGACCTCGTAGCGCACCACGTCCGGCTCCGGGCTGGCCGCCCACGTGAGCGGCACGCAGCGCACGCCGTTGGACTCGGCGGCCACCTTGGCGGGCGGCACGGGAGGCGGCTGGGTCAGGACGGAAGCGGACGGGGAGGGCTCGCTCGCGGCGTCGACACGGTTCACGGCCAGCACGCGGTAGCGGTAGCGGGTGCTGTCCTTGAGCGTCGACGCAGCCGTTCCGCCGTCGACAAACTCCGTGCCCGGCGTAGTGCCGACCTCCTCGAATGCCTCGGGCGCGGCTTCAGCAGCACGCTGCACACGGTAGTGCTTGAGCCCATCCGAGGGCGAGGCGGCCCAGGTGACGGTCACCGCACGCGACCCTGTCGCCTCAGCCTGGCACGAGGCGGGCGGCACGGGCGGCGGCGCAGTCACGGTCTTGACCGGCGCGGTCGGTTCGCTGACCCGCCCCTCCTTGTCGAGAATGGCGCTGAGCCGATAATAATAGGCGGCGGCATCTTTGAGCCGCGTTTTGGGATCTTGGCCGTCGGCAAAGGTCAGCGCGTCACCGGGCAGGTCCGCGACCCAGGCGTAAGGACCTTCCGCGCTCTCGGCGCGCTCGACGCGATAGCGGTAGACCGGCAAGTCCGGCTTTGACCACGATACCGTCGCCGAGCGCAGCCCGCCGTCCGTCACGGAAACGGACTCCGGCTTGCCGTTCGCGACAACCTGGCCGGTCTTCATGGGCAGTCCCGAGCCCGCGCCGCCCGCATCCGCCACCGCATCGCCGCGCCCTGACGTCGAGCGGCAGCCTACGACGCCCAGCGCAAGCACGGTCGCGACAGCGGCCGTCACGCGCCTGACTCCTTGGCGACTCCCCTTGGTTTGACTGGCCTGCATATCCACTCTCCTTGGCTCTTGCAAAACCCCAGTGATGCAGGTGTCCCGCCAGCCGACAGGCCGCAAAACTTCGGGATTGCAGGCGGTACGCCTGCACACCACGTTCAACCTGTGCGGGGTTTTGCAAGAGGCTCTACGTCATCCGCCTCATCGTTGCGAGTACTATAACGGTTTTCTCAGCCCGGTGCCAACAGCGAATGCGTCCCGCCCCCCCCCCCGCAGGCGCGAGCGGGCGGTGTAGCCCCGTTTCACTTGCTTGGGAAAGGGGCCGTTCTTCAAGGCGTTCACTCAAGGCTGCGGTCTCGCCGAGACCGCACTTTTCTGTTGCGAACTCGGGCCTTGATTTTCGAACATTTTCATGATGCAATCAGCCGCCTCGTTCGATCAGATACCAGAGCGTCGCGTGTGCGGCCACTGTTTTCAGCGAGCCGCAATTCATAGGCACCTGCGCCCTGCGCCTTCCGCTGCCGTCCAGTGCAGACGCGCGCCATCCCGTGCCGGGCAAGGTCACGGTCAGCGGCACCGGCTCCGCCAGCGTAGGCCCCTCGCCCCACTCCGTCACACCAGTGCGCGTCTCATTCCAGCACTGTCCGGCGTTCTCCACACGCGCCACGGCGATGAGCAACAGGCGTTGCGACTCAGCGACCGGCCGCGCGTCGAGCGCGACCAGCGCGATGTTGGCATACCCGTTGCGCGTGCCGGCAACGACCTCCACGCACACATCGCCAAGCTGGAACGTCCGGCCCCCGACCCTGCCGATCAGCAAACGCGCGGCAGGCGCGTTGACCCGCAGCGACACCGCATTTTCAGCCCGCCGGTCAAATTCGATCTCGCCCGTATCGCTGACTATCGACCGCCCGTCCAGCCCGCTCGCGCCGCTGAGCGCGGCCGTGCCCGACGCCGTCAACCGGCACGCCGCCTTGCGGCGCCACACGTCCGATACGTTTCCCTGCCCCTGTTCAAGTACGCTGGACACGCCGCGCCAGACATTGTCCACAAGGCGCGCGGCGATCTCCTTTTCAGGCACATCCAGCGTGAGCGGCTCGCGCGCCGGCGCGACAAGTCCCTGCCGGAAGAGCAGCGCCATCGCCGGCACCATGCACATTTGTCCCGCATGTCCGGTTGTCGCGTAGTGGCTCTGGATGCGGCTGTGCCCCTGCTTGCCGCCTTGGAAATTATACCACGAATACTCCGCGAATCCGGCCCAGCCCTGATAAGCCGCGAGCAGCGCCAGTAACGGAAAATTCTCCGAGGCATGATCGTTCGGCGGATTGAGGTCAAACTCTGTCATCAGAAACGGCTTGCCTGCCACCCGCCACAACGCCGCACCCTCGAGCGCACCGAACGCCGCGCCCGCCATCGACGCGTTGCGAACCGTGCGGAGACGCCCCCCCTGTCCATCCGCCGCTTCATGCGGATGGCACGGATAGCAGTGCATATCGATCACGTCGCCAAGCCGTGCCTCGCGCCGAAGACCGGCCAGCCCGCCATAGCTCGCCTGCGTGCAGTAGATCATGGCGCGCGCTCCCAGTTCGTCGCGCAGCACGCGCTTCAGCGACAAAACATACGCCTCTTCCTCGGACATCAGGAAACGCATAAAATCCGCCGATCGCTCAGGGCAGGCGGTATCCGCCACCAGCGGCACGCCGCCCGTCTCGACGCGTTCGCCGTCACGCAGCCCGATCACCGCATAACGCCCCTCGCGCACCGAAACGCCGGACAGTTCGATGACGCCGGCCTGACGGCCGGCCGCGAAATTGAGCCGCATCGGCACGGCCTCGGGATTTTCGACCGCACAGGTCACACCGTACTCGCGCCACGTGCCGTCGAGCGCGATCGTCGCCCCGCCGCGCGCGGAGGTCCACGGCGCCTTTTGCATCATCAAGCCCACGCCCAGTTTCATGGCCGTGCCGCCCTGCGCGCGCGCCCGGAAAGAGATCGCATACGTTTTCCCGTGCTCGACCGGCAAGCCCGGCACCATAGCCTGCACGTGCCACGTGTCGCTGCCGCCCGACGCCACCTCCCAGCGCATCGCAGGCGCGCCGCTTGCGGCGTCGTCCACCACGCTCGCCGCGGCTTTTGCGCCGCCGGCACTCTGGAACGACCACTCGCGCGTGTTGTGTTGAAATCTTCCGTTCTTCAACAGTTCGGGCCCCTTCTCGGCCTGCGCAGAGGCATTCCACGCGGCGCGCACGGCCTCGCTGCCGCCATAGGTCTTAGCCAGCCAAGCATTCCATTTGCGCGTCACCGCGCCGCGAAAGGGCTCAGGCAGCCCGGCCAGCGCGTATGCGAGCTGAAACACGGTGTTCTCGTTGTTCAGCTCGATCACCGCCACAACCGGATCTTTCGCGTAAGAGAGTCCGGTGTAGGGATTGACGTGGCCGATCAGTTCGCGCGCGTACTGCTGCTGCGACGCGATATATGGCTCGTAGATGAAGTCGATGCCTTTGCCGAAACGGTGCACTTCTTTCGGCTGACCGGGATAGGGACGGCAGACGTGCAGGTTAATGTCCACGTAGATGCCGTTCTCCTTGAGCTGAGCGATCAGCCAGTCAAACTGGTCGAGCTTTTCAGGATTCAAGGTCTGCATGTCCGCGTTCAGGATGCCTGCCGGCGCTTTGGCAAAATCAAAATAATGCAGGCGGATGAAGTTGATGCCGAGCTCTCTGAGCCGACGCGCCATGCGCGGTGCCTGCGCTTTGGGCGGCATGGGATGGTGGTCGCAGATGTTCGATCCGAACAGCCGCACCTCGCGGCCGCGGCCGTCCACGATCCGCTCGCCGTCCGGCCGCAGATGCCCGTGCGTCCCCGCCGCCTCCGCGTTGAGAAACGAGAGGTCAATCGGAGTGCCAGCGGTCTGCTCATCCGCCAGGTCCGGAATGACAAAAGGAAACCAACCCTGCCGCCCATCGTCCGGAGCCGCGCACGCAACGGATGCAGCCAACCCAACCAGAATGATCGAGACTCGCATATCCTCCCCCCGAACAAATGAACAAACATGACTCATACCTCAGATGATAACATTCCCGTTGCCTACGCTCAATCACATGGATCATCCCTGACCTCAACCGGGTGGTGGCCAGAGCCTTGCGACCGGCACTCGCCAACTCCCATATGTTCCGGTTGCCGGGTTGTCGAATTATGCTAAAATACGGCTATGAAAAAGTGGAATGCGGCCTCAATCAAGGCCTCGAAGGGCGTGACCCGGCTCGCCTGCCTGACGGCCTATGACACCGTCAGTGCGCGGCTGGCCGACGCTGCCGGGATCGCGCTGCTGCTGGTCGGTGACTCGCTCGGCATGACGGTTTTGGGCTATGACTCGACGCTTCCGGTCACCATGGCGGAGATGCTCCACCACACTGCGGCAGTGGCGCGCGGCACGACCGATGCCATGGTTGTCGCGGACATGCCCTTCCTCTCGTACCAGATCAACCGCGAGGAGGCGTTCCGCAACGCCGGCCGTTTCATCCAAGAGTCCGGCGCGGACGCCGTGAAAATCGAAGGCGGCGCCATCCGTGCCGAGTTGGTGCGGATCCTCACTGAAAACGGCATACCGGTCCTGGGCCACATCGGCCTCACGCCCCAATCCGTCAATGTGCTGGGCGGCTACAAAGTTCAGGGCAAGACGCGCGCGGACTGCGACCGCCTGATCGACGACGCGCAGGCGCTGGCCGAGGCGGGCGCGTTCGCCATCGTGTTGGAGTGCACCCCGCCCGACATCGGCGCCGCCGTCACTGCGGCGGTCCGGGTGCCGGTCATCAGCGTGGGTGCCGGCCCGGCCTGTGACGGGCAGATGCTGGTGATGCACGATATGCTCGGGTTGACCGAACGTCCGCCGAAATTCGCCAAACCGTACGCTAAGCTCGCCGCGACGATGCGCGATGCGTTTACCGCATATGCCGCCGAGGTTCAGGCCGGTTCTTTCCCGGATGCGGAACACTGTTACGCCCTTACCTCTTCCTGAAGGGTGCCCCATGCGTTCATCACGTGAAGACATCGTGATTACCGGCCTGTCGTGCCGGTTCGCCGAAGCGCCGAATCCGGCCGCTTTCTGGCGGAATGTCATGCAGCGGCGCGCACTGTTCACGCCGCTAGACGAGGCCCCCGTCAGCGAGTTGCCGCCCTCGACGCTCTTCGACCGCCCCTATCCGGCTGCCTCCGCGCAGCTCGGTGACCTTTACGCCTGCACACCGGCCGACCAGTACTTTCCGCGAACGATCAACGCCGGTGAGAACCAGGACGTCTTCTTCACCGTCCAGCTCGCGATCGACGCATTGCGCGACAGCGGCAGCACCATCAACAACCTGCCCACGGACCGCGTTTCTTTTCGTCTGGGTTATGCGCCACCCTTTAACGCAGCCTCGGTCAACTGGCTGCAGCACACCTTCTTTCTTGACCAGACGCTAGATATCCTCGCGAAGTTTTTCCCGGTCGCCGGCCCTGAGCAGCTCGCCGAAATCCGCCAGCAACTCGCCGCCGCCCTTCCTGCCCCCAACCCGTATGCGTTCCTGTCAGCGCTGGGCGGCGTCATCGCTTCCTGGACCGCGCATCTACTGGGATTAGCCGGGCCGGCCTTCGTGGTGGACGCCGGCACCGTCTCCGGCCATCAGGCCTTGCAGGGCGCGATGGACGACTTGCTTATGCGTCGCGCCGACATCGCCCTGGCCGGCGCCGTTCAGCCGCCGCTCAACCGGCCGGTGCTTCTCGGCCTCGCCGGCACCCTGCCCTTCTCGCGCGGGAAAACGCTTCAGCCCTTCAGCCGCGAGGCGGACGGCACCCTCCCCGGCGAGGGCGGCGCCGTGTTTGTGCTCAAACGTCTGAAGGACGCCCTGCGTACCGGCGACCGCATCTATGCCATCATCCGCAGCACCGGCATTGCCGCGGCCTCGCTCGACCAGCACCAGCGCGTGCCGACGCCAGAACGCCTGACCCGCGCGGTCAGCCGCGCCATGCACGCCGCCGACGTCACGCCCGAGACCGTCCATCTGATCGAGGCGCACGGCTCCGGCGTGCCGCACTCCGACCAGACCGAAATCCAGGTTATGCAGGAAATTTACGGTGAACGCCGCGCAGGGCAGCCGCTGGTCGGCCTCGGATCGGTTAAAGGAAATACCGGCCACACGCTATGGGCGGCCGGTGCCGCCGGCATCCTGAAGACCGCTCTCGCGCTCTCGCACCGCGTGCTGCCGCCGCACGTCGCCGTCGACAAACCGAACGTCCGCATCCTCTCGGCCAAGTCGCCGATCTACCTGCTTTCCGACGCGCGCCCGTGGCTGCGCGGCAACAAAAAAAATCCGCGCCGCGCCTGTGTTTCCGCCATTGATTTCACCGGCACCTGCGCCGCCGCCATCCTCGAAGAGTACCCGGAGGAGACATGACCGGCAGCCGTCACCTCTATGATCCGTTCGATTGTGAACTGTGCCTCCTCGGTGCGGCCGATGACTCCCGGCTGGCTGAGGAGGTCAAGCGGATCATCCATTTCCTTGAACACGCGCAGGACGTCTCGCTTCAGGATGTCGCCTATACCTGCGCCTGTTCCGCGCGCAGCATGCCGGCTGTACTCGCGGTCGTAGCCGTCTCGGTCGCTGATCTTCGCGACCGTCTGATACAGGCCCACAAGAAGCTGTCCGAAAATGCAGGACGCATCCGCGACAAAAGCGGCACCTATTTCTTCCGCGACCGTCTCTGTCCGCGCGGGCGCATCGCCTTCCTGTTCCCCGGCGCCGTCTCGTTTTATCCCGACATGCTGCGCGACCTTTGCCTGGTCTTCGAGGATTGCCGCAGCGCCTTCGATGAGTTGGAGGAAGCGCTCCGGACGCGCGACACTGAAACCTTCTCCCCGGCCGACTATATCTTCCCGCCTGCCGCCTGTTACCGCAACGACGCAGAAACCTTCTCGGCCCAGGCCTTTTCCGAATCTTTCATTGCCGTCCACGCCGCCAACACCGCACTCTTCCGGCTGTTCGACCGCATGGGCGTGACCCCCGACGGTCTGGCCGGCTTCAGCGGCGGCGACTTTGCCGCGCTCGAGGCCGCCGGCGTCTACGGCGATCTCTCGCGCAACAAACGCATCGTCTTCATGCGTGAAGGCTATCAGATGCTGAGCCGCCTGGTGGAGCGCGAAGACCTGCCCGCCTGTGTCATGCTCTCGGTGATCGACGCGCCGCGCGAGATGCTAGACACTTTGGCGAATGCCTATCCAGGACGCCTCGCGCTCTCCTTTTTCCACAGCCCGCGCCAGCAAACCATCGCGCTCTCTCCCACGATCCTGAAAGAAGTCACTGCGGAACTCCACAAGGCCGGCGTAAAGACCATGACCGTGCCCATCGACCGGCCCTTCAATACGCCCTGGTGCAGCAAGGTGCTTCCGCCCATCAAGCAGTTTCTCTCGCACTGGGCGCGTCACGTGCCCAAAATCCCGATCTATTCCTGCGCGACGGCCGAACGCCTGCCGGCGCAACCGCGCGCTATCCAGAGCCTCACCGCAGATCAGTGGACCTCGCCGATCCTCTTCGACGATACAATCCGCCAAATGTACGCCGACGGGTTCCGTGTCTTCATCGAACTCGGCGCACGTGGAAACATGACCAACGCCATCGATGAAACCCTGAAGAACCAACCGCACCAGGCCGTCGCCGTCAACCGCATCCACCGCTCCGGACTGGTCCAGCTCCACCACGCCCTCGGCCTGCTGGCCGCGCAGGGGGTGCAGCTCGACCTCACGATGCTCCACCTCCACCGCCGCAGCCGCATGCTCGACTTCAACCGCCCGCTCTCGGTTGTCACGCGCACGGAGAATGATTTGCGCCTCACCGCCCGGCTACCCTCGCTCACCCTATTCGCTCCGCCCGGTGAATTCCTCACCTCTTCGCGCGCCACCTCCGAACAGGCGCGCAAAGCCATGCCGGTGATTACGGACAAGCGAAGCTTTGATTTCGGTGCCGATTTCCCGATGCTCGCCAATGCCGCGATCCTCGAAGAACAGCCCGGAGTCATGATGGAGATTGCCAAGGTGCTGACGCTGGAGGACTACCCCTTCCTGCGTGATTACGCCCTCGGCACCGCGCAGCTCTCCTATGCCACCCCCGCGCTCAAAGGCCTGACCCTGCTCTCTCTGGTCTCCAGTCTGGAGATGATGTGCGAAGCCGCCCGCAAACTGGTGCCGCGCCGCCGCGTGGCGCAGATCGACAACCTGCACGCCCAGCGCTGGGTCGGCTTCGAACGCGGCTCGCTGCGCGTCATCCTGCGCGCCGAGCGCATCTCTTGGCCCGACACGCACTACACGGCCGTGCGCGTGCAGCTCCGCGACGACTCGCCCAACAGCGCCTTCACTTGGCCGATCGTCGAGGCGATCATCCTGCTGACTGCCGCCGGCCCCGCCAACCATCCGATCCAGCCCCCGCCGCTGGCCAACCCGCGCCCGGTCAACTGGTCCGGCCACGATATCTATCCTGACCGCCTCTTTCACGGCGAGAGCCTGCGCATCGTGCGCCACGTGGATCTCTGGAGCGAGGAGGGCATCGACTTTGAAGTCGAGGTGCCCGGCCGCGCCGACGCCGTGCGCTACACCAAGATCCCGCTCTTCTCCATCTGGCCGATGCTGCTGGACGGCATCGTCTCCGCCTTTTCACTGTGGCGCGCACACGAAAAATTCGCCGGGGCCATCTCCATGCCCTTCCGCGCGCGGCGCATCGTTTTCCACGCCAACACCTTCACCGAAGGCACCCGCCTGCGCGGCTACCTGCGCCTGATCTCGGTCACGCCGCGCTCGCATGTGGCCGACATCCAGGTCTCTGACGGCAACGGCAACCTGCTCATCCACTTCCGCGGCTGGGAAGAGCTGTGCGAACGCGTCCCGCCTAAATACCACCAGTTTATCCTGCGCCCCTCTGAACAGTACCTGACCCACGAGCTGCCGCTGGAACTGCTGGGCAACCCCGCCACGCCTGTGGCCGCTTCGGTCGCCACCGAGGTGCCGTTCAAAATTTTCGAAAACAATCAGGAACTCTGGCTCAAAACCTTGGCTCATGTGCTGCTTGCGCCGGTCGAGCGCGAAGAGTGGCTCGAAATGCAGGGCGCCACCAACCGCCGCGTCGAGTGGCTCTTCGGGCGCGCCGCCGCCAAAGAAGCCGTGCGCCGTTTCTTGTTCAAATACCATCAGGCGCGCTGGACCGACGCCGACATTCCCATCTGGCCAGACGACTCCGGCAAGCCCCACCCGCTCGGCCCTTGGCGCGAACACACCGCAGCCAAGATCGACCTCTCGATCACCCACACCTCGAAGCTCATCATCGCCGCGGTCGCTGCCAATGCCCGCATCGGCATCGACATCGAGATGCTCGGCCGCGCCCTCAGCGACGACTTCACCCGCGGCGTCTTCACGCATGAAGAACTGGAGCTCGCCGCCCACACCGGCGAGGCCCCGACTGCGGTCCTGCGTTTCTGGTGCGCCAAGGAGGCCATTTCCAAAGCGCTCGGCACCGGCATCCGGTACAGCCCGCAGGATCTGCGCATCACGGCGGTCGATGCGGTGACCGGGAAGCTCCAGATCGAACTGCTCGGGCAGTGGCTGGAGCCCTTCAAACAGTTCAAGGGGCGCAAGAACCCGATACACAC
>Ga0123328_1001852_pt1 | contig 19969 bp, 18 predicted proteins | sample BioC12SIPDNA_2_FD_89702 | JGI IMG/M metagenome (GOLD analysis project Ga0123328, IMG submission 89702) | Anaerobic biogas reactor microbial communites from Washington, USA - Biogas_R1_A C12 SIP DNA | ecosystem: Engineered > Bioreactor > Anaerobic > Unclassified | place: Washington, USA...
ATGGGCCAGGAATTGAAGGGATTAGCAAGAGCGACATTTGGCTGCCCGGGCAAACAACGCGGAGGAACGGAACGGGACTGGGCCTCACCATCGTTCGGGATGCTGTTCGGGACATGGGAGGGCAGGTAGACGCGATCGAGCACGGTGCGCTTGGTGGCGCAGAGATCTTCGTGGAGCTTCCTATTCTTGGAGTGTAAGCCATGCCGCTTCAACTTGCAGGCAGGTCGATCCACAGGGTATGCATCATCGACGACGACCCAGCGGCAAGGGAAGCCTATGGGTGGGCGGTTGAGGATCTGAGGGTGAGCGCTGCCACGGAGGCCAGCCTTTTGGAACTTAAAACGCCTGAGAGATTCGTGCAGCATGTGCGGCATGCCGAAGCAGATGCAGTGCTCTGTGACTACCATCTCAGGATGCGTAACTACGCCCGATTCGACGGAGACGAACTCGTCGTAGAGTGTTACAAGGCTCAACTTCCGGCCGTGCTTTGCACCGCCTACAACGACTGGGATGTCACTCTGATGAGGAGCCGCCGGCAGTTTATACCGGTGCTCCTTCAGAGCGCGGACATGAACCCAGATTCCTTGAGGCAGGGGTTTGAGCGCTGCATAGAGGAATTCCAAGGACAGTTTCAGCCGAGCCGTGAAGCCTCTAGGACGCTGGTGCGCGTCGAAGACGCTTCTTTAGACGATGGATACTTTCATGTGGTAGTTCCAGGATGGAACCCCAGGGTGAAGATACGAGTGCTTGTGGATGACCTCCCTGGCGATGTGCGTAAGCTCGTCAAGCCCGGCAATCGGTTTCATGCGCGAGCGAATGTTGGCTGCGAGAAGGTCGAAGAACTGTACTTCTGCAACTGGGAACCGTCCTGAGGTGGTTTATGCCGAATGGGCACAGGCTGGCGATTCTCGATGTTGGCCATGGAAACAGTGCTGTCCTCATCGACGAGGACGGGATTGTAGTCATTGACACCGGGCGTGGAGATTCCTTGCGTCAGTACCTGAAGCAGCAAGGAATTGAGCGGGTGGATATCGTGCTCCTGTCGCATGCGGACCAAGACCACATTGGCGGATTGATCCACCTTCTCGCATGCGCCGAGTTCACGCTTGGACGCGTCCACATCAACGCGGACTCAAAGCAGCGATCCGCCCTCTGGGATGATCTCAGGTACGAACTTGATCGAGCACACAACTCCCAGAAACTTGCCTTTGAGGTCTCACTTACTTCTGACGCAACTGGCCGGTTCGATCACGGCGGTGTCCGCCTCGAAATACTCGGGCCCAGCCGGTACCTAGCCAGTGGGGGACCCGGAAGTCGCGATCGAGAAGGACGCCGTGTAACCACCAACTCAATCAGCGCGGTTGTGCGACTTCTGGATCAAGGTCAACCAATAGCACTCCTCCCCGGCGATCTTGACGAAGTTGGCCTTTCCGGCCTTCTTGAATCAGGGAAGGACATGACTGCGCAGATAGTTGTGTTTCCGCACCATGGAGGTGGGGCTGGTCGGACTGATATGACAGCTTTCACGAAAGCATTGTGCGAAGCAGTTAAGCCTGAGATTGTTGTGTTCTCAATAGGCCGTGGCGTGCATGGGACGCCACGCCCTGAAGTCATTGGGGCGATCCGTCAAACGCTCCAGGAGGCATGGATTGCCTGCACCCAGCTTTCCGAGCACTGCTCCGAGACCCCGCCAACGGCTGAACCCTCGCACCTCGGTGAGGCCTTTGCACGGGGCAGAGAGCGTCACCACTGCTGTGCAGGTACAATCGTTGTTAACCTGAATCGTCCCGACGCAATTCTCCCAAGTCGCGAAGCGCACCAAGCTTTTGTGTCCAGCTCGACGGTGCAGCCACTATGTAGGCGATGAATATCGGCAGGTATCGAGGTGGAAGCATACAAGCGGGGTGTAAACGATTAGCGCCTCTACGCTCCCACATCGGACGGCTCAGGGATCGCCTCGAAGAAGAGGGGTTCAGGATGATTCTGTCGGTTGCTTGGCGGGGCAGTGCGGGGGGGGCTGTGGGCGAGCAAGAGGATGGGGGGCTCCGAGTCGGCCGCCGATGGGGTCGTGACGTTTGCGGCGGCCTGGGCGCATCGGGGAAAGGTCCGCTCCCTGACGGTCGCGGCTCTGCGGGACGCACGCGACTGGCGGTTGAACCGCCGTGCGGAATGATTGATGTCGCGGGTGACGGCCCTTTCAGGCCTGGGGCTTGGGGGAGTCCGGTTCCCCAGGCCCTCGGCCTGGGCGGTAGAACGAGCCCTTCAGGCTCGAAGGCCGGGCGTGTCGCGGGTCAGAGAATCGGATTGTGGCATGTCGCGGGCCACCGGATCGTTCATGTGGGCAGGGTCACGAATCCGGCCTGGTCAAAGTGATGATCCCCGGTCAACGCCTCGGTGATACCTTCATGCGTTCCTGTCCCCGTACAGGTCGCGGTCGATGTTGCTGGCTGCGTCAGCGGACAGGCCGACGGCCTTGCCGATCACCGGCCCGAGACGCTCCAGGAGGGAGCCGGACTCGTTGTCGGGTTGATCGATCAGGTCGACGCGCACTCTCGCGCCGTCGGGTAGGTGTACTTCGCCATCCAGTACCACTACGCCGCCCTTGACTTGACCCCTGTAGGTCATGGCTTCACCCCGATGCGATATTGTACCACGGGCTGGGGCGGCGGATCAAAGGTCCGCATCAAGGTTGATCATCCTTTTCGTCCGCCGGCGAGGCTTTGCGGAGGTTTTTTGGCGTCCGTCCTCGTCGTTGGCCAGCTTGTACTCGATGCCATCCACGAGAGCCTGCCAGGACGCCTCGATGACGTTTTCGCTGACGCCGACGGTGCTGAAGAGGGTGTGGGTCTGGTTGTCGCGGAACTCGATGGTCACGCGGACGCGTGCGGCGGTAGCGGCTCGCGGGTTGATGACGCGGACCTTGTAGTCGATGAGCCGGATATGCTCCACGTCGGGGTAGTGGGGCTTGAGAGCGCAGAGGAGGGCGGTGGCCATAGCGTCGACGGGGCCATGGCCTTCGGCGACGTGATGTTCCCATTGGTCGCGTACTTTGAGTTTGACGATGACCTCTGTATTGGGCTCGGTGTCGGCGGCGGAGCGAAGGGCGACGGCTCGCCAATGGCCGAGTTGCCAGAAGGGGTGGTGCAGCCCCAGCTCACGGCGGCACAGGAGTTCGAAGCTGGCCTCCGCGGACTCGTAGACGTAGCCGCAGTCTTCCTGCTCTTGCAGTCGCTGAAGGAGTCGGCGTTGGAGGCCCTTGTCGTGGGCGATGTCGAACTTTCGGCCGATCTTTTCGGCGACACCGCTGGCCCCGCTCAGCTCGCTGATGAGCACGCGGCGGGAGTTGCCGACCGTTTCCGGGTTGGTGTGTTCGTAGCTGTGGGTCACGCGGCGGATGGCGTGGACATGCATACCGCCCTTGTGGGCGAAGGCCGCGTGGCCGACGTACGGCTGGGCATCGTGGGGAACGAGGTTGGCGACCTCATAGACGTAGCGGCTGATCTCGGTGAGGCGTTGCAGCCCGCCGGGGACGAGGACGTTCTTGTCGAGCTTGAGGGCCAGGTTGGCGGCGACGGTGGTGAGGTCGGCGTTGCCGCACCGTTCTCCCATGCCGTTGATGGTGCCCTGTGCCTGGGTGGCGCCGTGACAGATGGCGGCCAGGGTGTTGGCGACGGCGAGGCCGGCGTCGTTGTGCGTGTGGATACCGATCCTCACAGACAGGTGTGGCCGAATCGCGTCGAGAGCCTCGGCCACGCGCTCGGGGAGCGATCCGCCATTGGTGTCGCAGAGGCAGATGCAGCTTGCCCCGGCATCCTGGGCGGCCAAGAGAGTTCGTAGAGCGAACTGTGAGTTGGCCGCGTAGCCGTCGAAGAAATGCTCGGCGTCGTAGATGACCTGGCGTCCGCCTCGCGCACAGAAGCGGACTGAATCGGCGATCATGGCCAGGTTCTCCTCTTCGCTGATGCGCAGGACTTCGCGGACGTGGAGGTCCCAGCTCTTGCCGACGATCGTGACAGCCGGGGTGTGAGCGGCGACGAGGGCCTTCATTCCCTCGTCGTCCTGGACGCGGATGCCCTTGCGGCGGGTCATGCCGAAGGCGACCACCTTGGCGTGCCGCAGACCCATCGAGCGGATCTCGCGGAAGAAGGCGGCATCGCGGGCGTTACTGAGCGGATAGCCGCCCTCGATGTAGTCGATACCCAGCTCATCGAGCCGTTGGGCGATCAGCAGCTTATCCTGCAGGCTGAGGCTGACGTTCTGGGTTTGGGTGCCATCGCGTAGCGTGGTGTCGTAAAGCTCGATGTGTTCCCGGGTGGTGGGCATATCCGTACCTCTTGGTTCGATTTCTGGCCGGGCCACCGAGCCCGCCAGCAAAAAAAGCCCTGCCTTTTCGGGGCAGGGCTCTGGTCGTTGGACATCTATGTGGACCGCCCTACCCGCCGCGACTGCAGAGCCGAGTAATCAGAATGGCGCCCAAGGCACCCGCCCGAAAGGCACGTGCCGGGGTGTCACTATCGGTCGCAACCAGGGGTAGCCAGTCTACCATGCGGCCCATCCTAGCAAGTCGCGGAGCGGACGGCAAGGAAAGAAGGTGTCAGGATGATTTTTCCGGGGGCGCAACCTGCGATTGCGCCCCCGGAAAAATCATCCTGACACCTTTTTTTCTTGAGGCGGGTGGGGACGGTCGCTAGAATCGCCCCGCGATGGACCGGGCGGTAGCCCGGGCGGCGTTTTTCAGGCGGACAGGTCATGCCCAATCACACTGGACGACGGGCGGTCTTTCCCGGCACCTTCGACCCACCGACCAACGGACATGTGGACATCATCCAGCGCGGCAGCAAGCTGGTGGACGAGCTGATCGTGGCCGTCGGTCACAATCCGGAGAAGGAAGCTCTGTTCACGCCGGCCGAGCGCGTCGAGATGCTGGTCGAGTTGGTGGGAGATTTGAAGGGTGTCCGGGTGGAGGCCTATGAAGGCCTGACCGCGGAGTTCGTTCAGTCGGCGTACGCGGACATCATCATCCGCGGTATCCGCGACAACGTAGACCTGCACTACGAATTGCAGCAGGCGAACATCAACCTGGCGATCGGGAGCGTGGAGACGATCTTCCTGCTCACCCGCGATCAGTATGCACTGACTTCGAGCACCTACATCAAGCAGATCGTCGAGTTGGGCATGGCCGACGTGAACCGACTGAGCCGACTCGTGCCGCGAAGTATCGCTCGCAGGCTGAAGAAGAAGTTCGGCTACTGAGCGGGTGCCGGCCGCATGGGCGGGAAGCTGATCTCGACGGGCAGAACCGCTTCCTTCCGGGCGCGGCTTTGCTTAGCGCGGCGCGGCTTTGTAGGGTGCGGTCGTGAAGAAGCGGGTCTTTACGATGGCGCTCAGCCGCACATGGGCACGAGGGTGGTTTCCTTCTCGGCGGACTCCAGGACGTTATCGAGCTGGTTCAGGTGATAGCGGATGCTCTCGGGCAGCGCGATGCAAGCATGGATTTGGCATCCGGTACGCTCGGCCAAATCCGACAGAGCACCGGAACGGAACTCGGGTGAGCACGCGACCACGAGGTTGTCGCCCCACAGCCGGAGCGGGACTACCTCCAGTGCCCGTGCGGTGGACACCCCGACACGGCGAACGGCTTCGGTGTCGACGCCCATCACATCCAGGTCGATGAACTGTCGCCGATAGCTGACTTGTCGGGCCCAGGCTTCCCAGACCTGTTCTGGTGTGACCAAGCCCTGATGGACGGCGATCTGGCCGAATTTCTGGCGTGAGCGGCGCTGGTGTTCGAGGATATCCTCGACCTGCTGTGAGGTGAGCAGACCCATTTCGGACAGAATCTCCCCCATCATTGGCACGTGCATGATTGACTCCTCGATCGGTTTGGGGCTTCGTGGCTGCACGGTTCCCCGCATTGTGTATCCCATCCGCGTAGAGCTTACGATTCGCGAGGTGGGCTCTGCAAACGGAAAAAGCGATAAACATGCGTTGTTACCCTTGCGGCGGGCCGGGCAAGGGTGAACAATGAGGGGCGGGACGATTATCGGGCGCACAGGTGTTGACCCGCGGCCATTGGGGGGTTTTCGCGATGGAGGCGTTATGCCCGACGAAGGCTGGGCAGCGTTGCTGACTCCGGAAGGGGGGATTCTGCGCCGTCCGGACGATGTTGAACGGGCGTTTGCCCGGTTATGGGAATCAGCCCAAGGCCAGCATGCCGGCTCTGGCGAGCATGTCACCGCCACACGGGTGTGTGTCGCCAACCTGATCGTGGTCGCGTCGGAGGAGGGGTTCAACGCGGTCAACGACGTGCTGGGTGATCTGTCGCCTCATTACCCGACGCGGACACTGGTTGTGTTGCTCGATTCCGCGGGACGGACGCAGGATATCACGGCGGGAGCTGGTGGTGGCGTGCGTGCGTCGGTCTCGGCGTTGTGCCATGTGCCGCAACCGGGACAGCCGCAGGTCTGCTGCGAGCAGGTTGTACTTGGGACCGCGGCGGACGACGGCCGCGACCTTGACCGGACTTTGCTGCCGTTGCTGGAGGCGGACGTGCCGACCATGGCATGGTGGTTGCCTGACCCGGGTCGATGGCCTGAGTTGTGGCGGTGTGTGGCGGCGCGGGCGGATCGGTTGATTGTTGATTCGGGCCCAGCGGGCTTGCGTCATCTGACTCCGGGCGACCATGCGGCGGTTCGCGAGCTGGGTTGGTACCGAACCTCCCAGTGGCGGGAAGTTCTGGCGGGCATGTTCGACGGCTCGCCTCGGGAGATATGGGGGCGGATCGAGTCGCTGGAGGTGGCGGCGGGTGGAGATCGAGTCGAGGACCGCATCGACGCGATTTGGGTAGCGGCTTTTGTGGCGGGTCAGTTGGGCTGGCAGGCGGTGAAGGCACTGGGGACTGGCGAGCATGCGTTTCGGGCGGATGATCGCGAGGTGCGCGTGCGTTTGACGCTTGGTGGCAAGCGGCTCGGCTTGCAGGCCGTGGTTTTCGGCGGAGGCGGTACACGGTATGAGGTCCGGTCAAATGACGAGGCGCCCAGTGAGTTCCGCGTGCTCATCCACGACGAGCGGGTATGCCATCTCCCGCGGTGTATCGAGTTGCCTCAGCCGAGCTGGGCGCAGAGCCTGGCGGCAGCGCTGACCGGGCGGGTGGTGGATGCGGCCTTCATGCGGGCGGCGCCGCTGGCGGAGAGGCTGGCCACAGAGTGGCGCGGTGAGTAAGAAGACAGCAAAATGGCGAGGGAACCCGGCAGCCATGCGGGTGGACCGCTCGTCAGCAAGAACGCCGCTCCTGGTCTGCCTCTTGGTGGTCAAAACGCGATGCCGCGGCGATGGAGTCGTGTTTCGCGGTACTCACGCGAGCCAATTCGCTGGTCCCATCTTGAGGAGGGACAGTTATCATGCACCAGTTACGATTTCGGCAGGTCCACCTGGATTTCCATACCTCGCCCGACATTGCGGGTATCGGAGCGGCGTTCGACAAGCGGCATTGGCAGGACACCCTGCGGGCGGGCCATGTCGACTCGATCACCTGCTTCGCCAAATGCCACCACGGCTGGAGCTACCACCCGACGCGGGTCGGCCGGCAGCATCCGCATCTTTCGTTCGACCTGTTGCGGGCGCAGGTTGAGGCCAGCAAGGAGATCGACGTCAACGTGCCGATCTACCTGTCGGCCGGGCTGGATAATGTGATGTCGAGCGAGCACCCGGAATGGCGGGAGGTGGACGCCGGAGGTCGTTATCTCGGCTGGGTCACGGGGTTGTTGATGCCTGGCTTCCACACCATGTGCTTCCACTCGCCGTACCTGGACTATCTGTGCGAGCAGATCAGCGAGGTAGTGCGGCTGTTTCCTGAGGCGGACGGCATCTTTCTGGACATCGTCTCCCAGGGTCAATGCTGTTGTCGGTGGTGTAGAGAGGTCATGGAGCACGAGGGTCTGGATCCGACGCATGAGATGGACCGGCTGCGTTGCGCGGAGCTGGCTGTTCAGCGGTACTACCAGCGCGCCACTGCGGCCGTCCGTGCCGAGCGTGCCGGTCTGCCGGTCTTCCACAACAGTGCCCACACCGGCCGCCGGCGAGAGCTGCTGAGGTTCTACAGTCACCTCGAGCTCGAGTCGCTTCCCACTGGCGGATGGGGGTACGATCATTTCCCCTTCGCGGCCAAGTACTGCCACCTGCTGGGTCTTGACTACCTGGGTATGACTGGCAAGTTCCACACCACCTGGGGCGAGTTCGGGGGGTACAAGCACCCCAATGCGCTGCGGTACGAATGTGCTGCCATGCTGGCCTTTGGGGCCAAGTGCAGCGTCGGCGATCAGCTCCATCCGTGCGGCACACTCGATGAGAGCACGTACGCGCTGGTCGGGCAGGCGTATGCCGAGGTCGAGCGGAAGGAGCCCTGGTGCGCGGGTGCCCGATCGGTCGCGGACGTGGGTTTGCTGTCGAGCGCGGCCGTTCGTCGGCAAACAGAGGTCGAGAGCCCGGCGGACACCGGGGCCGCTCGCGTTTTGCTCGAAGGGCATTACCTGTTCGACGTGCTCGACGATCAGATGGACTTCGCCCGGTACAAGGTGATCGTGTTGCCGGACGACGTGCCTGTCGATGAGACGCTGCGGGCCAAATTGGAGGCGTACTTGGCGGCAGGGGGCAGGTTGTTCCTGACGGGTGGCGGCGGCCTGCGGGCGAGCGGCGAGGCGTTCGCCTTTGATATCGGTGCCGACGACGCGGGCCCCAGCCCGTTCCAGCCGGATTACGTTCAGCCGACGGGAGAGATCGCGCCGGACTACGTCGCCGCGCCGATGGTCATGTACATGCGTTCGCGGCGCATCCGCGTTACCCACGGCCGATCGCTCGGCCAAGTGCACGATCCGTACTTCAACCGGACGTGGCAGCATTTCTGCAGCCACCAGCACGCTCCGTATCAGCCTGAACCGTCTGGCTACGACTGCGGTGTGCTGCACGGCTCGATCCTGTACCTCGCCCATCCGGTTTTTACCATCTATCGTGCGTTCGGGGCTGTTGCTTGTCGGAAGTACGTCACGCGGGCGCTGGATCTCCTGCTCGGCGATGGCCGCACGCTGACGAGCGACCTGCCGTCGACCGCCCGGCTGTCGCTCATGGAGCAGCCAGAGCAGGGGCGATACGTCCTCCACTTGCTGCACGCCACCATGAGCACCCGCGGCGGCAGCTTGGCGGTCGAGGGCAGCACGATCACCGGCCGCAGTGCCCCCGTGGAGGTCATCGAGGATTTGCTGCCGTTGCATGACGTGTGCGTTACCCTGCGATTGCCACGCCCGGTGACAAAGGTCACGCTCGAACCGCAAGGGCAGCCGCTCGCCTTTCAACACACCCCACAAGGTCTGCGGTTTAAGCTCGACCAGCTTCTCTGCCACCAGATGGTGGTGCTGGAGTAGTGAGCACAGCGTTCGCGCGGCACTGATCTGTGAGCGGTGCGGGATGCGTGCGAGGCGTGAGAGGTGAGGGCACACGATCGAATCGCTGGCTCGAGATCTGCAATTTGCAGTTTGAGATTTCAGATCGCAGATCCGTGTGGCACTGCACTGTGAGCGGTGTATGCGAGTCGTCGTTTGGACGGTCGCTGGCGCTCCACTGAACCCGGCGCTTGCGCTTCGGGCTCGTTGGGGTGTACCGCGCTCGTGTGTCGTCGCCCCGGCAGTCTCGCGGGGTCACGGGGCGGTCGGGGCGTTGTCACTGGTGCGGCGTGTTGGCGACGGCAAGCCTGGTCACGAGGCATGAACATGGGGGCGGGAGCGTCAGCGGACGGCACGCGGCAGGCAGACGTAGCCGATTCGGGCATCACGGCCTCCGATACACCCGCGTCCTCGTCGCCCGTTGAGCCCCTGCTGAACTGCCAGCCATCCTCGTCGCCCATTGTGCCTCTGCTGAGCTACCAGCAGGCCGACGTGCTGTCGACGGCGAGGTTCAGTTGGTGTTGCTGGTCGCGGCAGATCGGCAAGAGTTTCACGAAGTCGCTTCGTCGTCTGCTGCGCGGATTGCAGCGGCGGCGGACGCAGATCTTCCTGTCGGCCGGCGAACGCCAGAGTCGCGAGCTGATGCTCAAAACGCGGCAGCATTGCCGGGCGCTCAATCTGGCGGCGGAGTTTCACGGCGACGGTTTTCTGGGCACGACCAGCTTCCGGCAACTGGTCATCGAGCTGCCCAACGGCGTACGGGTGATCGGCTTGCCGGCCAACCCGACCACCGCTCGGGGCTTTACCGGCGATGTTTTCCTTGACGAGTTTGCCATGCACCGCGACGACCGGGCCATCTGGGCGGCGATGTTCCCCAGCGTGTTGCGGGGCGACGGTGAGCTCGATGTCGCCTCGACGCCCCGCGGTTGCGGCAACTTGTTTGCCGAGCTGCGCGACAACCCGCTCTTCCATCACTCGACGGTGACGCTGGCGGACGCGGTGACGGCGGGCCTGGAGATCGACCCGGAGCAGATCCGCCGCTCGATGCACGACGACGAGCTCTATCGCCAGGAGTTCGGCTGCGAGTTCCTGGATGAATCGTCGGCCTTCCTGACGCACGCCCAGATTGCCGAGGTCGAAGACCCGAGCTTGGACAAGGTGTTCGATATCGCCGCGCTCGCCTCCTGCCGTGGCCCGCTGTACGTCGGCATGGACATCGGGCGATATCGCGATCTGACGGTGCTGTGGGTGGTTGAGGCGAGTGGCAAGCTGCTGGTGACGCGCGGGGTGCGCGAGAGTCGCGGCGAGCCGTTCCGCAAGCAGCGAGAGGCGTTGCATGGCCTGTTGGCTCTGCGGCAGGTGCATCGCTGCTGCATCGATGCGAGCGGCATCGGGCTGGCCCTGGCCGAGGAAGCCGTCGAATCGTTCGGGCGATCGAGGGTCGAGCCGCTGGTTTTCACGGCGGCCTTGAAGGACGAGTTGGCCACGCGGCTGCGACTGTGTGTCGAGGATCGGCGCATCCGCATCCCGGTGGACGAGGCCATTCGCAACAACTGGCATTCGATTCGCCGCTCGGTCACCGCGGCCGGACCGGGCCGATACGAGGCCGACCGGTCATCGGGAGGTCACGGCGATCGCTTCTGGGCGGCGTGTCTGGCCGTGCGGGCCGCGGGTCAAGCGAGCGGCCGACCCGAGGCGCTGCATGGGCCGAGCCTGCGCTTCGCACGCGAAGGAATCTGGTAGGCATTGGGAATGCGGCATTGGAGATGAGGAATGGAGCAGTGGAGAATCGAGGTGAGCGGATGAGTTGGGCGAGACGGGTGGCGAATGCCTTGGGTGGGCGGAAGCGTCGTACTGGCTTTGAGCAGTATCGCGGTCGCGAGTCTCGGCCGCCGTTGGGGCTACTGATAGGGCCGTCGGCTCTGGATCGGTGGCGGGATTACCCGGCCGACGGACTGACCCCCGGCAGGCTGGCGGACATCCTGCGGGCAGCGGACGAGGGCGCGGTCGATCAGGCGATGGCCCTGTTCGAGCAGATGGAGGAGAAGGACGGCCACCTCTATTCGGTAGCGAACACGCGGCGGCGGGCGGTGACCGGGCTGCGCTGGCAGATCGAGTCCGCGGCCGATGTGCGCGAGGGCGTGGACCGCGGGCCTGCCGACGAGGCGGCTGACTACTGTCGTGAAGTGCTGGCGGGGATCGACCGATTTGATGAGACGCTGCAGCATCTGTCGCTGGCTCTCGGGCGGAACATCGCTCTGGCGGAGAATGTGTGGGACTTTCAGAAGGGCGAGCTGCGTCTGGTGGACGTGGTGCCGGTGGATTTCGGGCGGGTGGCGTTTGGCGAGTTGGGTGAACCGCGCGTGCTGACCGGGTCGGCGCCGTACGACGGCATCGCCCTGCCGCCGGCCAAATTCATCGTGCACACGCCGCACGCGGTCTCGGGTCATCCGATGCGTGGCGGGCTGCTGCGGGTCAGTGCGTTGTCGTACCTGGGCAAGCACTTCGCGATGAAGGACTGGATGGTTTTTGCCGAGGTGTTCGGCATGCCGGTGCGGGTGGCGCGTTACGAGCCCTCAGCCACCGCTCAGGAAAAGCGCGAACTTCTGAGCATGTTGCAGGCGATGGGGACGGACGCGTCGGCCATCTTCAGCAAGGCGGTCGAGCTGCAGATGTTCGAGGCCGGCCACGGCACAGGTTCACCGCCCTACGAGGGCATGTGTGCGTTCTTCAATCGCGAGATATCCAAGGCCTGGCTGGGGCAGACGTTGACCGTCGAGACCAGCGGCGAGACGGGCACCTACGCGGCGGCGGTGATCCACAACGAAGTGCGACTGGACCTGCGGCAGGACGATCTCGGCAAGGAGGCCCGAACGATCCGGCGGGACGTGCTGGCTCCGTTGACGAGGATGCGGTTTGGGCCGGGCGTACCCGTACCGTTCTTCCGCCGACCGCTGGACCCGCCTCGCGATCTGCGCGAGCTGGCCGACGTGCTCAGTGCGGCGGTCAACGATCTCCGGCTGGCTGTCCCGGTACGATGGGCTTACGACGCCCTGGGCATCCCGCCGGCCCGCGAAGGTGAGGCGGTCCTGAGGGGTACCAGCCCCGCGGACTCGCTCGTCCGTGCGGAGCCGAACGCGGGGCCTTGACCTGCCCACCGGGTGTGGGACAATCCAGTGATGGGTGGCGCGATTCGCAAGCGGTCACCAGGTCGCGATCTTGTCACTCGAGAGCATCGCCGCCGGGAGAATCGGGAGATGATTCGCAGCAAGAACGGCTCTGCACGAGCAATGCGTTGGATGCCGTGGGGGGCGGTATGTGCGGCAGGGATCATGGTTGCAGGCCTGACGCCAATGGTGGTACGGGCCCAGGAAGGTGCCGCGGCCCCGGTCGCCAGGCCGACCCCAGCCGATGTGGTCGAGGTCGAAGCGGAGGGCGAAGGCGTCACCAGAGAAGAAGCCCTCAAGATCGCCCTGCGGACCGCACTGGAAAAAGGCGGCAAGCAGGAGATCTTCTCGGACACGCGGGTCGAGAACTTCCAGTTGATGTACGACACGATCATCAGTCGGGCCCAGGGCATTGTCACCGACTACAAGATCCTGGAAGAGAAGAAGATCGTCGGCGGCACGATCAAGGTGCGGATCAAGGCCCTGGTCTCCAAGAGCGTACTGCACGAAAGCTGGGGTGCGATCCAGAACGTGCTGAACCAGATCGGCCGGCCGAAGATCATGGTTCACATCGTCGAGCGGATCGACGGCCGAATTGAGGAGCAGAGCATTCTCGAAACGCGAGTCGAGGAGCGGCTGCTCAAGAGCGGCTTCGACCTGGTGGCCCGGACGGCCATCGAGCAGGTCAAGCGGAAGGAGTTGGAGGACGCGGCGGCGACCGGCGATACGGCGAAAATGCAGGCCATCGCCAAGGATCATAACGCCCACATTTTCATTGCCGGGACAGCCAACGCGAACCAGGCGGGGTTGGAGGTGCCCTACGGCGTGCCGATCGCGTTTTACAATTGCGATGTGCAGGTCAAGGCGTACTACACGGACAGCGCCAAGCTGCTGGCCAGCAAAGGCATCCCCAACACGCGCGGCGGCGCCCAGGGTCGCAAGGAGTTCAGCCCGCAGGCCGGCAAGCAGGCCCTGGCCTTGGCCGGCGAGAATCTGGTCAACGAGTTGTATGCCCAGATCATGGAGCAGTGGTCGACGCAGATTAGCGCGGGCGGCGAGTCAATCCTCGAGGTGGAGGGGATCAAGTTTGCCACGGCCAGCAAGCTCAAGAAAGCCTTGGCGGAGATCGAAGGCGTCAACAGCGTGGGCATGAAGTTCAGTAAGGAGATCGCCACCTACCAGATCAATGCCCGCATGGGGGCTGAGGATCTGGCGGAGCGGCTGACCGAAGGCGAGTTTGGGAAACTGCTGGAGATCGAGGACCTGAAGCTCAACCGCGTGCAGGCCAAGGCGAAGGCGGACACGGAGTAACTCAAACTGACCGATGCGGGATAGCGAGCCGCGGGCTTCAGCCCGCGCGGCTCTTCGCCCGAGATCAACGGCTGCTTCACGTACAGACGCCACGCGGGATGAAGCCCGCGGCTCGTTCGAGTTGTGATCAGCAGCACCCGCAAATGGGTCAGTTTGGGGTGGCAGGCTCCCGCGTACATCGCTTGCGAAGCGATGGCAGACACACAACAGCATTGAAAGGATGACACATGGAGATACTACCGGCCATCGACCTTCGCGGCGGCAAGTGCGTTCGGCTGCTCCAGGGCGATTACAACAAGCAATTGGATTATGCCGACGACCCGGTGGCGGTCGCGCGCCAGTTCGAGCAAGCCGGAGCGGCTTGGCTGCACCTGGTCGACTTGGACGGCGCGAAGGAAGGTCGGCTGTGCAATCTGCCGGTGATCGAGGGCATTCTCGGGGCGACGAAGCTGAAGTTGGAAGTGGGCGGCGGGTTGCGCGACACCGAGACCATCGAGAGTCTCCTGTCCGCCGGTGTCGCTCGGTGCGTGGTGGGCACCAAGGCGGTGGAAGACTGGGAATGGTTCGAGAGCCTGATGCGGCGTCCTTCATGCCCGGGCCGGGTCGCCTTGGGTGTGGATACGCGCGAGGGCCGCGTTGCCGTGCACGGCTGGACGAAGGAGACGCGCGAGACTGCCCTGCAAGTAGCTGAGCGGGTCACCGACTGGCCGTTGGCCGCCATTATCTACACGGACATCGGGCGCGATGGCATGTTACTGGGGCCGAACATTGACGCCACCAAGCACTTGGCCGAGATCAGCCATGTTCCGGTGATCGCCTCGGGCGGCGTGACGGACATCGAAGACGTTCGGCGTCTGGCCAAGTTGCCGCTGCTGGGCATCATCATTGGGCGAGCGATTTACGAGAAGCAGATCGACTTGGCCGAGGCCCTGCGTGTGGTCCACGGGCAGGGATGACGGAGCAGAGCGATGAAGATGATGGCGAGGGCACGGGTGAGCGGTCTGGCGGTGGTGGTGTTCATGGTCGTCCTGCCGGCCGGGGCGCAGCAAGGTCCGGAGCCGGCGGCGGGCGAGCCGCGGCTGGCGGATCTGCTCAGGCAGTACTGGGGCTTGGGGGTTGAGCATGATTTGCGCAACGCGGCGGTCGAGCGCGTGACGCCTGCGGGTTTGTTCCAGCGGGTGGATGGCCGGCGGCCGGTGACCTGCACGCCGGTGCTCGCCTACGGCGCGGAAACGACGGCTCGCGGCGGCTGGTACGCGGCTGGGCCGGGGGCGGGCGACTTACCCGCGGACGGCAGCCGCAAGGAGCTATGGCACTACACCTTCCGCTCGCCGATGCCGGCCGAGGGCCAGGATCCGGTCGGCCCGCCGATCGACAAGGAACGCACCCGTTTCGACCCCGGCGACGCGCCGTTCGGCCTGTGGGTGGCCAACGACGGGTTCAACGACGCCGGCGTCTACACGCAGCCGGGCCTGACCGCCAAGGTCAACGAGCGGCTCCGCGCTCAGCCGCACAAGGCACGAATCTACCCCCACGCGGACGTCAAGACCGGGCACGCGGTGCCTCACAGTTACCTCATCGCCTTCGAGTACTCGACCAACGACGACTTCCAGGACGTGATCGTGCGGGTGGACAATGTGCTGTTCTTGGCCTCGGATCCGTGGGTGAAGGGCGTCCTGCCGCCGGGGGCAAAGGTCCAGAAGTTGGCGGGCGATTTCAAGTTCGTCGAGGGGCCGGCCTGGGACCACAAGCGGGGTGGACTGTACTTCTCGGATATTCCCGAGGCGCGCATCGTGCGGTATGCCGACGGCAAAGCCGAGGTGGCCAACGCCGACAGCGGGCAGTCCAACGGGCTGATGTTCGACAAGGACGGCCTGCTGGTAGCCTGCGAGCACGCCCGGCGGCGGGTCTCGCGCGGTCAGCCTGCCGGGCCGGGCCGCGATATCGTCACCCACTATGAAGGCAAACGGCTCAACAGCCCCAACGACCTGTGGCTCGACGAGGCGGGCGGTATCTACTTCACCGATCCGCGGTACGGCCCGCGCGACGACCTCGAACTGGACAAGGAGGCGGTCTACTACATCGCCGGCGACGGCACGCTGACGCGGATCATCGACGACCTCGTCCAGCCCAACGGCATCGCCCTCTCGCCCGACGGCAAGCAGCTTTACGTGATCGACAACGGCGTCAGTACGCTGCACCGCTATCCGGTTCTGTCGCCGGGCAAGATTGGCCCCGGCCGGCGCATCGCCTTGGTCACCTTCCCCGACGGCATGAGCGTCGACGCCCAGGGCCGCCTGTACATCACCTGCATCGGCGGCATCTGGGTGCTGGACGCGGACGGCCGCTGGCTGGGCATGATCCCCACGCCGGAGCACCCGGCCAACTGCACCTTCGGCGGGCCGGGCAACCGCACCCTCTTCATCACCGCCCGCACCTCCCTCTACGGCGTCGAAACCCTCACCCGCGGCTGGCACGTCCACCTCGACGGCAAACCGCCCAAGGAATGACCGCACGAAGCGAGATTGCGGCATTCTTGCGGTGCGAACGGGCATGGCCCTGCCCAATTCATCTGCGTCGTTCTGCGTGATCTGTGGGCAGAAAGAAGTGCCCACGGATGACTCAGATGCACGCCGATGCGGCGGCGGCGCGCAGGCCGGTACTGTGAGCCGGACCGTCGACGTATACTGAGGCGATGATGAGTAAACCTCTCACCACTCCCGGTGCCCAGCCTCAGTCCGCCATTGGGGATACCGGTCTGCGGTGCCTCAACTGTGAGTACAACCTCACCGGCCTGACCGAGGACCGCTGTCCGGAGTGCAATACCCCCTTCGTTCCGGAGCTGATGGACCGTGTTCTCGGCGGCGCGCCATTTCCGGTTCCGGCATGGGACGATCCCGCCGAGGACAGCATCCTCATTCGCTTCGTCCGCACCTGCTGGATGGTATGGTTTCGACCGGTCCAGTTCGCGACGGTCATGCCGTGGAGTTTCCATGGACGGTCGGTCGTGGCCTACTGGCTGCTGGTCCGTGTCGCGGCAATCCTCGTCCTGATACCAGGATGGGTGATCGAAGGCACCCAGCGCATGGTTGTGATGGTGTTAGTGCTGTTCGTGTTCTCGATCATCTGCGAGTCGCTGCTCGCGGTTCTCCTGGCGACGATGCTCCCGTACCGAATCGCCCCGCCCTGGAGTGCCTATCGCTTCGCCCGGTCATGGTGGGTTTTTGTGGCCTACTTCAGCAGCTTCCTGATCCCGGCCGCCGGCGCGTGGCCCTTGAGCGTTCTGGCAATGAAGATCCAGGGCACATTCAACCCCCCGGTCCACATGGGATCGGCGATCACGTACTACTGCCTGGTTGTTCTCCTGTGGTGGGGTGGGTGTCTGGCACAGGCCGTCAGCATTCGGGCGGTATCCGGTTGGCGGCTGACCCTGGTGCGCTGCCTGATCCCGCTCGTTGGCTTTGGCTCAGGGCTTCTCGCAGTAATGATCTGCGCGCACGTCTGCCGATGGCTCGGATGGTGATCGAGATGTCGCTGCATCGTCATCGATCACAATCCAGAGTGTTGACCAACCGCCGATCCGGCTCCGCCTTGGTGCGCCGCAACGAGTGAACGCGGATGAACGCCGATAAGGCAAGCGCGAGCCCGCGCGGTGCTATTCAACATTGTTGGCGTTACCGCGACAGTTGCCGTCCAACTCCAGGTCAACTTCGTGAACGGTCACGGTAGCGTCGATGGCCGCATTGCCCTGCCCTTTCCATAGCCGGACGATCGCCTGGAAGACGATGGCCGCGATGACCAGGATGGGCGCGACAACCGCTGTGCCCATGTAGAAGATCACGTACATCGTGGCCTGGAAGGCCTGAATGGTTTGGGCGGTCCGGTCCTCCGGCAGAGTTCCGCAGAGGACGCTGGTGCTCTCCCGCCAGCCGAGCAGGTACAGCACCACATAGACAGCCGCACAGACCATAGCGCACAACACAAATGATCCGGGGCAGAACCATTTCATCGCCCGCATCTGCCGATACCACCTTCGCGGCCTGTCCATCATCGCATCGCCCCTCCTCGGCTTCGCTCGCGGATCAGCCCCCAGAGCGGCCCGGCCACAGTGGAGTACAGAAGCACCGCGTCGCCGACCTGATTGCTGGCGCAGAAGCGCATTCGCCCGTCGCGAACCTGCGGGAAGCCCGCGAACATCAGCGTCGTCGCCAGGGACCGGTAGTACTCCGTGTCGCCGAACGACGCCGCGGCGACGAACGCCTGACCGCTGGATCCCGCGCCGACGTCGAGAATCGGAATGACCGGCCCGGAGTCCACGTCCATCGGCCCGAGCCATGAGCTCGGCCATTCGCCGGCCCAGCCGAACCCCAGATACTGATGGGCGATCTCGCTCTTGGCCCGACGATACTGGTCCTCCGCAAAGGCCTCGTCCACGATCTGCAGGCAATGGGCGGCCGTCCAGAGCGTCGAGCCCTCCGGGCCATCCAGCATCTGGCCGTCGTAGGTGTAGGATGAACACAGGAGCCCCGTCTCCTTGTGCACCAGCTTTCGCTGGGCCGTCGCGACCCAGTCGCGCAGCAGTTGCCCATGGTCCTCACCGTCGAGGATTTCGTGCATCTTGATCGCGGCCAACGCGACGGTATTGCAGAAGATCCAGCACTCGTTGGGATAGCTCTCGCACGAGAGCACGGGGCCGACGGCCATGCGGTCGGCGGTGATATGCACCAACTCCCGCATCCGCTCGCGGAATCGCTCGTGCTCGGCCAGAAATCGCCGGGCACCCATCATCAAAGCCAGCTCGCCGTCCACGAAGATGCTTCGCACCGGCTGCTGCACAAACTGAGACTCAGTGGCGTAGCGGAGAAGGAAGTACTCAATGCCCTTGGTTTGGGCGATGCGATCCGTGTCCTCGATGATCCGATCGATGACCGGCAAGTACGTATGCCGCAATTCAGGTTCGTGAAGGCACATGTTGGCTAGGGACAGGACCAGGAAAGTCCGTCCCATGAAATCCCACTCGGGGTTGTTGATCCGCATCACGTCGATGTCGGCTGTACCGCCCTCCGGCTGCATCCAGAGGTCGACGTGCCGGCGGGCCAATTCCCGAGCCATCGGGGCGACGTCGACTTCGCTGCGGAACTGATCCCGGCCCGGCCGAAACACAAAACGCAGCGAGGGCAGCCAGACAGCCGTGCCAACGGCAAGCGAAAGCAGGCTTAAGAGAAGCCTGCAATGAAGAGGCATTTCCTGTACTGATGTCTGCGACCCCATAGAGCCACCTCTCAGTTCGCGGATCGGGCCACGTATTGTCGCCGAGCCGCCCGATCTTAACATGACAGCGCCGCTTTGTGGCGGCCGCTGGACGGCGATAGATCTTCAGGCGCCGGCCGCCACAGGGGGCGGCCGCTACCAGAAAGCCCAGCCAGCGCTGTCATGCTGAACGCGGTTTGCCGACCGATCCGGCCGCCATGGCGGCGGAACCGGCAAGCCTTGTGACGAAGTCCCCGGCCTGCTGCCGCTCGTCGGTCAGTCCGAGTCATTTGTTCGCGCGTCCCGCAGGGCCAGTTCGTCGAACCGGTATGGCGAATCCTGGGCCGCCCAGGCGATGCCGCGCAGCAGGATGATGCGATAGTACGGGTCGTCGAAGGTCCAATGGTAGTGGCCGGGCTGGCAGCCGAAGACCCGCCCCTTGCCGCACGGGTAGGTCCACAAGACCGGCTGCGGTGCAGTTTGCTCTGACTGCGGTGAAACCTTTTCCTGCGAGACCGCCAGCACGGTCACCTTGCCGGGCTCCATCGCCGGGTCGGGCGGCCAGTAGGTCTCGTCGTGAAGCCGAATGCGGGCCGGCAGCCCCAGGCAGATCGGATGCTCGGGGGCGGTGATTTGCACGTCGACCGGCCCGTGCCGGTAGAACTCATAGCCCCCGATACCCAGAAGCTCCGCCACCTCGGCCGTGCCCTCAGGCAGCGTCCAGCTCGCGGGGTGCACCACCACCAGACCGCCCCCGCGATGCAGGTAGCTGCGCATCCGCTCGATGCGCTCCGTTGTCCACCGCAG
>Ga0123328_1001855_pt1 | contig 19951 bp, 14 predicted proteins | sample BioC12SIPDNA_2_FD_89702 | JGI IMG/M metagenome (GOLD analysis project Ga0123328, IMG submission 89702) | Anaerobic biogas reactor microbial communites from Washington, USA - Biogas_R1_A C12 SIP DNA | ecosystem: Engineered > Bioreactor > Anaerobic > Unclassified | place: Washington, USA...
CACCGTATCATCATCGGGATGGGGGGAGAGGACCAGGAAGCGCTGTCCGGGAGGGACGTCCATGACCTTGGGGCTCCACTGGGTGCCCTCCAGCCTTCCAGGGACGGTGAAACGATTGCGCAGCTTCTCGGCGATGAGCCTCAGTTCCAACTTTGCTTCCTGATACCCCATGGACAATCTTGATTACCATTCACTAAATTAACCCATTGTCCTGATTATGAGGGTCGCGGTCCTGTCCTACTACGGTTTCGAAATGGTGAAGGGGGGCACGGAGCTTTTCACCGAGCAGCTCCGTCGGGCGTTCCCCGACCTCGTCACCATCACCTTCGAGGACAGCGGGCGGACCTCCCTGCCCATCCTCGACCGCCTCAATCTCAAAGAGGTGTGGATGGGCGCATCCATCGGACGCCACTTCCGGAGGTTATGCAAGGAGGAGGGCTTCGATCTCATCCTGTGCAACTCTACCGCGGGATGGTGGCTCTCCATTTTCCGACCGCGCGCACCCATGGTCAACGTGTTCCATTACACCTCCATAGGTTTCGCGGAGGGCACGCTTCATGGCACCCCTGGCTTCCTGCCGACGAGATATATGATGCCTCTTCTGGAGAAGTTGACATCGTTCTCCAAGCACAACGTGGCCGTGAGCCCCAAGGTGCAGAGGGAGCTGGCCGACCGCTATGGGATACGGTCCCAGGTGATAGTGAACGGAGTGGACGTGGAGCTATTCGCCCCTCGTGACAAGGTGGAAGCCAGGAGGATGCTGGGGATCGAGCACGACGGACCTGTGGCGATCTTCGTCGGAAGGGCGGACCGCACCAAGGGGTTCGACCTGGTCCGAGAGGTCGCCGCTCGCCGCGAGGACCTCAGGGTGCTGTGCGTCACCTCTTCGGAGGTGGAGGGGAAGAACCTCATTGTCCGCAGGAACGTCCCCCATGACCTCATGCCCCTGCACTATTGTGCGGCCGACCTCCTGCTGTTCCCTACTCACTATGAGGCCTGCAGCTACACGCCCTTCGAGGCCATGGCCTGTGATGTGCCGGTGGTGACCTCGCGCACAGGAATCTTCGAGGACCTCGAGGACGACAGGGTCGGGGTCGTCGTCCCCTCCTTCGATGTCGAGCACCACCTCGCAGCGATCGATGAGGTCTTGGCAAGGGAGCTTCATCCCCGTACGGTGGTGATGGAGAGTTTCAGCCTTGAGAGGTTCGCGGAGCAGTACCGGGAGATGGCCACAAGATTGGTCGCGGAGCGTTCAAAAAGGTGAGATAATATCTGGCTCGGAAGATATGAAGCTATGAATATTATTCATTTTTCTACATAACGAAAAAGTACACACCAATTTATAAATATGCTCGAAAAATAACAGGGGTAGGGGCCCTAAGGATATCTCCCTTTGAGAGAACCTTGCCCCTGGGCCGCCTTGAAAAAACTGCGGCCAGCAAAAAATATCCGGTCGTCGGCACGCCTTGAGCTTTATCTCCTGGCATGGTGACGCCCGCGAGCATCAGAGGAACACGATGAGAACGCCTGAGGACCGTTATCGCTCCGCAGCCGAAGGAAGCTTCAGTACACGGAAAAGCACAGGCTTCGGTCCCTGGTCGTCAACGGAGAGAGCGGAATGAGCATAATCAAAAGGACAGGGGCCGCGATGAGGGCGGGGCTCCGCTCGTCGACGAGCGGGGCACGGGCGATCACGGCCGTCCTCGTGCTCGCTCTCCTCCTGTGCTCCCTTTTCCCCCTGGCGTCATGGAACGACATTGCGGGGACGATCGCGATAGGTAACGACGATCGTTCGGACAGCAACGATGATGGTTCCTACCTCACTGCAGATGACAGCTCCGACGGCGCCGATGGTTCCCCGGGAGGAGCAGATGACGACAATGGAAGGTCCCTGATCACTGGAGGCGGTAAGAGCAGCTCGACGAGAGTTTTCGCCCTCGATGACGATGGGCGTACCATCGACCTGGACGCCCGCTCCTCAGAGCTCTCCGCGACAAGCACCGGCGGAACCTACGTGGTGCGAACAGACAATTATATGATGACCGTGGTTCAGTCAGGTAGCTCCGTCTCCTACCTCATCCGCCCCTACTTCACCACCGACTACATCCTGTATCAGAGGCTGGACCCGCTGACCGCGAACGAGGGAACGGTGGACGAGTACGGCAAGGACCTCAACTGGGTCACCACTCGGATCACTGGCTGGGGGCAGGACAGCGAAAAGGTATGGTTCCTGGAATCGTGCTCCCAGTTTAGCCTGCTACATACCTTTGACCTCTACCGGGACTACTTCGAGCTGGAAGTCACATATACGCCGGGAACGTCCAACGCCATCGTGACCTATGCCATCGCGCTGTGCTCCACCAATGGGCACATGTACGACCTGTTCAGCGATGGAAAGGCCCATCGCTACATACCCGGCATCCCCGAGGAGACACCCAAGACCAACGGCATCGGGGGCTGGTATCCATGCTACGAGATGTTCGCACCCGCCTTCGACATGAGGGTTCCGGGACGGACGTTGGGCGTGGAGTGGGGCTTCAACGAGGCCGAGGCGTACCTTTACTCCCCTATCTGGATCGAGGGGGACCCCGTGGACGGGGCCTCGGTGTTCGGGGTGAAGTATACCTCCACCGGCGGGGTGCTGCCCGATCCCTCGCTGGGGAAGGAGAAGACCTGGCACATGTTCGTGCGCCCCTACGAGCAGACGGACGGGGAGGCCCGGGGCCATGATGCCGGCTACGCGGAGTGGATCGGACCTCAGATCGCCGAGACCTGGGGGTACCGAAGCACCGAGCAGTTCCCCCTGACCTTCAACGACTTCGGCAAGGACCTCAACGGGCTGTCTGGCCAGTGGGACTCCTCCACCCGCTCGTGGGTGGAGAGCTCGCCCATCCTCGTGGCCACGCTGTCCACCAACCCCGATCAGGTGAACTGGCACTACAAGTCGGCCCAGCGCTATGGCGCGGGGACGATGCCCACCGAGTACAAGCTCTACGATTCCGTGGGCCATGCCTACACACTGCCGGACGGCACGGCCATCGCGTCCGCGTCCAGCAGCGCCTACCGCAAGTACCTCATATCCGGCGATGCGCACAACGAGTGGTGGTGGTCCAGCACCGGCGTGTTCTGGGACGAGATGAACATATGGTACGGGGATACCAACGAACCTCGCAGCGACTACAACCACCGCAGCGGGGTGTTCATCCATGAGGGGTACCTCAAGCTGGTGCAGGAGACGCGGGCCTCCGGCCACTTCGAGTTCGTCATCACCAATCCCTACACCCCGTCCATCCACCTAGCCATGCTCAGCGACCTCACCCTGGTGGAAGGGTTCGAGCCCTCCTCCATCCTCGGCACGGACCTGGTGTCCCATGTACGATCGATGATGGAGTTCGTGAACCACATGTCCTCGGAGCACAGACCGGACATACTGGTCTACCAGAACTACGATACTGGCAGCTCCTCGGACCAGGATGACGTGTACTCGGTGCTGTTCAACGCCGCCCGCTACGGGTTCTGCGTCGATCTGCTGTCTTATGACAGTTACTCCTCGCAGATGCACAACCTCAAGATGGCCGTGGCCATGTTCGAGGCCATGGGCGCGTCCCGTCATCAGGACCCCACCAACTGGCCGGCCACAATCGACCTGGGCTCGGAAGGCGGTTCACTGATCACGGACCGGCAGATGGTCGTGGTCACCGGCTCCGGGAGCGTGACCGTCACGTTCACCGAGGACCAGGATGCGTACACCTTTACCAACCTCGGTAACAAGGCCGTGAGCATAAACGCGGTGTTGCCCAGTGGAACCACCTGGCACTCTGACGGCAAGGGGATCGCGCTCACGAACGTGGAGAAATTGTCCGACGGCAGGGTCGTGTTCCACGGCACCATCGCCGCGGAGACGACCTCCAGCATCATACCGTGATCGAGAGATCGAACTATGCATCGTCAGAAGTCCGCCTTCAGGTTCGGCGGACGCTGCCGCCGTCCTTCCAGCCCTTCAGAAGGCCGTACACCTCGGACAGAGCTCCTACGGCAACGAAGAACGGGGGCATTTTCTCGGTGTCCGATGCCGCCTCCTTCTTGACCGCATCGGCCCGCGGCGCCCTCCTCGTGAAGAAGCCCATGAAGCGGGAGCCGAAGTAGTCCGCGAACCGCACCTGCTTCCCGAAGTGCTTACGCACGAGATAGGAGTTGTTCCTCCCCCACAGGTACCTCAGGCGGAGGTACCACTTCACCTTGTCCCTGCGGTAGGAGCCCTCGCACCATGCGTGCCAAACAAGCGCTCCCTCGTCGTACAGTATGCTGTATCCGGCTCCCAGGACCGCCAGGCAGGCATCGGTCTCGTCCTGGTGGAACTTGAAGTAGGGGTCGAAACCGCCCACGCCGGAAAGTGCGGTGCGGCGGAAGGACATGTTGCATCCGACCATCACCTGGCTCAGGCCCTCGATGCTCTCCCCCTTGGACTCGTCGAACCACTGGCCATCCGGGGCCACCGCGTTCCTGCCCATGGCGGGGCGGCCCTCGATGTCGTAGACCGGCCCTCCCGCTCCTCCCACCCGGGGGTCCCTGTACAGTGGAAGCAGAGAGGCCAGCCACCCCGGCTGGGCGATGGCATCGTCATCGATGTAGCAGACGATGTCCCCCTTGGCCTGCGAAAGACCGAGGTTCCTGGCAGCGGATATACCATCAAGCCGGGGCTGCCTCACAAGGGTGATGCTGCCCTGCTTTTCCAGTAGTTCCAGCATCTCCCTGGTGCCGTCGGTGGAAGGACCGTCGACCACCATGATCTCGTCGGGGCGGGGGACCTGCTCTTCAAGGGAACGGAGGCACTTCGACAGCCACTGTACCCGGTTGAACGTGCACACGATCACCGTGGCCGTCGGTCTGCCGCCTGTGGCGTCATCCGCGCCCCCTCCGGAACCTGCCGTTCCTGCATCCAGGCCGATGATGGCCTTCTTGTTAATGGTGCTCAAATCCGCTTCCCTCGCCGGACCTTTTATTCATATCTTTACATAATATAACTTTGTGTCCGCCCCACGGTTAGCGTGGGGGATGAGAAATGGGTTTCGATGTGGACATCGAGGATGTGGAATCAGGTTGAAGGAAGGGATATCATCCCTACTGCCGCTTCGTGCCCGTATGGATCGATGGCGGTCGTCAGCCGGTGACACCCAAGATCAGCAGGGCGACGACAATCCAGATGTCGGTGAGGGCGTGCACGGTGCCCACGAACATGAGGCTGTGGGACCTCATGTACAGCACCCCCATCACGATGCCCAGGAAGAAGGCGAAGAAGGCGTACGGCAGCGAGCCCCAGAACAGCATGAACACCGCCCCCAGGGACGCCGAGAACAGTATCGCCCGCCACCGGCCCAGCAATGGAAGGGAGGAGCGTAGGGCGATGCCCCGGAACAGCACCTCCTCCAGATACCCCCAAACCGCAATTATGGGGATCATCATGATGGTGGACCTTCCGATATGGAAGTTCTCGAAGAATCGGTAGCCCAGGAAAAGGGCCTCAGCCAGCGCCAGGCCCAGGGGCAGCACGAGCACGATCATCACCGAGCGCAGGAGGAGAGGGTGGGACCTGAGGACGGGGAGCTGGACGGAGCGGTAGTGAATGACGATGGCGCCGGCCATCACCACTAAGAGAGGCAGATGCTCCATGGGCAACCAGTTCAAATTAGGTAGGAGCATGACCACCAACGCCAAGGCCTGCACCAGGACCACCGAGGAGGCGGCCAGGGCCACCTCTCTCTGCTCGACGAACAGCACCATGACCATGGCCGACAGCAGCCCGAAGACCAACAGGAAAAGGGCGGCCAATGCTGCCTCCTCTATGCCCATGAGGCGGTAGAGGTAGATGGACGCGCACCCGCAAACAAAGGGCAGGCTCAGGAGGGTCAGCACAGGCCAGCGCACCTCCTCATGGACCTGTGTGGATGAGAAAGAAGTGGTCATACGATCAGGCCTCCTATCACCAGTACCAGGACCATCACCGCTATCGCCCACAGCCCGAACGTGGAAGATGTGACCAGGTTCCACCTGCGCCTAGAGGCCAGGGCGCCCAGCGTGAGCATCCCCACCAGGCACAGCATGCATATCAGCAGTGCGAGCACGGGAGAGGTTGAACCGATGTCCAGCTGGGGAACTATGACCGCCGCTAGGTTATCTCCAATGGAAGCCAGTTGCTCTTCACCTCCATACCATCATCAAGGGTCAGGTACAGGGTCTGGTTTCCGGCGGCATTGATCACGAAGGCGACGTCCTGCTGCCACTTTGCTCCCGGCTGCAGCTCGAACTGGTAGGACCTCCCCTGTCCGGGGGAGATGTCCACGATCTGCGCGGGGTCGAAGGCCGATGAATTGGCGGGCGTCTGCTCTAAAGATAGGACGAGGTGGAACATCTCTGCGGAGCTGAGGTGCGATATCACGGTCACCCTCATCAGGCCCGCCTGGCCCGGGGCCAGGACGCTGGGGAGGCTGTCCATGTCGCCGTCCACGCCTACGATGTGCAGCTCCGAGTGCTCCTCGACAACGGGCTTGGCGCCCATTCCCTGGACCGCCAGCGCTGCCAGCGCCACCACGGCCACGGCTATGAGCGCGGAGATGGCCCGCTCTCCCGAGGACAGTTTTGGCGTGCTCAACCGCGGGGTGCTGTATAGCACGAACTGGTCCTCCGGAGGAGTCAGCTCACGGCGCTTTATTGCCATCCAGGAGGCGACGTACGTTATCGTGATCGCCTCCACCGCCACTACCCAGACATCGAAGTTCAGGATGCCCCTGGTAATAACGGTGCCCGCCAGCGCCATGACCGCCGAGCCTAGTACCGAACCGATGATGATCCTCTCCAGGAGAGAGATGGTCATGGTGTGCTCGTCGCGGCGGGCGGTGAAGGACGGGGCGATGATGGCCTTGCGCCCTGGGAAGAGCGCGGACACGATGGCGTACCCGGGGGCGAAGAACACCGCCAGGAACCCTAGCGTCCATCGAACCACGCCCTGCACATCGAGAAGGGCCAGGAGGACCGAGACGGTCACGATCGCACAGACCGCAACCAGGTCATATGGCTTGCCCGGTCCAACGTATAACCTAACCGCCTTGTTTGCCATATGACGACCCTTGATCTGCTGCACATCTTTGCAACTTAACATTCATTAACTTATCGGTCCTCCGTTAACGCTAATATTAAGCCCCGGAGCCTTGGGCCTACGATCTCCCAGGAGTACCTTTCCGACACCAGCTCCCGTCCCCGTGATCCCAGGGCGTTCGCTCCCGGGGGGTCCCGCAGCAGGCTGATGACCTGCGAAGTGAATTCGTCCCGGTCCTTGCCCATCATGCAGTTGACACCGTGCTCCAGTTCCGGTATGCCCTCCAGGGCCAGGGGGCTCACCACCGTGGCCCTCCCCACCGAGAGCATGTCAATGACCTTGGTGAGGATGCCCACGCCCTTCCACATGGGGGCCACGCACACGTCCGCCGCGGACAGCCACAGGTACAGGTCCGGAACAAAGCCCAGCATCCTGACCCCCGGCGGCGCGTCCTCCCCCAACGACCCCGAACCGGCAATGAACAGCTCGGTCCCCGGGACCTCCGCGGCCACGCGGGGGTAGAGTTCCTTGGCAAGGTACTGCGCGGCATCGAGGTTGGGCATATATTTGAGCGTCCCGAAGAACAGCACCACCTTCGTGCCCTCACTGACCTTCAGCTCCTTCCTCGCCCCCTCCCTTGTCCGCGTCAGGGAGCGCACCAGGGTCATGTCGGCACACGTCGGGACCACCTCGAACTTGGAGATGTCGAAGCCCAGGGAGCGGTAGGCCTCGACCTCCTTCTGCGATACCACCAATATTTTCGTGGCCAGCCTCGCAAGGACCTTTTCCAGAAGAAGGTTTCCCTGCAGGAAGAGATCGGACTTGCCGAGGGTGGCGGAGAAGTCCTTGATGTTGCCGTGGTTGTCCCATATCATGGGCACTCCCAGCATGCGGGCGGCCATCCCCCCGGCGAGAGAGTAATAGGTACCTTCGGCGAAGACCGCCGACACCTTCTCCTTCCTCCCTCTCCTCAAAGTGCCCCACGTGATGGAGATCTCATTGAGCAAGAAGGTCACGTAGCGGAAGAAGCGGTTCCTCGACTGGTCGAAGGTCATCGTGTCCAGGGCGCCCGTGGGTATGGGCACCACCTCGAACCACTGCGAAAGGAGGTAGAGCAGCTTGGGGGTCCTCTCCGAGTTCGTGGGGTCCACCGCCACCCTGGGCACGAACGCGATCTTCATCCGTCCCTCCGGGTATAGATGTCCAGCAACCGCTCCGCCCCCACGTCGAAGCTGAAGTCGCGGAGGGCGACCTCGCGGGCCCGTGCCCCCATACGGTCCAGGCCCACGGGGTCCTCGAGGAGGGAGCGCAACTCCCCCGCCATCTCCTCCGGCCCCGGTGGCAGCATGGCCCCCGCCCCCTCGTCCACGATGTCGCTCTTGAGCCCCCGGGCAAAGGAGGTGGCGATGGGGACCCCGCAGGATATGGACTCTATGGCCGTGAACGGGAAGAGGTCGGTTCGCGAGGCCACCAGCAGCATGTCGGCGGCGTTGTACAACGCGGCCATGTCCGCCTGCTCCAGGCGGTCGGTCATGATCCTCACGTGGTCCTCCAGGCCGCTGCTCCTCACCATCTCCCGCAACGCAGGTTCCTGGGGCCCCGTTCCCTTCAGGATCAGAAGGCAGTCGGGGTCCCCTACGCGGAGGAAGGACATTGCTTTGACCATCAGGTCCATCCCCTTGTTCTCGTGCATCCGGCCGATGGACAGGAGGACGTTCTGTCCCTCCTCCACGTTGAACCGTGCTCGGGAGTCCTCCTTGTTCAGGGGGCGGTAGACATCGGTGTCCACGCCGGAGTGGACCACCGGAGCGATCCTCTCCTCGGGCACTCCAGCCTCTAGGAGGTGCCGGGCCGCGGAGCGGGAGCGGGGTATGACAGCCCGGCAGCCCCGGGTGACCGCCTTACCCAGCGTCCGGTAGTACTGCTTCTGGAGCCAACCCATGGGGCCCTGCATGTAGATGTCCAGCTCCTGCCAGATGAACATGTCCGGCCCCCCGTCGCGGGTAGCCGCCCAGGTGAGGTACGTACCCGGCTGGAACACCTCCCCCGACTGCACCACGTCGAAGTGCTCCCTATGTATCTCCTCCCTCAGGCTAGGGGTTAAGGGGGCCAGGGAAGGGGGGAACATCCACGGTAGCCGTGTGGGTATGTAGTCCATCTTCACCCCTCCCAGGTCTCCCGTGCTTTGAGGCCGGTAAGCATCGGCGACGAAGATGGTGACCTCATTGCCTCTACGTACGAGGCGCCGCCCGGTCTCCACTACGTTGAGGTCCTGGTCCGTGCCCGGCCGGAGGCCTGCGGTACGCATGACGCTGGCATCGGCCTGGACGTCGGCCGTCTTGGTGATGAGATTGACCAGTCCTATCCTCATGACTAAGTACCTCTGATATACATGACCCAAGCTCCCCCGTTGTCATAGACCCTGTAGTTGTACGGCGCCTGATCGCGATAGAAATCGTACATCCCGATGGTGCCCCACTGCCTGTACCACATCTCCGTGGTATCATCGAACACTATCGTCCCTCCGCCGTAGAACCTGGCTATGTTCCCTATGGACATATTGTACAGCGCGCTGATCTTTATGCGGTCGAACTGCTCCCCGGCATCGTCCCAGACATCGACGGGGTAGAATCCACCTCCCACGATGGTGTGGGGAGCGTTCCCGGCCAGGAAGTCGGCCACCTCCACCGCTCGGTCGTTGTTGATGTACAAGGCCTCCTGGTAGAAGATGGTGGAGGCCGCCGCCACCACTACCAGGGAGATGGCGACACTGAGACCTACGCGGAAGACCTTCTTGCGGTTGGTGATGAGTATGGGCACGAAGATAATGGGCGCCACCAGGGCGAGGTAGAGAATGCCACGGTCGTACAGCTGCCCATTGAAGAAGGCCATGTCCAAGGGGATTATGGCCAGCGGCAGGAGGAACAGGGCCAGTATGTTCCGGGGGAAGTTCACGTGGCGCCTGTTCTTGGACAGCAGATAGATCAGCAGCGCCAGGAGGGTGAGCGCTAGGAATATACCCAACATCCCCGTCCTCAGCTGCGGGTACAACTGCCCCAGTATGTTCTCCGAAGTACCCCTCATGGCCCATTGCTCGGACACGCTCTCCTGTACCTGCCCCAGCATGAACAGGCGGTTGGATATGAACTGAACGAGGTTGAAGGAGAAGGAGGAGGCCCCGGTGAAGAACCACCCCAGCCATATGAGGATGAACACCCCCACCGGCCACGGACGCTCCCAGCGCGTAGGCCTGCGGAGTCCCACGGTGAAGTACAGGAAGCGGTTGAACACCTCCTTTATGGCGATGGCCCCCAGAACAAAGATGAGGGTGGTGGGATGGGAGACCACGATGAAGGCAAAAAGGATGAGGGCAGCGTACAGCCACTCCCTGCCCTCTCTCTCCAGACAGACAAATATCAACAGTCCGGCCACCAGGCCCAGGGACTGCGGTGAGTAGTTGAACTGCAGCCACACGTTGGCGAAGGCCGCGAGCAGGAACGCCAGGCGGTGGTCCATTCGGGGCACGTAGGTCCTGGCGAAGAGGTAGATGGCCGCCACCGTCAGGGTCGCGGCGAAGATGGGGTAGAGCCTCAGGAACAGCAGCGCAGGGGGATCCCCCAGAAGTGCGAAGGAAGCGCCCAGGACGAAGAACCCGGGATAGTTGAACGCGTAATTGTACGCCGCCGTGTTAGGCACGAGGCCCTCCCGGACGATGGCCAGCGAGGCATCGTAGTGCACGTAGGAGTCCCACACCGTGGGGTACTTCTCGAACATGGCGGGTGCACACCACAAGGCCAGGAACAGCAGCAGGGACTGGACGAAGAACACCGTCTCATCGCCCGTGCGCAGGCCGATAGCAAGGGATATGACCAAGAAGAGGATGCCGATCCAGTAACCCATCGGGAGCAGGCCGAAGAGCCCGAAGGGGGTGCCCAGGGGAACGTACTGGACCTCGAAACCGAAAGAGGACACGATGCAGATGGCCATACCTGCAAGGCTCAGTGCGTACAGGAACGAAGGGCGAATGTCGTACTCCGACCTGCTCACGACTTCCCTCCGAGGCATCGCGAATTGGAAAATTGACTGGCCATATATACTTACCTATGGCCATGCCACTGCTCCGTTCCAGCACAGGAGGGGCAAAGGTTGAAATCGTCCCGCTGTACATTGTCCTCCACGGCCCCCAAGGCGGGCATCTGTAGGTGCTAACATGTGGTTCCCCGGACACCTGGCCTTCTCCCTGCTGTTGTGCCTTCCGTTCATCGTGTACATGAAGCGGGAGAGGGCATTGGCGCTGTCCTTCCTGGGAGTGTTCGCACTGCTGCCTGACTACATCCACCTGGGGGACCTCCGGGGCTTCTCCCACTCCTTCCTGGGGCTGGGAGCGATGCTCCTTATGTTCTTACTACCTCTGATCATAGCGTTCCGGCCACGCCTCGCCCTCATACTCCTGGCGATCACCGCGGCCGCTTCCCATCTCTTAGCGGACACCTACATAGGGACGGTGACCCCGTTCTATCCCTGGGACGATACGTGGCTCCAGGTCCATGCCTTCAACAGTGCGTTCGATATTCGCACCGAGGTCGTGCTCTTCGGCGTTGCCGCCATTGCCGTTACAGCCCTTCGTCCCCTGGAGGCCCTCCGTAACATCGACGATTACGATGTTCGGGAACGTGGAGCCCTTATCGTCACCTCGGCCCTGGTCATCGCCATGGCCGGGCTTCAGGCAGTGTACTTCCTCATCGTTTCCCAGGGTCCAGGTTTGGACCTTTTCCGCTCCCTGTTGCTGGCCGCGTTCGCGGTTAGCGTGCTATTTTCATCGGTCTTTTTTATAAAGACATTGGTCAAAAAACAACATTCGAAATCCATTTCGATAGTAGTAAAATGAAAATCTGGCTAGGCTCCGAGAAACCTTTATATATCTGTGAGTCTAAATAAATTTTCTAGGTGAAAGGACACCATCGGTAGTTTAGATCTATAATTGAGGGGGGACGAAAAAGTATGGCCAGTGTTGGTTTCGAGAAACTTTCGGATGCTATTAATACTCGGATTGGGGTATCCCAGGGAATGTGGTTGTGATGGCGAACAAGATAGTCGTCATGATACCCGCGTTGAACGAGGAACGCAGCATCGGGAAGGTTATCGATGATATCCCACGCAAGGAACTTATGCGGCGGGGGTTCGATGTTCGCGTTGTTGTCGTCGATGGCCAATCCACCGATAGGACGCTGGCCATCGCACGTGAGAAAGGGGCCTACATCCTAGTTCAAAAGGGTCGCGGCAAGGGCATAGGCGTCAGGCAGGCCATTGCACTATGCGATCCCCGTGAGGTGGTACCCAAGGTGCTAGCCCTCACAGGTGGCCTCTGCGCTAAGTTCTCCGATCTGGCGTCCATGCTCGACGCCAAGTACCTGATCATGCTGGATGCTGACGGTACGTACCCTCCGAGGTACATACTGGACGTGGTCTCCACCCTTGAGGAGGGTGCAGACGTGGTGATGGGGTCCCGCTTCCTGGGCAGCATAGCTGATGGAGCAATGACCCCCTTGAACCACTTCGGGAACATCCTCCTGAGCGACATAGCGACGCTCCTTTACCAGCAGCGGTGCACAGACCTGTGCACTGGAATGTGGGGATTCAACGGCCAGGCCCTCAGGACCTTGGAGCTCAGCTCCAAGCACTTCGAGCTGGAGGCAGAGCTCTTCGCCGAGTCCGTGAAGAAGGGTCTGAACGTAAGAGAGATCCCCATACACTACCTGCCCCGGGCCGGTGAGACCAAGCTGGTGCCCTTGAAGGCCGGTGTGACCATCGTGACCAAGCTGTTCGAGAGGCGCTTCTGGAGCGCTGCCGGGGAGTTCGACATCAAGATGGCCAAGAAGACCGATAGGGCAGAGCGGTTCTCTCTCCTGATCCCCATGCGCCACATCTAGAGGGAGCCAATGCGCGTGGCCATGGTAAGCCCAGAGTTCCTCAGCTGGGGCGGGGTCGGAAGCTACATGAAACAGCTCGCCGACCACCTGTCGCCGGAGCATGAGGTGCATGTCATATGCCTGGGAAAGGAAGGGGGTGCTCCCCAGGTGGAGAACATCACCCTGCACGTCCTTGGCACCGCTGAGGACACCTTCATGTACAACAACCAGTTCCAGGTGGCCCTGTGGCGGTCATTCGACAAGCTCCAGAAGGAGCATGAGTTCGACATCATGCACGGGAACCACGCGCAGATGGCGGACATCATGTTCAAGGTCCTGGGGGAGAAGGTGCCATCCGTCACTACGGTGCACAGCACCATCGGATCCCAGCGCATGGGCACGCGGTCCTCGGGCCTGCCGGCGAACAAACTGGAGATGTCCGAGAAGATGACGCTCCTGCTCCTCCCGCTGCTGACCACCCTGGAGAAGGTCTACATGAAGAGATCTTCCTCCCTGATCTACGTGTCCGACTTCATAAGGGACTGGTGCCAGGACCGCATAGGGGCGACGTGCGCGTCAGAGGTCATACACAACGGTATCGACACCGATCTGTTCTCACCGCGGGACCGTGATGAATGCCTCGCCCACTTCCCCGACCTGGAGGGGGCGGAGGACATCGTACTGTTCTCGGGTCGCATGATCGCCCTAAAGGGTATCGCCACGGCGATAGAGGCCGCTTCGCTGGTAGACCCCTCCGTATCGCCGACGTTCGTGTTCGCCGGAAACGGTAACGCCGAGCAGTGGAAGGCCATGGCCGCCAAGGCCGGGCTGTCCAAGGACGAGTGCCGCTTTATCGGACCAGTGAGCTATCGGGAGATGCCTTATCTCTATCCCCTCGCTTCCCTGTTCATGCTTCCTTCGTACTCGGAGAGCTTCCCCATGACCTTGTTAGAGGCTATGGCGTCAGGAACGCCGGTCGTCGCCAGCAAGGTGGGAGGGGTCCCGGAGATGATCGTGGACGGAACCACTGGCATTCTCGTGCCGCCCAAGGACGCGGCCGCCCTGGCGCGCAGCATCGAGACGGTACTCGCTGACAGGGACCTGGCCAGAAAGATGTCCACCGACGCCCGCACCCGGGTGCTGGAGGAGTTCAGCGCGGCGGTCATGGCTCGCCGTACCGCCGATGTGTACAAGAGGACCGTGGAGGCGTGGACTTGAAGGTCCTTCTCATCAACCCGCCCCGGCACCAAGGGGTGTCGGTTATCCGAGAGGAGCGCTGCGAGGTCACGGAACGCTATTCGGTCCTGGAACCGTACTCCCTGCTTCAGACCGGCGCGCTGCTGCGCAACGGAGGCCACCAGGTCGACCTCATCGACCTCAACGGGCGGGACCTGGGCTATGACGCCCTGCAGGCCAAGGTGAAGGTGTACCGACCAGACGCGGCCGTGTACCGCTTCACGCCCACAACGTTCGATTGGGACCAGAAGGCCGCGTCCACAGTGAAGGAAGTGGATAAGGACGTGCCCACGGTGGGCATATGCTGGACCCTCCACACCATGCCCAAGCAAGTGCTCACGGAAGCGCCAGCACAGGACATCTACGTCCGCCAGGACTACGAGGTCGTCGCACCGGCAGTGGTGGACGCGCTCAGCAAGGGAACGCCTCTCGAGCAGGTCAACGGCATCTCCTTCCGAAAGAACGGGGAGATCGTCAACAATCCGGCGGCCACGCCCCTCAAGGACTATGACTCCATGCCCCTGCCTGCGTATGACCTGCTGCCCGACCTGAAGCCATACTACGTCACCGCTCCCGCCGGCCGGCCGTTCACCATCCTGTACACGAGCAAGGGCTGCCCCTTCAAGTGCTCCTTCTGCACCGTGGCCGGCACTCCATGGAAGATGCGCACCGCGCCTCACATCATCGAGGAGCTGCGCTATCTAAAGGAGCATTACGGCTTGAGGACCGCCTCCTTCTTCGACGAGACTTTCACGTTCAACCGCCAGCGGGTGGTGGACATCTGCAACGCTCTCAAGGAGGAGGACCTTCGGATCAAGTGGTACTGCAACACCCGCACGCACCTCGTGGATGGCGAGCTGCTCGCCCTCATGCGCTCTGCCGGCTGCCGGGGCATGTCCTTCGGCATCGAGTCCGGAAGCCAGCGCATACTGGACTCGGTGGAGAAGCACATCAGCGTACAGCAGTGCCGTGATGCCGTCCTCAACGCCAAGGCCGAGAACATCAAGGTCCTGTGCTCCTTCATCTTCGGCCTGCCGGGCGAGGACTGGGACAGTGTCAACGAGACGCTGCAGTTCGTGCGTGAGACATTACCGACGTCGGCGCAGTTCAATGTCGCCGTGCCCTACCCGGGCACGAGGCTGCACGAGCAGATCTACGGCCTGCCAGGACTGGAGGAGCCGGACTTCCGCCAGCTGTACCAGCACGCCTCCGTGGTGGGAACGGATAAGATGACCCCGGCCGATCTGGACAAGGCGCGGGAGATGGCGTACAAGACGCTGTACTCCTCCCCGCAGTGGTGGGGCTCGAACATCAAGCATGTGCTCAAGGAGCCATCGGACCTGTACCTGGCGTTCCGCTACGCGTTGAAGATCACCAACAACTACCTGTTCCACGGCATGAAGGACGCGCATTAGGTGAGCGACATGGAGTCCCGAAGGATCGTTATGGCATCGACGTTCTATCCCCCTTACCACCTGGGCGGGGACGCGGTTCACGTCCGCTACCTCGCCGAGGAGCTGGTGAGGAGGGGGCACGAGGTCCATGTGGTCCACAGCCTGGACGCCTTCGCCCTCAAGGCCAAGGGTAAGAGACCGAATCCGGTAAGTTCCGACGTTCACACGCATCCGGTGAGCACCTCTTTAGGGGGCATATCTGCCCGCATGACCTACGTCCTGGGAACCAACGGTGCCGCGGAGCGGGAGCTGGAGAAAGTGGTGCGGGATGTAAGGCCGGATTGGATACACCACCACAACATCTCCCTCCTCGGCCAGCAGGTCCTGTCCATCGGCAATGCCCCCAAGATGTACACCGCCCACGATCACTGGCTGGTCTGCCCCCGCTCTGACCTCGCCTATCTAGGTGGACCGTGCTGCGACACGGACCGGTGCACCTCCTGCTCGCTGCGCACCTACAGGCCTCCGCAGTTGTGGCGGGGCAGCGGCTTCCGCAAGCGCATCCGACAGATAGACCGTTTCATCTCCCCCTCCAAGTACATGGCCACGTTCCTCAAGGTAAGGGTGGGCGTGGACTCCACCGTGCTGCCCAATTTCGGGCCCCGGCCGGAAGAATATCGCAAAGAGGAGCTGACACCGCACTTCGTGTTCGTGGGGGTGCTGGAGAAGCACAAGGGATTGGACCTGGTACTTCGGGCCCATGAGAAGTATGGGATCAGGTCGGAGCTGCACGTGCTCGGCAACGGTAACCTGATGCCGATGCTGAAGGAGTATGAGCAAAGGACCGGCGGAAAGGTCCGCGGCCTGGGCTTCCTGTCCCGGTCCGAGGTCCTCGCGGAGGTGGGAACGGCCATCGCCCTGGTGTCCCCGTCCACCTGCCAGGAGAACTCTCCTCTTTCAGCAATAGAGGCCCTGTCGGTGGGCACGCCCCTCATAGTCTCACCCAACGGCGGTCTCCCGGAGCTGGTGGCGGGTGGCTGCGGGATCGTGGCCCAGACCAATGTCGACGGGATCGGCATGGCCATGAAACACATGGAGGACCATCCTCAGGAGCGTGCGGACCTCTCCGCCCGCGCGCTCAATGCCTACGAGTCAGTGCACTCTCCTGACAGCTACGTCCAAAGCTACCTGAAGCTGGGGGAGGGGATGGCCTGAAGCTCATCATGGTCCGCAGGGACGAGGAGGTCCAAGGGACGGACACGTCAAAGGAAAGAAGGACTGGTAACATATCGGAAGACCTAGTGGAAGGAACGGTGACGGAGCGGTCCGAACGCATCGAGTGCATGGACCTGACCGTCCGGACGTTGGACAACACGATCGACCTCCAGAGCTACCAGGCGGAGTGGGAAGCGCTTCGTAAGAAGTGCGGTGGGTCCATCTTCTGCTCCTTCGACTGGGCCATCGAGTGGCTTAGGCACTTTGACAAGGAGTCCCTGCCCCGCGTCATCATGGTGGAGGAGAACGGCGTGCTCGTAGGCTTAGCACCCCTGGCGCTGACCGAACAGCACAGCATGGGCGTCAAGGTCAAGAGGCTGTCCCTAGTGGGCGACGGCATGGGAATTGCGGAGCTGTACGACCTGGGTATCTTCGTGAGCGAGGACCGCGAGGACATCTTGGATAAGATCGTTCAAGAGATGGGGCGCCTGGACTGGAACGTTCTGGATCTCAACAGGATGCGGGACTGCCCCTCGGCCCGAATGCTGTTCCAAAGGATCTACCGCCGCTGGGAGACCGAGGAACTCACGACCGTCCCCTGCCCGGGGACAGAGCTGCCCTCTTGCGGCAGCCTTATGGACGTCATATCGCCGCGCACCAAGCGCATCATGGTGAGGTCCATGACGATGCTGGAGGAGGAGAGCCGCATCCGCTACCGGTGCGTGGACACTCCCGACGAGGCCAACGAGGCCACGGCCATGTACGCGCTGAAGCACCTTGCCAAGATAGAAGGGAAGGACACTGGCACGTACAGCAACGAGAGGCAGTCAAGCTTCCTCACGGACGTCATGCTGGCCACGGTGCTCGAGGGCCGCGGGATGGTGTACGAGGCGTGGATAGACGGGTCCCTGGCCGCGCAGATGCTGTGCTTGGAGGACGGGGACATCATGCGCGCCTTCCGTGTAGGCACAGGCGAACGATATCAAGAATACTCTCCCAGCAACCTCGTGGCGCTGTACGCGATGAACGAGGCTCGTCATGCCGGGTTCACCTACTTCGATTTCGGCGCGGGCGCGGAGGTGTTCAAGTATCGTCTGGGAGCAAGGGACCGCCCCCTGCTTAGGATCGAGGCCAAGCGGGGAACGGTCCGCGCTATGTCCAAGATCAGCTCCCTGCCGGGCGTCCGGCATCTCATGGACCGCTCTGGCGTTAGACAACAGGCCCAGTAAGGCGGGGTAGTACCCCGGGGCTCAATACCAGACGATCCAACTGAGCAAGAAAAAAGAACGATGAGCTACTGCCGAAGCTGATACCACCATGCTTAATGAAATTCTCATCATGATGTCGATGAAGGGTTGAGATAAAAAAGGGAAGAGGTTTTGGGTTTACCTCACGGATCTGTTTAAGAGGACCTCCTGCGGTAGATCGCCATTGCCGCGAGGGTCACTGCCGCACCGATCATTCCGACGATGAGAAGCACCCACGGGAAGGATCCTCCTGAGCCGGTCTCCGTCCTGGTAGTGGCGTCCTGGGGATCGTTGGTCGAAGCACCGGCGTCATCGTCGGGACCGCCAACATCGGCGGCGTTGTCCACTACGTCCTCAGTGTTCTCGTCCACCACCCGGTAGACGTCGACACAGTGGTCGTCCTCTGCGGTGTACGCCACGTCACCGAAGAATCCGGTGGCGATGGCATTGTTCCTCAGCGGGTCTGGGCTATCCCCGACGACCCAGCTGCTAGTGAACACCCACACCTCATCGACGTCTAGCATGCCGTCGTTGTTCGTGTCCCCGGACTTGTATGTCGCTTCCCCGGTCAGGGAGTCAACCACAGTCACCGAGGATAGAGGCACGTTGCCAACGTTGTACACCTTGAAGGTGTAGGTGATGGTGTCGCCGACGTACGCGCACGCCGGACCGACCTTGTCCAGGCATATGCCCGGCTGCTCAGCAGGCAGGACGATGCGCTTGACTACGTCCAGGCAGTGGTCGTCATCGTCTGTGACTGGAACGTCCTCATAGTAACCAGTGGCGATCGCGGTGTTCCGGAGCGGGTCAGGGATCTCCTGCACTACCCAGGTGTCGGTGAACACCCACACCTCGTTTACGTCGAGCAGACCGTTACCGTTGTCGTCACCGGACTGGTAGGTCGCCACTCCGGTAACGGAGTCGGTCACGGTCACGTCGGATAGGGGCACGTCACCGGTGTTGTACACGTAGAACGTGTAGGTGATCGTGTCCCCAACGTAAGCGTAAGCAGGCCCGGTCTTGTCAACGCAGAGCCTGGGGCATACCTCCTCCTCGATGGGGATCGTCTCCTCATCCTCATCGGTGACCTCGTCTCCGTCCTTGTCCTCACCAGTAACGATAGCGATGTTTGTCAGGGGGTTGGCATCGCCAGCCTGGACTATGTACTCGACAGTGTAGGTCCAGACCTCGCCAGCCTCCAACAGTCCATCGCCGTCATCGCCGCCCACATAAATGGGGGTGATCCCGAAGACATCGCTCACCGTCACGTTGGATATGTCCGAGCCGTCAGACCCGGAAGCATGCTGAACCACTATGGTATAGAATATAGTGTCGCCGACCTTCGCAGACGTAACGTCAGCCTGCTTGTTTACCTCGATGATGGGGTTGTGCTCTATGAGTACCTCTTCATCGTCCTCGTCCTGTACCTCGTCACCGTCCTCATCCTCGCCTGTGGCTATTGCGGTGTTCACTAACGGATCGGGATCGCTAGCCTGTATCGTGTATTCCACGGTGTAGGTCCAGACTTCTCCGAGTTCCAGGATACCGTCGCCGTCATCTCCGTCGACATAGATCGGAGTGATGCCGAAGACATCGCTCACCGTCACGTTGTAGATGTTAAAGCCGTCGGAGGCTGGATCATGCTGTACCGTGATGGTGTAGGTGATGGTGTCACCGATGCTTGCGAAGTTGGGACCGGTCTTGGTGACAAGCAGGACTGGGTTGTGTTTGATATCGAGCTCATGGTCATCGGTGTCGGTGACCGGGGTGTCCTCGTAGTAGCCGGTGGCGGTTACGGTGTTCTCCAGGGGATCAGCGTCGTCGGCCTGGACGGTGTACTGCACGGTGAAGTACCAG
>Ga0123328_1001858_pt1 | contig 19927 bp, 17 predicted proteins | sample BioC12SIPDNA_2_FD_89702 | JGI IMG/M metagenome (GOLD analysis project Ga0123328, IMG submission 89702) | Anaerobic biogas reactor microbial communites from Washington, USA - Biogas_R1_A C12 SIP DNA | ecosystem: Engineered > Bioreactor > Anaerobic > Unclassified | place: Washington, USA...
TCGAGGGTGGCGTCGTCCACGAGCAGCATGTCGCGGTGCGTCTCGAGGTAGATCTTGTCCACGTCGAGCTGGTCGGAGATGGTCTTCCAGGTGGACTCGAGCCATTCCGTGTCTTTCATCTTATCTACTTCGTACGCGCGTACGTACACGGATACCTTGAAATTCTTGTGGCGTGCGCCGGCCGGCACGGCGCACAGCAGCGCCAGGGCGAGCAGCAGGATACGGGAAAAACTGCGTGTCATGGTTATATCGTTATCGTGTTCTTGCTGATTATTTGTTTCGGACGACGAAACGGTCGAAAAAGTCCAGGAAATAGGGCCAGTTGGGTCCGGATTCGTGGCCGCCATGGTGCTGGCGCCATGCCAGCGGCTGTTCCATGAGCCCCACGTCGGTGCCCGGGTAGAGGTCGGTCGGGAGGCCGCCGGCCCCCAGCAGCTCATAGACGGGGGAGGCCTTCACCGTGGCCAGGAACATCCCGGTCAGATCCTGCCACTTGTCGGCGTCGAATACGCCGGAAGAGATCAGGACGGGCCTCGGGGCGCAGAGCGCGATGAGCTCAGCTCGTGCTGGTCGATCGGCAGATCGTCCGGGGTCAGCGGATCGGCGCCGTATTTCAGGAAGCTGCCGGCCATCCAGTGATACTCGTCGGGGGAGGTGAGGTTCTCCAGGCTTTCGCCGCAGAAACGGCGCCATGGGGCGGCTCCGCCCGCACCGGAGGAAGCGACGAGCGCAGAGGCGAAACGCTGGTCGAAGGCGAGCGTCACGAGGGCGGCCTTGCCGTTGCGCGAGACGCCCTCGACGGCCACTTTCGTGGCATCGAACTGCGGCTCCGTCTCGAAATAGTCGAGCAGTCTGGAAGCCCCCCACGCCCAGGCGCGCAGCACACCCCAGTCCGTGGGCTTTCGGTACTGCCCGCGGTTGGTCAGGCCGATGATGCCTTCGCGCAGGCCGTATCCGCCGTCGGCCTGGATGCTGCCGGTCGTGATGACGGCGGCCGCCCAGCCCCGCTCGACGACCTGCTGCTGCCAGGATTTGGTCTTCGGCGCACCCGGAAAGGTGAAATTCATGTTGCCCAGGGCATAGCCGAACTCCATGATCACGGGAAGGTCTTTCCCGGCCCCTTCGGGCCAGGTCACCTCCGCCTGCAGGCGCACTTCGATCTCCGGACAGGCGGAGTTGTCCGCCACGCCGGCCAGCTCGCGCCGGATGCAGGGGACGTCTTCCATCATCACGTTCTCCTCTTTCACCACCTCCCAGCGTACGGCGGGGACGTCCTCCGGGATGCGGCCATAGACCTCATCCTCGAAGGCGCGCACCAGCTCGGGGCGGCGCCTGCGGAACCACTGCCTTGCATTGCGGACACGCTTGCCCTTGAAGGTCTTGAGCGGATCCGGATAGTAGAGATAGGGATTGGCCTTGAACTCGTCGTAGTTGGGCTGCTGCGGCGAGTCGGGGGTGTTGGGATCGCGGCCCGGACGCAGCTGCGTCAGGCCCAGCTGCCCCAGCATCTGGGCATGGTCCTCCAGGGTGAGGGCGCGGAGCGAATCCCGGTTGATCCGGGGCATACCCGGAAACTGGGCCGCGGCGGGCTCATGGATAAACAGGAGGCAGACAGCCGCCAGGGCGGGCGGCAGGATTCGGGAAAGCTTGCAAGTCATAGGTCGTTGGATTAAGTAAACAATGCAAATATAGGAATATCCGCATGATTTACACCCGTCCGGCCTGCAGCTTATCTACCGGAGCGTCGTCGCGTTGATCATTTCAGGCCAGAAGATCGCATTTGCCGTCAGTTTCGAGCTGCCGTACCAGACGGCGCGGAAACTCGGATCGATCGAAAAGCTGATCGCCCGCCCGGATCCGAGCGCCGTGACGACGGCGACCGGCGTACCCGCCAGCATTCCCTGCAGGCGCGGCAGCAGATTGCCGGAGAGCAGGACCGGATCGGAATGGACGAGGGGCGTACGCAGGCGGTTCTCCAGGGGTTCGAACATGATCGCATTGTTCTTGAAGACCGGCAGGCGGCTCTCTTTGTAGCCCCAGCACAGCGGATGCGAAGGATCGATGCCGGCTTCCAGGATGACGCCGGGGATGCTCTGGGCGCGGACCGCGGAGGCGACCTGCGAATACGGGATGTCCGTGTTGAGTTTCTGCGACTTGGTCTTCAGGCCGTCCAAGCCCATCCTGCGGAGGAACTGGTGGCCCTGTTCCAGCGTGACCAGGGTGCCGCCGCGCTCGACCCAGGAGCGGACTTTCGCCAGGGCGGATGCGCTCATCGAGGCATGGCCGGAGGTCACGAAAATGACGTTGTAGCGGTCCAGGTCGAGCCCCGCAATGCCCTCGGAGGGCAGGATGCTAAGCGGCATCAGGTAATGCTGGTCCATCAGATGCCACAGATCGCCGACAGGCACGGAAGCGGCTTCATAGCTGCCGATCACGGCGACGCGCGGCAGACGTGCTCTCAGGAAATTCGCACTGCCCAGGTTGTGCCCCGCGGTGAATCCGCTGTCCAGCGCGTACACATCGACCATGTCCTCGCGGGCGATGGTCTGCATCAGGCGGTGGATCTCCTCCTGCGGCAGGGACTGGTAGGCCGCCCCGAGGGGAACGATGACACTGCCCCGGGAGAAGTGCTTCTTGCCGTCGGTGAAACCGTCCTGGGACACTTTGGCGAAGACGCCCTGCGAGAGCAGGCGGTAGAGGGCGCGCGGCGCGTAGAACCCGTTCCATTCGAAGGCGTAGGCGAAAGAGGCGCGGCTGTAGGCGCCGGCCGGCTGCGGATCCGAGAAGTGGAACTCTTCTCCCTGCGACGCCGTGCTGACCTTGGCATAGGGGAGGTTGAAGGCCATCGGCATCGTCCAGCCGGTGATGTCGTAAGACAGGCTGTCGGCATAGCTCTCGCGGATCTCGAAGAGGGCTTCGACCATCCTGTGGCGGGCCTGGCGGACCGGCACGACAAAGGCGGAATCCGGCACGAATGTGCGGCCGTCGGCCGTCACCGTGCGCCCGAGCCTGTAGATTTTCACCCCGTTGCGGGACACCGTCTCGGCCAGGCGGACGGTCGAGGCGAGGTCCTCCGAGGAGCCGAAGACGTAGTAGCCGGAGCCTTCCCTGGAGGTCTCGCGGTAGTAACGCTTCTGATAGTCAAGCAGTTCCTCGCGCATGTCCGTCGCACCCTGGAGGGTGGCGAGCTCGGTCGTCAGCTGGTTGTGGATGGACATCGGGAAGGAGAGGAGACCGTTCACGGTGTTGCGGAGGAAGCCCCTCGAGCTCTGTTCCTCCCAGAGGAGCGCGATGCCCCCGAAGAAATCGAGATACTCGCGCCCGCGCCCGGGATAATAATCGTCATACACCTCGCCGGAGAAATACATCAGTCCCTGGCGGTCGAAGGCCGGCGCATAGTAGTCGCTGGCCAGGCGGCGGATAAAGGCCTGACACTCGTCCGGGATCAGGGGATGGACGCGGGTCGGCTCGCCCGGCGAGAAATGGTAGTTCGCGTCGGAACCCTGCTCGTGGGCGCAGGTGTAGATGTTCGGTTTCCAGTCAAGCATCGCCACGGCGCGGTACCGGGACTCGGGTTGCGTCTGGTTGATCCAGTCGCGGTTGAGGTCGAACCAGTAGTGGTTGGAACGGCCGCCCGGCCAGGTCTCGGTATGCTCCATCTCCTGCTCGTCGGGATTGGGCACGGCGCCCCGGTGGGAATTGACCCATTCGGCGAAGCGGCCGATGCCGTCGGGATTGATCATCGGGTCGATCAGGACGATGTTGTTCTCCAGCACCTTCTGGGTATAGGGCGTGCGCGCCGCGGCCAGGTGGTAGGCCAGCAGGAGCGAGGCGTTGAATCCGCTGGTCTCGTTGCCGTGGATGGTGTTGCCGAACCAGTTGAAGACCGGACCGTCGGTCTTGCCGTCGGCGGAAGGGTCGCTCAGCTTGTCATGCTCCGCCTTGATGCGGTCGATGTCGCGGATGTTCTGCTCCGTGGAGATGATGAGCAGATACAGCGGCCGGCGCTCGTGTGTCCATCCGTACTGGCGGAGCAGGACGCGGTCCGAAGCCTCCGCAAGGGCTTTGATATAGGCAACTCCCTGCTCGGGCAGGGTCTGATATTCGCCGATCTCGAAGCCGAGCACGGATGCCGGCGTCGGGATGGCCTTGTTGTAGTTGCAGGTGTCCGGGAGGAAATAATCCAGGGAGACCGGAGCCTGTGCGCGGAGGGATACCAGCGCCAGAAGCCCTGCAAGGACGGAGAGGATCTTTTTCATTGGGTGATGGGTTTATGTTCGTGCAAGTCGTAACGCTGGCCGGGGCGGAGGAAGAAGAACTTCTCGCGGCCGGCCTGGTGGACGGCGACGTAGGATTCTCCGATGACCTCGAATTCGTCGCCCCTGACCACGATGGCGGTGGATTCATCGATGCCGATGCCGATAAATTCCGGAGCCGCCTTGATGAAGGCGTCCAGGTCGTGCTGGCGGTTGCGTACCAGGATGTGCTGGTCGATCGCGGAGAGCTTCAGGAAGCCCAGGCCCTGGGTATGGTCGCCGATCAGGTGCTGTGCGCCCCGGGTGTCGCCGCGCCACAGCAGCGACCCCTGGATGCTCGCGCCCGCGGAGGAACCGGCGATCACGCCGCCCCGCCCCAGAAGCGCAAAGCACTCGCGGTGGACTTTGGTGTTGAGATAGACTTCCGAGATGCGCCATTGGCGGCCGCCGGTGAAATAGATCCCGGTCGCGCGGCGCAGTTCGGCGAGGTTCCTGTCGTCATTGGCCTCGTCGATGGTCGAAAGATGGAGGCGGCTGACGCGGTCTGCTCCGAGACGTGCGGACAGCGTCTCGATGGCGGTCGAGTGGAAGTCGTCCGTGCCGGAAGCGTTCGTGATCACGACGATGCGGGCGTCCTTGCCGCCGGCGAGTTCGATGAAGCGGTCCCAGATCCCGTCGGTCACGGTGCCGCCGCCGATGATGACCAGGGCGCCGTGTTCAGGGCCGTGGCGGGTCACCGACAGGTCCACGGCCGTCGGATTCTGTGCGAAAAGGCCGGCGCAGAGCAGCAGCAGGCCCGTGAGGATGCAAGTCAATTTGCGCATATGGAAGGGTTTAATAGCCGGGGTTCTGATCGAGGTCCTCGTCGGCGAGGTCCGCGTTGTTCGGGATGGGCAGTACCCAGTAGTCGGGATTGGTGAAGGCGCTGTCGTGGGCACCGAACACTTCCGCGGCCCGTCCGGTGCGGACGATGTCGTTGAAGCGGTGGGCGTCGAACGCCAGTTCGTAGCGGCGCTCGGTCTCGACCTGCAGCAGCAGCGCGGCCGGATCGCTCAGGTCCAGCTCGTCCAGGCCGGCGCGGCGGCGGATCACGTTCAGGTCTTCGCAGGCCCCGGCCGCATCCGGCACGGCCTTGTGAAGCAAGGCTTCCGCGCGGATCAGATACTGTTCGGCCAGGCGGAGGACCGGGATCGAACTCGATCCGTCCTGCTTGGCGTATTCGGCGATGGCATAGACGCCGTCGCCTTTGTCATAGATCAGCTGGGCGCGCTTTCCTCCCTTCGCGGGGTCCAGAAGCTCGTTGACGAACTCCGGCTCAGGGATGTAGTCCAGGCGTCCGCCCTTGTCCGAGGGCAGGTAGTAGGTGAAGAACGGCAGGCGGTCGGCGCTGCTGAAGACCAGCTCGAAGACCGATTCGCCGCTCAGGGCGTTCTCGAAGAAACCGGACACTTCCGGGGTCAGGGCGAAGCGCCCGCTGCCGATCACGCGGCCGGCGTAGTCGGCGGCTTCCTCCCATTCCTCCAGGTACAGGCACACCCTTGCCTTGAGGGCGTACGCCGCCCAGAGCGAGGCCTTCGCCGCGGAGGAGAAACTCTCGTCAAACAAGGCCTCCGCCTGGCTCAGGTCGGCTTTTACCTGCTTCAGTACGTCCTCGTAGCTGCTCTTCTTGACGCCTTCTCCGTTGTCCGGGGATTCGGAGGGTTCCAGGATCAGCTGGACCCCGCCGTAGGTGCGGGCCAGGTCGAAATAGGCAAGCGCACGCAGGAAATAGGCCTGCGCGAGGAGGTTGTCCTTGAGCACCGTGTCGCCGGACACGGCGGGGAGGTATTTGATGACCGTATTGGCCTGGTTGATGCCGTTGTAGTAGTCGGCGAAGCCGCCGCCGGAGGTCGGGTCCCAGCCGGCCGTGCCGGCGGCCTTGAACTGGGGGATGACGACGGCCTGGCTGGAGAAGAGGACGACGTTGTCGGCGGCGTAGTTCAGCGTGACGACCGCGCGGCTCTCGAAGGTCTGGGCAGCATCGTACACGCCGACCAGGGCGACCTGGGCGGCCTTCAGGCTGTTGATCACGCCGTCGGCGGGAATGGTGTCAAGCGGCGTGTGGTCCAGACAGGAAGTGGCGGCGAGAATGCCGCAGAGCAGTATGGATATGCGATTGAATTTCATGACGACCGACGTTTAAAAGGTAATGTTGAGACCGAGGGTCAGGGAACGGGGCTGCGGCGGCATGCCGAAGTCCATGCCCTGGACGAGGCCGTTCACGCCGCCCCGGTTGACGTTGACTTCCGGGTCGGGACCCGTGTACTTGGTAAGCAGCAGCAGGTTGCCGCCGGTGATGTTGACGGAAGCCCGCTGGAGGCCGATTTTCTGGACCAGCCGGGTGGGAATCGTGTAGTTGAGCGTGACGTTCTTCAGGCGGATGAAGGAGCCGTCCTCGACCACGCGGCTGCTCTGTCCCTCGTAATTGAAGCTGCCGTCCGCATTGGCGGTGCTTTTCGGACGCGGGAGCACGTCGGTGTCGCCGGGATTCTTCCAGTAGTCGACGGAGCTCGCCTGCATCGAGCGGGTGATGCCGCGCGTGCCGCCGGACTCCAGGAACATGCGGGTGTAGTTGAACACCTTGTTGCCGTACTTGTAGTAGAAGTTCACGTCGAGGCTGACGGGACCGAAGCTGAAGGTGTTGCGCAGCAGGCCTTCCACGACCGGCCAGGCATTGCCGACCACTTTCTTGTCGGCGACGGTGATCTTGCCGTCCCCGGACGTGTCGTTGTAGATGGCGTCGCCCGTCTGGGGATCCACGCCGAGGTATTCATACACCCACATCGAATAGAGCGGATAGCCTTCGAACAGCTTGAAGGGCGTGTAGTTGCCGGTCACGTCGGTGGTCAGTTTCTCGATCCGGTTGCGGTTGTGGGCCAGCGTGAAGGTGGTCTTCCAGGAGAAGGATTTCTTCTCGACGTTGAGCGTGCTCAGGCTGAACTCGACGCCGCGGTTGCTGATCTCGCCGGAGTTGTCCACGATGGACGTGAAGCCGGTCTTCCAGGGCACGGTGCGGGCGAGCAGCAGGTCGTAGGTGTATTTGTCGTAGTAGTTCAGTTCGACGTCCACCCGCTGCTGCCACAGGGAGGCGTTGAGTCCGACGTTCCACTGGCGGGTCGTCTCCCATCTGAGGTCGGGATTGCCGAGCTGCTCGGGGGAGAGGCCGGCCTCGCCGTTGTAGTTGGCGCCGCCGCTCCACAGGGCCAGGGAAGAGAAATCACCGATGTTCTCGTTGCCGCCCAGACCGATGCTGGCCTTGAGTTTCAGGCTGTTGAACGTCCTTTTCCAGGGGAAGAACGGCTCGTTGGTCACGTTCCAGGCAACTCCGACCGCCGGGAAGTAACCGAAACGGTTGTTGCGTCCCACGCGGGAAGAACCGTCCGCCCGCAGCGTGAGATCGAGGCTGTAGCGGCTGTCGTAGGAGAGATTGGCCCCGCCGAAGAAAGACAGCAGCGAGGAGGAGGTCCCGGTCGAGGTGGCGGTCTGGTTCGCGGACGAGATGATCCGGGTCAGCTGGTCGCTCGGGTAGTCTTTGCCGTTGATGTACGAACTCTGGATGGAGGTGTACTGGAAAGAGGTGCCCAGGAAGGCGGAAAGGGTCAGCTGCGAACGGAAACTGCGGTAGAAGTTGAGGAGATGCTCGGTGGAGAAGACGTTCGAGGTATTGGCGCCTTCCACGCCGGCGCCGTTGGGCTGTCCGTAGATGAGGTTCGTGTTGTAATAGAAGCGTTCGACGTAAACGCTCCGGTCGTTGCTGAAGGAGGACTTCAGGGAGACGCCGTCGGCAATGTCCCAGGTCAGCGCGAGGCTGTTCGTGATGCGGAGATTATTCGAATTTCCGTCCCAGTTGTCCAGGATGGCCTGGTGGTTGTCGAAGGAGACGGGCTTGTTGTAGGAGCCGTCCTCCTTGAAGACCGGCTGGAAGGTCGGGGTGTGGAGGGCTGCCTGGAAGAGGCCGGCGGGACCGTCGCCGACGCGCATCAGGCCGCGGTCCGTATAGACCACCGCATTGCTCGAGCTCAGCTTGAGATGGGGGCGGAGCTGGTGGTCCAGGTTGAAGCGCAGGCTCATGCGCTCGAAATCAATCAGTTTGAGGATGGAATCCTCGTTGGTGTACTCCCCGCCGATGTAGAAACTCGTCGTCTCGTTGCCGCTCGTCACGGACAGGTTGTAGGTCTGCTGGAGGGCGGGGCGGAAGATGTCGGAGAGGCGGTCCACCGTGATCTGCTCCTCCGGTGTGCCATAAGCGGGATAACCGCTGACGGCTTCAGATGCCGGGCGGAACGGGCGGAGGGCCGGATCCTTGCCGTCGTTGATCCAGGCCTGGTTCACGATGCCGGCGTGTTCCGGGCCGGTCACGAGCTCCCAGAGACGGGTGGCCTGGCTGACGCCGACCTGCGCCTTGAAATTCACCTGGGTGCGCTGGTTGTAACTGCCGCGTTTGGTATTGATGATGATGACGCCGTTGGCGGCACGGGCGCCATAGGCCGCCGTGGCGCTGGCGTCCTTGAGGACCGTGATGGACAGGATGTCCTCCGGATTGATGTCCGCCATCGGGTCGATGGCCAGGCCGCCGAGATCGGTGTGCCCGGGATTGTCCGTGCTGACGAACACGCCGTCGACAATGTAGATGGGCGTATTGGCCGCGGTGATGGAGGTGGCGCCGCGCAGGCGGACCATCGAGGAGGTGCCGGGGATGCCGGCGTTGCTGGAGACGAGCAGGCCGGGCACGGCGCCCTGGATCTTGCCGTTGATGTCGGAGGACTGGATGTTCTCCAGGGATTCCGACTGGATGGTATTGACCGCGCTGGTCATCGCGTTCTTGGTCGTTTTGGCGTAGCCCAGGACGATGACCTCGTCCAGCAGTTCGCCGTCTTCCACGAGCGAGACGACAAGCGGCTCTCCGACGCTGGTCACCGGGATGATCTGGGTCTGGTAGCCGATCATGCTGACTTCGATGGAAATCGGCAGCTTCGCGGATATCTCGAGGGAAAATGCACCGTCCAGATCCGCCGCGGTGCCTGCGGAATGGTCTTCCAGGGCGACGAACGCACCCACCAGCGGGATGCCGCTCTTGGAGTCGATGATCCGCCCCTGGAGAAGGACATTCTCGGCGGCAGCGGCCGGAAGCCAGGCGGCGAAAGTCAGGAATACAAGGAGGAAAAGGCTAAGTTTCTTACACATGGAAGTCCAGTTGAGCTAAACGTCTATCGTTAATTCTTCTTTTTCGGATTTTGCCACGAGGACGGCAATGCAAGTGTCGCCGTACACATTCACGGCGGTGCGGCACATGTCCAGGATACGGTATACGCCGATGACCAGACCGATGCCCTCGACCGGCAGGCCGACGGCGCTGAGGATGATCGCCATCATCACCATGGCCGACATCGGGATGCCGGCGGAGCCGATGGCGCAGATCAGTGACAGGAAGCTGACCGTGACCATCTGCACGAGGGTCAGCTCGATGCCGTACACCTGGGCGATGAAGATGACGGCCACGCACTCGAGCAGCGCGGCGCCGTTCATGTTGACGGTCGCCCCGAGCGAGATCACGAAGTCGGCGATCCGGCGCGACACGCCGTCTTTCTTCTCCACGGCGTCCAGCGTCAGGGGGATCGTCGCGCCGGAGGAGGCGGTCGAGAAAGCGGTCACCATCGGCAGGGACATGTTCCGCAGATGGGCCCAGGGGCGGACTTTGCCGACCAGCCGCAGCAGGAGCGGCAGCGTGACCAGCGAATGGATCAACAGCCCGGCGGCGACGGTGAGGACGTACAGGAGCATGTTCCGCAGCATCAGCAGCACATTGTCTATCGTTGCGAACTGCCCTGCGACGATGGCGAAGATCCCGAAAGGAGCGAGGGAGATCACGACGCGCGTGACTTTCATCGTTAGTTCATATCCGGCGCGCATCAGGTCGGTGACCACCCCCCTGGATTTCTCGTTCAGGCTGGGCACGGCGATGCCGATGACCAGGGCGAGGAAGATGATCGGGATCGTATTGTTATGCGCAAGGGCATAGAAAATATTCGACGGGATGAAACCGGACACGATGTCCTGGACCGTCGTGGAGGTGACCAGGTCGGGAACTTCCCCCGGTGCGACCGTGATGCCCCGGCCGGGTTGGATCAGGCGGACCAGCAACAGGCCCGTCACGATCGCAAGAAGCATGGTCAGGACATACCAGAAGATCGTCTTCATGCCGATGCGCTTGAGTCCGCCGGAGCCTCCGGCCCGGATATCCACGACGCTGAGCGACACCGAGAACAGGATGATCGGCACGATCAGCATGCACAGGGCATTCATGAACAGGGTCCCGATCCAGGAATAATACCGGGTGCTTTCCGGCAGGAAGGTTCCTGCGAGAATACCCAGTACGAGCGCAATGAGGATTTGCAGGTAAAGAGGGAATCTCTTCATATACACGTCTTTGTTGCATGCAAAGGTACATATGCGTGCGCGAACGGGCGGGAAAAACCATCCTTTTTATTGGTAATTCCGTACAGAATTTCTTTTTTTTGCCCGGCGGGATTTGTAATCGAGTCCCATTTTTTGTAAATTCGTCCGGAATTGTGTTTTCATCCGGATGAATCTGTATCTGTCCACTCTCCTCCTGATTGCGATCCCGGCCCTCCTGGCCCTCATCGCCTTCTTCCTCATCCGTTATCGGCGGCTCTGGATCCAGGTCCGCCGGTCCCTGCGTTCGAAAATCGACCAGATCTACGAAGACCGGGAGCAGTTGGCCAAGATATCGGAACAGGTCGAAGAAGCGACCCCGCTTCTCGCAAAGGTCGGGGAAGCCCTGGACGGCCTGGCGGACTGGAAAGGCATCTCCGGCAGGAACCGGGAGCAGTTGGAAGAGGTGCTCCGGGCCATGGATGAACTTCGCCGCCTGATGGCCGAAGTCCGGTCCACCCTGAACCTCCCGGAGATGGAGCTCTCCGAAGCGGGGAAGGACCTGCCGGCCGGGGAAGACCAGGAGTTTTCCAACCGCCTGATGGGGATCCTGTGGGAGCGGATGGGCGACGAGACTTTCGATGTCGCTTCGCTCGCTTCCCAGATGGGGATGTCCCGCACGAAACTCTTCAATCGCGTCCGCGAGGTGACCGGTCAGACACCGAAGCAGCTCCTGAACGAAGTGCGGCTCTTCGCCGCCGACAAACTGCTTGCCGAGGGCACGATGTCCGTCTCCGAGATCGCCGATGCGACCGGATGGAGTTCCGTATCTTATTTCTCGAAATCCTTCAAGCGGCGCTTCGGCCGCAACCCGAAAAAGAATTAGCTTTCCCGCCTCCCGCTCCCGGCGGCGCCGGACAAAAAAAGCCACCGCGACATGCGGTGGCTTTCTCTGTCTGGGTGACTCGACTTGAACGAGCGACCTCCTGGTCCCTAACCAGGTGCGCTACCAACTGCGCCACACCCAGATGCCCTCGAAAGGGATTGCAAAGATAGACAATTTTTTTAGAATTGCATCGTTTCCCGCCAAAAAACTCAGGAGCGGCCCATTTCCGTCTCCTCGTCTTCTTCCCCGTCGGGTTTTTCGCGGTTGGGGATGAGGCGCCGGACCGGCTTCCAGTTGTAGAAAAAGCGGCTGGCGATCACGCGTATCACCGTATAGGACGGGATGGCGACGAGCATCCCGACGGCGCCGCCGACGTGGCCGGCGACGAGCAGGACGATGAAGATCTCCAGCGGATGCGCCTTGATGCTGGTGGAGTAGATGAGCGGCTGGTAGATGGTGTTGTCCACCAGCTGGGCGCCGAGCATCAGGCCCAGCACGATGAGTGCGAACCACCAGATGTCCACGGCCAGACCGACGCCGGTGGTGTATTTGAGGATGACGCACAGCACCACCCCGATCACTTCGCCGAGAAGCGGTCCTATGTAAGGGACGATGTTGAGCAGACCGGCAATGAATGCGATGCCGAGGGCGTTGCTGACGCCGATCCCGGCGACAAGCCACAGCAGCAGGAAGTCCACGGCCATCACGCCGATGATCTCGACGATCAGTCCGATGAAATAGCGGGACAGCAGCCCCTCGATCTCGAGGATGGTCGCACCCACCCGCTCTTCGTGGCGGTCGGGGACCACGGCGGCGACGATGCGGCTGAAGAGGCGGTCGTCCTTGATGAAGAAGAAGGAGATGAAGACGGTCGCGAAAGCCCCGACGGCGAAGCTCGCCAGGGACGAGGCGACGGAGCCGATGATGCCGGTGACGGCCGAGAAACTGGTCATCTCCTTGAGTTTTTCGGTCAGCAGCGCGATGCCGTCGAAATCCGGACCGAGGGAGGGGAAGGTGGCGACGAGCCAGTCGTTGATCTTGTCGAGGATGCTCCCGTCAGGCAGGGCCTGGCTGCCGCTGGCGGCCTCCCGGATAATGCCGGCCACGACCGGGATGATCTGGGTGACGACCGTCAGCAGCAGGGCGAAGATGATCAGGAGCGTCAGGATGGCGAGCAGCCAGTCCGGCGCCCCGTGTCCCTTGATGCGGACCTTGCGGAGTGCGCGTATGACCGGCTGGCCGATCAGCGACACCACGAAGGCGGCGATGATATAGACCAGCACGCTGCGGAAATACCAGCACAGCAGGGCTATGACGGTGAATATCGCCGCTCTGAGAGCAATCCGGGCCAGCCGGTCGGTGCTGCGTTCTTCCATAGGCTACTGATGTGCGTCGCGGAGCAGGTCGAGCACGACCTTGACCGGGTTGAACGTCTCGATGGGGACCTCGACGAAGAGGGTGTTCCAGTCGGACATGGAGCCGTTCCACAGGCCCGGCAGCTCCAGTGCCTTGAGCTCGCGTCCCTGATAGCTCTTGGAGCTGATCAGGCCGGTCTCCTCGTCCACGTAGTCCAGCAGGTCGAACTTGCTGCCGTCGTAGCGCCGCAGGATGCACACCAGGTCCACGGGGTTGAAGTGCGTGGCGGCCTTCAGGGCGGCGACGGCCTGCGGGTCGTCAGGGTTGATCTGGGCGCCTTCGAGGATCTGCAGGGAGGTGGAGCCGTCCTTCTCGCGGATGATGAAGGGGCCGCCGCCCGGCTCGCCGAGGTTCTTGACCATGCCGCAGACGCGGATGGGGCGGTCCAGCTTGGCGCGCAGCGCCTCGGCGCGGTCGCGGCTGTCGCGGGCCTCCGGCATGCTGATGCAGAGCTCGTCGCGCAGGAAATCCTCGATCTCGTTGCAGAGCTCCTGGCATTCGGGCGTGGCGAAGGGATCGTCGAGGTACACGACGTTGCCGGGGATGAAAGCGAGATCGGTCATCTGCTTGCGCACCACCGTCAGCTGGTCCAGGGCGAAGATATAGCCCTGGATGCGGTCACGGAGTTCCAGCGCGCGGCCCATCAGGACCTTCTTCCAGCGGTAGGTGGCGGGCTGCATGCGCTCCACGCAGACATTGTCTATGTTCTTGATACTCACGAGCTCCGCATCAAGCTCGTTGAGGTTGTAGATCAGGGCGCCGTGGCCGGCGGGGCGGGTGAGGATGCTGCCGTCCTCCTTGAGGAAAGGCTTGTTGCCGGCATCCACCGCCAGGGTGTCGGTCTCCTTGGCCTGGTAGGTGAAGCGGATGTTGTATCTGACCCCGTAGCGGGCTTCGTAATCGGCGCGGATCTCCTCCACGGCGGCCTCGAACAGGGGGCGGTGCTCCGGAGAGATGGTCACGACCAGGTCCACGCTGCCGTCGTCGTTACGCATGTAGGCCTGCCCTTCGACGAAGTGCTCCGCCAGGGCGGTGCGCGTCTCGGCGGGGTAGCGGTGGAACTTCAGCACGCCCTTGGGCTTGCTGCCGTAGTCCAGCCCGGCATCGGTGAGGAGCTTCCGGGCGGTGGCGGCGGGGTCGAAGGGCGCCGTCCCGAAGACGTCGGGGGAGTAGAAGGCGAATTTCTCCAGCTCCTGCGCGAGCTTATCCGTGGCGGCGTTGGGTACGTCCATGCCGGCGAAAATGTCCTTGAACATCCGGGAAGCGGCCCCGGAGGCGGGCACGAACTTGCAGCGTCCGTGGACCTCGGCCGTCCCGGCATAGCGGACCGCCTCGTCCTGCCGTTCTTCCGTCAGGACCTCGATGCCGTGGCCCGGCGTGGCGGGAGCGACGATTTTCAGCCAGGGGAAACCTTTGCGGAAGCGCTCGATCTGAGCATTCATGGTAGTTTTGTCCATAGTGTATCTATTATGCGGTTGATCAGACGTAGAATTCCCGACGGTAGCTGTAGTCGGCCCGCAGTTCGCTGAAGCGGTCGGGGGCCATGCGGAACATGAAATCGTCCGTCAGGATGGGGTAGTTGTATTGGATCGTGGCTGCAATCTGCCCCTGCGACTTGTCGTGGGCGTCGATGCGTACGGCCTGGTATTCGACGATGTCCGTGGTGGGGAAGAACTCGTACAGGTCGGACAGGCCGAAAAAGCGGGCGACGGCGCGGATGGCGAGTGCGGTGCCGGTCTGCTTGCCCTGCAGGGTGTATCCGCCGATGTGCGGCGTGGCGATGTCCACCAGGTCCATCAGCTTGCGGTTGATGTCGGGTTCGTGGCACCAGGTGTCCAGGGCCACGGGGCCGAGCCGCGGGATGGCGTCGATCAGGTCCGGCTCCACGACCAGCTCGCCCTGCGCCGTGTTGATGAAGATGGCGCCCGGCTTCATCTTGGCGAAGAAATCGGCATTTGCCATGCCCCGGGTGGTGTCGTTGACCGGAATGTGCATCGTGATGACGTCCGAGCCGGCGAGCACTTCGTCCAGGTCGTGGAAATCGGACGGACCTTCCGCGGCGGCGCGGATCGGATCGTAGCGGAGCGTCTTGAAACCGAGCCCCATGGCCGTCTCCTCGACCCGCTGCCCGGCGGCGCCCAGGCCGATGATGCCGATGGTGGCCCCGGTGAGGGGAATGCTCCGGCGCGAGGCCATGGCGTAGAGGGCGGAGAAGACATAGTTCGTGACCCCGCCCGCATTGCAGCCGGAGGCGTTTTTCACGAAGATGCCGTGCTCCTTGCACCACGGCAGGTCGATATTGTCCATGCTGACCGTGGCGGTCGCGATGAGCTTGACGGGCGTCTTCCTGAGCAGGGACACGTCGCAGCGGGTGCGGGTGCGGATCACCAGGGCGTCGGCGTCCTTGAGGTCGGACCGGCGGATATCCGGACCCTCCTTGTAGACGACTTCGGCATAAGGCTCGAAGACGCCTTCCACGAAGGGTATGGCTTTATCGATGACGAATTTCATTTCAGGATGAGTTCTTTGACGACACCTCCGGCGGCGGCGCGGTCGCGGATGAACAGCTCGTCTTCGGCCAGCAGGGCGTTGACCTTTTCGAGGAGGGCGGCCCGCTGGAAGGAGAGCTGGCTGCGCACCACGGAGGAGTCCACGGTGATATAGAGCCGGCCGTCGCGGAAAAAGCGGCGCACCGTGTAGCGGCCGGCGCCGGAAGCGGCGTCCCAGGCGGCGAAGATGCGCTGGGTGTTGTGGCCGCTGCCGAGGCGGCTGGATTTGAGGAATTCCTGGATCAGCTCGCCCAGCGGGACGGCGTTCTTGCGGGAGACCCTACTCATCGACGGGAGTGAAGACGCCTCCTTCCGTCCGGAAATAGCTGCGGTCTGCGGTGAGGGAGTCCACGATGGATTCCGTGCGGACTTTGTTGGAGTCGGACAGGAAGATCTGTCCGAACGACTTGTCCGCGACCATGCGCAGGAGATTGGCCACGCGGTTCATGTCGAGCTTGTCGAAAAGGTCGTCCAGCAGCATTGCCGGCGGGTAGCCGTAGGCGGCTTTCATGACCTCGTACTGGGCGAACTTGAGCGCCACCAGGAAAGACTTCTGCTGCCCCTGGGAGCCGCAGCGTCGGATCGGATGGCCGTCCATCGAGAACAGGAAATCGTCGCGCTGCACCCCGGCGGTGGTGAACTTGAAGATGCGGTCGCGCTCCCTGCGGTCGAGCAGGATCTCGCGCAGATCCCCCCGGTGCAGGTCGGAGCGGTACTCGATGCCGACCTGCTCCCGTCCGCCGGAGATCTCGGCGTAGTACTGCTGTACGATGGGGACGAGGCTCTCGCAGAAAGCCGCGCGCCGCTCGAAGATGGGCGTGGCGAGGGCGGCGAGCCGCTCGTCGAAGGTGCTCAGCAGGTCTTCGTCCCAGACGCCCGCCTTCAGCAGCTTGTTGCGCTGCAGCAGGAAACGGTTGTACTGCTGGACGTCGGACAGGTAGGGCTGCTCCATCTGGGAGAGCACGGCGTTGACGAACTTGCGGCGCTCCTCGCCCGACTCGCTGACCATGGCGATGTCGGCGGGGGAGACCATCACGATCGGCAGCACGCCGATGTGCTCGGAGATGCGCCCGTAGGGCTTGTCGTCGCGCCGGACGCTCTTCTGCCCGCCGTCGGAGACGCGGATGCTGAAGCGGGCGTTCGTCCCGCCCGGCATCGCATACGTGCCGGACAGCGCAAAGGCGGAAGTGCCGTGGCGGAAATTGTAGCGGTCGGAGGTGGAGAAGGCGCTCTTGGTCATCGACAGGTACCAGATCGCATCGAGCAGATTGGTCTTGCCTTCGCCGTTTCCCCCGCTGATGCAGTTGATGTTGGGGGAGAACGAAAGCTCCTGCAGTCGGATGTTGCGGAAGTCCTGGATGACTATTTTCTGAAGCACCGCCATGTTTGCAAAGTTAAAGTATTTTTTCTAATTTTGCGGGCTATTATAAAGCGGAAAACAAATTAAACACAAATATGGCTCAGAAAAACCTTAAAGACAAGGAAGCCCAGCGGCAGGAGAACATCGAGCAGACCGTCTCCGCCACCGAGCAATTCTACAACGAACACAAAAAGCTGATTTGGGGCATCGTGGCCGCCGCACTCGTGATCGGCCTCGGCATCCTCGCCTACAACAGATTCGTCTATCAGCCCAAGTGCATCGAGGCGATGCAGCAGACCTACCCCGCAGAGATGAACTTCCAGAACGGAGAGTACGCCCTGGCCCTGAGCGGCGACGGCAACAACCTCGGTTTCGAGGACATCATCGCCGAATACGGCACCAAGTCCGGCAAGGCGGTCTATCTGTACGCCGGCATCTGCGAGCTCCAGCTCGGCAACTACGACGAGGCGCTCTCCTACCTGAAGAAATACAAGGGCAGGGAGCCCATCCTCGCCGCCCGTGCGCGGGCTTGCGAAGGTGACGCCTACGTCGCCCTCGGCGACTACGCCGCCGCCGTCCGCAGCTACAAGGCCGCCGTGGCCCAGGCCGACAACGTCTTCGCCGCCGCCTACCTGATCAAGGAGGCTTCCGCCCACGAGGCGCTCGGCGAGAACGCCGAGGCGCTCGCCTGCTACAACAGCGTCAAGATGGACTATCCGCAGTCCATTGAGGCTTACGACATCGACAAATTCATCGCCAGAATCTCCGAATAATATGGGAAGAGCATTTGAATTCCGCAAGGAGCGCAAACTCAAGCGCTGGGGCCACATGGCCCGCACGTTCACCAAACTCGGCAAAGAGATCACCATCGCCGTCAAGCAGGGTGGACCCGACGTGACCGGCAACCCGCGCCTCCGCGCCCTGATGGCCGAGGCCCGTGCGGAGCAGATGCCCAAGGAGAACATCGAGCGCGCCATCAAGAAGGCGACGGAGAGCAAGCAGGGAGACTTCAAGGAGATCATCTACGAAGGCTTCGGTCCTTTCGGCATCGCCTACCTCGTGGAGGCCGCCACGGACAACAACACCCGCACCGTGGCCAATGTCCGCAGCTACTTCAACAAATGCGGCGGCTCGCTCGGCACCACCGGCTCCGTGGGCTTCATGTTCGACCGCAAGTGCACCTTCCGTGTCAAGGAGAAGGAAGGCGTGGACCTCGAAGAGCTCGAGCTCGAGCTGATCGACTACGGCGTGGAGGAGCTCTTCCGCGTAGAAGAGGAAGACAAGGACGGCAACGTGACCCCCGTCGTGGTGATGTACGGCGACTACACCGCCTACGGCCAGATCCAGAAATACATCGAGGAGAACGGCTACGAGCTGATCTCCGGCGGTTTCGAGCAGATCCCGAACGTGGACCTGAAGGACGTCACCGAGGAGCAGCGCGCCACCCTCGACAAGCTCACGGGCATGCTCGAGGACGACGAGGACGTGACCAACGTGTACACGACGATGAAGCCCGCCGAAGAGGAGTAAAACCCCGAAAACGGGCGTTCGTCGAAGAAACTGACCCGTTCGTCGAAAAACCGGACCGAATATGGCCCGGTTTTTTTATGTTTGCACTGTCAAAAACAATTAATTATTTGTTGATAGGAAGTAATATTTAAGTTTAACCCATGCTCCGGAAAAAATGACGGGAATCCTTCACAGGGTTCCCGTCATTCCGTTATGATAGTTTATTGTTTTGGGTAAGCGTCGGTCAGGGTTTCTTGACCCGGCCGATGCCGCGTACTTTCGAGTTGATCTGGGGACACTGGAGCCTGCTGGCGTCGATGTCGCCGGCGCCGCTGATGCTCAGGTCGGCGCGAGCCGCACGCCCGGAGATCCCGGCGTCTCCCGCTCCGTTCACGGCCACCTTGATGCTCTCGCAGTCGAGCCCCTCGATCTCCACGTCGCCGGCGCCGTTGACGGTGACGGCGACCTTGTCCGCCTTGAGTCCGTCGACGGAGAAGTCACTGGCCCCGTTGATGCTGGCCTCGAAATCGAGGGCCGTGATGCCCCGGGGGGCATCGAAGTCCACCGCCCCGTTGAAGGTGAGGCTTTCCAGCACCGGGCTGGACAGGTTGACCGTGAACTTCTTGAGGTTGCGGATGTTGACTCCGTCGGTCTTGACCACGAGGGTACCGTTCTCGTTCTCCACCGTGATGTGGTCGAGGACGTTGTCGGGACCGTGCATCGAGATGGCGCAGTCGCCGGGGGTATAGACCACGTCGCCCGGGATATTGCACGTCAGGGAGTGGAACTCGCCCGTGACCTCGCTGCGGGTGACGTAGTTGCTGCTGGCTTCGACCGTGCCGCTGGCGGAGCCGTCGGTGTTGTAGTTGACGGAGATGTTGTCCTTGACCTTCTGCTTCATCTCGTCGCTCATGCGGACGAAACGGCAGGAGGGGAGGGAGAGCAGCGCGACGGCTGCGAACAGGAGGCATGCTGTCTTTTTCATAATTCTTTTGTCTGATTAATCGATGAATTCCTTGAGGTTGATGCCGAGCAGGGCCGCGCGGCCGCGGAAGAGGGGAAGCTCCTCCTCGATGAACTTGCGGCGTTCGGTCTGCCGGATCACGTCGATGGCGTCGCCCTGGACGAAGAAGCCGATGCCGCGCTGGTTGAAGATGACCTTGCGGTCCGTGAGGATTTCGTAAGACCGGGCCACCGTGTTGGGGTTGACCCCGATCTGTGCGCCCCATTCCCGGACCGAAGGGATGCGCCCACCGGGCTTGAACTCCCCGGAGAGGATCCGTTCGCAGAGATTGTCCGCGATCTGGATGTATATGGGTTTGTTGGCGTCGAATTCCATAAGGCTAGTGCTTGAGGGTGCGGAGGCGGAAGTACAGGCCGGCGAGCAGGCCGCCGATCATCACGGTGTACACGATGCTCAGGGTCCAGTTGACCATGGCAAGCGCCTTGTCGGGATCGGTGAAGTGCTCGATGATCCAATCGTTGTCGATGCTGGTGGTCCCCAGGAAGAGGAACATCA